>Ga0315316_10001467_pt1 | contig 16555 bp, 20 predicted proteins | sample M160m3416metaG_FD_203702 | JGI IMG/M metagenome (GOLD analysis project Ga0315316, IMG submission 203702) | Ammonia-oxidizing marine archaeal communities from Monterey Bay, California, United States - M1 60m 3416 | ecosystem: Environmental > Aquatic > Marine > Intertidal zone | place: USA... | reverse complement strand
TCTCTTTTCAAATTAATAGCTATCGCGGTATCTCCCTCACGATCAGGTTTTAAATCATTTATTAAAACTCTAGCTCCACCACCTATACCCATAATTAATTTATCGTAGATGATACCAGCTGTTTCTAATTGTTCTTCTGTGACTCTTCTCATACCTTCTTTTCTACCAGTAGTCAAAATAATCATATGACCAGCCTTATCCCATTCCCATAGTTTTTTTATAGTATCTGGTAAAGGTTTCATATTCTTTTTATCAAATTCATAATTACCCATTTCAGAAGAGTATGGGTATTCACATAACGTTCCATCTATATCACAAAATATTGTTTTTGGTTTGTTCATAACTTTTATTCCTATATATAAGTATATACTAATTTACTAAAGTACGAAAAATTCTTTGCATATTTTCTAAAAACTTATCTTCTGAATAATATGCTTCATATCTTTTCAATGTCGTATCCATACATAGTTTATAAAACTTATCATTTTTTAATTTTTTGGCAATATGTTTTGCGTTTTCTATATCACCCACCTCTACAGTAGTCAATGGATGTAATATATTTTGAGTATTTACATTAGAATAGCCAATACATGGTATCTTATGAAAACTACAATTAAGATTAAATGTACCAGCAGATGCTGTACCTAATTGTATACCAACATTGAATTGTGAAAGAGCTTTTATCCACTCACCCCACATCATCCAAGGTAAATGATTTAGTATTTGTTCTTCTTCTGGCTTCATTCTACCAGTAGTTACTGCTGTAATATCATCTGTAAGTTCTAAACCAACTTGGTAAGAATCAAATCCACCATAAGCCCATACCCAATTACCACCTATTATAACGCCATCACCCCACTCATTCCTACGAACAATATCATCTGTAATCATAACTGACGGCATCAATTCGGTTCTTACGTTTGTTAATCCATTATAATATAATAAGTCTATATCATTATGACAGAAGATTAAATCCATCTCTGTAATAAAATTAAAATACCAAATCTGTTCTTCTATTGGACTATCCTGCCAATAGTTATAGTAACTCTCTTGCATTATAGTTACCTTCTTACAAACTCTACGATATTCTTCTAACACCGAATTAGGAAACCACTCTAATAATGATTTTCTATTTTTAGGTAATATCATAACTCCTACATCATATAAATTATTTGGCAAACTTCTTAACTTGGGTATAGGATGGTGTGTAGCATCCAATGCACAAACCCAAGCTACATCAGTTCTCATGTTATCATAATTTCTTGGTACTTTACCTTCATAACCAGCTTCTGAAAAGAATCCTATTTTCATTTATCCGTTCCCCAATATTTTTTCAAATCTCCACGGAGACCACATAAAATAACTATATGCTCTTTCATTGATATCTTCCTTCCAAGAATTTTTATGTTTTTTTAGTTCTGCATTATCAGGTGGTGGTAAAATCATACATAAATTCAAAGCTATGTTTCTACTTTTTCTCCACAATTTTTTATTATTATCTCGAAGATATCTACTTGTCTCCCTTATATGCATTTGGATACATTTTCCAAAGTGAAATCCACAGAAATAAACTTCATCAATATTATTTTCATTAATTGTTTTCCCTAATTGATTCGCAAAAGTAATCTTATCTTTATCATCAACTACTAATTCAGAAACATTACCTTTTTCCTTTTCTAGTAAATCACTACCATTAACTCCAAAGCTGTGTATAATAGTTGCCCCTTTCTGTCTTTCAGTATCACAGACATAACTTAAAAAATCAGAAAAGTTTTTTATATTGTCCTTTACTTCCGAACTCCATTGTGGTGGTTCGTTTCTATGCATTTTTTGACCATAACTTAATATATCTTTACTAACAGACCAAGCATCCACGACAACTAACCCCATTCTCATAAGCTATAACTCTCCACTATTCTATAAGACTCAACTCTAATCAAACCTTTCTTACTACATAAAAAATTGTGATGAAAACTATCAATACACTTTTCCTTAAAGTATGGTGCTTTTTGTTGTGAAGTGAACTTCTTTAAAGCTGCTTTCTTTACTTCATAATCATATGGTTCTAATGGTTCAAAATGATTTGGAATCCAATGGTTCAATGTACTTGGTGTTCTATACTCTACTAATGTTATCGGACTTCTTCTACATAATGCGGGTCCTAAATTATTTATCATACGATGTTCGAAATGACTATCTTCTTGTGGTGTTGTAACTATTAAATCAAAATCCTTAAAATTAGTTTCTATAAAATTAACCATCTCATCTTCTGGTTGATTTTTTACAAAGTCTTGATTATTGACTACACCATTAACATTTTCAAAAACATTCCACACATTTTCATTTTCTTCTCTTCTATCTTCATATGTAGTAGTTTTATCAAAATCCCCACCATCACTCATAACCAGCACAATAAAATCCGTATCAGTACATTTTGAAAATGTACCAGCCATTCCATACTCAACATCATCTGGATGAGCTCCAACACACAAAACCTTTTTACTATTTAAAAACTTCATTTAATCCATTTTGATTTTATTGATTTAAAAAACCTGTCAGCGTATATTTTTATACCTCTTCTTCTTAGATAATCCCTCAAGTCTTCTGAAACATTATTAACATCACCATCAATTGTCTTATCTATTATATTATAAATAGTCTGTTCATATCCTTGATTCAAAACTATTTCATTGTTATTGTAACTAATTTCTATGGTTCTAGTCACACCCTTTGCTTTTATTAACCCTAACCAATCTGAAATGATACCTTCTGTCATCTCAGTTATTTGTTCATCACTAAGTTTTTTTGGATACATATTTTCTCTGATAATTCTACAAGGTGAGCCAGCTGCTAAACAGCCATCAGGCAAACTCTTATTTATGATTGAATCTGTACCTACAACCACATTGTCACCTATTGTTACATTAGGTAAAACTATACTTCTAGCAGGTAACCAAACATTCTTACCTATTTTTACTGGTCCAAAATCTGATGGGAATCCTTTTGTTACATCTAACCAAGCACCATGTGTCCATATCATAACTTCAGCACCTATCCCACAGTTATCTCCTATCTCAATTGAATCTGATGGATTTATAATAGTATTCTCAAAGATACCAACTCTATTACCTATCTTTACGACTGAATTGGGATTAGTGCAACCACCTCTACCTATCTCAACATCATCGCACATATAGAAATGGTCTCCTACTTCTAACTCTTTACATTTTATTTTTACATTGTTTCCTATTATAGAATATTTTCCTATAGTTAAACTTTCACATTCTATTGAGACATTATCTCCAAATACTACTGAATCATGAATGTTTTTATGTCTTGCTTTTATCATTTAAAAACCTTTCTTTTCCCCTCTTGAAAAAGGGAAATTATTCTCTATAAAATAATTATCCAATACTGATTTGTATTGGCTATTTTTTAGCTTCGGAGTTAACCATAAAAATTCTTGAATCACATCTCTATCAAGAAACGGATACCTTGCTTCCAAACCATGTAAACCAGCAACATATTCTTCTTTTGCTAAATAAGATTCCATTGAACTATAATAAAAACTAGCCCACGGAAATATTGTTGATAAATCATCTGGAAATAATCCACCAAAATTACTATGTTGAGTTTTCTTAACACCAGCAAATCCATAGTCTGAAAATATCTCATCTGCTCCCATACCTGTTAGATACAATCTATTATTTTCTTTTTTAGCCGTATCGCACACCCAAGACATCCAAGAAGCAGCTTTATCATCAATCAGCCTTCTATCATATTCATTGTAATTACTGGTATCAGATTTTATAGTATAATAAAACTCTTCTGTACCACTCTTTATAAAATTTCTATGTTGAACTCTTATATCTTGATCTTTCATAAAATTATGATATGAAGAAATATTACTTTGTGATATTAATTCTTGTCTTTCTTCAACTATACGAGTATTTTCATGTACAATAATTGGTGTTAATACACTATAAGCTTTAAATGGAACACTTTGCTTTAACAACTCACAACAAATGGCGCCGCTATCATAACCAGAACTCAATCCTATAAAAATATTCTGTGTAGTATCATGAGTTCTTTTAAAGATTGAATTTTCAAATGCTTTAGTCCAATCATCAAAATTATCTTTATGTTGATTTAAATCAAATTCACATACAGTAAACTCCCTAATAAATGTAGCATCTGATATTTTAAATATCATAGCAGTATTAGGTTTAGCTTTTTTTACATCCCTATGATTTACTTTATCAAGAGCAGTTCTATAGGTAGAACAGCCAAAATGACCATCTGCATTTGAGTAGAATAAAGGTTTTGTTTTAAATGGGTCTGTAGCCATTAATATTAAGTCATTGTAAAAATCCAAAAGTAGTATTGCAAATTCTCCATCTAATTTTTTTACAAAATCAACCCCGTGCTCTTTATATAAATCTATAATACAATAGCCATCACTTTTGTAATCTCCGAAATCTTTATAGTTATATATCTCCCCATTATAAAGACAGATAATACCATCATCTTGAAATGGTTGAGTGGTAAATTCACCAGTCATACTAAGTAAATTATGTAAAAATGTAAAATTATTAACCTCATCCTTAACTATGGAAGTGTCATCGGGTCCTCTAAATTTCAGATAGTAATTTATATCGTCATAATCATTTATATCTCTGCTAGTACACAATATACTACACATTGTATAACTCCTTATATGTTCTTTCTATCCAATAGTTAGCATCCCTACCCATTTCATTTTGTGGTATAGCATTGAAATGATACACCCAACCATTTTTTAGGTAATGTAGTTCGTCTGTCCACCAATGTTGTGGGTGCCAGTACATCAAATTTTTTCTTGATATATCCTGTAAGTTATAGCATGGTGGTAAAATAGTCATTGGTAAGTTTTGTTCTTCTCTATAAAAATTTATACAAGTTTGGTCTGTAGAGTTCCATTTACCAAACACCTGATTTAGCTCTGTAATGTTTTCATTATACCAATCTGTTAATCCTTTTAAATATTCTTTGTGAGATTTATTAAATATCTGAAATCCACCATTCATATATCTCCAAGTGGGAAATGAATCCTTATCAAAAAACTTAACACCATATTGAGATATACTTTTATTTACCCATTCATAATCCCCATCATTCATTACAGCAGCATACTTACCATCTGTTTCATTAAAAAAGTTAGGACATTCTGGATGTACGATCGTATCAGCATCAACAACTAACACTTGATTATAATCAATATTACTATTATCTAAAACATCAAAAACATAATAACGTTGCCATGTAATTCTCATTTGTTCTACAGGTAAAAGTAAATCCTCTAGTAACAATAATTCACAATCATTTTTATCACACCAATATTTCCAACTATTAATACAATAGGAATATTTATCGCTCCTACCATTACCCAAATCTATATTAGGAATAAATACTATATTCTTCATATATATTCTACTCCCCATTGTTCTTCGGTAAGCTGATTAAATGGATATCCTTTATGACTACCCATTTCAAAAAACTTTCTCATACCATCCCAATCAGATTTATCTCTATCAGTATGTTTATTTTTTCTACTAAAATAAAATCTAGGTTCTAAAAAATTATATCCATTTACATTAAAACTATAGTTTTCAATTAAATCATCATCACCTTGTGCATTAAATATCCTAAACTTCCCCCGATTAGGTTCAAATATCTCAACACTATTAGTTCTAATAAATTCTTTATTACCATTAAATAATTGATCCCTAGCTTCAGAAGATATTATAATATCTATATCATCATTACTTCTAATTCCCATTAGTGCTAGTATACCAGATTGGCAAATTGTAAATTCCCCAGCTGGTATTGAAATATCAGATATACCTCTTATATTTTGTATCAAAGGTTTTATTCTATGTTGTCCATCATGTTTTCTTGGATTATCATATATCTGACTCTTTTTCATATAAAATGGAATATACTTTTTACCACTTACTAACCTACCAATCATAGCACAAGCTCTGTGATAACTATGTCGTACAAACCCATTATCAAATTCTACTGGATTTTGTTTTAAAAATATTTCTATCTCTTCATCTGACATATTTTCTAAAGAATTATAATACTCTTCTGTCATTTTATCCCAACCCAATTCATGATGGTCTGCTACATTCTTTCTAAACTCACCAACCATACAATTAAAATATTGCCAATTATCAGGATTCAATTGACTTCTAACAGTTTTCATATTTCCAGGAACAGAATAAAACATATAGATATCTTTCACAGCTTTTAATTGTCCATCTTGTTTAATTATTTCTTTTCCACCACCACCATCGGCCAATTCCATATTTAAAAAATAATCTAAAGATATTGGAGCGTATTCAATATAACTATTTCTTTTCTCTTTACGCTTAATCTGTCTCCACTTTTTCATATACAGAAAATATGGATTATCATCTATGTCTTCTTGAATATAAGAAAACTCAAAATCATTTTTCCAAGCACTATAATTAAAACTTATTTGGTCTCGTCTACTTCCATATTTCATCTCTTCCCACCAAGTATTCATTTGTTGTTTCACATCATCTTTGTCATGTCTCATAAACATAACAGTAGTTCTAGCAAGACCGTTATTTTCAGGATATCCCTCTTTTCTATATCTATCAACTTGTGCGTGAATTATATCCATATTATCTTTATACTTTTTCTTAGGATTATTATCACCTAACCATTGTATAAATCTAGCTTCCTCATACACACACTTCCGTACATTTAAATCTCCAGAAACAGTTCTACCACATAACTCATGATTTAGTATCGCTAAATTATTTTTTGATAACATTTCATTAACTATCTCATTTATGTCTTTTGTAATCTTAACCTCTATGTCGTGCCATACACTTATATCATAGTCTTTTAAAAACACATGTGGTTTTAATTTATACCTTTTGGCATTTCTAGCATTGTCATCATAAAGTGGTTTTACCAATCTAACATCCCATAAATCAGATTTGAAGTTTGGATTATCTGTAAAGCATATAAAATCCCATTCATCTAATGGTACATCTGGTTCGTGTAGGTGATAATTATTCTCTTCCGTACAGCCAAATACAGATGTATATATTACTTTTTTATTCATCTATTATACTCATTAATTTATCCACACTCAAATTTAAAGATGGTGCTAAGTGAGAACCACTAGCTTTTTTTATCTTTTGATGTTTAGATACAAAATCATAAACACTTTGATATTCACCACCAACATTTATAATACCTACTTCATCTTTTATTTTTACTATAATGTCAGCAACATCTGTGTGAGTTATTGAATTTCTATAAACATCTTCAAATGCAAATTTATGTCTAAAAGGAATATCACATAAAGAACATCTAAGTATTAATGAATTTGATATTAATTTTGTTATACACTCTCCACCTAATTTAGACCAACCATAATTATTTGTTGGTTTTACTTGACTATTTTCATCTACCAATTCTGAATCACCATATACAAAATCTGTTGATATGTATATAAACTTTATTCCATACTTACTACATACTCTAGCAACATTAGCAGTACCAACTACATTTGTATCCATACTCATTATTGGATTTCTATCATTAACTTCCATAGGTTTAGTAAGAGCAGCAGTGTGTATTAGATATTTTGGGAAGTCTGGCTTTATCATAAATTTCTTTATAGTATCTGAAACCATATACTCATTTGTGATATCCATTTCTCTTCTTGACAGAGTAGTTATTGGAAGAGAATCTGTGGATAACTTTTCTAGCTCAGTTGCTAGTCTACCATTACCAGTAACTAATATCACGAAAACCTCATAACTTGTGGAACATGAGTTATAAACTCACCACCATTCTGTACAAATTCTCTTTCTTTATCAGCTATAACTTCTTTAAAATTCCAAGCTCCTAAATAAGCATAATCATAATCATTAAGATTAATTGAATCTCTAGATACAACTGGAATATGAACACCAGGAGAAAACATCCCCTGCTTTGCTTTCGTAGTGTCTGTTATAACATCTATCAAATCAGGTCCTATACCACAATAATTGAAAACAGTAGTAGATTTAGCAGTAGCACCAATACACATTATTTCTTTACCATTATGTTTTAGATTACTAATACATCTTACCAAAGTTTCTTTAGAGTTTTTAACTCTCTCAGCAAATGTCTGATAAGTTTCAAATTGATCTAATCCAAACACCATTTCTTCATGTATATTTTGTCTAACACTATCTCCTACTATACAACTATCCATACGACACGCGTATATTCTATTAGAACCACCATGTACTGAAAGATTATCTACACGAAAAATTTGTAACCCATTTCTTCTCAGTAAATTATTTATAGCAATTACAGAAAATACATGTGGATGTTCATCATATATCTGATCATAAGAACCTCTCTCTAATATTCTAAGAAGTGATGGGTCCTCAAATACAAATATTCCACTTGGGCTTAATAGTTCTCTTACCGCATTAAAAGCATCATCCAAATCATGAATATGGCACATACAATTAGCAGCATAAATCATATCCATATAGCCATCTTTAATAACTATTTCTTTAGCTAGCTCCGTAGTCCAAAATTCAATATAAGTTTTATAACCCATACCTTCAGTTACTTCTGCAAAGTTACTGCATGGTTCTACACAAATAGAATCTACTTTACTAAAGTTATCAATAAAAGGTCCTGAATTAGAACCTATCTCTAAAACCTTTTTTGGTTTATTATAATCATGATATAACATCTTAGCAGTATCTTTAAAGTGTTGTATCATTGGAAATGAATTGGATGTATTATACGGATAATCTTCATTAAATATTCTTTCTGGTTCTACAAAATTCTTTATAGAAACTAAATTTGTATCAGTATCTAAACCAACTTTCAAATCAAAGAAAAATTCATCTTTAAAATCCTCTTCCTTTAGAAATGCATTTGCTATAGGTTGTCTACCTAAATCTAAAAATTCTTTAAACATATTCTAGTTGCTCCTTATAATTTTCTTTATTTACATAATATTCAGCTTCAATTATATTCTGATTTAATGGAAATACTCTTTGTATCTGAAATACTTTTGAGTATCTTGAAACACAATCCAAAAACCCACAATGAGTACCTATATTTAATTTAGCTTTAGTTCTTATATATAATTGTATTCTAGTAGGTACATGTCTCATATCAAAACCTTTATTAAATGTAATAGGTAGTTCGTCTGGCTTTTTATATGTCCAATAAAAAAATGGTAAATCACCACACTTTTCTAAAAGAGCATTCATTAACATTCTATTACTCTCTTCATCATATCTACCACCACTACTTTCAAATCTATTAGTAATTAGTAAACCACCAAACTCATCTTTACCTATAAATCTATCTATAATATCATCACCAATTTGTTTTTCTTCATCAGAAAAATATAATTCAGGATAATAATCTTCATACTCACTTTCTTTGAATTGCCAAAACTTTAACATCTGCTTAGTTAGAGGTATATCTTTTTTTTCCTTATTATATATTCTATAGTGATCATGGAAAATTTCATCTATAATATAATCTTTATAGCCATCAACATATGGATTATTATCAAATATATAATGTACATTATTAAAAGGATTATCCCAATTTCCCCAATTTGATTTCATCTGACCAAATAATCTTTCTAATAAATTTACAGATGGTACATAAACTTTACTGTTAGGAAATTTACTTTTAATTAATTTTGGCATAGCTGATATAATTCCCCAGTCACCTACACCGTGAGCAGTTCTCATAACTGTAAATTCTTTTTGTTCTAAGTATTCGTCTGGTATTCTCAATCCCTCTGATTCTTCAAATCCTAATCTATCAACTTCACCTACTGTATATAACTTATTATCAAATACTCTCCAAAATATCAAATCTTCCTCACATTCATTTCTTTACTAAAATTTTGATTGTAAAACATATTTTGTTGTTCTTGCTTTTCAATAGTTTTTGGGTGATACAAACTTAATTCTTCTTGTGGTGGTAAATGTGAATATGTTTTACAACCTGTAATATACTCATGTAGTGGTCTTGTCCATCTTATACTTTCATCATTACGAAATACACGAGCTTGGTAATCAGGATAATTTACCCAACCATTCTCTGTAACTCTCCAGCCCCACTTTTGTATATTTTGTTGTGTCATACCATCAACTGTATTTACTCTCGGAATCCAAATCAAATCAACTTCATTTATTTCTAATATTTGTTTAAGTTGCTGTATTAATATTTCATTTGGGTATTCATCAGCATCTATATGAAAGATGTAATCACCGCTGCTCTTTTCTATAACTGAATTTTTTTGGTCTGAAAAGTTACCATCAAGTTTTCTTTTATAAACTATAGCTTTATTTTCAGATAGATATTCACCTAAAACAGCCTCTACCTTTTCGTCATCGCCATCTACACAAACTACTATCTCATCTTCATCATCTATGTTTTTGTTTAATACTTCTAATAACTTTTGTAGTTCTTCAGCCTCATTATGTACTGTAATACCATAACTAATTTTCACCAACTAACTCCTTCACAAATGATGGTGGTAATTTTAAATCTTCTAACATTACTGAACTTTTCTTAGCTTTGTCATAACTAAATGTTCTGTAAATACCATATTTGTTAATAACCGATTTCAACTTATTATAAGTCTTTTTTGCAGTACCATCTAATAATACTCTATATATTTTTTTATCTTCATCTACTATTTGAGTAGTTCCAGCCGATTCTAATATCTTTTTAATTTCTGGATTAGTAGGAATATTAGATACCTCTAATTGTATACCATGTATTAAATTTTTACGTTTTGGATCTAAAACAAGTATTGTTCTACGAAGCCTTTTTCCTTCATTACTCTTATATATAAATGATATAATATCACCAGAACTAACTTTACTCCAACTATACGATAACTTAGCCATTGTCTTTTATAATCCCCATCGCTATACAAGCATCCATAAACTCGAACTGACCAAACTTTTTAGCATTCTCAACATCTAATCTTCTCTCATGTCCATCATACTTTTCTCTATCCTCTTCGGGTATTTCTACTACCGTAGCATAGTGCCAGTACCAATCAGTAAGAACACCATCAGGATATATTATTCCCTTCTCTCCCATATTAATAACAGATGGAAACCAAACTATACCTCTTTCTTCATCCATTATCTTCAAATCATTCATCAATTCACTATGACTCTTTGTATACTCTTCTAACTTCTCACTATCGAAAGCTAGATAAGAATTAGATGTCATACCACATTGAAAACACATATAGGATTCAAATGGACTTCCTTCTATTTCTGTTTTTTCTACAAAACAATTGTCATATAAATCTTTACATAAAGGGCATTTTGATTTTTCTTCCATTTTATACCTTCTTTAGTTTTGGTAACTTTATTTGTTTTGGTTTAGTATCACCAACTTTTTTAAGTTTTGGCAACTTTAAATCAACCTGTTGTGGTTGTTCTTCAAACTTTGGTAAGTATCTATCTAATATTTTACCAAAATCCTTAGTCATTTTATCCATAGAAAAATTCACTCTATTGTACATAGCTTGTTTCTTAGCCATCATATTATATTTTCTATTGTTTTTAAATACATCCATCATTACTTGTGAAGCGTATTGATAATTTACAGTAAACCATTGAGCACCTTCAACTAACATCTCTTTAGGTAAAGCTGATTTATGTACAGGAGTAAGAGTACCTGGTAGTAACACCGAGTTGTTTTTATTCAAAAAGTCTTTATGTCCACTCCAATCAGAAGCAATAACTATTTTCTCTGAAATACTAGCTTCTAATAATGGACGACCAAAACCTTCACCATGTGTAAAAGTAATATGGGCTTTTACCTTTGAATGATTATATAACTGATTCATTTCCTCATCAGTTAAATCTCCGTGTAAAACATATACTTTTGGTAAAGTACCCTTTACAGTTTTCTTAATATCTTCTATCTTTCCTAATATATCATTTCTGTCTATAATTGAAAAAGTAGCACCACTTGTTTTCATTACTAAGGCTGGTGGATTTGGTTTGTTCTTAAATGTCTCTAAGAAAGTTTTTAATAACATACCTGTATCTTTTCTATCTTGACCTAAATCACCTTGTAGCCAATGACCTGTATATAAAAATACAAACCTTTCTTCAATATTGTTCATTTCAGCTTTTAAGTCATCGGATATTTTTTTGGTTTTATTATATATTTTAGTATCTGCGCCTTCAAATAAAACTTCTATTGGTGAAGTTATTTTTAGTTCTCCAGTTTTTTGTTTTGTTTGTTCATTTATTTCTTCATAAGAAACTTTTTGAAATATTTCTTTAACAAACTTCGATGGTACGATATTCATATTCATTCTATTCATACCCTGTAACCACTCTGCTTTAGGCGCTGTATTTTCTATACCAGCAGTTATACCTATATTATATTTAGCTATAGGAGTAAATTCATTGGGTACACTAATCTGTATATGAATATCAGGTTGCCTTGATAGTTCGTTATTAGATAATATCCTACTGAGTATTTCAACATCTTCTGGTTTATTTTCATCTAAAGCATTCATTGGACAATTACCCCAACGAAGTGAATTAATATGTATATCAAACTTATCCATAGCTATTAGACTTCTACATAAATCTCTACTATGTGAACCATATCCACTTCTTGTAGCAACTGGTCCTGTAATTAACATCAATGGTTTCATTATAACTCCTATGCTTTAAACATTGTAAATCGTTTACGAGGTGTCCACTTCTCAAATGCTGTATCCATATGGTCTATGAATAAATTAGACATAGCGGCAGCTGACATACTAGCATCATCACTCATTACAAACTCATAACCTAACTTACCACATCTTTGTCTTTCTTCAGCTCCCATATCATACCATTCTTTTAGAGCATCAGCGAAGTCCTCTGAGCGAGGTCTGTCATCATAGATATATGGTGTAGGTAATGAGCCTTGTAGACTACGATTAGATGGCCAAACTGGTTTAGCCCATTCACCATGAGTTAAATCAGGATTATCTTTCCACTTCTTTTCATCGTGTAATGAATGAACCCAACTATAATCTTTATATGTTAGATACTCACCCTTATACTTAAACCCACATTGGTCTTGCATTCCACCTGTAACATTTACAGATATAGGAGTACCACATATCATAGCCTCACAGGTACCTAACCCAAAGCCTTCATTGGATGCCATATTCATTCCAACATCAGCTATGTTATAAAGATAACATAGTTCTTTATCACTTAGCTTTTGATGTGAAAATATAACATCATAATCTGGACAACATTGTTTTACAACCTCTGGTAAATCTGTACCATTTTCATCACGAGGTTGAGTGTGCATTATAAGAGCACATTTATCAGCTTCTTCTTTTGGTAACATATCACAGAATTGTTTATAAGCCATTATAACATCACCAGGTAACTTTCTTCTGATATTCCTATTGTTCCAAAATACTATAAATTTGTAATCTTTACTACCAGTAACATTTCTTTTGAATTGTAGTAAATCGCCCCATTCTTTATGAGACTTATCTATCGGATAAAAGTTTTTCTCATTAATTCCATGAGGAATATATGTGTTATCCCAATCTGTTCTTGGTTTAATCTGACAAACATTATCTACAATATTAACTGTCTGCTTAGATATGTTCATAATCAAATCACAACTCTCGTAGAATGGTTCATTCCATCTTGGATAAGGCAAGTCATCCCATATATTATAGTAAAATATTGGAGTGGTTCTTCTTAACTCATGTTCCATTTGATACAACCATCCCCAAAATCTAGGGTCTGTATAATGTAATATAGCATCAACACCATTTTCCATATGAGTAATTTGTCTAACTAAATCAGCACTGCCATAACCACTTACAGGATATATTTTAAGATAAGCATCTTCTATACCAGTATCTTTTCTAACTGAATCATTCATATCTATAATCTTACCCTCATCAGGGTGTTTTATTGCTCCACCAATTTGAACCCAATCATAATGCTGTAGTGTTCCTAAAACAAACTCTTTCGACATAGTACCAACACCAGATGACATTCTCAAATCATCTGATAATAATAAAATCTTCTTCTTAGCCATTTATAACCTCTTTGTCTGTCTTACCAAAAAAGTACTTATCCAATATTTCTAACTTATCATCATACTCTGCCATAATCTCAATTTCTTTTTCTATTGTATTCAATATATCAGGATGTTCGGCAACACCAACTGGATTATTCATTAGATTTTCCACATTGACTCTATGTTTTTCAATATGTGCTTGAAAGTGTAATCTACTAGCTTTCAATATCTGCTTTCTCATAATGCACTCCCACTTGGTTTAAGGTTTTCCCAATCGTTTATTTGTTTTCTAAAGTCATCATTATGAACATACAAGTCCATTGAACGATTTATTAGTTTTTGTAATGTAAAGTTATCATCTAAATTGCTTATTTTGAATTTTTTATATAGATTGTCTAATAACTTTACGGATGTCAATTTTAACATAAATATCTCCGTATATATGTATATAAGTATATAAGAACTAACTTATTATACAATATTTTTTTTCTTTTTTTACAGCTTCTTTTAGTGCGCTTTCTGTTCCTTTGGATGTGGTGTTTTTTGGTATAAAAGCAGCTATGACATCACTATATTCGATTAGATGTTTATTTCTATCATGGTAATGCCATACCGCATAAGGTTTACCATAATTATAACTTTCTAATACACAATGTTGATTGTACTGATAATGTTTTGGTGGAAATTCAGAATACTTCATATCAAACTCTAATGCATATTTTTTAGCATATCCATCAGCTCCAGCTTTTTGTCCACCACTTACTATCTCTAACTCTTCTCCATACTTCTGTTTAAGTTTGAAGATAAACTCTTGTATTCTTTTCTTATTTGTGTATTGTCTACTTCCTATTATTGCTACTTTCATAGTCATTCCTCTTTTGTACTCTAGCTGGTTTCTCTGAAGTACAGAACTTAGCTGCTTTATGAAATTCATCCAAAGCAGTTAATATTTGATTATTGTTATTATATATATACTGAAATCTAACCCTCTGTTTAAGATTAACATTTTCTCTACTAACTATATCATACCATACAAAATCATTTGGATGTGATTTACCATCAACTTTTATTGTAGTTTTAAAATGTAAATGTGATTCATATTCCAGTAAGAACTTTTTTATATCTTCTGGAGTTACAGTTCCATCTTTATACCACAAATTTAGATAATATATTATATCATCATTATGCACATCTTCTAATTTATTAATAATATCTCTTTCATTTTCTTTATTTATAAAATCAGAAAGATTCATTCTCAAGCTTATCTTCATTACTTTACTCCTGCGTCACAAAATTCTGTTTGATTAAAATCACAATATCTACAATTCTTTTTGGATGGTTCTTTTCTATAAATATGTTCGGTGTTATATTCTCCATCAGATTTAAAGGATTCTGACATAAATTCATCTAATCTTTTTACTACCTGATTGATTGATGGTTTACCATTAGCTGGCGCAAACTTCTGAACTCTCCTTTGTGGGAAGTCTAAGTTCTCATATAACTTTCGTTTGACAATAAAATATTCTACCTCTATTCTATCCATTGGATGATTGAATTGTTTTGAGTAGAATTGTTTATACAATAGTAGTTGGTCTGTCTTATTCTTATCAGCCTTCATCCATTTATTCCAACCCATAGTAGATGTCTTTATATCATATATCTTAATTACATCTCTAACTGTATCTTTAATTACTACATCGATGTAACCGATAAACTTTATATTATTTGGTAAATCATATTCCAATGGAACTTCTATACCAACTAACTCATAACCCTTCTTACTGAAGTATTGAGCTCTTTTCTTTCTGATAAACTTTAGTATCTCTACACCATGCATATAGAACTCAACCATATCTTTTTCAGTACAAAACATCTCACCACCATTGTTTTTTAATACATTTTCAAAGTTACGTTTCATTCTAGTTCGTAACATATCTTCCAATGGTAGAGCTTCAGCTGCTTTAGCTGTATCCTCATACATAACAGTTAGGAAAGCCTGTATTACTTCATGCATTGATGTACCAAAAAGAGTATGTATATTATCTGAAAACTCTCTATTACCTTCTATGTAAGCAGTTTTCCATCTATGTGGACATTGAGCCCACATTGAATATTGACTATAACTTATTTTATTCAATCCATCCACCTACCGTGCTTTCTCAAATGCCATAGTCTATGTGTAAACATTTCCCACAATAAACCAATCAATGTATCCGATTCATACACTCCGGCTTTACATTCGTATTTATATAAATTTATTTTATCCACTTGTCGAAAATCCAATCAATTACATCTGTAGATACTGCTATCAAACAGATAGCTATCATTACTAATAAACTATTCATTACTTACCCCATTTACCATTCTTTACGATTGTAGCCATAATACCATAGTTAGATACATCTAAGTAAGC
>Ga0315316_10001465_pt1 | contig 16563 bp, 19 predicted proteins | sample M160m3416metaG_FD_203702 | JGI IMG/M metagenome (GOLD analysis project Ga0315316, IMG submission 203702) | Ammonia-oxidizing marine archaeal communities from Monterey Bay, California, United States - M1 60m 3416 | ecosystem: Environmental > Aquatic > Marine > Intertidal zone | place: USA... | reverse complement strand
GAATGTGAAGATAGATTTCACAATAATTGGAGAGATTGGCCAGAAGAAGTTCGATTGATAATTGCTAACATGGCTTTTAATCTTGGATTAACTAGATTAACAAAATTCAAGAAAATGTTTGCCGCGTTGAATGAAGGTGATTACAAACAAGCGTCTATCGAGGGGTTAGATTCTCGCTGGGCTAAACAAGTTTATAATCGTGCGAATAGATTAATGAATCGTTTGCGTGATATAGATGTAACTGATAAATAAAGAAAAGGTATATTATGACATTAGATAAACAATTAAGAGAAGCTCTTAAATTAAGATATCAAGGTGAAATAGCTGCAGCTAAAACAAATATTCAAGTGTATATGAATCAATCAGTTGGTATAGGAGATCATCCTGATATCATCGGTGCTATTGATACACAATTGGATATATTAACAGCTGCCGAAGAAAAACTACGAGCTGTTCAAGATCATTTTGAACCAGTTAAAGTGTAGTTTGACTAGAATCAATATAATCCCTGTTGAAGAATTAACTGATCAACATTTGATCGCTGAGTATCGAGAGATATTCATGGTTGGTTCTGCTCTACAGCGCTCTATTAACTCTAAGAGCTGGAACCCAAAAAAGATTCCTGAAAAGTTTAGATTAGGAACAGGCCATGTAATGTTCTTTTATGATAAGGGGAGATATCTTTATAAAAGATATATTCAAATCAGAAAAGAAATGATTACAAGAGGGTTCAAACCTGACGATAATAGAGTATTTAAAAAACTACAATTCCCAAAAGATTATTATAACGATTGGGTGCCATCTAAAACTGATCAAGAGATCATTAGAAAACGAATTGAAGAAAGGATACAACAGAAACCAGAATGGTATAGACACTATGGCGTTTCTATTGTATAATATATATTATGCACTACTATACTAATGTAAAAAGATATAAAGACTTTATTCTAGTCAAAGGAGTAAAGAATGATGAAAAGTATATCAAGAGATTGAAATACGAACCTACTTTATATATTCCCTCAAATAAATCAACAGCCCATAAATCAATTGGAGGTGAATATCTTCAACCAAAGAAATTCAGTTCACCTAGTTCAGCTAGACATTGGAAGAAACAATACGATAATACAGGTATTGATATTCATGGTTTAGAACAATGGGAATACACTTATCTAACAGAAACTTTCCCAAGTGAAATTGATTTTGATATTAATAAAATAAACATACTTAATATTGATATTGAGTGTGAATGTGAAAATGGGTTTCCTGAACCTACAGAAGCAGAAGAAAAAGTAAACGCGATAACAATGAAACTCTTTGGACATAAAGAGACTCATGTTATAGGTACAGATAATTTCGATTATAAAACAGATGATCCGAATATCATTTATCATAGATGTCACCACGAGAAAGAACTATTAACAACATTCATGAAGGTGTGGGACGATTTAGAACCTGATGTTATTACTGGTTGGAATGTCGAAACTTTCGATATCGCTTATCTTGTTAATCGTATCTGGAAACTATTTGATTGGGATACAGTTAGAAAATTATCTCCACATGAGTTAGTAACATCTAGAGAATGGATGTATATGGGTCAAAAGAAAATGATATCATATAACATTGCTGGAGTCGCTATTCTAGATTATCTTGAAATGTATAAAAAGTTTACTTACATTACTAGAGAAACATATCGGTTAGATCATATAGCAGAAGTTGAATTGGGTAAAAAGAAAATTGATTACTCAGAGTTCGGAGCGATGCATTTATTCTATAGAAATGATTATCAAAAGTTCTTAGATTATAATGTTAGAGATACAGAACTAGTTGAAGAATTAGATAATAAGTTACAACTTATGGAGTTAGTTATAACAATGGCTTATCAAGCTAAGTGTAACTATGAAGATGTATTTGGTTCAGTTAGATATTGGGATTTAATTATTTATAACTTCTTAAAGAAAAGAGGAATGGTACCTCCACCTAAGAAGATGGCTCAAGACGGAAGAATTATCGGAGCTTATGTAAAAGAGCCTCAAGTAGGACAACATAAATGGGTTATGTCTTTTGATTTAAATAGTCTATATCCTCATTTGATTATGCAATATAATATGAGTCCAGACACTTATCAAAGAAAAATATTCGGTCAAGAAATTAATGTGAAAAAACTTCTAGAAGGTGAAGTTGATCTTAGTATGCTATCTAGTACGACAGTTACACCTAATGGCGCGTTGTTCAGGACAGATAAGCAAGGCTTTCTTCCTGAATTACTTGAAGAAATGTATGATCAGAGAGTTTTGTTTAAAAGAAAGATGATTCAATCTCAACAAGAACTTGAAAATACTCCTAAAGATAATTTAGTCAAAAGAAAAGAAATTGAATATGATATTGTCAAGAATCATAACAATCAGATGGTAAGAAAGATATCTCTTAATAGTTGTTATGGTGCTTTGGGTAATCAGTACTTTAGATACTTCAATAGACAAATAGCTGAAGGTATTACAACAGCGGGTCAATTAAGTATTAAGTGGGTTGAGAAAGCTGTTAATGATTTTATGAATAAGTTACTTGAGACTGATATAGATTATGTTGTCGCGATTGATACTGATTCAATTTATGTAACTTTTGAGAATTTGATTGATAGAGTAAATCCTAAAAATCCAGTAGAATTTCTAGATACAATAGCTAAAGAAAAGATTGAACCCATGATAAATGAATCATACGAACAATTATCATCTTATATGAATGCTTATCAAAATAAGATGGAAATGGGTAGAGAAGTAATAGCTGATAAAGGAATATGGACAGCGAAGAAAAGATATATTCTTAATGTTCATGATTCAGAGGGTGTAAGATTTAAAACACCTAAATTAAAAATGATGGGTATTGAGACAGCTAAGTCTTCAACACCAATGTGGTGTAGGAAGAAACTTGAAGAAGGTATTAGAACATTAATGACTGGAACAGAGGATGATGTATGGGCTTTTATTACTGATGCTAGAAATGAATTTAATAAATTACCGATAGAAGACATTTCTTTTCCTCGAGGTGTTCAGAATGTCAAGAAATATGCGAACGCCGCATCGATATATAATAAAGGAACACCTATTCATGTACGAGGATCGTTACTCTATAATAACTTTTTATATAAATACCATATAGACAAGAAATATCCTGTAATACAGAATGGTGAAAAAATTAAATTTTGTTACATGAAGTTACCTAATATTATGAATGAGAATGTTATTTCATTTGTCTCAGCACTACCTAAAGAATTTGAACTTGAGCCTTATATTGATTATGATACTCAGTTTCAAAAATCATTTGTTGAGCCTTTAGGTGTAATATTAGATAAGATCGGGTGGACAACTGAACCAGTTAGTACACTTGAATCATTTTTTGGGTAAGTAATTATTACCCATAAGGGGTAATAATGTACGAATATAGAGTAAAGGTTATCAAAGTTATAGATGGTGATACAGCTGATGTTGATATCGATTTAGGATTCGGAGTAGTCTTAACAGATGAAAGAGTTAGAATCATGGGAATTGATACACCAGAATCTAGAACTTCTGATAAAGTAGAAAAAGTTTTTGGTAAAGCAGCTAAGAAAGCATTACAAGATATGTTAGGTGAAACAGCAATTTTAAAAACACAAATTAATAGAGACGGTGAAGATATGAAAGGGAAATTCGGAAGAATCCTTGGTGACTTTATTGTTGAACATAATGGTGAAGCAAAGAGTGTTGTTAACGCCTTAATGGAAGACGGTCATGCTGTAGATTACTATGGTGGTTCAAAAGAAGAAATTCAATCACAACATATGGTTAATCGTAAGAGATTAATTGATGAAGGTGTTGTTGAAATGTCTTATGAAGAAGCAGGGTTGACAGATCAAGATTTGGTAGTATAATAGTAGTATGAATGAAATTTCTTATATCTTTTTATGTCTACATTTAATAACTTGGGCATTTTTAATCATTCTATTAATTGAATTGAATTCTTTCAAAAGAGAAGTTAGATTACATATTGATTATGATTCAACTTTAAGGAAAAAAAGAAAAGAAATAAAAGCGAAAAAGTAAATTGGAGATATTATGAGTTATTTGAAAAACTTAATTAAGACTACTGGTAATGAATTCGCGTCGATAGTAGAAGAAGGTGTACAAGCCGCTGATGTCAGTGGTTATATTGATACAGGTTCTTATATTTTTAACGCGTTATTATCAGGGTCAATATATGATGGATTACCTAATAACAAGATCACAGCATTAGCTGGTGAATCTGCTACAGGTAAAACATTCTTCGCACTCGGAATGTGTAAACAGTTCTTAAATGATAATCCGGATTCAGCGGTTATCTATTTTGAATCAGAGAGTGCAATCACAAAAGACATGATCGAAGAAAGAGGAATTGATTCTTCTAGAATTGTAATTGTCCCTGTAACAACAGTTCAAGAGTTTAGAACTCAATCTATTAAAATTCTTGATCAATATATTAAAGATAAAACAGATATGAAAATGTTATTTGTTTTAGATTCTCTTGGTATGTTATCAACAACTAAAGAAATAGAAGATACTGCATCTGGTGCTGAAACTAGAGATATGACTAGAGCTCAGTTAGTTAAAGGTGCATTTAGAGTTTTAACTTTGAAACTAGGTAAAGCAGGAGTTCCATTAATCGTAACGAATCATACTTATGATGAAATGGGATTATTCGCTAAGAAAGTTATGGGTGGTGGTAGTGGACTCAAATACGCTGCATCATCAATTATCTTTTTATCTAAGAAAAAAGAGAAAGACGGAAAAGATGTTATTGGAAATATTATTCATTGTAAGAATGAGAAATCAAGACTTACTATGGAGAATAAGATGGTAGATGTTATACTCAAATACGATTCAGGTTTAGATAGATATTATGGTCTATTAGACTTAGCAGTCAAGTATGATATATTCAAACAATCATCAACAAGAATAGAATTGCCAGATGGTACAACACAATTTGGTAAAACTATTAATAACAACCCAGAGAAGTACTTTACTCAAGAAGTACTAGATCAAATTAACGAAGTAGCGAAACAAGAATTTTTATATGGCAACGCGATTAGAACAGACGATTCTCAAGAATCTGATACAGAATGAAGAATTTACTAGGAAAACTTTACCTTATATAAAATCAGAATTTTTTTCTGAAAGAGATGAAGAATTTCTATTTAAACAAATTCGAGATTACTTTTTAAAGTATCAAGCATCACCTACACCTGAAGCTCTCATCATTGATATTGATGAAAAATCTGATGTGGATCAACAATTAATATCTGATACAACAGTTTTAATTAGAGAGATCAAACAAGATACTACAGAAACACCTGATGAATGGTTAATTGATTCTACAGAAAAGTGGTGTAAAGACAGAGCGGTATATAATGGTGTAATGAATTCCATTGCGATCATTCAAGATAAACAAGGTCAACAAGGAGAAATACCTGATATTCTTAGAGAAGCATTATCAGTATCTTTTGATTCTAATATAGGTCATGATTTTATCGAAGATTGGAATGATAGATATGACTTTATGCATAGAGAAGAAGAAAGAATCCCTTTTGATCTAGAACTTATGAATAAAATCACAAAAGGTGGTTTACCAAATAAGACATTGAATATTGTTATGGCTGGTACAGGAGTGGGTAAATCTTTGTTTATGTGTCATTGTGCATCTTCATCTTTACTTCAAGGTAAGAATGTATTATACATTACAATGGAAATGGCCGAAGAAAAGATCGCTGAAAGAATAGATGCTAATCTATTAGATATATCATTGAATGAATTACAAGATTTACCTAAGATGATGTATGAGAAAAAGATTACTAGAGTTAGAGAGAAGACTAAAGGTAAATTAATCATTAAAGAATATCCTACAGCAACAGCTCATAGTGGTCATATCAGACATTTATTACAAGAATTAGATTTAAAGAGAGACTTTAAACCTGAAATGATTTATATCGATTATCTTAATATTTGTAGTTCATTCAGAGTCAGGCCAGGTAGTAATGTGAATACTTATTCCTATGTTAAATCTATTGCGGAGGAATTGAGAGGATTAGCTGTAGAATTTGATGTTCCGATTATGTCTGCAACACAAACTAATAGAACAGGTTTTGTTTCTACAGATGTTGGTCTTGAAGATACTTCTGAATCATTTGGATTACCAGCTACAGCTGATTTCATGTTTGCATTAATATCTACAGAAGACATGCAAGAACTAGATCAAGTAATGGTTAAACAGTTAAAGAATCGATATAATGATCCAACATATCATAAGCGGTTTGTATTAGGTGTGGATAGAGCTAAAATGAGACTATATGATTGTGAACAATCTGCACAAGATGAATTAGTTGATATTGGGCCTGTTATGGATAACTCTCCTATAGGGAAAAGAATAGCATCAGAAAAACAAGAAGATTTTAAGTATGATTAACACTGGATAACGCGGGTACACTTTTGTTATAATATGTATATGATGAAAAATAAAGAAATATGTACAAATTGTAAAAAAGAGTTTAATTTTAGTAATGAATATCATGAGGATTTTGAGAGTGGTAAAGTGTTCAAATATCCAAGAACTCCACGAAGAAAATTCTGTGGTCATATATGTAGTATAAAGTATCATGAAAAGAATTGGAGATATGATCATTTTTCTGCTAGATACGATTGGAGTTGAAACCGCAGGTACACTTTTGTTATAATAACAGTATGAAAAATGATAAAAAAGTAAGACAATTATTTATTGATATGGATGGCGTTTTAGCTGATTTTGAGTCTGGACTTTCCGAAGTTTTAGGCCATAAAGTTAGACTATCTGATGTAAAAGATGTCTATAACGATAGAAAAAGAGAAGTTACTTCCAAACATCTATTTAGGAGATTAAAGCCTTTACCAGATGCTTGGAAATTAGTCGATTGGGCCTTAAACTCAGGTATTCATACAGAGATATTAACAGCCGCTGGTACTATTAACAGAACTATTGTTATTAAAGACAAAATTGATTGGATTAAAGAGTATTGTACAGATCATTGGATCATAATTCCAACATTTAAAGGTAGTCAAAAAGCTGCGTTTGCTCATAGTAAAGCAGTATTAATAGACGATAGGCCTAAAAATATTGATTGTTGGGTAGAAGCTGGTGGTATAGGAATACTACATACTACAGCAGACGATACAATTAAACAGTTAAATGAACTCATCGGAAACTAGAACAGATAGTAAAAACAAGGGAATTATTAAAAGTAAATCCCTTGTTGATCTTCTCAACAAAAAGGTTGAATTGAAGAAAGAGCTTATTCGCTTAAAAAAACTAAAAGAACAACCTAAAAAACAGGAATTTTTATCTGAATCAATCGCTCAGATTGAAGAATTCCTCAGTCAACACAAAATTCAAAAATAGAATCTTCATAAATACTGTTTATGAAATCATTTCTACAAACAATCCAAGAAGAATCAGTAGAATCTAAATTAGATAAATTAGGACATGGTAAGTTAGATCCTAAGAGATTAAAACAACTAAAAAAAGATTATTCTGAATTCAAATATTTTGATATTGAAGACTGGCAACAGTTTCCTTATCCTAAAAACTCATCTGAAAAAACTAAGAAAGAAATACAATTTCTAATTTCATTAGGCCAGTTTAGAACTGATTGGCAAAATGAAATGATAATGTATGATCTTAAAGTCATTAAACCATTTAAAGATTACTTAGATGAATATGGTATCGAAATAGATTTTACTAGAATAAAAGAATTAAAAGAACAATCTGATCCTATAATATTGTCTCTTAAAAGACATTATGACAGACCAAGGCCTAAAGCTTTAGCTAAAGAATTAGGATTACCATTAGATAACTTTCCATTAAAAACAGCAGGAACACCTTCATACCCATCTGGACATGCTACACAAGGTAGATTGATATCATTGTTAGTAGCTGATGAAGTACCATTAGAACATAGACATGGTATCTTAGAGATAGGAAAAAGAATAGGTGAGAGTAGACAAATAGCCGGAGCTCATTATCCGAGTGATACTGCGTTTGGTATTCGTTTGGGTGAAGCACTGTATAATTATTCAAAATCAAGTATGGAACCTGATCTAACATTAGAAATGGTTGAGTCACTAGAATACTCTAACCAAGATGAAATTGAGTTTGCAGTTGATGTTGTGGCAGAGATTGATAAACAAATAAGTTCAATTAATGGTGATGTTATGGTTGATGAAAGAAAAGGTAGAACTAATACTAAGAAGATTGGAATTCAGATAATATTAAAAGATAATGAAAGAGTTAAATTCACTACTTTAGCGAGAAGTGCTATTCGTGGTGATGATGATTTAGAACTTACTGATCCAGCTCCAGCGAGAGTTACAAAAGATTTCGCCTTCTTTCATAAAGGCATAGACAGAAAAATATATGTTACTACAAGACCAGATGGTAAAAGGGGTGGAGGGGCTAAAGCAGATCCAAATGAATTAATGACGGCAGCTTTATGTACAATGAACTCTATACCGACAGTTGAAACAATAGAAGATTTAGATTTATTAATAGAACAGGTTAAAAAGATTGTTAAGGGTGGTAAAGTTATAGGTCATTCAGATTTAGAAGTACAAGCATTAGAAAATGATTATGATAATTTATTGATGGCCATATCAGCCGCAGAAGTTGTTGCAAAGAACGGATGGAAAGGAGCCGATAAAGTTTATTTAACAGGTAAGGCTTGGGATGATGATGTTAAACAATTTCAAGTTACAAAATACGGAATGAAAGACTTTAACGCTTCTGATTACATTATCAAAAAAGGTGATAACTTTGTTGGAATATCATTAAAGAAAAAACCATCTGGTAATACAGGAGATCCTACATTAATTAATAAAGGATTTACAACACTTTTACAAGGTGAAGAATTTGATAAAGTTAGAGAAGATTTAGATGAAGCATCAGGAGTGTTTTATATAAAACTTGTCAAGACTGCTCAAAGATTTCAAAAGAGAAAACCAAAATTAGCGGTTGATAAAGTTGGTAATAGTTGGTTATCTAATAGGATGATCAACGATTTAGGCCCTAGAGGAGCCGGAATCAATAAAACGAATTGGAAAAAATTTGTACAAGGATTACCAAACGATCTTATCAATTATCAATTAAAGAAATCTAGATCATTATTTAAACCCATGGCTGATGTTATAATAGATAATGCTGACTTATTTGCTGATCAGTTAATACAATTAATATTAAAAACAGATTTAAAAGACTTACAAAAAGTTAATTTTGATTTCGCATTAGTAACAGGTATCGGTAGAATGTTAAAGAGGGGACTTGTAATTGAAAAGGGAGAATATAAATCAGTAGATGTAATGGCCACTAAATTAGACGAATTAGTTAAAACCGGCAAACCTAATATGAAATTAAATTCTAGAAAAACACAAGCTTTCGATAAAGGATCAAATGCTGCTCAGTTACACATGAATTTAAATATCGGGACTACATCAATATGTGATGTACAATTAAGATACAAAGGTAATTTCGCATCAGCTCCAAGTTTTCTAGCCACCTTCTCTAAAGAATTTAAGGAATCATTAAAGTAATGGAATTTCTAACAGAAGCAGCCGGAAAGAATTTACATTTAGAACATCTAGAAGATGAGATTCTAAACTTTGGTATTGCTGGTGGTCGTAGTTCGATACAATTTCTACAAGCATTAAGAGATATGTTCGCTAGTAGTTCAAGTAAGAAATTAAATGTTACAGTCAAATGGGACGGTGCACCAGCTGTGTTCGCAGGACCGCATCCTGAAACGGGCAAATTCTTTGTGGCCACAAAAAGTTTATTCAGGAAAAGAAAGGCAGATGAAGCATATTATCATACAGATGAAGATATAGATAATGATAAAGGTGGTGAACTTGCGGCCAAACTTAAAGTATCATTAGCAGAGTTTAGTAAACTAGGTATGAGTGAAATATTACAAGGTGATCTAATGTTTACAGATGATGTAAAAACAACAGACATTGATGGTGAATCACATTATACATTTCAACCTAATACCATTATGTATGCTGTTCCTGTCAATTCAAAGATTGGACAAGAAATTAACAAGGCTAAAATTGGTGTAGTATGGCACACAACATATAAAGGTGATTCAGTAGAGAATTTAAAAGCTTCATTCGGAGCTAAGATACCAGGTAAATCATCTAGTGTATGGCAAGATGATGCTACATTTAAAGATGTATCAGGTAGAGCTACATTCACAGCAAAAGATACAATGAAAGTAACTAAAGTATTATCTAACGCTGGTAAAAAATTTCAAAGAATAAATTCAGGTAAGTTTAATGCATTTCTTAAATGGCAAGATAGTTTAGGTTCATCAGCAGTAGGTGCGGGCTTTAAAACTTATCTAAATACATATACGAGAGCTGGTAAGACATTACCTGATTCTGGCAAAGTAGTACAAATGTATTTTAAACACTTTAATGATTGGTGGATAAAGAATAAGAGTGATTCACCGACATCTAAACAAAATTTAAAAAGACATTTAGCTGAGATAAGAAAGGCGACAACAACATTAAAAGATGTAGTTGACTTTATCAAGTATATGGTAGAAGCAAAATTGATGATATTGAGTCAACTTGATTCAGCTAAGGGTATCGCTAAGACATTCGTTAAAACAGATAATGGTTTTAAAGTTGTTAATCCCGAAGGATATGTAGCGATTGACAAAAGTGGTGGAGCTGTTAAGATAGTAGATAAATTAGAATTCAGTTTTAACAATTTTACAGTAGCTAAGAATTGGGATAAATAGTAGTATGAAAACATTTCAAACATTTATATTAGAAGATTATGGTCGTGGTGATCAAAAAGGTTCTGCTAACATAAGAGGTAAATCTTATTTTGATTCTTCTGTAGGGCGTGGATGGATATCGGCATTAAAAGATACAATACTAGGTCATATAATGGTCGGGGAATTAGTAAAAGCTTTTCCAGGATTAAAGAAATCAGATATTAAACCATTACTGAAAAGTTCTGAACTTAGAAATATGTCTAAAGATTGGATGCTTGCTGATAGAGATATTAAGAAAGTATTAACACAAATATTAGCTAAGGTTAAATAATGAAATCATTTTTAGAACATATAGAATTTGATAAATATGAAGGTAAATTTGTACCTTTAGAAAGTCCAATGGTTGAAGTAACAGAAAATGATGATAAAGAAATAAATAAACCTAAAAGAGGTGGTTCAAAGAAATTTTATGTCTATGTTAAAGATGGAGATAAAGTAAAGAAGGTTTCTTTTGGTGCTGCTGATGGTGGTAAGAATTTAGCTGTAAAGATTGACGATCCAAAAGCAAGAAAAGCTTTTGCAGATAGACATAATTGTGATACTGCTAATGATAAACTATCAGCTAGATATTGGAGTTGTAGATTACCATACTTCGCTAAAGATTTAGGATTAAAGGGTGGTGGAAATTTCTTCTGGTAAACCATATATTGATAATGATGATATCAGAACTTTTTCTAGAAATGTAGATATTAAAGAATTAGTCTGGCATCGTGATGAAGAATTAAGAAAGATTATAATATTAGAAGGTGAGGGATGGCAATTTCAATTTAATGGTAGTTTACCATTTGAAATGAAAAAAGAACAAAAATTTATTATACCAATGATGATGTATCATAGATTAATTAGAGGAAAAACAGATTTAGTTTTAAAAATAGAGAAACATGAAATTTAAAGACATAACAGAAGCAAAAGATAAAGGAGTTACATTTAGTTTTGGTAGATTCAATCCACCTACTGTTGGGCATATGAAGTTAGCCGCTAAGATGAAATCAGTTTCAAAGGGACATGATGTAAAAATATACACTTCTCATACAACAGGTGATGTAAAGAATCCTTTAACAAACGCACAGATACGAAAGTTTATGAATCCTATGTTACCAAGAGGTATCAATGTATCTTCAACTAAAGCCAGAACAGTTTTTGATGTAGTTGTAGATTTATATAATGATGGTTATAGAATGATACAAATGGTTGTTGGTTCAGATAGAATTAGAGAATTTGATAATTTGTTAAAGAAATATAATGGTGTTAAAGCGAGACATGGATATTATAATTTTAAAAGTATTAATATCATATCAGCTGGTGAGAGAGATCCAGACGCTGCCGGTGATGTTGGTATGTCAGCATCTAAAATGAGACAAATGGCAAGTATGAGTCAAGAAAAAGAATTTATTGATGCATTACCAAAAGGATATAGACTGGGTAAACAATTATATAAAGCAGTACAAAAAGGTATGGGTGTAACAGAAGATTTTCCAGACTTTATGTATGAAATATATAATGGTGAATGGGGTACAGATGAAGGTAGAGCGTGGGCACAGAATCATACACCAGGTCAAACAGTAGTAGATTATGTTAGAAAAATAAAGGAAGCAGAAGATTTACCTAAAGAAGTTTTAAAATATAAAGAAAAGATGTATAAAGATTTAAAGAAAGAACGAGATGATTTTGTAAAACGATATGGGGATCAAGCTGATTCAATAATGCACGGAACAGCAATGCAAATGGCAAAGAGGAAATATGGAATCGATACTTAATTATAAAGAAGAAGATTTAGTACTAGACATAGAAGAAGGTATTCATGATCCTGGTATTTTTAAAGCTGTAGTATTAGCAGGTGGTCCAGGTAGTGGTAAATCTTTTGTAGCAAGAAAGTTGGGACTACATTCTTTAGGACTAGTAGTTGTAAACTCAGATAGTTTTTTTGAACTGATAATGAAAAAGAAAGGTCTCTCATTGAAGATGCCTGATGATGAAGAAAGTGAAAGAGAAGTAGTTAGAAAGGCTGCTAAAGGGTTAACAGATAGAAGATTGTCATCATTATTAGATGCAAGATTAGGAGTTATAATTGATTCGACATCTGGTGATCAGGCTAAGACTAAGAAAATAATTGATAAATTACAAGGTGCGGGATATGATGTTAAAGTTATATTCATACAAACAGATTTAGATGTAGCAATGGCTAGAAATAATGCTAGAGCTAGAACTATTCCACCTAGAATTGTAGAAGTATCATGGAAGCAAGCTCAGAAAGTAAAGAAGCTTCTTAAAAAACAAGTTGGTTCTAGAGATTATCATGAGATAGAGAATAATGATAATACTGGTAATATAGATACTTCTGTTGCAGGTAAATTAACAACATGGGCTAAGAAGTTAAATACTAACGCTATAGAATGGATCGCTATGATTAAAAGAGGTATGGATTCGTCGGTAAAAGAAGACATAAATAATAGTATAATGGACACATTTAAAGACTTTATAGAAATGCAAGAAGCTTTAACGATGCAACAGAGACTTGCAAGAGGTCGTATTGCTAAACGAACAGCTAAGAAAAGAGCGAGATCAGCTAAGAAGAAATCAATGAGAATGAAGGGACCAGCTGATATGTTAAAGAAAGCCGGTATGGCGGCCAGAGGTGCAATGGCTATGAAATTATCTGGTGGTATTCCATTAAGTCAATTAACAATTTCACAGAGAGTACAAGTAGCTAAAAAGTTAGACAAGAAGAAAGCAGCAATTGCTAAGTTAACTAAGAAACTTTTACCCGCAACTAAGAAAGCAGAGAAAGAAAGAATAGCGGCAATCAGAGGTAAGTAATGACGATAGGAACAAGTAATATTAGTATGAGTAGTATAGCTTCAGAGAAAGGTATAGGTGCTTCTAATTTAAGTTTGGGGTCACTATCTAGCGCAGAAGTAAAAACAAACTTAGCTGATGGAACAAGTGCTAGTTCACAATATGGATTAGTAAAACATACTATGAATTACGGTGGATATAATAGTCAAAGAGAAGCTGGCACAGTAACTTCCGCTCAAGGTACAGGATCTGCAGGATTAAATACCGCATCACATTCAATGTCGGAGTGGGGAGGTTATGATCCTGGATCTGTTCCTGGTAAATGGCAAATGGGCAGCACTGGAACCTCTGGAGTCGTATATGCATTTGATGAAGTATCAAACGATGCTTGTCAAATATCGGTCTCAACCGGTTTACAAATTTGGTGTACAAAAGTTAGTGGAGTCATATACATTTATGGTGCACCAAGATCAGGATTAGGCCAAAGTGTAACCCATAGAAATAATGGTGCAACTACTTATACCTCGTCAACTACCCAATTAGGTACAATTGGAACTAGTGGTGGCACAAGTATGGTACCGACAGGTTGTACTATGAGTTATACTACTACACAAGCTAGTAGTGGTGGGGCCCAAGGATTTTTAGGCCATGGAGGGTCTGTTGCTACTATATCAGGCGGTTCAAATTCTACAACTAACTTGGGTTCAACTAAAATAGGATATAATGTTTATCAGTCAGCTGTTTCAGAAAGATATTCGAGTGGAACAGCTACAGCGAATTTTGGTGTTGGTGTTAGATTTAATTGGACATTCCCGAGTTCTCCTGGTGGAGGATCATACAACAGTTCTTATACTGAAATCAGAGTTGCTTGTCGGGTTTCAGCTGATCACGATTGGGGTTGGAACCAAAATCCATGTTAAGTACAAAAGATACATACGAATTTCAAAGGAAAAGTAATGGTGAAACTGTTTCTCTTATTTGTACAATTTCAGTTTATGATAAAGAACCTTCAAATAAGACTGTATATTATAGAGATCCACCAGGTGAAGAAACTTTTAAGTCAAATGAAGTACCTGATTATAGTACTATAACACCAATAGATAAAGCAGCTTTTACTTGGAACATACCTACAAATTTACAAACATCAGCTCAACCAGCTGATAGATCAGGTTCAACACCAGAAAAATTTACAGATTTTGATAGTAAACACGAACAAATTATAATGATTTTAGAAGAAGATTCAGAATATACTAACACATATCAGACTTTATGGGATAAATATGAAGGCACTGATGATAATAGACCTGACTGATTTAACCTTTATAAATATAAGAATATATAAATACAATATAATAACGGAGAACTAACAATGTCATTCCCATGGAAACCAATAACAACTGAAGCGGCTTTAGGTACAAGTACAGGAGCAGCCTCCAATGTTGGTAAGAGCAGATATGTAAGACTGTGGAACACCGCAGCGGCCGGAACAGAATATTTAGTAACACTAGAAGAATCTGGTGGTACAGATATTGGAACATTTTCACTTGATGGACAACAAGAAGCCATCATTCAAAAAGATCCTTCAGATCAATTATTCGCAGCCAATGCAGCGATTATGGCTGTCGGCATAGCAGTCAACTCAAACTAATATTATTATGAAAAATACAACAGTCATTAATGACTTCAAAGACTTGAAAAAGGCTATTGAAGAAGTAACAAAGAAACAACCAGCCAAATCTAGATACGCTCAACAAGCACAGAAGATGGGTTATACTAAAGATAAGTCTGTTGTATTAGAACAGAAACTTAATGAAGCTACAGCATTTGAAATAATGCAAGACATTGTTAAGACTAAGGGTGCTAAGAAAATCGAAGGTACTATGGTCGATATGTTTACAGCAAGTGTTGTTGTTAAAGCATATGCTAAAGTAAACGATGCTAACAAAAAGAAAATAGAAAATGCTAAACTAAATGTGTTAATAGGATTAGCACACAAAGTTATGGGATTAAAAGCTCATAATGAGTTTGATAAAGAACCATTAAAAGGATTTCCATACAACGAATTATTCAGTAAAGAAGAAATGAGTGACCTCAATTCTGTCAGAGCTAGAATAAAACAAGCTGATCTTCATAAAGAAGGAATTGAAATAACTGAGGCAGTTAAATTAGAAATACAAAGATTAGTTGAAGAAGGTAAATGGCCAATGCCTAGTAGTACAAAAGAGAAGAAGGCCTTCGATGCTCTTTATAAGAAAATGCATGGTGGTCCAGAACACAAGGCAATCAAAAGAAAGATTCAGAATCCAATAAAAGCAGACGATGCTTTTCATTCTCTTGTTATGAAAAAAGTAATGGGAGAAGAAACCCTTCAAGAAGGCGTATGGGCAGTTCCAGATACAATGTCTAAAATTAAAGAACTTCAAAAAGCATTATCAAAACCGTTACTTGTTAAAACAGAAAAAGAAGAAAAGAAAGCACAAAAACTATTTGGTAATTTAGTAGGTAATGACTGGGTTTGGGATGAATGGTATAAAATGACTCTTGAATATGATGATGTTAAGAAAGTTGGAGATGCGAGAATACCAGTAGTTCAATGGATGAATGAATGGGGATTCAAACTATCTGGATTTAAAATCACTCATGCACCTGAAGCATATATGAAAGAAGCTTTAGATCCTGTTGGAAAGGGTGATGATGATATTGACAACGATGGTGATTCAGACGATGCAGATAAGTATCTAAAGAAAAGAAGAGCAGCTATAACTAAGTCAGTAAAAAATGAAGTTAAAAGACCTCGCGGAAATATTAAAAAGCCTAAAGGCAAAATGTTACCTTTCAAAGAAGAAACTTTAGTCACTAAAACTCCATTCAAATTAAAATCAAAATCTAATCATAGA
>Ga0315316_10001464_pt1 | contig 16565 bp, 18 predicted proteins | sample M160m3416metaG_FD_203702 | JGI IMG/M metagenome (GOLD analysis project Ga0315316, IMG submission 203702) | Ammonia-oxidizing marine archaeal communities from Monterey Bay, California, United States - M1 60m 3416 | ecosystem: Environmental > Aquatic > Marine > Intertidal zone | place: USA... | reverse complement strand
TTTATTAGATGCAACATACGCATTAATAACTGCATCCCCCCCGGTTTCTTTGATGTCTTCAGTAGCTAAATATGAAGTCAAATTCCGATCTGCTATTCTTCTATAAGCTGTAAGCATAGACTGATGCCCTTGTTGCTTCAGCATATGTGCTTGTGATTTCCCTGATTGAATTGAACTATACGTCCCATAAAGAGACGATCCAACTGTTACACCAGTAGCCAACCAACTCATATCTTTACCTCTAATTCATCAAATGATTTTGCAATAATTTCATCTTCAATTTTATTTAAATCTGTTTCAAACGTCCTGTGTACAGTTACCACAATAGCATTAGTATGAGTATATAACATTCTCTTAGTACCGGCTGGCGTAACAGTATAATATGGAGCTTGTAGTAATTTCTCGCCATCCTCTGATAATACTGAGATTTTACCTTTAATTAAGAAAAATGGATGAGCTATTTTATGTATCTTGCTAATAACTATTTCACCTCTAGGCATAAATATTTCCCGGATATACAATCCATCTGCATATGTATGCTTAACAGGATTAACAGCATTAGCTTCTTCTCCCTCTACACTATCTTCACGACTAATAATTTCTTCTTGTATATTAGTAACATAGTCTCTATATTCTTGTTTTGTTAGAACCGAAGGATATGACTCAACTGCATTGTTTAAATAAGTAGTATCTATTCTTCTAGCTACGGAGTTCATTAACTACCTCCTGTCTCTGTCTCTAAGACAATGGAGTTAATCTGCATTGGAAATGGGCCATTAGAAACAATTTTTATATCGAAATCTTCCCATGCCAAACCTGATAGCGAGAGTTTACGTTTACCGGAAAATAAAGGAATCTGTTGACCCATTAAATCTCCAGAAGTTCTAAATAAGATTTCTTCATTTTCATCTCCATATTCTACTTTAATACCTAAAGATTCTTCAATCAGAAGAGATATATTCTTAACTTGTTTAGAATAAGAATATTGATTTTCTGGTGCAGTAGGTTCTAATGTTTCTAATTCTCCATTATAAGCTAGTCCTACTACAACATCTGATCCAGCAGTATTATCTAAAGTAATTGCTCCTGATGATACTGTTTTATTATTATGTTGCATACCATCATAATATATTGATACAGATTCCCCTTCTAAATGATCTAACCCACTAACTACACCTCCACTCTGTGTAGTAGTTATTGCGGAATCTAAGAATACTAATTCGTTGCGTGTTAATGCTCCTTCCGTAGGGAATCTTGCTAATGTTTCCATGTGATATTTTAATACACCACCTATTTTCCTTTCAACTTTCATCCATACTTGATCATGTGAACTTGTTGCTATCATTTCAATATCAGTAACTTTAGCTTCAGTTCCAGATATGACATGTTCCGACCATGCTTGAAATGCAGTCTGTCTATCATAACTTAAAGACAATAACCTGCCATCATTCATCATCAACCAGATAACATTATTAGGTCTTTCCTGCCATACCATCTTTTTTATTTCAGATGATTTAATTATATCATAACCTTTAATTGATATTTTACTATTAAACCATTGACCTTCTGCACCTTCAAATAATAACTGTTGTACATCTTTACCTCCAATTTGTGCATACATTAGAGCATTGGAAACAACAACAGGGGGTGTATCTGTAGCAGAAAAAGAGGATTCTCTATTAATAGTAAATCTAAATGGTGTTACAACTAAATTAGTTTCTGAACCATAAAGCATGTATACACCAGCAGACGTACCCATAGTCATCTTCTTTGATTCTGCAATCCATTTTATTTGGTCTAAAGTGTCAGAATCTAATGTAAATGTTAATGCGCTTGATGCCGTAATTACTTCAATTGCCTCTCCCATTATAATAGAAGATGGAGAATCTTGTGCTGGAAGTTGACTAGGTGCAAATGAATAGAAGTTATTTGTCTCTGATAGCCATACAGTAGAAGGTTGCAACTTTGTTGCGGCAAATACCATTCTCTGTTGATATATCTGAGATACTGTTGGATATCCCTCACCAATACTAAATGCTCCTACTCTAAAATCTGTTGTGCCAGCTTCTTTATTAGTTGTTGGATGTGGGGGGCCAAAAACTCCAGTCGCGGTATCTTTACCACGAATATTACACATTTCCGTTTTTAAGGTCACATTAATCGTATGATTAGATGCATGTACAGAATTAATTATACCCCAACACCATCTTATCCCCCCTATTCTATTTAATGGCCTAGCTAATGGATTTATCCTTATTAACCTACCAGCATCTTCTTGGGTTGGAGTTGTATCAAATAAATCATTATTTGCAACACTATTTTTATATACAGTTAGATCAATAGTGGTTGCCGCTTCATCAACGTATCTATGTACATTTACTTTCGCATCAGCAGTAGTAGTAGATGTCCATAATTCAAATTCTACAGCAGAACCCCCATCAGTATCAGAAACTTGAAAAGATGTCGATGTCGTTGAAATAACGTAAAAATCCGCATCTACATGTTTTTGAGCCGCACTCGTAGTAGCATCTGTATTATCTCTTGTTAAATTACCCCAACCTCCTGAACTATTTGTAGTACCAGAAGGAGTTGTTTGACCATCATCATCTAATCTGACTTTCATACCAACTTGAAGACCATGATTCGCAAGTACAACATGATTAGTTACAGTATTAAATTCTACACCAGCTATTGGAGCTGTGTTTGAAGGTTCAGCTTTATATAACGCATATCTTTGTGTAGCATCTGATTCAGAGTAGACATTAATTTCATTATATGGCCCATCACTAAATACAACTTCATATGTAGACCAGATACTACTATCTTTTGCTACGCCACTTCCAGTTGCCGTTTCATCAATAACTCGCTTTATTATTTGTGGCGGTTTAGTTGGACAACATACAAATAAATAATCCCCACTTTGGGTAAACTTTAGTAAAGGTAATTCCGCTTGAGTCCAAGTTGGCGTTAATATTTCATATGTTTGAGGAGGCGCTTGTTTATCTACTAATAGTTGATCCTGCGACCAGACTCTTAAATAACCTCCAGTAGTTAAAGTAAGATGTGTTTGTCCTACTTCTAGGATGTATGTATTATCTTTGTCTTTAAAGAATGGAATGAAGATTGAGGAAGGATCTTTTAAATCACCTATATAATTTGTACCCGGACGCTTCACCACAGGCCCGGAGAGAACAGGAATCATGTTCTTAGCTCCCTTTAGACCATATTTGTAAAACTCTTCGCTAGAACGCCCCTGAAGGCTTTTTGCTAATACACCTTCAGAAAATCTAGGTTGAACAAATTCATATTTCATAAATGATAACCAGTATTATGATCCAATACTATAATCATATTGATTCGCTTCGTAACCTTGTGATGGGGTATTAAAGGTTCTATGCGGTACAGAGTGTCTACCTTTCTTTGCATCAAGAAAAGAAGATCGTTCCCGATGTTCTGGTGTTTTATCGTGGGAATTAGCGGCTCTAGCTTCTTGTAAAGAAATGACATATCTTTGCATCATTTCTTGTTTTAATCCTTGTTTACTTGTTAGTGTTTCACAAATTTCTAGTGCTAACTTCATAGCAATAGCTTCTGCAAGCAAAGAATCTAAATTATTTATATCAGTTGGATTACCTACATATAATACATTAAGAGTCTTTTCATTAGATAATATATTCTTTTTTTCAACTTGGTATCTTGATACAGGATCTACTTCAACAACTTTTATACATCCAACAGGTAATTGGAATATATAGTTCCACCCAAATACAGGCTCTCCAACATTCGTTAAGGTAGCTCTTTCTAATGCACTATTCCATGTATGCATTCTTAATACTGTTGTAATAACATCATTAAGTCGTGCATTACATGCTCTAGCCCTAGAATTATTGTCAGTTAAACTTTGAATCCTTGCTTCCCCTAGAGAACCTAAGGCAAGGTTAGCTATACCAGTTTTATCCATAGTTATTTCGAAGAAATGGGGGCTAGTTTCCCAACCCCCGATTGATATTAATCAACAGTATAATAAATACGAACTTCTACAAATGCCGTAGTAGTTGTGGCTGTTGCAATACTTATTGTCGCAATTACTGTCGTTTCTGTAGTAATTGTAACAGGTGCAAGTGTTACATTAGACACTCCTTCTCTCATATGTCGAGTACCAACCGCACTAGAAGCATCTGCACCTAAAAATGCAGTTGCATCACCAGTAATCCCTAGAGACAACTTACTAGTTGCCGCTAACGTGGCAGATTGGTGTAAAGATGCATCCCATACTTTTGCTCCGGGAGGCAGTTTACCAAAGGAAATCGTATCAGAAGTAGTATGGACTAAATTTGTCCCTACTAAGTCTGCAAACGAGAATTTATCATACAAAACACGCATCCGTCCACCCTGATCGGCGACGTCAGTCAGCCTTGCAGGAACAGATACATGTCGTTTCTTGTGATTTGCAGCATTTTGATTTGCCATATTTGTCCTTTCAGATTATGTGTTAAGTAGGTTATGCAGGTTGAAAACATTCGATCTGCAGTACCATCTCTTCCCAAATCCTAGTTGCACCAATATCCATCTCAAAATATGCATATGGAACAAAAGATTTGTCCGAACGTCTTTCTATTTCTGTAATTGGTTCTTCCCATGAACAGAAAGCCAATCCTTGCGGATGAAATGCAAGAACTGATTCAATTACATCGCCAGCTACAGTTACTTTAGGCATATTCTCATACCTAATAAACTGAAAACCAGCAAAGAAATTCGTTTGCCCTTCAACCAATGCTCTCAGATTGTTATAATCTGCGCTTTGGATTTGTTGTGAATGCAGTAATGCTTCTATCTGTCCAGCAGAACATACAATAAAATAAAGTGGGTTACCACCTTCATCATATTGATCTGCTTCATTTTCAGATAAAATTCTACGAGCATGTAACAACTTATCAATTGAAAGCGAAAAAGCATTAGTACCGCTATTTTGGACACCCATCATATTGGCATCATAAGAGCCACTACCAAACTGAAACGCTTTAGCAATGTGTTGTTTGGGGAAGTTAGTTGAATTCCAGACTATCTCGGTTGCACCGTCCATTGCCCCACCATCTGATTCATATGCTGAACCAAAAGCGGCAGTAACAATTGTTTGATCCATCTTACGAGCCATTGCCATTGACGTAGCTTCTGCGTAAGGCTGAAACACATCATAGTTCATTCTACGAGTGTCAAAACCCTCTACAAAGAAACCAGCATTTTTAGGTTGTGCTGATACTCTCCTACGTTGATGGGAAATCGCTTGTACAGGTGAATCTGCAAAACGTGCAACTTTGTCTAGTGCTTCGTTAGTTCCGATCTTATCAATGAACTCGGCAACACCACGACAATCTGGTTTGTTAGTTACAAAATTCCGTAACCGTGTTGTTTTTTGTTGAAGCGCATGTAATACATCAGCAGAATAGCGATGTATATACGACGTTTCAATATCATAAAAATTAGCCATAGTTATCCCTTATATGGAAATCTCATACACTTATGTGTATAAGTAAAAGTTACTATAACCTAGAGATTATCCACAAAGGGTCTCAAAAGAACTTTCAATAGGCCAAATGGTTATCTATCTACTTGTACTTTTATTCAGTCTTATCTTCGTCTTTGTTGACCCGGATATGCTGTTTGATACAACTTATCCATTTTTTTCATAGCCGAACTATGACCCGGATCACGATTATCACGATACGAGGTTGAAAAATCCTTGTCACGATAAAGAGCCTGAATTTCTTCTTGTGCTTGTTGTGGAGAGAGCTGGCTTGAACCAAGTCCTGTCCCTACAACTAAGGAATCTTCTCCCAAAAGTTCACCAACTTTAGAAAAGGCTCGGAGCATTTCAGGATGATTACCCAAGCCAGATTCATCCATAAGTTGACTTAATTCTGGTGACGCAAATTGAGCAAATGCCCTTTTTGCATAATCCAATTTACCATCATAATTCTTACCCCATTCTTGTTGGAGTTGCATGGTGGTATTTACTTCTTGATCTTTTTGAAGCTGAACATTTTCTGCTTCTTCTTGTTCCTGACTATCAGCATATAGATTGAGTATATTTTCTGCTTGCTGTTGGGTTAGACCAGTATCGTGAGCAAATTCACGGAACCCATCTAATTCTCCATTTTCATCGTTAAACTGGTAATCTTTGGCTTGTTCTGGTCGTCCCATTTTATTATAAAAACCATTCCAATCCTCACCTTCTTGAGGTATTGCCACCATTTGATCAGGGTTACCCCCTATCATTTTTACAGCATTAACATATGATTTTGCAAGTTTATCTACTGAATCAAAAGTTGCTAAACTCGGTTCATCTCTCAATCCTGCTGGCATTTCAGCCGCATTAAAACCTATTGATGCGACATCTGAACTTGAATCGCTAGTGACTTGTCCTGATTCTTCAGGGGCTACTACTTCTTCCGTCATTTTATTCTATTATTAAATGTTATCCTGCCGTTTCAATCTGGCAAGCTCTTGTTGATCATAGCGTGTACGAAGCACCCTAAGATCGGTGTCCACCAACTCCATAATCTTAAGCACCACACTACGTTGGCCTTCTTGCCATGCAGATAAGTACGGATCGGGAGTTGGTGTAGTCTTAAAAACAAAGTGATCTTTAATCAATTTATTTAAAACTGCTTTCCCTTGTTCAGTTTCAAAACATTCTTTAAAAGCCTTCCTTGTTTGTGCTTCACGGTCAAACCATTCCATTATTTATGTTTTCCGGTAGCATGGTTAACATGACAGGAAGCACAATACTTCGTTTTTTCTACTTTTGGGCTTATTTTTACATTAGGCATTCGTCCTATATGTTTCTGAAACACAGCGGCTTCTTCTTTATTAGATGTTAGATTATATTTCATTTTAGTGGCTTCTCTTTTTAAGAGATATTGTGAAATATTCTTTGGTGGTAACCACTTGTTCGGGCCTTTATAACTTTTAGCTCTATTAACTTGGGCTTCAGTCATTACAATATTACTCTCATCATGTGCCGCCTTATTTTTCATTTTAGGCATCCACTTAAATCCTCCTGATTGCCATATTTCTTTTATAGCTACACCGTGATCTGCATGGAATTTACGTGGTTGAAGACTTTTTCGATTAGTATAAGCACTTTTAATCCAACCTCTATTTTGTAGAATATTTTTTCTTAATACATTTGCACGAGTTACATTTACAAAAGTTTCTCTATCTTCCCAATTTTTACGATTGTAATGCGCTGGTTTACCGTCTTTTGTAACTGCGGCATAATATGCGGCACTATGGCGTGGTTCTCCCATTATTAACCTCTAATATTTTCAGCTTGTGCAGTTTTTTGATTTACATCAGCGGCAACTTGAGCTTGTTGCATTTGTGCCTGTTCTTGTTGTTGTCGTTGTTGTTCAGCCACCATTGCTTGTACTTCTTCTTTTGATCTAATATTTGAAACAGGAACTTGTAATACTTGTGCAGTATTTTGCAAGATTTGATGTGTATCAAAGTACATTGGTATTGTTTGATCAATTTGTGCAAGTGGCATAATCATTTCAAACAATTGGTTCATAGAACTTATTTCACCTGATCTCATTGAGATAGATACAGGGTTCAAATATTCTATTCTAAAATCCTGCATTTCTTCAGGCATTGGCGGTAATAAATAAGACCGTGTAAGTATATTTACAGTTCTCCTAATGACAGGATCAAGGAATTCTGCTTCTTGACGAGCGAGTATTGGGCCTAAAACAGGCATCCGTTGTCTCATTCTTACAGAAACTTCCGTTGCACTAAACCGCATTACATCACCATCAGGTGCTACAGGCCCGGGTAATTCCAGTAAATCTAAGAAGTAGCCTTCCCTAATTGCAGTAATACACTTTGCACTTAGTCTTTCTGCATACTCAGGTTTTGCATCAGTAGGAGCAGGGAAAACCATATCTTTGCCACCTAATCCGACAGAATAGTAATTTATAGCATCTGGCGTTGTATCTAGCGGATCAAGTAACCCCGAATCTGGAACAAACATCGGTGGGGATATTGCTTTTTGTACTGCTTTTAAGTAACTTTTATCCACTTCTGTAATAAGCCTTATATCGGGCATTATTTCCCAAGTTGGGCCTCTTCCATATATTTCTCTATCGGATCGTTCCCATCTGGCACAAACATATGGCATTTCGTCATATCCAGAAATAGATAAAAGGCTCTTCCTTTCCTTTAAATAATGTACAGATACAAAGTTCTTCTTAAATTTAACAGGTAAGTGTTCACGTACAGTCCATGCTGGCAACACTGCATGTACAACATCATATTCATCCAACATCTTTTCCCCATAACCTTTGTCCACTAATTCTGGCGGTAATGTTTTAGGGTCGAATCTCTGTACTATATCTTTGGCTGTTTGTTTATAATTCCGAAAAATTGTATCAATTTCCATTTCACTTCCAGACCCAAGTATACAATCCGAAAGAGGGAAATTGCGGTAACGAGGGCCAAATCCCGGAACATCTTCGACAAAAACAATGCCAGTACCAAATGCTCCAGCTTCAAGATAATATTGAAACACTGCACTTTGGAAATTCGATATAGGTCGAGATATATGATGTTGAATAACTCTCGTTGCTTCTTCCAGCCATAATGCAACATTGCGGTACTCATCTAGATTTGGATTCCCACTTGTCAGTTTAAACCATTCTGCCCCCATAGGGGTAAATACATTATGAATGTTAGAAGCAAACCGCTTTAACAAACGCATTGCCGAACCTTCAAATGCATGATCCATCCTATCAGCACCTCTTGAATGAGTCGTCGTAAAATCAGAACGATGTGGAAGAACATATTCTGCAATGTCTTGCCACTGTCGTTCCCATAAATTACGATTATTCTTCAACTTTTCATGATGCCGATCTAATAGAGGCCCGAATGCGCTATTTTCATATGCCATATTTTATCTCAATTTAGAGCTTGTGTTAGCTAATTTTGCTGGCTGAGCCAGAACCAGCATGCATTTTACGGCCCGAACCTTGTTTTCTTTGACCAGTAAGCATCGTAGTCTGCTGTGTTGCCGCTTCAAAGCCAGTTGGCCCGGGGCCGGGGCCTTCGCCCGGTGCATCATCTGCATAACCACCCTGACCTGTCAGTGCTTCCTTACCTAACTTAGCAAGTTCATTAAGATTCCTAGTGAGTATATTTCCTGCTCCACCAACAGCAAAATTTATACCTTCCCCAAGTTTGTTTATTCCACCTGTCAACATAGAGGTTCCATGTGACATATCTGGTGTATTCATTTGTGGGGTATTAGGCAAATTTGGTGTCCCTAATTCTTGCAGAGCCTCAGATGTCCCTTCAAGTCCGGTATTTAAAACATCAGTCGCCCCACCTGTAACTGCTCCTGCGACATCGGTTGCTGTATTTGTTGCTTTTTTGACTATGCTACCTAAATTATATCCCATACTATCTCCTTTAATTAAGATTACGCATAAGCATAACTACCATTTTCGTAGTAATTATAGTCACTTATGGCTCTACGTGGTCTTTTCTTATTGGAACCAGTAGAGGCAAATTTCAATGACTGAGAAGCATATCTAGTTGCACTCATTAAATCATCGTGAACTTTAACTATTTTACCATCTTTTCTATGGTACATTCTTAATTCTTCAAACCATAAATTAAGATAGTTAAATACTTTAAACCTTCCAGTTTGCATTCTTTGTAGCATATCCATTATTCCGGGTTCCACTGAAATACCGCCTTCAGGATTTTCAAAATGCTTATGGATCATATTCAAACCTTGCTTTCGATAGAGTTCCGCTAAAGGTCTTCCTGATCCTTTATCATGTTGAGAGCCATCATGAGGCCATACAACAGGAATCCATTTACCTCTTTCTCTAATTGCCGCACTATGAACAACTGGTGTCTCAGCAGACTTTCGATAACAGTCATAAACATACACAGTATCGGTATCTCTATCCCATGCTAACCAGACTACGGCAGTAGGGTGATCCCATCCAAAATCTAAGCCACATATTTTAGGCCAATGTTCGGGCAATGGGATTGGTTCTATTTTAAGATCGTCTTCACTTACAGGGAATACCATACCAGATCCTAACACTGGTATACCCTTTGAACGCATATCTCTCTCATGCGGAGGTAGTGCGGCTAATATTTCTTTCTTAACATCTTCATCTAAATGATGAGCATCATCCCATGTTGCATGATATAAAGCCTGTGACTGTCCTAGTTTAGTCATAAACTGCGTCACAACTTCCGTCATGCCACTTTCAGGGGTAAAGGTCATATAAACTATCCCCCCACTTTTTAAGGCCGCTCTAAGAGCCTGTGAGTATATATCTTGTGGAGGCTCTTCGTCAAGCCATGTGACATCAACAGCTTTACCCATCCACTGCATCTTCCCCTGTTCGTAGGATTTAAAGATCAGTTTAGAGTTCCTTCCAGATACATGTTTAACTTGTAAACTCTGGTATGCATTAGGAACCCCGGGCTGTCTTAAAGGTGTTCCTACTATGTATTCTTTTGGTATTGCACCTTTACCAAAATCCTCTTCGTCACCGGGTTCACCAAGTAATTCTGCTTGTACTATATCTCTAGTATTTGCGGTAGTATTACCTGCCGCCCATGCTGTTACTGGTCTTTGAAACTTTGCTCCTGTCCACCATTGGGGGTAACGACCAGTTAAATGATATGCCATCTCAGATGCACCGCAAAAAGTTTTACCTGTTTTATTTGCCGCCATCAAGAGACGTTGCCTAGCTAATCGCCCCCCCATGTCTTTTGCATCATGGAACCTTTTTTGGTAATCATAAGGATCATACTCTAATAAGCGATTTGTTTCATATAGATCAGTTATTTTTTCTGCAATCTCAATTGCCTGTTCAGCTTTGTTTGTCATTAATTTCTACGTGTTCTTTTCCTATCTTTCCATGCATTATTTGTAGATGGTGAAAAGAATCTCATAATAGAAGCATAAGGAGTATTTGGGCCTCCTGCACCTTCAATTGGTTTCACTGGTCGTCTTCCACCGCCAACTCCTTTTGTTCCCCAATCAACTTTCTGTACGTATCCTTTATTCTTACTTCCTACTGCACTAAATACTCTTTCACTACCTATTAATACTGAAGTAGTTTCTTGTGCAATATTCTTAACAGATGCTTTTGCTTTTTTAGAATGTAAAGAACTTAATGCAAAAGCAGGAGCTAGTAACACGCTTAACCTACTTATTTTGCCCCATCCAGATATTTTACGTTTCTGAACATGTTTTTTGATACGCAAGTCTTTTGCTTTTTTTGCTACTGCTTTTACTGCATTCTTACGATGTTCACTTGGTGTACCCCATGTTCCAGTTCTCTTAGATTTAGTCATTTTAATGGTTTCACCTTCAGGAACACCAGTAGTAGTTGCCTGTTTACTCATATCAATTTTAGTCCTGCTCGCTATTGTTCGTAAGCCGTATTGCTCATTTAATGCTTTCCTTATATCACTCTCACTTGCCAATGAAGGTTCAGATACATATGCTCTAGAGATCACACCACGTTCTCCCGGCTCAATATGTGGCACTATTTTTTCACCTTCATATGGCACTCTCACATATCTATTTCTTGCTCTTGGTCTATGATCTGTATAAGGTTTAGACGAGTCTACAGGATGCCTAGGTGGTAGAGAAGGCTTGGTAGTAGTCGCTATTGTTTTTTCTTTGGGGTATTTCTTAAAATCTTTATTTAAATTCTTGTTTATTTCTTCCATTTCACTTGGTAAAGACTCTTTAATCTCAGATTGTGTACGATGATAATTTTTAACACTTTGGATAACCTTAGTAGTAGATGCTTTCTTTTTCTCGGGATCACGAGTCCATGAGGCTCCTAGAGTAGTTACTACTTTTGGTGCATCCACATCACCTAACTTTTTAATCTCCTCCGGTAACGTTTTCGCCTGAAATTCACGTTTTGCTCCTGAGTAGAAATTACTAAGATTCTTAGCCGCTAGTTGCCTACGTTTAATAGCATCTAATCCTTCTATTTCTGCGTCAAGCGTCTTTTGCTGTTGTATTGCATTCTTAACTTGATTCGATTCATATCCTTCATTAAAATCTTCAGTATGCGAACCTTGAGTACCTTCTTTACCTTCATAAAGTTGTTTTTTCTCTTCTTTTTTAGCTAGGGTTTCTGCAAAATCACCAAACACATTAGTTCCAGAATACCCAAAATCTTCTGTTTGTCTATTAATTAGTTCTGAAATTATATTTTTAACTGGTGCATTTTTAGGTAACTTTGGTCTGCTGAAGTCAACAATTTCTTGTCCTTTAGGAACTGACAGGCTACTTTTATTGACCCTATTAGCTTCTATGCGTTTACCTTTAAACTCGCCCTCACCTCTATCAACATAGTCGCCTTTCTTCAGACTATAGCGTTGCCCTCTATGAAAAGTTCCATCATCAACAACATGTTTCGTACCTTCTTCAATCCCCGGACTATCAGGGCGATCAGTTTGTATTGATTCAAATGTTTTTAGAGGATGTGATACATCCCCCCTAATATTTGCAATCCTATCTTTAGAGGCTCCACTGTATAAGTCTTTGATTACTTTGGGTTTTTGATCCAACCCATCTTCAATAATCATTTGATTATACTGTTCAGCATTCTGCCGGTAATATTTATTTTTATCTTCTAATACTTCAAGAGCCGCTAGTGAGCTAGTAATATTCGGATTTTTAAGTGTACTACCATGTTTTATATCTTCTACTTCATCTAAATACGCTTGTACTACTTTTGCAGTATTACCTTTACCATATTGAGTTTGCAATTCATTGTATCTATTCCACCACCTAGAAGTATCTGCGTAGTTATACTTTATCTCTCCTACATCATTGATATTATACATGTTAAGTAGTTGCCTACCTTCTTTACCTCCCTTTGCCCCTTGAGCTTCTAATTTTTTTAATGCCGCCCCTCTTCTTTGTACTTTCTCTTTAGGAGTACCTGATTGGTTAAAAATCTTATCAAATGGCGTTATTGCTCTAGTTTCGATACCTTTCTTTTCGCTCCAGAGTTCAATTTCCATATCTGTATCACTGCCCTTATGTCCTCCATACCATACTTCTACATCTTCAGGTCTATATGTTCCAGTGACATCAGACCAAATTTGATCAAGAGTACTACTAACGGCATCAAAATCTTTTATATCTTTGTATCCTTCAATCCAGATTGCCTTTTTAGTTGTTTTGCTTGGTGTTTTGGGGAACCGAGTACTAGGAGTATTTTTATAATTAACTACTCCTTTACGACGAAACTTTGGTTCAATCTTAATACCAGCTTTCTTTTGTGCTTCTAGGTCAATAGTTGCACTACCAGACCAAAAGTCTTTTTGATGTGGCTTTTTCTTAATATACGTTAAGAGTTTTGGTGGTTTCTTTTTAGCCATTAGTAGTTTTTATCAGATTTCAGTAAACTCCAAGGGCTTGAAGGTCTATTTATTGCTCTCCTAATCCAACCCCATTTACCACCGCCGCCGCCAGACTTACCGCCACCTTTACTTCTAGTAGGTTGCTGGTTAAGGAGAGAACTCTTACCTTCTGACTGTAGTTTCGCACTTATCTTTCTTTTTTCTTTTTGGTTTTGCTCCATTGCTTGACGTATTTCCCCTTTAGGCCCTGCATCCATGTAGTCAACATAGTCTATAGGATTTACACCAATCATTTTACCATGTGCATCCTTTGTTCCTTGTGGTGGGGGGTTGTTAAATACATAACCTCCAGATTTATTCCATTTTGACATTATCCCTCCTGTGTAGTTAATGTTGGGCCTGAGATTACTTTACGGCTCTTAAACGCACCTATGAGCATTTTAGCTCCATCATTACCAACTAAGGCAACCAATTGTGCGTTAAGCTCTTCTATGGTTCGTCCAGAATCAAATTCGTCCTTGGCCTTATGACCGCCCCTGTCTAGGATTTCTTTAGCGGCATTGAGCTTTACAGTATCGCTTTCGCTATGCATCAACTGTTCTATCACAGATAATGCTCTAGGGCCACCATCTTTTAACCGGGCTTGGAACCGCTTGTCAACTTCTTCACGGTTTTCTTCTAAAAGTCTCTTGCCACGAACTTGTAGTTGGTAAGGATTCTTATCTTTATACCCTGCTTCATGCATTGCCGCAAGATAATCTCCTGTTTCTACGAATGTGTCAATGAACTTCTCTGTGTTAGGCATCTAGTAGCCTCATTGCTTTCTATGCTTGTTCAAAGATGCACTCTGCTTTTCCCATGAGGGGTTCCCTCTAGGCTTTTGGCTGTCGAGAAGATTCCTGTATTCTGAGCCTGTATAGGAACTTTCTATAATTACTCTTCCACCGAAGGGGTTGTGAGCATTCTTTGGCTTTTTATTATACGTGTATACATCACCCCCTTGATGAGTTCCCCAATCTAGAGTCGTTTGGTAATGTCGAGTTGGTAACGAACCGTAAATATGGTCAGGGCTTTCCATTTTGGTTTGTATCCTGTTAAATTCTTTTTCTTTTAAAGACTCCAAACTTTTCCTAGCTTTAGTTTTACTATAGCGGCTACGCTGATTAGGCGTTGTGATCATACTTCCCATAATATCTCCTGTGAGAGGGTTGTTGTGTTTTAACTCTATTTTATCTTAAAACCTTTTACAATAACTATTGAAAATTTTTTTATATTGTGTTTAAAAAGAGTAACACTTGTTTTTCTCTCCGTGTAGGGGAATAGGAGGATAGTAGTTCAAAGACAAACCCATTTTGTACCCCCACCCCCCGGCACACATGAAGCTCACGTAGGACGCACATAAAAAGATAATTATTATTTTGTAGGGGGAGAGAAATATAATTTTACTTGAAGGCTTATCTATGCAAATAAACTACTTACTTGTTCCCAAACATAAACAGTGCTTAAGATTACTCTTATTACTAACCACTGTATTGCTCAAGGGATAAATATTATATTTAATAAACAATAGTCAAAGTCAAGTCTTTTATTTAAAATTAATCTTGGGGTTGCCAAAAGGCACGTCTCTCGGCTCAAACATATTGATGATAAACTGATCAATACTCGCCTCTATCCTAACCCAAAAGATTCTCATTCATACAGAGATAATCTTATTACAATTTAATAAAGCAAATGATACTGCAATAATTAATTATTTTTTCTTTCCTACTAATGAAGTTTTTGGGGGTGATGGGTTGGCTGTGTGCTAGATACACGGCAATTGGTTACTTCATTGTTAAACTTCATTCACGTATTCTGCATTCAGCAGGATGCATCTTTTTTCACTCATATGGAGAACATTATGAAAAATAAAACTGAAATCAAAGCTATAGTTGCAGGAACCGACATCACGCCAGAACAGTTCGTGGAGATGGTAAATGTGGTTGGTGAAGAGAAGGCTATAAAGATGGTTAATGCAGAAAAGCCCAAGGCAGAAACAGTGGGCTTTGCAAACGCTTTCAAGGATGGCAATCTGCAAATAAAAGTCGCTCTTAATGAACTAAAACGTTCAGAAATATCTAGTCACACTAATGATGATGGCTACACGTATCTAATATTAAACATGATCCCAAATCTGAATGGTTCAGGCTGGCATGTTGGAGAGAACTTTGTTGAAACCATGCAAACGGCAAATGCTCGTAAGGATGCGACCGAAGGCAGTAGTGACTTCAGGTATACTCCGTTTATGAAGAAATCTGAGGGAACTTCTACAGAAAGTCCTGCAAAACCTTTCTAAAACACTACATGAGCTGGAGGATGTAAAAGTCCTTCAGCTTGTTTTTTTTACATGAAGCCTTGGAATTCACGATGGAAAAATCGTTCATTCATATTAAGTTAATGCTGAAAAGCGCATTAACCAAACACAATCTTAACTCAATCAAGAATGCGCTCCAAAGCACAGTCTTAACAAGCAGGGACGCAATCTTATCTCTTATCAACACGCATTTACAGGAGAAAAGTGAAATGGGAACAACCAAATATTATAGAAGTAGTTCAAGAAAACCAGCGCAAGATCAGGAACCAGCAGATAGATCCTTACTCGATGCAATTGCATACAGCACGTACCTTGAACCAGAACAAGAACTCGATTTCGAGAGAACCAATAATAACAATTCCTAGATCAGTTCTTGGAGTTGGAATAGCCGCATTAGCATTCACAGTAATACCAATGTTTCCAATAGTAATAATAGGAATGTTTTGTTTCTGGCTTGCTAAAATCACTAACAAATAATTGAGAAATAATATGGAAAATTACAGTACAAAAAACACAATCAAGGGAATTGTATCTCTTGTAAATAAAGCAAGGAAATTAGTAAGTGTAGCTAATAACATGTCATGGTTGAATCCAAAGAAGCCATTAGTATATTTAATGGCATTGGTATATTCAATTGGTTACTACATATCTGAAAAAATACATAATGCACTTGATTGGGTATTATTCAAACCAATCAATGATATGAGAGGCAGTTGGTTACGTGGAAAACATAAAGCCGGTATGATTAAATCATTAGGCAAATAAAATTTACAGGCTGGTGAGGAAGTGGAGG
>Ga0315316_10001461_pt1 | contig 16571 bp, 13 predicted proteins | sample M160m3416metaG_FD_203702 | JGI IMG/M metagenome (GOLD analysis project Ga0315316, IMG submission 203702) | Ammonia-oxidizing marine archaeal communities from Monterey Bay, California, United States - M1 60m 3416 | ecosystem: Environmental > Aquatic > Marine > Intertidal zone | place: USA... | reverse complement strand
TGGGCCGTTGCGATTGCGATCCTGCCGATTGGCCTGATGTATGCCGGCGGTATCAAAGAGGCGCAAACAGCGACGCTCGTGGTGTCGCTACCCCTGACGTTTACATTTTGGCTATCCGGTTGGGGGTTGCTGAAGACGCTTCGTGAGGACCATCCACCGCGATAAAATAGGGCGCGTGAAAGCCCGCTAGGGCAGTGACGCAGCTCCTCAGAGCGAATATTCCAGCGCCCGGCTGAAAGCTGGGGGTGTGAGAAGTGAGATCGCCGTATGACAGATCAGCCTGTAGCGATTATTTCAGCTGGTGCCTCGGGGATTGGCCTGTCATGCGCGCGTGCCCTTGCCGCAGCGGGCTATCGGGTTTTGACACTCGACATTAATGTCGAGGCGGTTGCGGCCTTTGAGGCTGAGTTTGGCGAGGGTACTGCAGTCGTGTGTGATGTCTCACACCCAGCGCAAGTCGAGACAGCGTTTGCCTCACTGATGGGCGCTTGCGATCGGGTCGACGTGCTCCTGAATAACGCCGGTATCGCCGGACCGCAGCAACCCGTAGAAGAGATCGAGGTGGAGGCGTGGCAGTCGACCATCAATACCGACCTCAATAGTCTTTTTTATCTCACCCGCCTCGTGATCCCATTAATGAAGCTGCAGCGCAGTGGCGTGATCCTCAATATGTCTTCTAGTGCGGGCCGTTATGGTTGCCCGTTGCGCTCCCCTTACGTCGCGTCCAAGTGGGCGGCCATTGGCCTTGCCCAGACCTGGGCGATGGAGCTGGGGCCATGGAACATCCGTGTCAATGTGCTTTGCCCGGGGAGCGTCGGAGGAGAGCGGATAGAGCGCGTGATTCAACGCGATGCCGAGGAGCGAGGGGTTAGCGCCGAGGACATCCGCACGGTTTACCAGCGTCAGAGTTCCTTGCGGGACTTCGCCAGTGCTGAAGATATTGCGGCGATGGTGTGCTTTCTCTCGGGGCCTGGCGGGCGCATGGTCTCTGGCCAAACCATTGGTATCGATGGCCATACCGAGAGTCTCGCCAATTGGTTGGACCCTTGAGGAGTGAGCGATGAAAACGTGCTGGTTTGATCAGTTCGGCCCCGCCCGCACGGTATTGCAGATCGGCGACCGGCAAACTCCCGAGCCCGGACAGGGAGAGGTGCTGGTGAGGCTACACACCACCGGCGTGAATCCCTCCGATGTGAAAAAGCGTGCGGGCGCGTTCCCGGATCTTCTGGATATCGGGCCAGTAGTGCCCCATAGCGATGGTGCGGGGGTCATCACTGCGGTGGGTGCGGGGGTGCAGGCATCGAGAATCGGTGAGCGGGTGTTTGTTTATCAGGCCCAGCATGGGCGCTTGCACGGTACCGCCGCCGAATACGTCGCTATCGACAGCCTTCGTGCACCGCGACTGCCCGACAGTGCGGACTTCGATGTGGGCGCCTGCCTGGGCATTCCCGTGCTGACCTCACACCGCTGTGTGTTCGCCGACGGCCCCGTCACCGATCAGCGGATCTTGGTGACCGGGGGTGCCGGTCGCGTCGGCCACTATGCGATCCAATGGGCGCGCCACGGGGGCGCACGTGTGATAGCCACGGCGAGCAATGAAGCCGACGCCGCCGCTTGCAAGGCTGCCGGGGCAGACAAGGTGGTGAATCATCGTGAGCCTGGTTGGGGTGAGCAAGTACTCGATCTCACCGACGGCGAAAAAATGGATCGTGTGATCGACGTGGAGTTTGGCGCCAACCTGCCTGAGTTGCTGAAGTGCGTTCGAATCGGTGCGACCATTGCCACTTATTCAAGCACCGTGGTGCCCGAGCCGAGCCTGCCATTTCGAACCATGATGTTCATGGATCTCACGGTACGTATGGTGATTGTTTATGCGATGCCGGAAGACGCCAAGGCGCAGGCGGTGGCCGACACGCAGACGCTGCTGATCAGCAATACTTTGCAGCATCGAATTGCCGACAGGTTGCCATTTGAGCAGATGGCACAGGCCCACGAGATCATCGAAGAGGGGAGCGTGCGGGGATGCGTCGTCGTCACAATCTGACTGACCACTTACTAGGTTGCCTGTGTGCAGCGTTAGTGACTTTTACCCCGTTTGTCAGCGCGGAGACGGTCACCGACTGGCTGTCTGGCGCCCATGAGGGAAGATTACATACCGCGCAGCTGGGCGAGTGTGCGCTGGAAAATGGTGAGGTGATTCAGAATTGCCGGCTCACCTTCAGAACCTACGGTACGCTGGCGCCAGACCTCGGCAATATCGTGCTCATGCCCACGTGGTTCAACGGCAGCGCTGAGGGTCTTGCGACCTCTCATTACTTGGGCCCCGAAGGCATTGTCGACACCGATGATTACTTTGTGATCGCGGTTAATGCGTTAGGTAATGGCATCTCCTCGTCGCCGTCAAACAGTGCGCAAAAGCCTTTCCCCGTCTTTACGATCCGCGACCAGGTAAGCGCGCAACACAAGTTATTAACCGAGCATCTGGGTATCGAACATCTTCATGCTGTGGTGGGCGCTTCCATGGGAGGTTATCAAACCTACGAATGGCTCATGATGCATCCAACCTTTGCGACGCACTTTGTGCCGATTGAGGGCACGCCCTGGTATACCTTTTACGATCGATTGAAGGGTCGTGCCTGGCAGGAGGTCATGGCCCTTCCAGAAGATTCTCCGCAGGCCCTTCGCCGGAAAGCAGATCTGTTGGGTTTGATTGATGGCATGGTGTTCTGGACACCGGAATACCTTAATCGTGAGCAGTCCCTCGAAAATTTCGAAGACTGGTTGGCCGGGATGGCACGTTTCGATACTGAATCCAAACTGCGCGACCGCGCGAGCCAAACGGCTGCTTCAGGGCGGCATGATATTCGGCGTGATCGTCCGGAGTTTGAGGCGCGATTGCAGGCGATGGGACAACCGAGCGTGCTCGCAGTTGTATTTGAGCGCGATATGACCGTTAACCCTCAGCCCAATAAGGTGTTTGCGAAGCAGCTGGGTTTTGAGGTGATAGAAATTCCGGGCGATTGTGGTCACTTTGGTCCCAATCCGGAGTGCTATCAGGACCAAGTCGTGGAGAGGGTGGCAGCATTTCTTCGAGGTCCGCGCGAGCCGCAATTTCAACGGCGAACCATTCAGGTTGGAGAACAATCTCGGCAGATTTATCTCTATTTGCCTGACGCATACGGTAGTCAACCTTTGCCCGTCGTACTCGCGCTGCATGGTTATGGCACAACCGCCACGGGATTAGCGAGTGCCCACGCCCTGAATCAACACGCGAATGCGAATGATTACATTGTCGTCTACCCGCAAGGCGCCGGATTTTATTCAAACACAGCATGGCAAGAGGGGGAGGATTGGGTGAGTTCTTGGAATGATCTGGCCAGTAACTTTCCCATGGAAGCGGGGCCACACTGTTTGCCGGATCGTCTCGACTACCCCTGCTATCCGGGCTGCGGCGATTGCAAGGCCTGTGACTGGACGTCTTGCGAGGATGACGTCACGTTTCTCTTGCAGGTGGTTGATGAGGTACAAGAGAGCTTGCTGACCGACCCCGAGCGATTGTATCTGCTGGGGAATAGCAACGGCGGGAGCATGGTTCAGCGGCTGGGGTGTGACCACCCGGAGCGATTTGCAGCGGTCGCGATCATGATCTACCAAATGCCCCCAGGTCACGCCTGCGGGCCCGACCAGCCTCTACCCATGTTTCATTATTACGGCGACCTGGATGATGGGGTGCCCCCCGACGGTCAACCCTCACCCTATGGCTGGATCTACACGTCCGCCGAGGAGAATACCCGGATCTGGGCTGAAGCCATGGCCTGTGAAGGCCCTGCCGCCCCCTGGCAGACGCCGCTAACGCGCGAGCACGGTCTTCGTTGTAAGGCTTACAGTCGATGTGGGCGTGAGGGAACAGAGGTGGTGAGTTGCGGTGACCCCCTGGCCGGCCATGAATGGCAGGCTCAGCGGATCCTCGCAATTCCATCCGACTGTGTTGCGCCGTCGCAAGCCCAGGATCTGCCGCGCCAACCAAGATGCCCCGCTATGTCTCCTCCACAGCCGCTTTGGGGCATGGAGGTGGTTTGGCAGTTTTTGAGTCGCTATCGCAGCTGATTCGGTTCGCTTCGTGTGAGCTGATCATAAGTTAAGGGCTCATTCCGCCCTTCAGTTTGTCGCACTGCGCGATTGCGTTGTGGCCAATTGATCGATCATCGCTCGCCAGAAAAGCAGAGATTCGCTTATTGCTGCTCTGGGTACCCGTTCGTTAAGTCCGTGTGCAAAGCTGTCCTTGGGGTTGATAAAGATGCCAGTCAGGCTGTAGCTGGGAATCCCAGCGGCGCGCAAATACGCGCCGTCCGTCGTGCCCGAACCCATCTTTGGCACGATGGGCAGCCCCGGATGAATCGGTTCGAGCGATGCGGCAATTGCGGCCATAATTTCGTTGTTAAAGGGCGAGGCCGGACTGGTCACAGGGACTCCGACAACGCGCCATTCTAGGTCGGGATTAGCCGTGACCTTCTGAAGTTCGCGGAGGATTTCGGTGGGGGTGTGGCCCGGGAAAATACGGCAGTTCACGATGGCACTGACCGCTCGGGGCAGCGCGTTCTCGGCATGCCCCCCAGATAGCATGGTGGGAATGCAAGTGGTGCCTAGTGTGCCAACATACTGTGGTTGCGCTCTGAGTGTGGCGATCGCTTCGGCGTCGCGTGTATCAGCCACCAGCCGCGCCATGGCGTCACCGACCTCGTTATTCAGAAACGGCGCGGTGCGCGCGAAGTAAGTCAGCGTAATTTCATTGGTCTCAACCGGGAAAGTGTGGGCTTCCAGCCGCTGAATGGCACGGGCCAGGTCATAGATCGCATTATCGGCGCGTGGCATAGAACTGTGGCCACCTGGATTTTTGGCGGTCATAGCAAAGGTCGCGTAGGTCTTTTCTGCAAAGCCGACCTGAAACTGGATGGCTGCACCTGAATCGTCGAGCACACCGCCACCCCCATCCACGACCAGAGCGTACTCGGCGTCGATGAGTTCACGATGGTCACGCGTCAACTGTTGAACGGTCTCCTGAAAGGATTCTTCGTCCCCGGTGAACGCAATAATCAGGTCTCGGTTGGGCACGAATCCCGACTCTTTCAACCACACAAAAAGGGTGGTGAGTATCGTCACATCGAACTTGTTATCGAGCACGCCCCGGCCATAAAAAAAGGTCTCGTCCTCCTGCAATTCGAAGGGGTGGCGGAGCCAGCTGTCGGGATCTGCCGGGACCACATCCATATGCGAAGAGAACAGAATCGGTTGCCGACCACTGCTGCCGTCTCCGGCGTACCGCACCACCAGCGACGCGGTGTCTCGGTATGGCACCAGCGTCAGTGACTCAGGCTCGAATCCCGCCGAGAGGAACACCTCCCGCAGCGATTCCGCGTAGGCGGGCACATTCCCCTCCCCATGGACGGTTTGACGACTGATGGCGTCTCGCAGCAGTGTGATCGCTCGTTCACTATGGCGATCTAGCGCGCCCGATTCGACTGCCGAGCTGTGATGCGCAGTGCATAGACTGAGCAGCACGAGGAGTAAAGCACGGCAACAATGGCTCATAGGGTGTCCTCAGCGTCGGTCGGTTGAAGTCGGACGATAGATGGATGTGGCTTTCAGCCCACGTGAGCTATCAAAAGACGAAGCCAATATAGCATTACATCAGCCGTTCCCCGCGTCACGTGAACCCCGCTGCCACAGGGTCCGCATCCCGCGCGTTCTGATCCTCACGTCTGCGATTTTTCTTTCTCAGCGCCCACAGTTCAGTTACATTTTCGGCCCATAAGCGTGAGCCTTGGCCATCAGTTTACTGAGGCGCGAAGGATCGCGAATAACGTAGTTGCCATCATGGCCGGGTGAGAGGGTTTTGAGCGCGATGAGAGAGCGCGTTGACGCCGTGGAGCCGTTGGTTCCCGATTTCTATCATTACGATGATGCGCCCATTGCCGATGTTCGGGTCGGTGATGACGGCCTGATTCTGGAATGGCCCGATGGCCAGACATTGAGCTGCCATCGTTTTTGGCTGCGCGAGAACACCTTGGGTTATGGCGGTATTGATCTCGCCACCCGAGAAGGTCTGATGGATCCTGCCGAGCTCTCCGACAGTATGCAGATTGGCAGCTTTGCGCTAACCCCTGCCGGCGATCTGACCATTGTCTGGGCGCCCGACGGTGTTGAGAGCGTCTACCACTCAGGATGGCTTCGACACGTTGTGGAGGGCCAGCATCTGCCCCAGAGCTGGCTGCCCGCGCCTGAGGCGTGGACTGCGCAAACGCTGACCTCGCCGCCGCGCTGTCAGGCCACGGCAGTGCTCGAAGATGATGGGGCGCTGTGTGACCTGCTCAATCACTTGCTGCGCGTCGGTGTTTGCGTGGTTGAGCGAGCGCCTACAGAGCCGGGCTTCCTGAACGAGCTGGCCGCCCGCATTGGCCCCGTCCGTGACAGCAATTTTGGCCTGCTGTGGGATGTCAAAGCAGACGTAAACCTTGCTGGCGATGCCAAGACCAACACCACCGCTAACACAGGGCTTAGACTGGGCCCTCATACCGACCTGCCTACCCGGGAAATTCCCCCTGGATTTCAATTTCTGCATTGTTTGATCAACGAGGCCGACGGCGGTGAATCGACCCTCACCGACGGCGCCGCACTGGTGGAGGAGCTCAAGGCGACTCATCCGAGGGATTATGAAATTCTCAGCACGCGACGCTGGGTCTTTTTCAATCGGGGGCCTGGCATTGATCACCGATTCTCTGCCCCCGTTATCGATACCTTGGGGGGGGAAGGGATTCCGACCATTCGCGCGTTTTATCCAGTCCGTGCCTTCCCAGACATGCCAGACGCCGAAGTGGCCGACGCCTATGCCGCGCTGCGACGTTTTCATGAGTTGGCGGATGAACCCCGTTTCGAACTGACTTTCCGCCTGGGGTCAGGAGAGATCATGTGCTTTGATAACCGCCGCGTGATGCATGGCCGCAAGGCCTTTTCAGGTTCGGGTCAGCGGCACCTGCAAGGCGTGTATATTGATCGCGACGAGATTCTCTCGAGGGCGCGAGCAGTCAATCGTGGCCGCGCCGCGAGTCCTATTTTCAGTAATCCTCACTAACGCGTCAGCAGGAGAGACGACATGCCACTGACCATGCGAGATACAGTATTTATTACCGCCGCGTTGACGGGATCGGGTAGTACGCAGGACCGTAGCGATAAGGTCCCCCGTAGCCCGGAGCAAATCGCCAACGCCGCCATCGATGCCGCTAAGGCCGGTGCGGCTGTTGTGCACTGTCACGTGCGCGACCCGGAAACCGGCGTCCCCGCTCGTGCGGTGCCGCTTTATCGCGAGGTGGTTGAACGGATCCGCGAGTCTGATACGGATGTGGTGATCAATCTCACTGCGGGAATGGGTGGCGATATCGTCTTTGGCCCGACCAGTGCACCGCTGCCTCTGAGCGATAGCGGCACCGATATGGTCTCGGCGGCGGAGCGCGTCGCGCATCTCGAGGCCTGCCTGCCCGAGATCGCCACACTCGACTGCGGCACCATGAATTTTGCCGAAGCGGACTATGTAATGACCAATACTCCGGGCATGTTGAGAGACATGGCCAAGCGCATGGCAGACCTGGGCATTCGGATCGAGATCGAAGCGTTCGACACTGGCCACCTCTGGCTGGCCAAGCAGCTGGTGAGTGAGGGATTGATCCCCGCACCCGTTATGGTGCAGCTCTGTATGGGTATCCCCTGGGGCGCGCCCGACGACCTGAATACCTTTATGGCAATGGTTAACAACGTGCCGCCGGACTGGATCTACTCGGCATTCTCGATCGGCAGACACCAGATGCCGTACGTTGCCGCCGCAGTGCTCTCGGGCGCTAATGTTCGGGTTGGGTTGGAAGATAACCTCTGGCTTGGAAAAGGCCGGCTCGCGACTAATGCCGAACTGGTGGAGCACGCCGTGACCATTATTGAGGCGATGGGCGTGCGCATCATGACGCCTGAAGAGGTTCGCGCCGAGCTGCAGCTGACCAAGCGGGCACTGCCCTGATGCCGGTCGCAGCCATTATCGGTGGCGGTGTCATTGGCGCCGCTTGGGCCTCGCGATTTTTGCTGCACGGTTGGAATGTCTGCTTTTACGACCCCGCACCTCACTCCGAGCCGGTGCTCCGGGCGGTGCTTGATAAGGCTCGCCACTGGGTGCCGGAAATTTATGATCAGCTGCCGCCAGAGGGTTCGCTGACCGTCTGCGAGAGTATTGCCGAGGCAGCAGTCGATGCTGAATGGGTACAGGAAAGTACGCCCGAACGACTTGAGGTCAAGCAATCGGTGTTCCGTGATATTCAAGCTGCTTGCTCAGAAGCGGCGATCGTCGCGTCATCGACTTCCGGATTTATGCCGTCGGAATTACAGGCGGGTGCTGTGCGGCCCGAGCAAATTTTAGTCGCGCACCCCTATAACCCTGTGTACCTGTTGCCGATTGTGGAGTGCGTGCCCTCCGCGCTGGTGCCCTTGGCGACGGTAGAGCGTGCAGAATTGATCCTGCGCGATATCGGCATGAAACCCATCACTCTGCGGGCAGAAATCCCCGCCCACGTCGGAGATCGTTTGCTCGAGGCCGTCTGGCGCGAGGCGCTGTGGCTGATCAAGGATGGCATTGCCACCACCGAGCAGATCGACGACATCATGACCCACGGCTTCGGGTTACGTTGGGGGCAGAAAGGTCTGTTCGAGACCTATCGAACAGCAGGTGGTGAGGCCGGCATGAAACACTTCCTTGAGCAATTTGGCCCTTGTCTGCAGTGGCCCTGGACCAAGCTCACCGATGTGCCGGATCTCGATGACGAGCTCATCGATCGCATCGTAGAGCAGTCCGATGCACAAGCTGCCGGGCGCTCGGTCAGCGAGCTGGAGGATGAGCGCGACGCCAATCTGGTGGCCATGCTCAAAGCGCTGCGCAAAGAAGACACTGCGGCCGGCGCGTTTCTCAATCGCTTCGGGGCTTCCAGTGCCTGATTTGACCACCCATCGACGCTAGCGGTGCGCATCGAGTTGGCAACACCCACTTTTTCCAACGGGCAGATTTGCGCCCACCGGGGCGCCAGCGGAAGCTATCCAGAGAACACCCGCGCGGCCTTTGATGCCGCGGCCAGTATTGGTGCGGGCTGGATTGAGACCGACATCCAGTGTCTCGCCGATGGCGAGCTGGTGATCTTTCACGATGCACATCTCGGGCGCACGGCACCGGGGCCGTCAAAGGTCACCTCATTGCGCTGGCCTGACATGGCCAAGCTGGATATTGGTAGCTGGAAAGGCGCTACATTTGCTGCCGAGCGGCCCCTGCGCTGTGAGGATCTGATTGCGTGGCAGCGCGAGTCACCAGGTCGACCGGGCATTATGTGGGAAGTGAAGTGCGACGATGATCCTGTGGCGGTGGATGCCGCGGCGGCGGCAGTGGCCCAGCGCCTCCGTGATGCCGGTGCTCATCGCTGCGTTGTGTCGAGCTTCAGTCGCGATGTTTTATCCGCACTCAGACTGCAGCTGCCCGCAATACCCATGGCATTGATCGCCGAGGCAATGCCGGAAGACGGCGTCGCCTTTTGTCAGGAACATGGGCTTGAGGGGATGCATCTCGACGGCCACCAGGTCACCCACGAGTCGGCGCGCGCAGTGCTTAACGCCGGCCTTGCGCTCCGCTGTTACACCATCAATGACATGAGAGAGGCCGAGCGCCTCGTCGCGCTCGGTGTGTCGATGATCATGACGGATTTCCCCGAGCAGTTTTTATCCCAGCCTTGACGACTCAGTCGGCAAGCGTACCCAGGTCAAAACCCGTTTCCTCTGACACGGCCTCAGGCCAGTTGGTGCGCCATACCTCTCGTGAGACTGGGCCAACCGGAACAGGATCGCGCTTAAACCCTGGCTGGCAATCAATCAAAGGTGCCACCACGACATCATGTCGCGGCACGATAAAAAACGGAAAGCTGTAACGCTCCTTGCCGGAGGCATTGACCACCTTGTGGGGTGTCGAGACAAAGTAACCGCCGGACCAGAGCTCCAACAGATCGCCGATGTTGACGACCATCGTGTCATCGAGTGCTTTAACCTCCAGCCACTCGGATTGATCATGGGGCCGCAGCCACAGGCCGCCCACGGCGTCCGGGAACAGCAGCGTGAGCGCGTCGGTGTCTTTGTGCGGGTGTATGCCAAAGCCATCATCCGGATCGCTGGGCGGATAGTGCAGCAGCGTCATGTTGGTCAGGGGGCGGTCAAAGTGCGCGAGAAAATCAGCAACGTTTACCCTCATGATCTGTGCGATCAGACCAAGCAACCGTTGCCCAATGGCCTCGCAGGCTTGCCAAAAGGCGTCGGTGGTCTCTTGGAGACCAGCCGCATCGCGTGGCCATCGATTTGGGCCGTAGAGGTCACAGGCGGTGCATAGTGGATCGTCGGCCGTGACTTCGGCGTGGAGCTTGTAGCCTTCGTAGTGATCCGGTGTCACACCCTCGGTGTTGGGTGTGAAAAAGCCCAGCGGGATATAGCCCCGATAATTATCCGGCGTGATGCGCTCAGCCATCTTATTGGCGAGCGGGCGGTCAAAGTAATCAACCAGACACCGCCGCAGATCGCTGACCAGTGCAGCGGGAACGCCATGACCTTCCACCAGCACAAAGCCAATATCGCAGAGCGCGCGCTCTAGCGTGGCTAGGATCTGGTCTTCAGGATCCTCAAGGTTGATGGTCAAAATGGATGTGGACATGGCCATCACATTAACATTGCGCGCGGTTATTGATCGTCATGCACTCGGAGTTTAAGACCCTGTAAACTCCGGTATGACAGTACTGCTGCAGTTTCTGGCTGTGTCGTGGCCGAGTGGTCATTATTCAGGGGTAGCTATGAACCAACAGCGTTTGGCAGCCTGCGCACAGGTGAGGATCATCGCGCTGGTACGGCTATCCACTTAACGAGAGCGCATGAGCGATTACGACTACATCGTCATTGGTGCCGGATCGGCGGGCTGCGTGCTCGCCAATCGACTGAGTGAGAATCCCGCGCATTCGGTGTTGCTCCTTGAGGCAGGTAAGGATGACCGCAGCTTGTTCGTCCGCATGCCGACAGCGCTGTCGATTCCCATGAACACGCCGCGCTTCAGCTGGGGCTACTGGGGCGAACCCGAGCCCGGTCTCGATGGGCGGCGTATGGACTGCGCCCGGGGCAAGGTGTTGGGGGGTTCGTCGGCGATCAACGGCATGGTGTATGTCCGCGGGCACGCCGCAGATTTTGATCAATGGGTTGATGCAGGCGCCACCGGCTGGAGCTATGCCGACTGCTTGCCTTACTTCAAGCGCGCCGAGCGCTGGATGGGTGGAGCCGATGTCTACCGGGGCGGCGAGGGCCCAGTCGATACTGGTAACGGCAACAATATGAAAAACCCGCTCTACACCGCGTTTATCGCGGCGGGAGAAGAGGCGGGCTACGGTCGCACCGAGGACTACAACGGTTACCGGCAGGAGGGTTTCGGCCCCATGCATATGACGGTGCGGCGCGGCGAGCGCTGTTCTACCGACTGGGCGTACCTGGCGCCCGCTCGCAAGCGGCCCAACCTCACTGTGGTAACTGAGGCAGAGGTCGACAAGCTGATCCTTTCGGGTAAGCAGATCACAGGTGTTAGGTATCAGCGCAGAGGAGAGATGAGTGAGCCCTCTGCCCGGCGAGAGGTCATTTTGAGTGCCGGGTCTATCGGTTCGCCAGCGATTCTGCAGCGTTCTGGGATTGGCCCCTCGCAGGTGTTGGCCGATGCAGGTGTCCCGGTGCAGCATGAGCTACCGGGGGTCGGCGAGAATCTTCAGGATCACCTCGAGGTTTACTTTCAGTACCGGTGCAAGGTGCCCATCACGGTGAACGGTCACCTCGGATGGCTGGCTAAGTTGCGCATTGGCGTGCAGTGGGTGCTCACCAAAACGGGTCTGGGCGCGACCAATCACTTTGAGTCCTGCGGATTTATTCGCTCCCGCGCGGGACTCGCCTCGCCCGATATCCAGTACCACTTTTTACCCGCGGCAATCCGCTACGACGGGAAGGCCGCCTTCAAGGGCCATGGATTTCAGGTGCACGTGGGTCCCAATAAACCCGAGAGCCGCGGCACGGTCCGCATTGCCGGTCCGAGTGCAAAGGACGCGCCGCAGATTCTCTTTAATTACCTCGCGACTGAGGAGGACCGAGAGGACTGGCGCACCTGCCTGAAGCTGACGCGTGAGATTCTCCGGCAGCCTGCGCTGGACGGATACCGCGGCGACGAAATCCAGCCAGCGGTCGATTTATCGGACGACGAGGCCGTGGATACCTGGGTGAGGGATAACGTCGAGACGGCCTATCATCCTTCTTGTTCTTGCAAGATGGGGGCGGCGGATGACGACATGGCTGTGGTCGATCCCGAGTGCCGTGTCCGCGGCCTCGAAGGACTCCGCGTTGTCGATTCGTCGATCTTCCCATTGATTCCCAATGGCAACCTCAATGCGCCTACCATTATGGTGGCCGAGCGGGCGTCTGATCTGATACGGGGCAGGGCGCCGCAGAGAGAGGAGGCTCCGGTGTGGCAGGCCACTGAGTGGCAGAGCCGGCAACGCGAGGGTGAGCCGGTGAGAGCCGTGCCGGCAGGGCCCGCCACATGACGCGTCGACAATGAACGCGATTCTTTCCACGGCGATTGCGCTGACGACGCTGACATCCCTGCTGTTGGTGCTGCGTTACCGTAATGTCCGTATCGAGGGCAGTACGCCCATGCCGCGGGTGACTTTTTTGGCGGTGTTGTTCACCTCGGGGCTGGATGTGGGGCTACTCATGTTCCCCATGGTCGACTTTGAGATTTTTGCCAACGAGGCGGACTATGCGTTTGCTAACCCACTGGCATTGGAGTTTGGCTTCTGGGGCTTTCTGGTCTGGGGCTTTTATTTTCTCACTACCTTTTATTTCTGTGTGGTCGAACCCCGACTACAGCTTTTTGAGATACCGCTGATCAAGCTGATCAATAACCTCACCATTATTGGCACCTGTGCCTTCACGGGCTATCTGTTTCTGCACTATCTGCCCGGCTATATCGAGGGCATTCCGGACGCGGTGCGCTACTCCCTTGTGGCGGGAACGGTGCTGGTGGCGGTGATCTCCAGTACCCAGATCCGCTTCGTGAAGGCGCTCAGTTTGGTCTCGAGCGGATTGTTCTTTGCCCTGATAGCAGGCTCTTTTTGGGCATCAGGGATGGGTGTATCGGGTTTTGCCGGTACCGTCGGTGAGCTGGGTGATTACTTCGGCCAACTGCCGCGCTTCGTGTTTCCGATTAATGACTATCACGCCTTTTACCTCTTCTGGTGGTTCGCGTGGAGCATCATGATCGGGCAGTTTGTATCGCGCTTTGTGAGCGGCTTCACTGCGTGGCAGTTGCTGCTTCTGTTATTGGTTGTGCCGTCGATTCCTATCGCACTGTGGTTCTCGGTGCTTTACTGGTACTTCGCTCACGACATTTCGATCGCAGGTCTGATGAGCTGGGCCATGATGGGTGTGGGCGTTTTGTTCGTCGTGAACTCGCTCGACTCGCTTACACGGCTATACACTCAGAACACCGGGCTGACTGTGGAGAGGCTCGGCACCGGGCGCTACGTCGCCCTCAATTGGGTCGTCCTGTTTGCGCTGGTGCTGGCCTTCCAGTTCACGCCTTTCAAGATCGAGTGGGTGGGGCTGGTTGTCGTCGGGATCTACGCGGCCATCTACTCGCTGATCTTTATGCGCCGCGCTGCGCTGCGATCAGTCTCCGCCTGAATTACCCAGCTCAGTGAGCGCCTGATAGGTCGCTACTTTAAGGTCGAAGCGTTGCGGTCACTGTGTAGTGTGTCCATCATCTGCGTCATGGACCGAACGCTGCGCTTCAAAGTGCGTGTTTGCAGCGTAGCCAGCCTGACGATACGAGAAGTAGACCATGCTGCGCCGACTCGTCGAGTCGTTGGCCCGCCCGCGGTGCAGGATGCGGTCATCGAAGATGAGGCACGACCCAGCAGTGAGTAAAGACGATACGCCTTCGGGCACCGCTTGCTCAGTGTTTGCCACCAGCTGTTCAGGCACTGTCTTCTCATGCTGATAGACCAGTTCATCGCTGACGAGCGCGGGGTTCTGAAGGTGGTTGGTCAGTCGATGCGAGCCTCTTGCCAGTTCGGTGGGGCCCATTGTCAGTGGTGTGTCATGGAGGGCAACCATGACATTCAGCGCATGGGGTGGAAGGTGATCAGAACTGACATGGGGTGAGTCGATATGCCAGCACTGCGCGGGGGTACCCGGGTCGGAATACACCACGCCGCTGAAAGAGTGTTCGGCATTATCGCCAAGGACGGCCGCAATCAGTGGCCACCAGGGTAGCGCGCGCTCATCAACACCAAACTCGGATGGCGAGATCGGAATGTCCCAGCGGCCGGGCGATCTTTGCACCACCTCGTCGAAACCGGCGGCACTGCCAATGCCGATCGTCTGACCACCCAGCGCTGCCATCACCTCATTGCTGCGGCTTAGTGAGATCTCAAGCAGATGCGCAACAAGCTCGGGGTCGCCTAAGCCTTCCACCAGCAGGTAGCCGTCGTTCTCGAGCTGCTGTTGTGCGTTGGCGAGTGATTTTCCCAAGGCCGATAGGTCGGTATCGTTCATGTGCATCCAGTAATGGCGCGTTGTTGGGGAGTCTGCATCCGCCGTCAGTGGAGCCGCACGGCCTGCCGCTTCAGTTCGGCCTGAACTTGACCCATGTCCAGCTCATCGAAGCCACACTTTTGCTGCACTGCGACCGCCGCCGCCACGCCGGCGCCTTGCCCGGTGACTGTACAGCACATCATGTTGCGGGTGGCCGCGTGACTGACGCGATCACCGCCGGTGATCCGACCGGCACAGATTAGATTTTTGACTCCCTTGGGCAGCAGGGTTCGGTAGGGCACCTGAAAGTAACGACCGGTAGTAGGCAGAATGAGAATCCCGTAACCATCGATGAATTCGGGGAAGATGCCGATGCTGTCTTCAAAGCGGCCTTGGTCGCGCACATCTGCCTCGGTCATGTTGTAAGCGGCATCGATTTTACGGGTATCGCGAATGCCCAGAGTCATGCCGAAGTTGCGCAGCTTAGCGTTCTCGCAGCCGGGGGTGTATTGCTTGAGCGCCTCGATCGCCAGCATGGCCTGCTTGCGACCCTCCATCTCACCGCGGGTCAGATCATTGGGGTCGGTGCCGTCATAACCCAGGAGGTGCACCAAGTTCAGGTAGGTGAGGTCCCCGGTGTCGTAGATCGCACCCCAGGTGCCCGAGATGGTGTCCAGGTGCTCGGGAATCAACCCTGCCTCGCGGGCTTTTTCAAAGGGTTTGCGCAAGAAAGGCGAGAACATCTCGTCCTCCTTGCCGGTGGTTTCCACCGTCCACTGTCCATATGCCCAGTCCCGATAGGTCTGTGGATCGGCTTTAACGTGGTCAATAAACCGGGTTTTGTTCACGCCCGACATCGAGAACATCACCGAGGCGCCGATCATGTCCTCTTTGGCTTGCTTGAGCGTGATCGCACCCGCGCGGTGCGCCACATCCGCATCACCTGTGGCGTCGATGACGCGTTCAGCCAGAATCGCTTCACGCCCGGCCTTGCTCTCCACGATCACGCCTTTGATAACGTCGCCTTCCATGATTGGGGCAACGAACAGTCGGTGCAGCATGGGCATGATGCCGGCTTCCTCCACCAGCGTATCGGCCACCCATTTGAACGCCTCGCCGTCGATGGCGTGGCTATCCGACTGAGGCTCCTTCACTGCAGCACCCATGGCCCGGGCACGCTCTTCAAACTCGATACCAACACCCTCGGTATCCACCGTTTTTTCGTGGCGATACCAGGCGAAACCTTCCACGCCAACCGCGGTGATATTGCCGCCAAAGCAACCAAATCGCTCGAGCAGTGTGACCTGACTGCCTGCGCGGGCAGCGCCGAGTGCCGCGGCGAGCCCGCCGGGTCCAGAGCCCACGACCAGCACCTCTGTCTCGTGAACGACCTGCACTTCTCTTGCCGGTTCCTGTATGCGCATGTTCTTGTCCCTCACCGTATCTCCGTATTGTGATCGGCCTTTTGGGCGATAGCTAGATCGATTCGGCATCGGCCTGAGACCATTGCGCTGTTCAACGTTCGACTCATGGCAGGAGTAATGATTATTTTGTTGTCTCACGGTAGAGTCGGCGGAGTCAGATTGCCGAGAGACATGGGGTCGTTAGAGATCGTTTTCCAGCGAAGGTGATGCCGGTGATATATTCAGGTGAACCTGTTGAATAGCGCCAGTGATGCGCGTTGAGTCGCATTCTATTGCCAAGGAAAAAACGTTGAAAGCAGCGGTTTGTCGAACATTTGGCCTCCCCCTGATAGTTGAAGACATCACTATTGCTGATCCGGGCGAAGGCGAGGTAAAAGTGAAGCTCGCTGCCTGCGCGATTTGTCATAGTGACATCATGCTTGCCGACGGGCATTGGGGCGGTGAGTTGCCCGCAATATACGGCCACGAAGC
>Ga0315316_10001459_pt1 | contig 16581 bp, 8 predicted proteins | sample M160m3416metaG_FD_203702 | JGI IMG/M metagenome (GOLD analysis project Ga0315316, IMG submission 203702) | Ammonia-oxidizing marine archaeal communities from Monterey Bay, California, United States - M1 60m 3416 | ecosystem: Environmental > Aquatic > Marine > Intertidal zone | place: USA... | reverse complement strand
GTCATAACGATAGGTAATCCATAAGTTTTAAACCAAGAATAAGCAAGTAAATCTCCAGATGCCTTTGAAGCTGCATACGGACTATTAGGTTTTATCAAACTATTTTCTTTAAAACTCTTATCTTTTGATTTTAAACTTCCATAAACCTCATCAGTGGATACATAAAGAAATCTAAAATTCTTATCTCTATTAGTCTTATTCCAATAATCATAAGCAGAATTTAAAAGGTTGTAAGTACCGACTATATTAGTAAAAATAAAATCTTCTGGTCTATCTATTGATCTATCAACATGCGATTCTGCTGCAAGATGAATTACATAATTAGGTTTATATTTATTAAAAACATTCTTCAAAAATATAGGGTCTCTAATATCCTTTTTTATTAAAAGATAGTTAGACTTATTAACATTTCCAACTGATTTTTCATTAGAGGCATAAGAAATTTTATCTATATTTATTAAATAGTTATTCTTTTTTGCCAAATTCCGAATTAAACAAGATCCTATAAATCCACAACCTCCTGTTATGAGATAAGTATGTTTTTTATTAGTCACGATTTAAGATTAATCCCTTCTTTAAATTGAAGAAAATTTTGTAAAGTTGAATCTTTTTCAGACAAAACATAATCTCCTTTATCTAAAGGCCATTCAATACCTAGATCTACATCGTTCCATAATATTCCTGAATCATTCTCACTGTTGTAGTAATTATCAACTTTGTAGAAAACTTGAGTATTATCTTCTAATGTACAAAAACCATGCGCAAAACCATTGGGAATAAATACATATCCATTTTCTGAATTTAACTCAACACTTCCATATTGGCCAAATGTAGAAGAATCCTTTCTTATATCAACAAAAACATCAAAAATACATCCTGACAAAACATATATAATTTTTGCTTGTTGATATGGAGAAGTCTGAAAATGTAAACCTCTTATAGTACCCTTTTTTTTAGAAAAAGAGAAATTGTCTTGAACTGAAGTAAAATCTAATTGATTCTTTAAAAGAGTTTTGTAGTTAAAATTTTCTCTAAAATACCCTCTATCATCATTATGATTTTCAAATTCTATAAAATGAACATCAGAAAAAATATTTTTAATCTTCATTATTTCTCCTCCGATAAAATTTTTTCAATAAATTTTATATTTTTAGGTAGACAAACTGTGTTTAAATCAAATTTCTTTATCATTTCATTTCTTGCGGCTTTAGTTAATTTAGAAAATTTCTCTGGCTCGTCTAAAACTTTATTTACCTTGTTTGCAATATCTTTAAAATCGAAAAAATCTACCAATAAACCACTTTTTTTATCTTCTATAACTTCTTCTACAGGCCCAGTCTTAGAGCCAATCACCAAAACACCGCAGGAAAGAGATTCCAACAAAGACCAAGAAAGCACAAAAGGGTAAGTTAGATAAACCTGTACACTCGCAACCTGCATTAAAGCTGTTAAGCTCTTATGTTCTGGTAAATAGCCAGTAAAAAAGATCTTTGACATATCTAAATCATTCTCAACATCTTTCAAAAAAATATTTTTCCAAGTTTTCCCTTTTGGAGGTTTTTTTCCATATGAAGTACCTTCACCACCAACAATAAAAATTAAAGCATCAGGATGTTTTTTTTGTATCAATGGAAGAGATTTTAAAAATATGTGGTAACCTCTATACGGTTCCAAGTTCCTATTAACAAAAAGAATTATTTTATCTTCCTTACTTATATTTTGGCCATCAATATTTAATTTCATATCGCTGTTGGGTACAAATCTACTAGTATCTATTCCTTCATGAATAACCTGAATCTTATGTTTAATATCATCAGGAAAAGTGGATTTTTGAAAGTGAGTAGGTGAAATCAGATAATCGCTATCATGATATTGAGAAAAGCCAGAAGTATTCCTACTGACAAGCTTCCTTCTTAGGAATAAATTATCATCACCTTTTTGGTGTTCTAAATCAAAATCAATATCACTGTTGTCTAAATTATAATGAAATTCAACATAACCTAGCATTTTAGCATCTGGCCAAATCTCTTTAAGAAAAAGTAATTCGCCCCAACCTGTATGGCCAATTATTAGATCTGGATTAAAACCCTCTTCCTTTAATTCATATGCCATATCTGCACATGCTTCAGCTCTTATAATCTTTGTCTCAAATTCTATCGCAAGATTATGAATTTTATTTGAACTATTTCTATAGGGAATATATTTATGATGTTTAACTCCATTTACCTCAATATCAAACATAGATAATGAATGAACATTATGATTTTTTGCAAGTTCTGGAGCTAAATGTTTAAATTGCCCAGGAAAATTTTGATGGATAAATAAAATATTTTTTTTCATTATTTTTTTTCCACAATTTTAACAACATGAAACTTTAACATAGTAGATAATATTCTATTAAGTCGAGAAACAGAAATACTAGTTTCATCCTTTATTTCCTGAAAACTCTTAATATTATCTTTCATCACATCTACGACTAAATTGGCATCATTAAAATCTATTTTTAATTCTAATTTGGATACATTCAGAAAGTTATTATCTTTGGCTATATTTATACTATCTGATTGAAATATATAACTATTTTTATCTATATTTTTATTTTCTGTTAAACAAAAATTTGTATTCTTTTTAATTTTTCTTGTTGGATATGAAGAAAAAAGATTATACGGCTCATAGGCTTTTAGAAAATTAAATTTATCAACATTTTTACTAGATTTTCTGATTAAACTGAGCTCTTCTTCTAATTTACTGTATTCATCTATAATGTGCTCCCATGAGAATTTATTTTTAGCTCTCTTTTTTCCTGACTCACCTAATTTAATTCTTAAATCTTTATTTGTTATAAGTTCTCTCAAATAATTAATACAAACATCCATATCTATTGATACTGTCTGACTAGAAAAAGAAAGATATTGGTCATAATTAATAATTTCGGATAAATAATAGTAATAAAAATCTTCACCAGATCCTTTATTTAAAGTAGTTGTTGGAACAAGAAAACCATCTTTAGAATGTCTTACCGTGTCCCGATACCCATTCCAATCAGTGGCTATAACAGGTAAACCTGCTGCCATTCCTTCTAGGGGAGTTAACCCAAATGTTTCCTGAAAATTATCAGTTAATGAAATAAAAATATCTGATCCTAATAAAGCACGATTTTTTAAATCTTGATCTAAACCATTCATAAAATGGCAAGTAATATTTGGACAAATTTCTTTGGCATCTTTTTCGAAAGAATTTTTAATAAATTCATTTGCAAACCACCCTACTTGTACCAAATGGATATTTCTTTGCTTTCCAAGTTCTTTGTGTATTTCTTCTAAAGACTTATACATTGGATAATAATGTGCCTTTGCATGAAAGGACAATCTCCCAACAAAAATTAAAACTACATCTTCATCTTGAGCACCTATTTCTTGTCTGAATGTATTCTTTTCTTTATCTGGTAAGTTATAATCTTCTGGGTGCACACCTAAGGGAATGATAGGTAATTGGGGAAAAGTAAATTGATTAATATTATACCTTTCTTTTAGAAATTCTTTATTATTCTCTATAACCTTATCGACTGTATCTTTAACGCATTGAGAAGTGCAAATTAATGCATCCCACTCTTGAACAGGTTTAAAAAATAATTGATTAAGTAAATCAATTGTTCCTGATGAAAAAGTTGTGTGAGTTATACCAACGATACTATATTTATCATGACCAAATTTTGATCTTAAAATAGAGTAATTCCCTATTTGAGGATCACCTAGGAAAATACCTCCAAAATCTTCTGTTAATTCATGGTTTGTCCAAGGAATTACCTTAAGGTCAATTGTTTCATTATTTCCGATAAAACTTTTAAATAATTTAACAAAATTAGCTTTTTCTGAAGTATTTCTTATCAAGACACCTACTTCATTAAAGTTTTTTTGAGCTAATGCTCTTAAATAAGAAGAACCAGCTGCATGCCTTCCCATAAGGCGGCCATCCTTCGGATAAAAGGCATCATCATTATACAGTACACACCAAGGAGCTTTTAATTTTAAATTAATATTAGACATTGGATTTATTAATTACATTCATACCTTCAAGATGTTCTCGTAATCTTTGTTCAGCGTATCTATCTTTATTTCCTTCTTTTATACCAAGAACATATAAATTTAATTGGTCAGTAGTGCCTACTACAGTTTCAAAGCCTTTACCTTTTAATAATCCTAATAAGATTTTAAGAGTAAATCCTACTCTATGAGCCATATAATGTTTTCCTTCCTTTAGGCTCTCTCGATGTCCATACAAAATATCAATAGGCGCTATTGGACCGGCTCGTGATTTATATAAAGTCTCTAAATATCTTCCTTCAACTATTTCTTTTGCTACCCTTTCCAAATCTGGGCAAGTTATAAGTACTTCAGCACCCTTTTTCATAACTCGATGAAATTCATTTAAAGCTAATTCAACTTCGTAAGCAAATAGATGCTCTATATTATGGGAAGAAAAAATAGCATCAAATTCTTCATTCTTAATCACTGACATATCTGTCATCGAAGCAATAATATCTGGCTTAACTTCTTCATCAATATCCAAGCGAGTTTCTTCCCAATCATCCCCAAAAAAAACTTTGGTTGTATCAAATTTATTTTTTGGACCACTACCTACATGTAAAAGTTTTTTCATTAAAACCTACTCGATATTTGTTTTGCAAAATTATCATTAAATAACTAATTTATATATATTTTAATTAATAAAAAAGTTTTTTTATATGAATGACGATAATCAATTAATTACTTTGCAAAAGCTTTACTCTCAAGCAAACTATTCCAAGATTGTTGAGTATGCAGAAGAAAATAGGAATAGCCTAAATAATAATTGGTTTATCTATACCATTATTGGAATGGCATATTTTTATGAAAGTAAATATAAAGAATCTATTAAGCACCAAAATAAATCAATTCAATTAAAAGCTACTCCCTTAAATACACATAATTTAGGTATAATTCTTGGACAAACAGGGAATATTCGAGAAGCTATAAAAGTTTTTAATAAATGTATAAAACTTGGAATTGATGAGCCGCCAATATTCACTAATATAATTGATTTCTGTTTAAAATTTAATTTTACTGATGATGCATTAAAAGTTGCAAATTTAATGAAAGATAGTTTTCCAAATGATCATCATTCATATTTTAACATAGGGTTGGTTTATGAAAAACTTCAAGACTTTCCTAAAGCAATTCAATTTTACGAAGATAGTCTAAAAATTAATACCTCATATGCATTAGCAATGAATAACCTGGGTAATTGTTATTCTTCATTGAGAAGAGTAGATCTTGCAGAAAAAAAATATAGAGAGGCGGTAATGATTGATACCAAGAATATCAAGATATTATATAATTATATAGCTTTTCTAATTCGGATGGGGAGAAATAAGGAAGCTCAAAAAAGAATTAAAGACGGAATTCAAATTAATAAGAACTTTACTCTCCTATATACCGCGCTTACACAAACGAAAAAATTTTCTAAAGATGATCTAGATCTGAAATTAATGGAAAGTATTCTCAAAGAAAATAATTTAGACCCTCTATCAAAAAGTGAACTTTTATTTGCTTTGTCAAAAGCCTATGAAGATATAAAAGATTATAAAAGCTCAGCTAAATCTATGTTACAAGCCAATAATCTAAAATTTAAACAGCTAAAATTTGATAATGATCTTACTTTTGGAACTTTCGAGAAAATAATTAATTTTTACGATAATAAATACTACCAAAAACATAAAAATGAAGGATATAAGGACTCACAATCTATCTTTATCATTGGGATGCCAAGATGTGGATCTAGCTTAATAGAGCAAATATTATCTTCTCATTCGAAAATGCGTGGATTAGGTGAATTACTTAACTTTAGTAATGAAATGTTTAATTTGGGTATAGGTAAATCTGATATAGGAGAATTAGAAAATGTTGATTTATCTTTTTTTAATCAACTTGGAGAAAATTATATAAATTCTATAAATAGGGAATACAAAATAAATGATTTATTTATAGATAAAGCTCTAATATTTGACAAAATTGGGTTTATTAAGCTTGCGCTTCCTAATTCTAAAATTATTCATTGTAAGAGAAATAGATATGATCAAATTCTATCAATTTATAAAAATAAATTTGAAAAAGATTATCATGCTTATGCTTATAATGACGAATTATTAAATGAATATTATGATTATTATGAAAAGTTAATGAAGCATTGGGAAAAAATCCTAGCTGATGACCTTATAACAATTAATTATGAAGACATTATAGAAAATCCAAAAACAGAGATCGCAAAGATTCTTAAATTTATAGGTGTAGATTGGGAAGAATCTTGTTTAAAATTCTACCAGAAAGAAAGATATGTAAATACTATTAGCTCCTCACAGGTAAAAAAACCTCTTTATAAAGGTTCAATTAATTCTTGGAAGAATTATGAAAACTATTTACCAAATCTTTTTGAAAAATAATATATTATATTATGCTGCAAAGAGAACAAATAGAAAGGATACAAGAACTTTACAATAAAAAAGAATATTTGCAATTAACCAACCTTTGTGAAGAACTTATTAAAGATAACAGAGATGATAATAATCTATTAAGTACATTAGGTTTTGCTTATCTTCAATTAAATAAACCCCAAGAAGCTAAGAAAAACTATCTTAAGGCATATGAAATTAAGAATGATGATTTAAATAGTCTTTATAATTTAAGTCTATCATTTTACTATCTAACTGAGTATGAAAAAACTTGCGAATATATTAACCAACTCATTAAAATAAATGAGGGATATACAAATGCTTTAATTCTTCTTGTTCAATCTTTAATAAATCTTAACAAAATACAAGAAGCCATTGATATATTTAAAAAGTCATTAAAATACAATGACTTAAATATAGCTATACTTGATAGTTTAATTAAAAAGTATACAGATCAAGATAAAACAGATGAAGCTAGAAGAATAATAGAAGAATTAGCAAATGAAAATCCAAATAACATTGATATAAAATACTACCTATGCAGGTTTTATTCTAAGATAGGCGCTAAAAGTAAAATAGAAGTATTGGTAAATGAAATTCTCGAAGAAAAAGAAGATTACTATCCCATTTTTAATATCATATCCAAAATAAAGACATTTAAGAAAAATGATCCTCATATCGCACATATGGAAAGATTACTAAAAAATAATATACCAGATAGTGATAAAACAGATTTATTATTTAACTTAGCTAAGGGCATGGATGATATTGCTGATTATTCTCAATCAGTAAAATATTTAAATGAATCTAATTTACTACAGAGAAATATGATTGATTTTAATCTTGAGCATCTTCTAACAACTATGGAAAATTATAAAAATATTTTTTCAGAAGAATTTCTTGATAAAAATAAGAATAGTGGATTTAAAAATCCAAATATTATTTTTATATTAGGTTTACCTCGTTCGGGATCAACTTTGGTTGAGCAAATTATAGGGAATCATAGTGAAGTTTTACCCTTAGGAGAAAAAGATGATTTTCCTAATATCTTAAATGAAAAATCAAAAAAGTGGGACTTATCAAGCTTAAATGATATCTATAATGTTAAAAAAGAGTTCTTTTCCGAAATTGGTGAAGCATATTATGATGGAATTAAAAATATAATAGGGAAAAATAAATATATAACAGATAAGGCCCTTATCCTTGATAGATTAGGTTTTATTAATCTTGCTCTGCCCAATGCTAAAATTATTGTATGCAAAAGAAATTCAAAAGATCATTGTTTATCTATTTATCAACAAAAATTTGAAGGATTTAATCATCCTTATGCATATGACGAAAAAGAATTAGCTATTTATTATAACAATCATACTATATTACAAGATCATTATTTAGACATCTTTGAAGATAAAATCCATATCGTTAATTATGAAGATATAATTAAAACTCCTACAAAAACAGTTAAGAATATTTTAGAATATTGTGATCTCCCCTGGGAGGATAAATGTCTGAAATTTTATGAAAATAAAAGATTTATCAATACCTTAAGCTCTAATCAAGTTAGAAATCCATTGTATAAATCTTCTATTAATAAATGGAAGAATTATAAAGATAAGCTGAAAACATTATATAGAATTCTTGATTAAAATATATTATAAACTAATCCTGAGAACTGAAGATTCTAGTAATTTATTAATTTCACTTAAGGCAATCTCATTACTAGTATTAAGCTTTTTAACAACTTGAGAGAGCTTTAATGGATTTTTTAGAGCATCGAGTAACTTTTCCTGTAATTCATTTATTATAACCCTTATATTAGCCCTATGGACATACTTAGAAGAAGTAGCTTCATCAAATATAATTCTTTGATTAGGGTTGATCGATAGTATTGCATCATTATTATCTAATAAATTATAAGAAAAGTACTTAAATTTATTGTTTTTTCTTAAACTAAAACTATGAAAGAAATGTTGTCTTCTCGGTCCAAACAATCTACATACACCATCCCATTTATCTTCTAATTTAAGAGTATTTAAATTTTCATAAAAAGATTGATGATCTAACTCATTAGATCTAATAGTGGCAGATGGAAAATATAAAGAATTATCAAACCAATTTTGAAAGGATAAACCAGTTTGGTCGCATAAAGTTAAAATATCATCGATTGTAAAATGGTTGAAAACTGGTGATAAATAATAGCAAATAAAATTTTCAATAGACATAAATTTATCTTTATCAGTAATTAGTATTTTCGAAGGATGAAAATTATCTAGTCCTTGAACAAGTTTAAAAGCATAATCAACACTTTTTAAATCAAAAATATCAATATTAATGTTTTTTATTAGTGGTTTTAATATGTCAAAAAATTGAAAATGATAACCATTAGGAACACTTAATAATATTGATCCATTTTCTACTAACAACGATTTAAGGTTTTTTAAAGCAACTTTTGGTTTACTCATATATGTTAAGACATTCTTAGCAAAAATAGCATCGAACAGATCGTTTTTAATTTTAAGAATATCGCTTTGTATAAATTCAATATTTTTTAAACCTAATTTCTTACATGTTATTTCATTATAATCGATAACTTTCTTTGAAATATCACATGCTAAGAAAGTTATTTTAGGGTTTCTTAAAGCATGATAGATGGCTTCATTATAACCACAACCAACTATAAGTACCTTTTTAACTTTAAATGATGGATCTTCAGGATATATAAGATTTTTGTCTGAATCTAAATCAAAAGTTTCCCGCATACCCTTTTTAATAAAATCAGGTACATCAATAGCACTTGGTAAAGGGTAAGTGTCACTAAATTTTATAAGTTCTTTTTCATTCATAGTAAAAAAAAGGGGGACTTAATGTCCCCCTCAATTTTATATTTACATCAATATTAGTATCCAGAATTTATTGTTGTAAAGTCAAACATTTTAAGTAATGCGCCTTGGACAAAAGTATCATCTACAGCAGCATCAATAAAGGCTACATACTGAACTTCGCCAACTGTAATTGAAGTATCTGAAAGTACAGCAGCTGAGTTTGCATAGTAAATGTGAGCACCTTGATCGTCATCATCATAAGCAACGATATAGAACTTATCACCCGCATTATCAACAGTAATACTTCCGATATTGTTGTTAGCACCAGCATTTGCCATCGCTTTAAACAATTGTGTAGCATTATTGTTAGTGTAGTCACCTAATAAAGCAGCATTCGCTTGGTTAGGCAGCTTAGAACCAGCTTCATCTAACTCAACAACATCAATAGTATTTGTATTAGCCATACCAATTGTGAAGTCGTATGCACCATCATCTGCAACAGCATCAGCAGTCGGAGTACCAACTACAGCGTTAACGCCTGTTCCCGTAGCAACAGTTGTCAGATCCATATTAAGATAAAGTATATCGGATGTACCAGGTGTAAAGGCAGTAACATGCGCTTTACCAGTACCACCATTAAGGTAAAGACTATCAGAACCTGCAGTAGCACCAAGATTAATTGTATTGCTACCGTTACCAGCCCAAATAAAGTCATCCGCATCACCAGCTAATGTAATAGTATCATTACCACTATAAGTGTATACAGTATGAACAACAGCACTCGCACCAGTAATACTATCACTACCACCAGCAGTTGTTACAGATGATGCTTCTGTAGTAGTTAGATAAACATCAATATCATTAACTGTTAATCCTGTAGCACCTGTTAAGATAACTTTAAAGTCATTAGCATTAACAATACCATCAGCAGTCAAATCAATAGCTAGAGCAGCTTCATCAGTAATAAACGCAGTATCACCAGCAACATTACCCATAATACCTGGAACTACACCAGCTGAAGCAGCATCGCCTCTATCAACTAGAGTAAATGTACCATTCTGTGTTGTTGGGAATGTATGAGTCAATCTAATGTTATCTGAACCACTTACGAAGTCAGTGATTGTGTCTGCAGTTGCACCGCGTGAATCTGTTGCAGCTGAGTAGATGAAGGTATCAATACCAGCACCACCAGTAACATTATCTGCACCTGATCCAGGAGTAATTGTATCTGCACCATCACCACCTGAGATTGTATCATTTCCAGAACCACCAGTAATTACATCTGCACCACCAGCACCTGTTATACTATCAGCACCAGCATCACCAGCTAGAGTATCTATACCTGAACCACCTGTTATAGTATCAGCACCACCATTACCACCAGCTGTATTTACACCAGCACCAGTTGTTATAGTATCAGCACCGCCAGCACCATATAAGGTATCATTATTTAGGCCACCTTTAATAGTAAACTTGGTTGTTAGATTGGTTTCAGTTTCTGTTTTGTTAAACTTCAATGTACCTGTAGAAGATACAACAGCTGAACCATCCACTGTAAATGTAGCTGGTTCGGCATCTGTTGAAGCAACAGCACCTAAGTCTAGATCGACAGCACCTGTTGAATTGTAAAGCACAACTGCTTTTTCAACATTTGTAACCAATGAGAAATCAATTACAGCGGTAATTGCTGTTGTGTTAACAATAGTAAATTGGTCTGTACCACCATTTCCGTTAAACGTATCAGTAGCTTCAAGACTGGCTGCGGCAGTGCCTACAACCATCCAAGTATCATCACCAGAACCACCATAGAGTGAGTCATTTGCAGCAGTAGAGGTATCGTTTGCATAGAAAGTAACAGCACCATTACTTACAGCTGAAAGATCTATATAGTGATCAGCAGCTACATTATCAGTATCATTACCATCAATCGTTATAGAAGATGAACCGTTGCTTGTGAAGAAACCATTGCCTAATGTAATAGTTGTTTGAGCAGATGCTATAGTATCAGCTGCATCAAGTGTTTCAATTCCAACTAAAGATTCCATTTCTGGAGCTGTAAGAGTTAAAGCAGCAGCTTCAGTAAAGGTAATAGTATCTGTACCAGCACCACCATCTAAAGTTTCAGCTCCGCCAGAAGTTTTAAAGTCTGTAAAAGTTGATACTGTAAATGTATCGTTACCAGCACCACCAGAAGCATTATCAATTCCGGCTCCAGGTGTTATAGCATCACCACCAGCACCACCAGTAATAACATCATTACCGCCGCCACCAATTAGTGTATCAGCACCACCATTACCAGTTAGTGTATCAGCAGCAAGACCACCTGTTAGTGAGTCACTAAAACCACCACCAATAAGTGTCATGATTTCAGTTACAGCAGCCGCAGATGCAGTAGCTACAAGTCTTTCACCACCAGACAATGTTGTTGGATGTGTATCAAGAGCACTACCATCGATTGTCAATGCAGTAAGCGTGTTACCAGCATTAACAGTTATTGTTGTAGTGATAATTGTTCCACTACCACCACCATCGTCAAGACCGTTATCGGCTACTACCACTTTCTCAATGCCTGTAATATTGACATCTAGAGTAGCAGCTGTATTAGCACCAGCATAAGCGCCACCATCATTGATATCAATATAGATAGTGTCTGTACCAGTACCACCATTAATACTATCAAGATTAGTTAAGCTCTCAGTCGCAAAGAATGTGAAGCTATCATCGCCTGTACCACCCAACACTGATAAATTACCAGCAGCATTCGCTGTAATATTTAATGATGTTGAGAGAGAATCACCAGTAGCTGTTGATCCCTTAATCGTTGATGAAGCACCCGGTCGAATTACTAATCCAGCGTTTGCAGCAAGGAAAGCATCATTAACTGTTAATGTTGAACCAGTTGTTAATGATAAAATTTCAACATTACTAATATTTGCAACTTCAGCAGTTGTTAATGTTGCTGCAGCACTAAAGGTTAATGTATCAGTACCAGCACCACCATCAACTGTATCTGTTCCAAGAGTTGTTAGGAAGGTAGCCTCAGTTGCTGCAGTAATACTATCATTACCAGCACCACCAGAGATATTATCAAGACCTGAACCACCAACAAGTACATCGGCTCCGCCATTACCTGTAATGGTATCACCTAATGAACCACCAGTAATAGTAGATACACCGTCACCACCTTTAATTGTAAAGGCCGCAGTACCACTAGTAAGGGATAATGTATCATCCTCACCAGTATCAAGAGCTGACGCATCAATAGTAGCTGCAGTCGCATAAGATGTCATAGTAAGAGTAATATCTGAAGTGTTATCACCAGCTTTATCTGTAATAGTCACATTTTCAAAGCCTGTAATATCACCATCAATTGTTGCAGTACCATTTGTTTGTCTGATTTCAATTGAGTCAGTTCCTGTACCACCAGCTAGAGATGTACCAGCTGTAAAGTCAGTCGCATCACCTTTAACAAGAAGTGTTGTATTCGCTTCTGTTACACCTGCGTTATCAACTTTATCACCGCCACCGTCACCAGTTAGAATTACTGTAACTGAATCTGTGTAACCAGCTTTTAAGTTTAGTACTTGATTACCTGTACCAGCAAAATTAAATGTTGTCGCAGAAATATTAGCCGCTAGTGTTATTGAAGTAGCGCCTGTAGCTGCTAAGACTTCAACATTTGACATACCACCAAGTATTGTAGAGCTCGCAATTGAAGCAGTTGTGAGTAGAGTATCTGTTCCGTCACCACCATCAATAGTATCAAGAGCGGTTAAATTGCCACCCATATTAATGTAGTCATTACCGGCACCACCACTAATATTTTCAGCACCTGTACCAGCTGTTACTGAGTCAACGCCATCACCTAAATTGATAGTGTTTGCACCTGCAGTACCGACAACTGTATCGTTACCAGCGCCCATATTTGCTGTGTCAGTATCTTGACCTAAAGTAATTTTACCAGCATTAGCGCCATCAGTATAAGTAATCTGTTTACCAGTTGTAGCTGCTGTAACACCAGAAGCATCAATAACAAGAGCCGCATCAAGAGCGTCTAATGTGGAAGCATCAATTGTTATATTTTTTCCAGTGCCTGGAGCATATGCGCCAAATGTAAGTGTTGTCGCAGTATTACCAAGTGGGTTATCTAATAAATTAATAGCTTCGAAGCCTGAAACAGAATTAACTAAAGTTTCGTCAGCATTACCGCCAAGATATAGATTTAATGTATCTGTACCTGTACCACCAGTTAGTGTTAACTCAGTGTCAAGACCAAGTGTATTATGAGTAACAGTTGATGTTACATTAGCGAGATTAACAAATCCGTCAGCTGGATTAGTTGTATCACCACCAGCATATGTCGCAAAAACTACGCTTACAGCGTCTGTATAACCTTCGTCAACTGTAAGTACTTGATTATCAGTATCTACAAAGTTAAATGTTGTAGCAGAGATATTTGCTGCTAGAGCAACATCAGTAGCAGAAGTTACTGTTAAAGTTTCAACATTAGAAACGCCACCAAGTTGTGTTGCACTTGTGATAGCTTGAGCAATACTCAATGTATCAGAACCAGCACCACCATCAACTGCATCAAGAGCATTTAATGATGTTACTGTGAATGTGTCATTACCAGCACCACCTGCAAGTGTATCTGCACCTGAAGCTGAACTTAAGACAGAGTCATTACCAGCACCGCCAGTTATTTTAACACCTGTACCTGCAGTAACACCTGGAGCTGCACTTAATGTTAAACTACCTGTGAAAGCAGATGCATCAACTTCTGTGATTTCTCCACTTGTTGCATTTGTAACTGTTAGGTTTTGATCGCCCGTAACGATAAGCTTGCTAACATCAACATCAGCAGTAGTCAAAGTAGCAATTGTATTTGCTTGAGATATACTGTTTAAAGTTAATGTTTCAAGGTTAGCTGTTCCATCTGCTGTAATCGTAAGATTAGTAGCAGCCGACGCTGTTCCTGAAATCGTCACATCTAAATTATCAGCTGTACCAGCTAGTGTTGCAGCCTCAAGATCTAGAGTTAATGTATCAGATGAATTATTCAATGTTACAAGTGTCGGAAGGTTTTGTAAGTTATTAATTGTAAGATGACCTGTTGAAGATAGGTTTGTTATCTCAGAATAACCTGCCGCTGTATCAATAGCGTTAATAGTTAAAGTATTTCCTGAACCAGCCGTATTTGATATGACTACTTTTTCAACATTTTCTAAATCAGGTTTAAGAGTTGCTGCCGCTGCATATGTAACTGTTAATGTATCAGTTCCACCAGCTCCATCTATAGCATCAATATCTTGGAAGGTTGCGCTAGTTGAGAAGTCGAATGAGTCATTTCCTTCGCCACCAGTAAAGTTATTAACGCCTGTTGTACCAGAAAATGATTGAACTGTTGCAGCAGATCCAGTGTTATCAATTAATACAACATCACTTGAAACTGCAACTGCATTCGTATCAAAAACGCTTACTTTCATTCCTTCAAGGCCTTCAACCGTAGCATCGCCTACAGCACCAACTGCAAATGTTGTTGATGTTGAACCTGAAGCAATTGTTGCAGTACCTGAGAGTACACTTATATCTGCATTTGTTGCAGCTGTAACGGTACTACCGTTTGTATCGCCCATTGCAGACCAGGAGAAACTTGTGTCTGCGGACACAGCTGAACTCGCAGTAATAGTGAATGTAACACTTTCACCTTCAGTTACCTTAGAAGTATCCTTGCTTACAGTAAATGTTGGTGAAGCTGAAGAGCTTACACCATTACTTGAAATTGAAATATCTGAACTACCATCAGTACTTCCTGAACTAGGAAGAGTTGCAACACCCATTGATGCGGCAAAAGCTGCTAATGTATTTGATGAACCAGTAGTGCCTGAAGTAGCATTACCACCAAGCTCATAACTAAAGTTACTAGCACCATTAATAGTAACAACTGCACCATTAGTTAAAGTTAACTGAACAGCATCAGCTGCAAATTTGGAAGACGCAATACCTAATCCGTCAACCAACTGAATCTTATTTGATCCACTTGTATCAACGATTGTAATTGTTGCATTAGCAGCAATACCATTTGATATGATATATGTATCGTCTCCTGCTAATCCTCTGTAAGTATCACCACTATTGGAAGGTACAATTATGTCTGCACCTGAACTATGATTGATGGTCGCCATTTCTTTCTCCTGTTTAAAACAACATAAAAATCATAACCTTTTTAAGGTCACGAATCACAAATTCCTACATTTTGTTTCAAAGGTCAACAAATAAAAAATAATATTTGAAACAAAATCTTCTAGGTTTGTAACAAAATGTAACAAAAGTTACAACATTAATTTTAAATTTCTTTATGACAAAAATAAGGCAATATGGAAGTAATTTTATCTTTTTTTTCTTTTTTACGGCCTTAATTTATATTATTCTGGTTAATTACTTACAACCTATTGATTTATAAAGTTATTATAATTTTTAGATATAAGTACAATGTTATGTATGTTTATATAATAATAATTAAAAGAACTTATTTTATCATACAATATAGTTATAAATAGTTATAAATAGCTAAATTATAACATTCTTCATGTTGTTGTCATTGGAGAGAATGACATAATTTATATGGTAATTAAAAAAATAGTTACAAGTACAAGAAATATTATAAAAAAATTTTACCTTCAGTTAAGAGCAAAGATAGCAGAATAATTGCACTCTATATAAATATAAAATAATAACTTAAGATATTATAGGCTTTAACCAGTTAAATTGGTATCAGCAAGAATCTCTACTGTATAAGTTGTAGCTGTCCAAGTATCATCAAAGCTTTCTTCGACGCCATTAAGAACTAAAGTTCCACTTTGTCCATCACTATCAGTAGCAAAGAATATTTGTGTTCCACTTAAACCATCAGAAGTAACTTCAACACCTGATAATCCATCAAATTCTTGAGTTGTTAGATTTGAAGAACCTCCAACAACAACAAGAGTAAGTTTATCGCTTGCAATATCAAATCCATCGATAGTTACAGTAAAGGCACCTTCCTTTGATATACCAGCTGCATCAACTTCATATCTAAAATCTTCAGCTGCACTTGTGGCAGTTATCGTATCATCTGCGGTAACAGCAACATTAACAATAGTATAAGATGTATCTGTAGCAGTATCTGTAGCAGTATCTGTAGCAGTATCTGTAGCAGTATCTGTAGTAGTATCTGTAGTAGTATCTGTAGTAGTATCTGTAGTAGTATCTGTAGCAGTATCTGTAGCAGTA
>Ga0315316_10001458_pt1 | contig 16581 bp, 25 predicted proteins | sample M160m3416metaG_FD_203702 | JGI IMG/M metagenome (GOLD analysis project Ga0315316, IMG submission 203702) | Ammonia-oxidizing marine archaeal communities from Monterey Bay, California, United States - M1 60m 3416 | ecosystem: Environmental > Aquatic > Marine > Intertidal zone | place: USA... | reverse complement strand
TAGGTTCGGGAGCATAACCACCAATACCACGAGATAATCTCATTATTTTCAAAGGATCATGTGGGTCCATAGTAAGATATGGACATCCCGACTACTTATAATTAAGCGATCCGCTTAAAGGTAGCGGGGCCACGAGTTGTGGTCTTAGGCAATTGCTCAAAGTCAGGATCTTGCTTCATCAAAGCCGAAAGAGATCGCTTAGGTGGGATTTCCCTACGGCCAACATCAAAGAGCCTATCGATCATGATTTGGGCAGTTACTATTTCTTCTACACTAACCAGATTCTTGGCGGCTTGGTATGAAGTCGGTTTGTTCTTTTTGCGGATGATTTTCTTGGGCATTTATTCACTTCCTTGGGGCGACCAGTGCGGTCATGCTAATGTTTTCCACCGTCCATTGGAACTCAATAGCAGCATTGTTGCCACCACGAAGAACTAATTCTTCTTTGGGCGCAGCGGTCAATACTGATTTGACTTCTTCGGTGGTAAATTGAGATTCGCCAATAGGCCCAGTGACGGATTGTTCTAATGGAACCCAAGAGATAGCCTCATCTCCCGATCCGGTATTCCATTGAATGTCTTGATTTTTAGACTTGATAATAAAGGTTAGATTTTTGCCAGAGGTTTTAATGAAATCATTGGCGGCTTTGCCGGGGATTGTGGCGTCATAGGTGTGGTTAACTTGGGGCCATGAATCGACTTGGTGCATCAGATCCAGACGCAATAGTTTTATGTTTTGCTGAATGCCATTGGCTTGGAGGTAGAAGCGGTCGTTTTCATAGGTAAAGACTAACTCATCTTTAGCGGTCAGGGTTTTGATGATTTGTCCCATACGACTAAAAATCACTCCCACCTTAATGGGATTGATACCTACGAAAGAATAAGATTTGAAAGCATCAGAGGGAGCCACTATCCTCAACATTTTGAAGCGGTTCCCATCCACGAGCATGGTGCTTAACCCATCGGAATCCCAGTGTAGGATTCCTTCTTCATTGATGGCTTCCATCGCTCGCAAGATGTTTTTTGCCAATGGAACACGAATCTTAGCCTCAAGTCTACTCATGGTGATAATATGGGTGATACCACCTACTTAACCTTTTGGTAATTATCGAAGATGTCTTGAGAAGCAGGATCGAGATCAATTAGAATGCTATTGCGATCGAAATCAAGACAAACAGGATACATACTACATGATCCAGCGAATCCATCTAAGACGGTATCGCCCACATCTGTGGTTGATAGCACCAAGCGTTTGAGAAGTTTATATGGAATCTGATTATACCAACCTTGGTGTTCTGGAGTTCCGCCATGTTGATTGCCTACAACTTTGTTGATTTCCCACCAGTTATAAGGGATAGCCCCAGTTAATCCTTTCGCAATTTGTTTCTTAACTCGATGGTGGGTTGGATCTCGATAGGGTTGTGGATCGCCACGAGGGTGGAAAAGTGGTTTTTCACAGTCCCTATGGGTAAGCCACATCACGGTGCGTTGGGCCGTAGTAAATCGCTTCTTGCCATGGCCTTTATTGGTAGGGTAAACCCAACTAATCCATTGATGAAGACGATATCCTTTGGACTCTATGATCGGTAGCAATCGAGCACAAGATTCAGGATAGTGAACAATGAAGGCTGATCCATCTGCTGCCAAAATAGGCTTCAATTTCTCAAAAGTATCTCCCATGAAGTCAGCATATTCGTCCCATGGCAAGTTATCGTCTACTTTATCGGAATACTTGAAACCAATGTTATAGGGTGGGTCAAAGAATGCCATTCGCACAGAAGTTGGTGCTTTGGCCAGATCATCCAAAGCAATTAGAACATCGTTTAGAATAAACTGGTGGGGCATTAGGTAGATATTCTCGATATCACCTACTTATATCTTCTTCAAATAAGTAGTGTTTTGATGGGTTGGGCTTTAGCCCAATCAGTCATGCTATATTGACGATGTGGGTAGGGTGTTGCTACTTCCGTGTATTCAAGGAATCCTTTGGCAACGTAAATACGGAAAATCTGGCTAACAGAAGTGCTGGTATAACGAGTAACTAAATGCCCATCTAAACGAGTAAGAAGATCCACAGCAGCCATAGGGGTGGTGGCATGTTTCAAGATTTTCAACGGGAAGTAATGCTTCTTAGTCCTCTTTTTACCCCTAAGGCGAGTATTGTTGCAGGCTTGAGAACAGAAGGCTCGATTATGCTCCCTATCGTTCCATCGGAGATCGAACTCCTTTCCACACGTTTCGCAAGGTGTGGGGATCGGCGGATACGTCCAATGGTTATTGTGGTGCTTAGATGAAGACATACGAACCTTCTTCAGGCCCAATTCATCAAACCGCTGACAGTAATAACTACAATAATTACCTGTATCCCACCACTTGATTTTAGCGTATTGTAATTGGTCTCTTCCACAAACTTTACACATCTACTACATCTCCTCAAAAGAGCGTTTCTTGTTCCCCGACATCTTCTATGTCTTCAAGACCTTCTGGATCAAACTCCAAGCGAGGTTCATTGGCCTCGGCTACAAATATAACTTCTCGTTCTACTTTAGGATTCCAGATCTGTTCCAAAAATCCTGTGATCTTTTTATAGGTTACAGACTTGGGTTTGACATTAACTACTTCTTCAGAGGTGTCTTTGAAGTTAACCACGAAATCACCCAGCGATCCATACTCGCTATAAATCTCTTTGGCTAACTTTTTACCCACTCGTGGTATCTGTTCTAAGAGGGCATGATGTTTATTACTGGTCGATGTAACCACCGTCACTGGACGAATCAACTGATGTAATTCTCCTTCTTCCATGCGAAGTGCATGACTTCTGACAAATCTGATGGTTTCATCTAAGGATTCGGTATAAACTACGGGTAGAACTTCGGATGACATCCGATTAAGAAACTGTTGGAGGGATTGGATCTGATTTTTGTTAGCAGTAAAGATATCACGAGGAGTTCCCTCGATGATCAGGTAATTCCGACCGGGGATGGTGATGAGCCTGCTAATTTGCTCTTGCATTCTTTTGGATGTCCAAGAGGTATAAGCGTCTGACCATGTCTTGCGCTCAAAAAGGGATGAATCGGCGGGGTTGTCGTAATCATATACTTTGATATCTCCTTCGCTTAGATTCTCTATGTCGGCATTGAGAAGCATCTGGAAGATAGACTTGGTGTTCTCAGATTCTTTGGAATCCACGGAGATAGCAATAGTTTTTGCTGGTAACTCGTCCATAAACGATAAGATGGCAACCACCTATAAATACATATAGTTGGTAGTGGAAGTATATAATCATGTGGTATGATCAGATGTTGAAGAAAGGGCGGAAGGCTTTTCTGAGTTATCTTAATCACGATCAAATCAGAGATATGGAAATCAAAACTACCTTAGGCCAAGTGGATGAGATTATGATGCCCTCGGGGCGCGATCCACAAGAAGCCTTAATTATGTTTAATAGGGTGGGAGAAATACGATGGAATAGTATACTTTTCTATGTGAAGGCGAGAGTTTTCAATGAAAATTGGAGTAATGAAAAAGAGTTTATTAGATTCTACGAGATAGAAAAGTTTATTTCAGTAGGTGATTACGGTGGTGATGAAATAGATTGGTCTGATTTAGTAGGTCCCAAGAGTATTGATCTCAATGATCAGTTTCATTCGGAAGGTAATAAAAACCTTATGTCTGAAGAATCTGCGATCTGGTATCAGTATGAGTCTGACTATTTTACTAAATGGTTAGATATTAGTAGTTATCTGTGTAGACGTTTTGTTAAGGATTCGCCCGTTGGCACGGAGATAAATGGGGACACGGCTCTCAATATCTTAGTGATTCCTCGTCAAGCGTGGCCTGAATCTATTTTGTATCAGGATGCTATCAATAGGAAGGTGATTTAATGTTTAAGCCAGAAGTATGGGCGATCATTCATAACCGTTTTAAAGGTGGAAATGATTTACTTTGGCAGCCCCACATGACAGCAGCAGATTGGTGGATTCAAGGGGCTTTTGGAGATCCTAATGCTAAGGATGAAACTATGATTACTGATGGTCCAGTGAGACAGTCATTGAGGGGATTTTTGACACGATTACACATGGCTTATGCAGGGAATGATGACTTTTTTAAGATGCCTGATGAAAGGGCATGGTATAATGAATGGATTTTACCATTTAACGATCCTTTGAATCGCTATGATGTGGTAGAGGCAAAAGATGTCTGGACTACCGATCCTGATCAATACTTCGTTAATTTCCGTTATTATGTTGAAAATGAGGCTCCTTCGGCTCTTTTCCAAGAGGTTAAGGAGGGGGTCTGGGCGAATGAGATGTGGGACTGGCGGCCTCTGCCTGCTGTGGCATTTCAATCTGCTATCAATAAAACGGTGATATAATGGTAGTCAAATCAGCCACGAAAAAGAAATTGATGGATCTGGGATTTAGTGACGCAATAGCACACAAGTTGGCTGATGATCGTAAATGGGAGGACATAAGAGATATGAGTCCTGATGAGATTTATGAGATTATTGGGAATAACTATCGTGACTGGGATTATGTAGATAAAGTTGCCCTGTGGAGAAAATTAGGTAGATTAGAAATAAAGGTGGTAAAAACTTATGCAGGGGAAGTCGATACAAATCGAGTTTTTATCTCAGTTCCTTATCTAAGTGATGACTACCAAGGGGATTATAACTTTAGAACCGGGGTTTTGATTCCAAAGCATGAAGGTTTCCGAGGTTTAGGTTCCTTGTTTAGTTCACAAAGTTCTATCTTTGATTGGCATTGGGTAGGTCCCAGTAATATAGTGAAAATCCCGGGTGATATCATAGGGAATGATGGCTACTTGACAGTAATGAATCAACTGCAAACAAAACAATTAGCCAAAATCTTAAGAAAGATGGAATCGAACTTCTTGTTTCCTCAAATGTATGAAAGCATCAATCGAGCAGATATTCTGACTCTATGGGATAACACTGATTTTGATGATACAGGGTTTGGTGGATTAGGATCGCTCTTCGGTTGATGCCACGGCATAACCACAACCACAAATCCAGACACCGTCTACTAATTTCATGTCAACAGCCCACTTGGAGCCTCTACAAGATGGGCATTTCATTCTATCTTCAACCCGGTCATCAAATCTAACTGGTGCTGCATCTCCTCATGGAAATCTGCAGCAGTTCCGTCTTTAGTTAAGATGATTTGGGGTGGATCTCTCCACCTTGCCCCCATGTGTAGGAGGGATTTCAAAAGATGATGAATAGATTTATGTTCTGCTAATGCTCCACTACTGGTGGCTTCAATAAAGCCTTCAAGGGCTTCCAGATCAATGAGGATTTCAGCACTCATAAGAAAGGGTTATGTTCACACCCTTATATATCTTTGTAAAGTTCACTGGGCAATTGAATAATGGTTCGGTAATTCATAATGGTCTCTTTTTCAGAATGCTTGTCGAAGTAAGTTTCCTCCAAGGCTTCGCAGGTCATCAACTTTTCAAACTTGGATTGGTTGAGCCTGACGACTTTCCCTTCGAGTAAAGTCATAATGGCTGCGCCCCATTTCCGTTTTAAGGTGGCGTCAGTAATAGAGTTTTCCTCTTGATACATACGGATCTTTTCACTCATCAGGAGAGCAGAAGTTGGGGTGCAATTATAGTAGTTGAAAACAGATACAGGAATGTTTTCTAAACTGCCGAACTTGATAATCAACTCTGTGGCTTTGCGTGGACCTAAATTGGAAACACCGGGGATGTTATCAGAGGAATCTCCTGCCAAGGCTTTCCAATCAGCATAATGATCGAAAGAGAATCCGTGAGCGTCGATCGGATTAACTTCTTCAGTAAAGTTATGGAAACGTAGGTTCTCATTGACGGCTACTAATTGATACAGATCAGAATCCTGTGTAAAGACTATGATATCATCCTCAGGATAGGCGGCTACAAACTCTGCTATCAGATCGTCAGCCTCCTTGGCTGGATCGTAATGACTGAACCAACCTGCTCTGAGGTTGTCGGGATCCATACCCACGGAACGAAGTTCCAAACGAGAATCCCTGATGGAATACTCCGCAGCATTATACTCTTCAACGCTGGGAGGGACACGATTAGCCTTGTAGAGAGGATATATTTTTCCTCGGGCATTTCTGCCATTGATACCATCAAACATGATATGAATCTCTGCCGATCCATAACCCGCCTGTTTAATCCTCATTTGAAGGTAGTTGAGTTCTCCGTATAATGACTTACGAGCCTTTTGATAGAAATGGCCGGGGTTCATGCTCCCACGTTCTACCTTATTCATCCATCGACGGAATCTTCCCTTGGGTGCCCAGTTACGGGCTAAACGGGAAACGAAGAAACCACCATCTACTAAAACATACATATTATCATCTCAAGGAGGGGTAGCAATCATACCCATAGTAAACAAGATATCGTGTGCCTCTGATCGTAAACTGGATTTGATTCGCTGATGTTCATAAGCCCAGTAAAGATTGGTAGTAACTGTAACTTCTACTTGACAAACGCCATAACGACACTCGAACGTTCCATGATAGCCCTGAGGGTCTACCCACTCTTTGTTGATCTTCATCCCCCAACCACAATGGGGACAATTGACACCTGCCATGTAAGTGATTAAGTGACGCACCTACTTATAATTTGTGCTCTCCCAGTTGATAGCATAGTGTTCCCTAAGGATGGAATCCTCAGTGTTGATTCCTAAAGACCACCTGTAATTTCCAGAGGTATCATGCTCAGATAAAGTCCACTTGGTTCGAGGTTGCCTGAGTCTTACTTCCATGGGCTGGGTTTTATCAGTGCCATCCAATGATTGCTGAAGTGTAAAAACTTGATTGTCGATGGTTGGATCGGTGACCCAAAGATAGTCTCCTTCTTCTAAATTAACGTAAGCCTTAAAAAGATTCATGGTGTTTTCAAAATCCAAAGACCATAGATGATTGGGCAGCCAATTCATGTTATCCTTGTCAAAACAACCCTTGCTTAATCGATACCAATGTCGGCCATTTACCATATCTAAGATTTGCTCAGATCTCTGCTGATGGGCATTGTTAGGATGATTTTGATACCATCGAGCAAATTGAAAGGGACTAATGTGTCGAGCAAACCATCTTTGTTCACTCATCTTCGCTCACTTCCTCTTCACTTGGGCCTGAGAAGAGTCGCATGTAGCGTGAAATTAAGAGCCCTCCTAAGACCACACCTCCTGCATAGAGATAAAGTGGGCGGGTTCCTGTGGCTTCACTCAGATTGGAAACACCTTCGGTTAGGGTAGCCGTGGTGGCTTCAACAGGATCATCGCTGGCCGGGGCTTCGGCAACAACTACTGAGGTAGTCAGATCTAACTCTGGGTTGCCACAATCCATGTTAGCAGCAAGAGATTGAACAATAACGGTATAGGTCCCGGGGCCATTAAGTTTGAACTTACGGAAATTGGGTTCCCAAATCAAGACACCATCTTCTTTTTGATATTGATCTGATCCTGCTAATTCACTTTGGTAAACAGTGGTTGTTTTACCTTGGTATAGTTTGTTTATAGTTATTTTAACTTTATGTTCGCCACCATTAGAATTGTGCCAACCAGTTCCAAAGAAAGATTTGCTATCATCACCATCAAAAGGATTACAAGAAGTAACTTCACTTTGGGAACTATCGGCTCTTAAAACCATGTGTCGAATATAACTGGCTTCATCTTCAGCACAAAGGGGATTGTATTTTCCACAGACGGCATCTTTAGCAGCGTTATAAGCACCACTGACCACATAAGCAGTCCCTTGACCGATATATGATCCTGCCGTAGTAATTCCAGCAATTCCTGAATAGACCCCCCATTGAACATAATCAGAGGTGCAATCTCCGATACCAGAACAATCTTTCCTTCTTTGATTTAAGACATCATATCCTTCGTTAATGGTATCACGCCATTCCTCTGGATCGGTGAGATAGGTAACGACACCATCAAAGATTTCGTCAACGCAACCCGCTCCTGAAGAATCCAGTGCAGTAAAGGCTACAATGATAGAATCCTCGACAGCATTAGGAACTCCATCATCACTTTCGTCGGTAACATAAACCCACGCTTCATGTTTAGAAGCACAAAGAGAGGCAGTATCGATCTCTGAGGTATCATGATCTAACTCGATGACCTTCGAGCCTAAGAGTTTAGTGGATAGTTCTTTAGTCATGATGTCACCTCGATAATGCCCAGAATAGTAAGCCTGTCATCACTGACGCTACTGCTAAATTACGAACCAGATTTTGTTGGATCAGAGATTCGATCTTGTTTTCATCTAAGGTAGAGAAATCAATGTCGCCTGCCTCATCGGTGAGAGTAACCATGTAATCAGTGTCGATAGAATAAACGTGATTGAATCCCACTAATGGGAAGGAACATCCTTGGCGATTCATTCCGACGATTCCAAAACCATCTCGGAAGTAGGCTTTAGCCATTTGAGCCATTTCAACAGCGAAAGCGATTTTCTGGGCTTTCTTGATTTTAGTTTTTACTTGGGCAATTTTGGCTGCTCCTGTGCCTGCTTTTGCCAACCATCCTGCTCGGACTGCTAAGGCAGCCCCTCCTGTGATAGCAGTGAGAGCAACCGTGGCTAAGACCTCAACTAAAATAGGTCCTATTTCTTCTTGCCATCGACGTTCAGTCTTAGATTCTGTTGACGCTTCTGCTAATTTAGAATAGCCATAGTGGATATTCATGCTAAATAATGATTTACCCCATGCAGGATCGATAGGGATTCTACCGCTGGCCACACCATCATCGTTGGTCTCAACAGTTTGAGAATAGAAAGTTACTTGGGCTAATTGAGGATCTACCCACTGAGGGTTGGCTTCCAATACTCGTGAGATGCCTGAGGTGTCTCCATTTAATAGGTTAACAACCTCGTCGTCAGTCATTTCATCAATGGCCATATTGGAAATACGAGCCATATAACTGGGGTCCATAGCAGTGATATCGATATTGATACGATCAGGGGTTCCTTCTTCTTTGCCTTTGGTGAGTCCTTTACTATCCATGGTGGTGGCTTTCCATTCCAGAACAGATCCTTCAGGAATCTCAGAGAAATAAGGAACATCGTCCTTGGTTTCTAAAGAAACTGGATCTCCATTGGGATCGAGAACTCTAACTTGGGTTTCAAAATCGGTTTCACAGGCTACTGAACCTGCACCATCAAGAACATATTGTAATGCTCCTCCGACATCAATGGGCTCAAAGCCTTGTTGTTTTGCCCAACCGTCCACCAGAATCACTCCTCATCTTCTGGGGTGTCCTCTTCTTCTTCAGGTTCTTCCTTCTTAGCCTTTCTTTTTGGGATCGCACGAGTTACTGCAATCAATCCAACGAATCCTACGATAGCAAGAGCACCATATCCTAATTTTAATAGAGCATCCATACTTCCTTGTTGACAAGATTTAACAGCCTCAGCATACTCATCGGAGTTTTCTTCAAATCCACGATCGGCAGCCTTTTCATCACAATCTAAACCAGTGGTGAAATTAGCCCACTTTTCTAAGAAATCTGATCCGCCCATTCCCATTAGAACAGCGATAGATGCCACAGTAGTAGTTCCGACAGCGGCGTATTTGGCAATTCTTTTCTGGCCGTCGCTCCAATCAGGCTTTTCGTCAATAGCATTTTTGATATCATCAGAACCTTTTTTAAGATCATCAGCGTCGATATCTACTTTTTTAGCAACATCATCGGCTTTAGATCCTCTTAGACTTTGAGACATTCGACGAACATCTCCAGCATCCATGTCTTCGCCTTTCATCATCTTTCTCAGCCACTTCATGTCGTCAGCATTAACCTCTGGATTATCAAAGAGATTTTTCATTCGCTTAACCAAATCATCATCTGAGGATTTTAGCATCTTCTTAATAGAACTGTCAGTAATGACCTTATCGGCCACTTGTTTACGAATATCAGGTAGTTTATCTAATAATGCTTTGATAGCCCTCTTAGCACCTTGCGATTCACTGGAAGCCCATTCTGATTGTTCAGAATGAAATTGTTCTACTGGTTGTTGATATTGACTAACACGATATTCCGGGGTGCGATAATGATTGGAAGCGATGCCTCCCTGTCCCACAACGTGACTCATAGTAAATTATGATCACTCCAACTATTTATAGTTGTCTATCCCATGATGGCCAGACCACTTAACGCAGCGATGACTCCAAAGAAGGCAATTGTTCCCATGCCCATTCCACCACTACCCAAAGTTGCAGTAGTGTCATCAGACTGGCACATATTAGAAGAATCGAAGGAATATCCTGATATACATGAGGATGCACATGATCCGTCGGAATTAGTTTCTCGGTTACTATCAGCGCATTCATTTCCTCCTGATATCACTGGCTCACAGATACCAGCAGCAGTTAATTCATAGCGATCAAGACAATCTCCACAAGTTCCATCAGTGTTTTTGGAACGATTTGGATCGGTGCACTGGGAACAAAGTCCCGTGGTGCTATCAAGGAAGTATCCTGTGTTACAGTCAGCACACTCGCCATTACCATCTTTAGCACGGTTTGGATCGGTGCATTGAATATAAGAAGTAGCACTTTGAGCATTTATTGTTCTTGTAAGGTTGCGAGTTTGAGAATTGGTTTTATCCCACGTTACCTGTAATTTGAAGGAATTGCTTCCCACAGTGGTAGGCGTAAAGGTAATGGATGAGGATTGATCTTGGGATTGCCCCGTTCCTGCCAACAGATCGGTGCCGTTATGAATAATACTAACCTTGCTAAACTTAGCATTGGATAACGACCACGATAGGGTTATTGGTTCCCCAACTTTAACTGTTGTGGGTGAGATTGTAAAACTATTGATGGAGGCAGTGTGGTAAATGCAAGAACCGTCGTCGAGAGTAGCATTATCAGTGGTGTTGTTGGCCAATGGATCTGTGCATCCGCTGACTTCATTAGCAGTTACGCTAACCAATTTAATCTGAATACGATCTCCGTTCTTGTCTTGGAACTCATTATTATCGTGGCGTTCCCAAGTCCCACATTGAGTTACAAACTTTGAAGCATGGATGTCACCATCGGCACCACTGCCCGAGTTCTTTATTCCGACATCGAACTCCATATAATCATCAGCAGATTGTAATGTGACATAAAACTCGGCATAGCCACCAGCATCGTCTCTCTTATAATTGGAAAAGCATGGAACACTGCTACTGCCTGCTGCTGTTGGTATTGATTGTCCTGAGGTGCTTCCATTTTTCTTGATATTAACAACATAGTCACGGGCGTGGGATGTGTTTTTATCGTTGGTTACATATCTAACTTGGTAAACTGAAGTAGTGGCATCTGATCCACTAATATAAAAAGCGTCAGCGGGGTAAAGCATGGCCCAATCGCCTGTATCTGATCCACTGGCCCACTTGAATAAATCTGCGACGTCACTGATATCATCCAGATGATTTTTATCGGCATTGTTTTCATTTAGGTATGCCTCGTCCCAAACATAGCCATCTGGGCCTGTGTATCCACGATTGGGTCCAAAACTACTATTAGCCGAGGGATACCCCTGTAAAATCTCTTTGAAGGTGGTGCTTGCTGGCGCACCGGGAATGTTAATTAGCGAAACTGCATTAAAAACATCGTAACCAAACATAATAATTGTTGATCTGTCCGACTACTTATACTTTCGTCTTGTGAATATAAGGGTGCTAACTCCATGACTCTTCTATCTTCGTGCCGAAACACTATTTTCGTTTTATCATTCATAGTCCATATCCTTCAAGAAAATCTAAACTGTAATCAACTCTACCTGTTATTAAAAAATCCTCAACTCGTTAGACAATCCCTATTAGGAGCCGCAATCGAAGTTGTGCTTTCCTACTACTTAAGCCTTACGCTTCCGAGAGAACCAAAATAACGATCCAAGAACTGCTGCTCCTGCTATCAACCACCATTTGGACTTTGAATCCCAGTCTAATTCGAGGTTCATATCGTGAACTGAGGCTGCTCCTCGAACGGGAGTTCCCGCACGGGCATATCCCCAGTTTTGTTTGTATCCTCCACGAGCGATCTTGCGCTCTTTGGCAAACTCATTCCATCGAAGGGCGTATTCTACCCCATCTTGTGAAAAGGAAAGTTGTGGAAATGTAGTGGGTGTGGTTTGAGTGGGATTATCAGCATCCCTCATAGAAACTGTGCTACCTCCACCCATGGTAAGATAATCTCCTGATCCAAAAGTAATTGCGGTGTAACCCAGCGGGGTTGAGGGATAAACGTTGCCGGTGCTATCACGAAGATAAGGACGCATCCACTTGGGTAACTTAAAGGAAACACTGTGAGAACCGAGTGAAGATCCCTTGAAATTAAAAACACGGTTCTTTCCACTGGTGCGGAAGAACTTCCATCGCTTAGGCATCCATGCTTTCTTAAAAATAGTCTGCTTGGTGCTAACGTCATCGTCATCTTCCGATCTCAATTCGTATCTATCAAAATTACCGTGTCCAAAAACCATCTACTTCCCCCTCCCAAATAATAAAGGTAATCCAATAACTGCTGCTGCTAATCCGCCGTATAATAACCAATTGGTCTTTTCTGGTTCTACTGGTTCTGTCGGTCCACCTTGCACTGGATCGGTAACTGGGATTTCAGTTTCATCATCTTCTACATCATCCAAAAGAATGACTTTTGTGGCTCCTAAGCCACCGCCCTCACCTAAAAAGCCGGGGACTTTGGCACGATCATCATCTGATAACGCTACCCAATTACCTTCACAACCCTTATCTTTAAGGCTCTTGACAAGTAAACCATAATCCATTCCGGGCCACCCAGTAGACGTTCCTTGGCCAGCATTAACTAATGCTGTCCCATCATTACGAATAGCGTAAATAGTTCGTGAGGAGTTGGCCCAATACCCTGAGGAAGCAATTTTGATGGGTGATCCTGCACGAGGTCTAATTTTTATATTGGGGCGAACTTTGCTGATGTAATTACCCCTGTCCTTGCCCTTATAACCCCAAGATCTTTTCCAGTTATCTTTGGTGTTAACAACGTCTCTGCCAAGATGGGTTGTTCCAAAGGCTTCTTTTCCAGCATAATAACCCCAAGGATCCTCATTTCCATGAGGATAGAGTCCGTTAACTTGTTGAAGACCTTGAGGGGCGTAGTAAATGTCTCCTGTTTTACAATCTACTAATCTCCAACCGACTTTCCAACAATGGGTATCTGCGTTGCGGGTATAGCCCGGTAAACAAGGTCCACACTGATCGATATCATGAACTTCTACCTCTGGGTTATAAGACTTAGAGTTGCCATCACCACACCCGACCTTAATCTTTCCATCGGCTTCGCTCCTCAAGAGCACATTGTATTCAAGACCCAAAAAGGGCGGGCCTGCTTCGATCCTGCGAAGTGTCATCGGTGGAATGCCGTTAGAAAACTTGGTAGTGGCTGTATAGGTGCCATCAGGATTACCTGTGAGAACATAATTATTCCACCACCATTCAATAGGGTAGGTTTCCCCCGAGTCAACAGACTGCAAAACTTCCTGTGGTGGGAAGTTCGTCATTGGGATCGGAAACATTGATAGATCTTGGGCAAAACGACTACTTATAGTTTGGCGTTATTGATAGCAGCCCTAAATGAAAATAACTTGGTGTGTTGATAACGTTCCCAGCCATGATTGATATAATTACCATCTGAGCCTACTCTTTTATCTCCGATAACGACTCCTGATTTACTACCTCTGTGCCGAGGTGTATCAAAATCGGAAAGATCGAAAAACAAAAACTCACTACTACTCTCGGTATGATTCCTTTGTAAATACTCTGGTATCAAAGTGGGGTCGGACTGCAAAGATTCCTCCAATTCTCGGTATCTGGGAACTATGATTGCTATCCAAGTGGGGTTGTAAATATCATCTGTATGGAAGAAGATCTTGATTTCTTGACCAGATTGACGACGGGCTGCCATATATCCAAAATATCCGTTTTCATTCCGAACCTGTCCGCAGAGATCCCAATGAAATGAGAACACCGAATCACCTTGGTCTTTTAGAAAACTATGAACCACGCTGGTTAGGATCGTTCTACTACGGGATTTTAAATCCGAAATCATAACCGTTTTCAAACTATCTGACACAGTAGACAATAGTCAGCGCAACTACTTATACTTTCACAGATCATCGAAAAAGACCCAGCGAGATAGGTCGGCGTCTTCACTACCCTTATCGATACCATTAAGATATAAAAACAATTCACCCATGGAATCAAACATATAGTTGTGATTCATTACTCCATAGAGCCATAATGAAGAGTTTTGTTTTCCTTCTTTGACGAATACTAAAGTGGGTTTCTTCTGTTTCAGAGATTGTTGTAGTTCCCAGATGGTTCCAAAAGGCTTAGCATCCATATCAATATAACAAATAACAAAGTCGCTGCGATCCAACATTCTGAGATCGATATGAGCAATTGCTTTCATCCGACGAGTCAATTCATCAAAGTCCCGCTCCTTTTTTAATTCCATGAGTTTCTTTTTCTCGGCTCCAATTTCTCGATGTTCTACATCGTCAGTAGGCTTATCGCAGGGGTCCATCGGGGTGACTCCTCGTTGCTCCAACCATAACTTGGCTTGATTTCTCCAGCCCACTCCATCATCTTCGGCATGATCAATTGGCCCAGCCAAATAGCACCGCAATCCTCGTAATCTATTCATAATATCACACTCTCAGAACTTCAAACTCGGCTCTGGATACATAATAGTCGCCGGGTTTATCATCAGTAGCATTATCCGACCCTGTGGATTGGATCTCGATCGTGATATTTCCCGACATGTTGGACCAAATAGCGTTATAGGTTTCCTCTAAGGTGTGATTAACTTCCACAGAAAATAGAGTTTGGTTTCCTTGAAGGACGGTATAGTTGATGTAGCCTTGTTCCCAGAAATCAGGTTCGTGGAAAAACCCTGTTAATTGTAGGCTAAAGTGAACCTCACCGCTTTCGTTAAGAGTAATTTCAGTTATGTTGCCCATGCCCATTGGATTGATATTCCAATACTGGTGGGAATGTGTCTCATTGATAGTTTGAACTACTTGTGGTGGATCAAATACTTGAACTTCAGGATCTTCATCTAAAACCCAATAAACGCCACTCAGGGCTGATATCATTAAGGTAATGCCCATCATAATTGCTAAACTTTGATTCATATTTTTACAACTCCACAGACCTCACATACCGTTCCAGCATTAGACCATTGTTTTGATACCCATTGATGTTCATGATCGGGATTTTCTCGAAGATCTTTGTTCATACGAGCAATTTTCTTCATTAGGTTTTTAATGCTATCTTGATATCCTTCCATTTGTGCTTCCAATCTATTGATTTCGACACGAATTGGGTGGGTCATGATGGATATTTGTGTGACGACCGTTATATACTTAAGTATGAAATGGCTTTTTCACAAGCGATTCTAACATCGTTTGATAGTTCATAAGGGACAATAGCCCTGATATGGGCTCCTTTGATACTTTGTGTGCCTTGCTTGGTAGTTGATCGAGGGGCTGCATGATGACATCGATCCCCGTTTTCATCGATTCTCCAGTCAATGCCGTGCTCATCAGTTTCAATCCTCTTACTAACTCGGTTTCGGCACGGTGGACGGATCTTCCACTCAGTAGGCCAAACCCCCCAGAGATCTGTGGGCTTCATTCGAGTTTCTCCATATTTGCAGAAATGAATAGTGGTGCGCTCATAAGGTGCAACAACAGGTAGTTTCCTGAGAACTCCACGAGGGTTTTCCATCCACCACCACTTAGGCTGAAGTTCCTTAATCAGATCAAGGGTCTTTTCTACCATCTTTAATGAAAACTTGGCAGAATCTGTCTTGGGAACATAAGCACGGAAACCTCCTTGCCAATGCTTGCCTATTGAAGCCACGCTAAATGCCGTGCAAGGTGGAGATGCCAAAATGATATCTGGATCGAATCCTCCAAAGGCTTGTCGAATAGTATCAGCATCTAATTGAGTTATGTCTGCTACGATAGTAGGGTTTTGGGCGGGGTTTATTTCCACCGTTACTACTTCATGCCCTGCATCAGCAAAGGCTTGAGACCACCCTTTTTCGCCAGCAAAAAGATCGAGGACTCTTAGTTTGCGGTTCATAATGTGGATTACGGCAACCACCCTTATATACCTTCTGATCATTTAGATTTCTTGGCTACTAATTTGATCCTTGGCAATCCTGCAGTAGCAGTATAACGATTATCCGCACAACGAATGTGGGCTCGACGGTAAAGTAAATTAGTGGAAACCTCTCCAGCAGCGATGTGCTGTCCACAAACTACGCAATAATCTGCTAAGGATTCCATGTCTAATGTAGATCGGAACTACTATTTATAACTTATGGAACCCACCACAATTGTCCTTTAAAGGGTCCAGCAGTTTGAATAACTGGTTGTTTGGTATGTGGGTGTTCTGTTCCCCTCTTATAATCTGTCCAAATAAAGTTATCACCAGTCTGTTGATTTGCTCTATCCCACTCATAAAATAAGTCAATGTTTTTAGTGATTGGATCGACTCCTGCAGATGCCCTTCGATCACAACTCAGGCAAGTA
>Ga0315316_10001457_pt1 | contig 16585 bp, 24 predicted proteins | sample M160m3416metaG_FD_203702 | JGI IMG/M metagenome (GOLD analysis project Ga0315316, IMG submission 203702) | Ammonia-oxidizing marine archaeal communities from Monterey Bay, California, United States - M1 60m 3416 | ecosystem: Environmental > Aquatic > Marine > Intertidal zone | place: USA... | reverse complement strand
CGCGATCTGCTTAACGCCGCCATCGGGAAAATAAATGCCGAACAGGTAAAAAGGAATCCGATTCTGGAGGGGCTAGGGGATCGAAGGAGCAATCGCCAGCAAAGCTATCGCTCCCGCAGGTTGGACAGGATCGGCAACGCCGTTCGAGGCGAAGACGGCTATTATGCGTCTACGAGCCGCATCGAGCGAAACTTGCAGCCCATGCGGATGCCCCGCCGAAAACCCAACCAGCCGGACGACACGATTCCGCTGCCATTCGACGAGCTTCCCGGCGACAAGCCCGGCGAAGGCTTCGGTCGAATGATAAACGTGGACAAGACCAAGGCAGAAATGGCCGAGGCCAAGCGGCTGGCGGACGAAGCCCAGGACGGCTTTTCCAGCTCGGGCAACGTTCGCTCGAAGGATGCTTATGGGCGGGACAAGCTCTTTATGCCGGCCGCCGAGGCAGGCGCGCTGAAGGGCAAGCAGGCCGAAGCCGCGAAGCTATGGCAGGAGAAGGGAACGGATTCGCCAGTCTTCAAGAAATGGTTCGGCAGGTCAAAGGTGGTCAATGAGAATGGGGAGCCGCGAGTCATGCAACATGGGACAGGTCAAGAATTTGAAGTATTCAAAAGGCGGCCGGGGGCGGACTTTGGATTTCATTTTGGAACTATGGAGCAGGCAACGGCGCGAATATTGGACAAGTTTCCATATGCTACGAAAGAAAATGTGCAGAATCTTATCGTTGACGGGAAGGCACACATACTGCCTGTCTATTTGTCTATAGAAAAACCTCTTCGCATTCCTGACACTGGACAGTTTCAGTCGTCAAACTGGGATTTCATCAATGCGCTAAGTGATCATGGAATTACCATTAAATATGGAAGTTCTTCTCCTACTGTTGCCCGAAAAATCAAGAAGGCGGGCTATGACGGTTTGGTCTATGCTAACAGGCACGAAGGCACTGGCGACTCATATGTTGCTTTAGAGTCATCACAGGCGAAATCGGCATTCCCAGCACCAGTAGGCAATCGTGGAACGTTCGACGCAGGCGATCCGAACATGCTGTTTATGCCGGCCGCAAAGCCGGTCGAGGCATTGAGCGATGCCAACCTTCGAGCCTTGGAGGGCGACAAGAAAGCCGTCCAAACCACTTTAAGCATAAAGGACTACACGCCCAACCCGGACCCCGAAAGCGTAGCCCTAACGGCTCGGGCCGGGATAGTAAACCCAAACATCAGCGGAATGCCGAAAACCTACCAAGGCGTTCGGGATTTAGTGACTCGCGTAGTCGATAAGGTTGTGCATATGGCGACGACCTACCCGACTTTTGCGAAAAGAACGGCGTCTTTTTATTCGGATATGGCCCGGACCGCCGTCAACATGGCAGACGTCGTCAAGCATCAGACGCGAAATCTTTTCGACGTGGCCGACTTGCAGCTTAGATTTCTAGCCCTCGGCTCGCCCCGCTCGGCAGTGGCCGCCAACCAAACGAAGTCCTCAAGGTCGATAATGGCCGCACACGGGCATACCGCAGGGCATAAGATCAATCCGGGCGATCAGCAGGCCGGGGCGAATCGGACGACCAAAGACTGGGATGCAGGGAAGCATTTCGACGTTTTGGACGAAAAAGCCTTGGGAGCCGACGACAAGGTCAGAAACTTCTACCTGAACGGCCTAGCCGAACTTATCGAAGTCGCCCGAGTGGACGGGACGGCGAAAGACGTCGCCATGCTTCAGGACAGGGCGGCCAGAACTTTGGGGCTGATCAAAGGAAAACAAAAGCTTACTTCCAAGAAGACTGCGGAATTGGAAAGACTCCTAGAAGGGCTGGCCACGGTCGATATGTGGGACATGGCGGGCAAGGAATACGCCCACCCCGCTTACGTCTTAAAAGGGAAGGGCAGGGGGACGAATCAAGACACGGCTTTCCATTGGTCGATTCCCAAGCATCGCGTTCGGGCGACTATGAAAACCGGGTCGACCGCTCACTGGTCGAAGGCATTGAGAGAGCTGGGGAAAAGCTCGCCCGAGGAATTGTCTTTTCGAGAAGCTAATGCTTTGCAGATCGATGGAAAAAAGAACTGGAACGAGAATACTTGGGCCTCGAGAATTGAAAAAGGATTCAACTCGGAAACGGAATGGTCCTACTATACGAAAGCGGATGAGGGAGGATTAACGCCGGGCGGCGGAGGCCCGCTCTACGATGCCCACCAAACTATCGACGGGCTAATCGCGGACCGGCTCAACGGCTTGGGGCTGGCGACGTTCTTCGGGAAGAAAAAACTGTTCGCTAGGAACGCGCAGGAAATCATCTGGGCCTTGACTAAATTTGAAAACCCGTTGCCGGCAAACCAGAAGCTGGTTCTGTTCGGAGACAGGTTTGCCGAATTTCATACCGCCATCGAAAACTTGCGGCGTACCGGCGTGGTGGACTCGAAGTTGCCGGCCTCGGCAAGGAGCATCTTTGCGGCGATAGACGACACTTATGCCAAGACGGCCACGCAGAGCATACCCTTCGAGGTAGTGTCGCAGGGCAAATCGCCCGAGGCCATAGCTTCGCAAAAGGCTGAAACGGCGATGGGCGCGGAAGACTTCACATCCTCCGTAGCGGAAAACTTAGGCAAGGAATTACAGGACATTATCGACTTTCACGGCGAAGACGTTTCCATCGAGTCGGTAAAAGTCGGCCGGGGCGGATATACCGAAGACGGGAAAGTGGCCGTAAGTCCGAATATCGTAGTCGCTCTCCGGGGCGAACCCGCAATTACGAAGCAGATAATGGTGGAGATTTCCAGAGCCGGCGATCAGGCGGAAGGCAACGTCATACGCAAGCCTACCTTGCAGGACTTGAACTCCGGGCGAAGGTTGAACGCTGCGTTGACCTTCGACACTTCCAACCAAACTCCGAAGCAGCAGGCGGCTTTCTTTCTCGCCCTCAATAAGCTGAAAGACGCGAAAGGCGAACGTTTTCTGACCGGCTATACGGAAACTGCGGATGGCATGTTCATCGGGGATCAGTATTACGGGGGAGATATGGCGGCGGAAATCGCTAAACAATTGCCGGCAATTGAGGCGATTAGAAAAAAGTATAATGCGGGGAAAGGGGAATTAAACAAAGTAGTGGTGGACGCATTTAAGCGGCCCGATAAAGTACCCTTTTGGAACGTGGACAGAACTTCGTTCTCCCGCGACGTGAACGATTTGATTCGGCAAAAGATTTCAACGGCCCAAGGTCGAAAGCATACCGGCCTGCCCCAAGTCACGGATCGTATCCAGCGCATTGTTGATAGGGCGGACAAAATGGGAAGACGCGAGTACGAATCCGCAAAGAAAAGAGAAGATGCTTTGGTCGAGCTTCAGTCGGAGGTAGATTTAGCCGCCTTGGACGGGCTGATAGATAAGGCCGAAAAGGGGAATTTGAAGGAGACGGTAAAAAGTTCTTTTTCCAATGCAACGATCAAAGGCCCATTCGCTCCTACGAGGCGAGCTATCCAAAAGGGAATCGAATCCCGACTCGGCGATAAAAAGACCACGGCCAAGCAGAAAAAAAATCTTCTTTGGTCGAGGAGGCCGAAAGGAGAGTTCGGGCCGGGCGGCAAAGAGTTGACGCCGGGGGCATTTGAGAAACGGGCGAAAGGGCTTATGACACAGGGGCAGAAGTCTGCGGACTTGCTTCCTTCCCGCTTCCGTGCTAAAAGCGGAGTCAAATTACCTCGTAGTTTCAGCAAACCCAGCCAGACAGGAAGAGTAAAATGAGAAAGTCAAAGCCAACTCCGCAAGACAAGCAAGACAAGCAAATTGCTGAAGTGAACGCTATGATGAAGAAGATCGGAATGCATGGCGACGTTCCCATTTTTCGGGATAACTACGATACGATAATTACCTCTATCCTGCCTCGGACATTGCCGGACCATGAAGGGGGAGTCCCGGCTCCGCCCGAACCGGGGGGAAGAAAAGACTCGACTGCCTAGCGGCAGGACGCCGGTGCGACTCCGGCCTTCTCCACCATTGCCCAATCCAGCCGAGCGAATTACCTCGGCTAAATACGCCCATAATTAGGCTCTAAATTCGGCGCGGAGTTATGCCCGGAAAGCTATTTCTCTTGTGTCAGTTTTGTCCTGTAATGGCAAATAACGGCATTTTAGGCTTGTTTAGTGGCATTTTTTGGCTAAGTTCTGGCGCAAGCGATATCCGACATATATGACTACGAAAAAAAGAGAAAACGCCAACGATTGGAAAGTGATCATTTCCTTTAACGGAGAAACGAGGACAGCTTTTGCGAAGCATGAGTTACTGCTCAGAGTGAAATTTTCGGAGGCCGTAAAGCGTCACTGGAAGGAATCGGCTCTCATGCGGTTCGACGAGGCCGAGCGACTCGACTCTAGCACGTGGTACGGGAAAACCTATACCGCCAGCGGGAAGCAATTAGGATATAAAGTTATCTGGAAGGTCGATCTAATCAAGCAGGCAGCCGCTCGGCTAGGGGCTTTGGGCGGGGCGGCGGGGCGAGGAAAGGCGAAAAGGCGCGGGAACTCGATCTATTACAAACGGTTGAGGGCGATGCAAAATAAGAAGAAAAGATAAGAAAGTAAATTTGTGCAATTAGCTCAAAAAACAAACAAGATAAGCCCAACTTTTAGATTAAGGGCGAGAAAAATTTAAGTTGAACAAATACAAGAATAGTCCAGTCTCACCAACAGTAAGCCAAATCAACCTAAACGAAGACAGGCTGGACATAGGATATCGCACAATATGCATTCTTTGCAGAAATCGCGCAAAACGTGTGAATAACTTTTATCCGGTCTGTCTTCGGAAAATTAATCCGAATGACAGAGACAACATCCCAGACAGAGAAGCCCCTTCTAATAACAAGAGAGGAGACTATGAATCTCCTCCAGTGCGGACCCAGAACGTTATCACGTTGGGCCGCCAAATTCAAGTTCGCAAAGCTCGGGCGAAATTTCGTCCGGGCTGACGTCGAGAAAAAGATTGCCGCCCTTTGCCGGGAGGCGGCGTGAGGATCACGCTCGCCAGCGATCCCGGCAAGTCCGGAGGCTACGCCGTGGCGTTCGGCTCCCTCGACAAGGTCGAGCTTTATCCTTGGTCGGAGGAGGACGAGTGGCTCGCCTACCTCGACGAGCTGTTTAACTACGAGGACTCGAAGGGCGTCGAGGCTATCGTCGAGCTTGTCCCGCCGTTCGTTGGCAAGGCCGTTCCCGGCCATACCAGCTTCAAGCTAGGCTATAACTACGGCTTTATATGCGGGAGCATTAGGGCAATGCGAATCCCGCTCCACCTTTCCCGGCCGCAGGACTGGCAGAAAGGCTTGCCCGGCCTTCAGGGGCTTTCCGGCAATCCCCGCAAAAAGAAACTTCGCGATCATGCGGTCAGGTTATTCCCGAAGCTGAAAGGCGTAACGCTGAAGACCTGCGATGCCCTGCTAATTCTGAATCACCATCTTTCTCACTAATACTAAAACTAAACTGAATACATAAATATGGCTATATTAACTCCCTCCACATCTTCAGCGGAAGGCCCGATCACGGGCTGGCCGGTCGAAGGACTCGCCCCGCAAGGGCAACACGTCGTCGTCTGCTTGGACGTCAAAGATACGCTGAATCACCAGCGTCCGACCTACGAAAACCCGGAAGTCATCGAAACAATCGATCTGACCCGCTTTCTGTTCGGCCTGCCTGACGGCACAATGATCCAGACCGGCGAAATGAAAATCTCGGCCCATGAGAAAAGTCGGCTAATGGCTTTCCTGACGGGCTGGCTCGCCGGCCCGCCGATCATGGACGGCACTTGGGATTACTGCTCGCTGAAGGGCGTTGGGGCGATGATTACTGTCGTCCATAAGGTAAGCCAGAAGGGCAGAACCTATGCCGACGTCGCGAGCACCAGTCCTGTCATGGACCAGCTTGCCGGGCAAGTCCCGCAGTTAGCGAGCTTCCAGATTCCCGTATCGGCGGAAGTGGCTCCCGCCGCCCAGCCTGTTCAGCAGGCCGCTCCGGTTCAGCAGGTTCAGCCGGCCCCGCAGGCCCAGCCCCAAGTTCAAACCCAGCAAACGGCTCCCGGCTTCACTCAAGTCCAATCGCCTCCTTTCTGATGCGTAAAATCATCCGAAAAACAATCCACCGACTGCTCGTCGTAAGGCGAGCAGTCAGGGAGGCACTCCGACCATGGCGGTATTAAAGGAAAAGCCGAAAGTCGGCGGGAGTCATTTCTACGACCTCGCCGGCAAAGCCTGCCATTCGCAGATCGGCAAGAACGGCCTCGAAAGGAATACCACTTTGCGCGATGCGAGAAAGCTGAATCTGTTTCCAAGCGTTACCGGCATAACAGGCATCTTCGCAAAGCCCGGCTTGGAGCGGTGGAAAAGAAATGAGCTTTGCCGGATAGCCTTCGAGCTTGAGCCGATTGACGGGGAGAGTCTTGAAGACTTTACGGATCGATGCCTCGTCGCGCACCAGAAGCCCGTCGAAACGGCGGCGGACTTCGGAAGCGAAATCCATGATGCCATCGAGAAGTATTTCGACGGCAAGCCTATCCCCGATCACCTGTTGGAGTACGTCCAGCCGGCATTCGATTGGAAGCAGAAAAACCAGTTGGAATTCATCGAAAGAGAAAAAATTCTCGTCAACCCGGAGCACGGGTTCGCGGGAATGTGCGACATCGTCGGTAAAGGCCCGGATGGTCAGCAGTTCATTATCGACTGGAAAACCCGCAAGACGAAGCCGAAGCAAAAAGTAACTTCGTATGACTTTCAGGTCCACCAGATAGCCGCTTATGGCGGGACTTACTTCGGCGAGAAGGAAATTCTCGAGGGTAGGGTATATGGAGCCAACTGTTATATCAGTTCGACCGAACCGGGACGCTTTGAGGTAATTAGCTATTCGCCGGAGGAGCTAGCCGAGGCGTGGAAAGCCTTCGTCGCCGCCTGCGAAATCTGGCGGAGCTTGAAGAAGTACGATCCGAGGCCGGGGCAGTGACGCGAATCCGATCAAAGAACTTCGAGGCCGCCGGCTTCGACGGGGAGAAGGTGGACTCCAAGGCTACGATCACGATCTGGGTGACGCCGGAGTTCAAGCGAAAGGTCCGCATCTTGGCGGCGAACTCCGGGGATGGCTATTCGGTCAGCCAGTACTTGCGTCTGCTCTGCAAGGAGAAGTTCGAGGAGTCGGATGAAGTTTAACGTCATAGAAATTTGCGCCGGGGTAGGCGGCTTTGGACTGGGCTTCGAGCCGTACGGGCAGGTACTGGCCGCAGTCGAATGGGACAAGGCCGCCGCCGGCGTTTACAAATACAATAATCCGGAAGTCCAAATGTTCTGCGATCTGACCGAGGTACGGGCTACGGACCTGCCTTGGGATGCGGACGACCTAGTGATATGTGGCGGGACGCCTTGCCAAGCCTTCTCAGTTGCCGGCAAGCGCGGCTCGATGTCGGACGACCGGGGCAATCTCGCCTTAACATTTAATAACTTATGTAATGCAATCGACGATCTTCGACTTAATGCTGGAAAAGAACCGGCAATCATCATCTGGGAAAACGTCTGCGGAGCAATCAACACCGACGACAACGCATTTGGATGTATCTTGGCAGGAATGGCTGGAAGTGATGCCCCCCTCGTTCCAGTCGGAGAGCAGCGCTGGACAAACGCAGGTGTGGTTGTTGGCCCGAGACGAGCCGTCTCTTTCCGGGTACTCGACTCCCAATACTTCGGAGTGGCCCAACGCAGGCGAAGAGTCTTTGCCGTTGCTCTCGGAGGTTCTCGAAAGTGGGCCGCACCTGAAGCGCTTGTTCCTCAGCAAAAAAGCCTGCCTCGGAATCCTAAGAAGGGCGAAAGCTCGGTCGAAGGTTCTCCCGGAAATGCTGGATCGAGCTTTACGGGAACAAGCTTCGGAAAGTACGAGGAAGGAGTCGGAACGCTCCGAAGCCAAGGAGGAGATTTAGGCGGCGGAAGCGAGACGCTGGCGGTAGACGTCTACAACGGCGAGATTACCGGCGAGACGGCGGCGACTGTTACCAGCGCCACGGGCATCGCGAATGCGAGCGGGCCGAAGGTAATGCACGAAACTGGCCAAGGCTACTGGCAGGAGCATGAGCATTCAGGCTGCTTGAGGGCAGAGGGCGAAAATCGCCCTAGCAGACCCTCTCATGTAGTCTGCTCATGGAACGGCGACGTAACGCCCAAAGCCTCCGAGGACGTGAGCGTTACGCTTCGTAGCCAGCAGGGCGGCGAGGGCGTTGGCGTGGCTCATGGCGTTTATCCTACCGCCGGCCAAGATTTCCCGTGTTTCGAGGAGACTTCCCCGACCGTTAAATGCGGTTCGGGATTAGGCATACCTTCTCCGCCGGGAGTCCTGCAAAACCTAACGGTCCGCCGTCTCTCAAGCGTAGAATGCATGAGGCTTCAGGGCTGGCCGGATACTCATTGCGACTTCAAGATGGAGCTGGAGCTGGACGGCAATCGCTGGAAGGCCACGGGCAAAGTGGTAAAGCAGGCCGAAGGCCCAAAGTACAAGCAGGCGGGCAACGGCGTGACGGCCAACGTGGCGGCCTACATAGCAGGGAAACTGATGGATGCTCTCTCGAAGTGAAAGGCAAGGTATTCAGCCTGAAGACAGAGGCCAAGGGAGCCATCGCCTCGCACAAGCCGGGCCATCCTTCCAGCATCGAATGGACTCCCGGCCCGCGAATGTCGGCCTCGGACAAGATAAAATTTAACTGGTGCGCCGAGCAGTTCTTTGTCCGGCGAGGACTTCAGCCCCCTTGGGCGAGAAAGGAATTAAAAATAAATGCAAAATGAAACGATTTACAAATGCCACAGGGAGACTGTCATTCTGGAGAAGGATGGCCGCGAGGCTACGCTCACTTTTGACATCGATGCGGACGCTTGGCGGTTGGAGGCGGAAACGTTTACCAGCCTCGAAGACGGCATTCGATCCGCCGAAAGCCTCTTGGCCCCCCCAGAGTTAGAGGAATGATAGCCCTCGATACGGAAACTTTCTGGTCCGCCCAGTATTCCATTACCCGGCTCGGGCTTGATCGCTATGTTATGCATCCGCAGTTCAAGGTAACGCTGGTCAGCTTGTACTCGCCCGAGTTCGAGTGGGTAGGAACGCCCGACCAGTTGCCGGTCGAGCGGCTTGCTGGCGAGACGATATTGGCCCACAATGCGGACTTCGACGCCACGGTCTGCCGGATGGCCATCAGCAAAGGCCAGATGCCCGAGTTTCAGGCATCGAGGTGGATATGCACGGCGGACATGGCGGCATGGCATCAGTTTCCTCGGAGCCTGAAGGGAGCCTACAAGCATTTGTTCGGCGAAGACTTGTCGAAGGACGCGAGGGATGAGATGCAGGGGCTGACGCCGGAAGTCATTGCGGCCAACCCTGCCTTTCGGGAATACGCCCTGTCAGATGCCCGAGCCTGCTGGAGGATTTACGAGGCACTCGCCCCATCCTTTCCGGAGTTCGAGTATTTGCTCTCGGAGCTTACTCGCATAATAGCCGCGCGAGGGCTTCCGGTAGACTCCAAGCTCTGCCAGTCCTTTATCGACAAGCTCGACAAGGTCATGGACAAGTGCGAGGCGGCAATCCCTTGGCGGTCCGGCCACAAGCCCGCCCCGATAACTTCGCCGCTGGCCCTCGGCGATGCCTGCAAGCTCGCCGGCATCGAGCCGCCTACCTCGACCAACGAGGATGACCCTGCCTGCATGAAGTGGAAGTCGGCTAACCCGGAACAGTCTATATGGCTCGATGCCATGAGTGGATGGCGAAAGGCTAACAAGCTTCAAGAATCTCTTTACGGTTTAATACTTAGAAAACGCCCCGACAGTCGGGTAAGCACTCGACTGAAGTTTTGCGGAGCGCAACATACCGCCCGCTTTTCCGGGTCAGGCGGCTTGAACTTTCAAGCGATTCCTCGGGGCGAAATCAAGGGGATTAGCATGAAGAAATGCTTGGCCGCTCCAGCCGGCAAAGTCCTCGTATCGGTTGACCTGTCCCAGATCGAGCCGCGAATCCTTCATTGGCTCGCCGGCGACATGGAGTTCCTGTCGCTGGTAAGCGGAGGCATCGACCTGTACGAGGCTCATGGCAGGGCGTCAGGACTGTATGCGGAGGACGAACCCATGAAAGACTTCGCCCCAGAGCTACGGCACTTGTGCAAGGCCAGAACGCTCGGTCTGGGCTATGGCTGCGGAGCAGGCAAATTTGCCTCCGTTGCGGAAGCCCTGACCGGCGGAAAGCTGAAGCTCACGCCGGCAGTAGCTCGGCAGCAAGTGACTGCCTACCGCCAGCAGAATCCTCTGATCATAGCCCTCTGGGACAAGGTCGAGGCGTTCGTTCGCCGGGAGGCCAAGAACGAGCCGGAGTGCGCAGTCATCGAGACTCGATCCGGCAAGCCTATTAGATACTGGGACGTCGAGTTCTCCGGCAAGAAGGACGAAATGTCGGCGGCGACAGTCAAGGGCGGACCTCGCAAGAAACTTTACGGCGGCCTGCTGGTCGAGAATCTTGTCCAATGCACGGCTCGCTGCGTGTTCGGAGAGATGCTGATCAAGGCGGAAGCCGCCGGCCTGCCGGTCTGCCTCCACGTCCATGACTCCATCACTGTAGAAGTGGCGGAGTCGGAAGGGCAGGCGGCCCTCGACCTTCTGGCCAAGATCATGAGCGAAGCTCCGGCTTGGGCGGATGGCCTGCCTCTAGCCGCCGAGGGCGAAATTAGGAGGCACTACTGATGAAACGCCTCTTCGAGTACGCCCTCTGCTGGGGCATTTTCCTTTTAGCCGTAGCCCTCTGGATATGGACTCTAACGGGCTTCGTATTCGCAGTTTTTTTACCATCGAGATGAACATGAACGAAAGATTAATTGGCCTTTGCGGGCCTAAAGGCGTAGGCAAAACGACCTTCGCGAAACAACAGGACGCCCGAGTCCTCTCCTTCGCCAGCCCCATAAAGCGAATGCTCAAGCAGATTCTCCCGCCGGGCGACTGGCTCGGAGAGCGAAAGGAGGACCAGCTTCCCGGCTTTCCCGAGGGTATAACGGCCAGAGTCTGCTTACAGAGCTTGGGTACGGAATGGGGGCGGAATCTGGATTCGGATATCTGGGTAAAGGCCGCCATGCGGGAGGCCGAGTATTTTCTCGGCTGGCCCGATTCCAAGGTGATCTTCGACGACGTTCGCTTCGCAAACGAAGCCGTGGCCATCCGGGCCGCCGGCGGAAAGGTTTACCGGGTAAGCCGGAAGAATTTTGAAGTATCAATTGATCCCCATATATCAGAACTCGGCCTGCCCGAGGAACTGATCGACGGGGAGGTGGAAATATGACCGACGAACACGCCGACCCGGACGACATCAAACAGGACTGGATCGACCGCCAAGCCCGCGAGGGCTGGACGACCTGCCCGGTCTGCGGGACGACCCTGCATGACGACGACATAGCGGAAGGAACTGGCTGCCTTTGCCCGGACGATGAAACTAAATAGTCAGTTTTCCATGTGGGCCGAGAAGTACGATTCGGGCGAACGCTTCCATGCCTTCCTGCTCGCCTTTACCGTCCAGATAGCTCGGGCCATGCCGGACTTTGACGAGGCTTACGCCTATTGCGAGAAAGCCCTCGCTCACTTCGCTCGGCGTGAGCTTCAGCCGAACGAGCTGACGAATGCTCTGGCCGGAGCTTACGAGCGGATCGGTAGGGACGACGTCGGGCGTGGCCCTCGCCGGGAGACGCTCGAACCGACTGGCGACGTGGCCAAGCACTACGGCAAGGCCGGCTCTGTCGAGCAGCTCAAAGTCAAGTCTTGTCAGGACTATCTTTATGGCGACAAGACCGGCGAACTTTTGCTCGACCTGTTCCAGCCTGACGAATGGATTAGCATCGCCAAAAACGCATTCGACTCCGCCGGATCGGTCAGGACGGCCCTCGAATGGTCGGCCTGCCCGGACCTCAAATCATATCAGTTCATTTGTCCGAACGTTTTCAAGCCGCAGGCCGACTCCCGACGGGCCGTACACGCCGCAGGATGGCGTTACATGGTCCATGAGATGGACGATGCCGGCGTGGACTTCGACCAGCAGGTCGGGCCTATCCTAGCCCTCGGTAAAATCCTTCCCCTGAAGCTGGTAACTTTCTCCGCCGGCAAAAGCCTCCATGCATGGTACTCGCTTGCCGGCCAGCAGCACAAGGCCCGCGAATTTCTCGATGCCTCTCAACGGCTAGGCGGCGATCCTGCCTTCGAGCGATTCACGCAACTCTCACGCCTGCCCGGCGGCTCTCGCCCCGGCAAAGGCCCTCAATCCATCCTTTTTCATTCCCTTAATGAAGCTTCCTCCGAACCATGAGCTGCATGACGTCCTAGCGTGGACCATCGCTAATCCACCAGTCCCCAGCACAGGCCAGCCGCAGGCCGACCAAACCTATACCGAGCAAACGCCCTACGTCGCGAAGCCCTCGGACATCCCGCCTGCCACGAAGCCTTTGCCTGAAATCTGGGACTGGGCTAGGATCATGGCGGAAGCCGCCAAGCCCGGCCCCCCGGAAATCCTCAAAGACCTGCTCTGGAAAGGATGCAGAATGTCCGTGGAAGGCTCCTCCAAAGCCGGCAAGACGTGGACCCTGCTGAACCTGGGCCTAGCCGCCGCCCAAGGCACGAACTGGCTGGGCATCGACGTGATAAAGCCCTGCCGAGTTCTCTATATGGACTTCGAGATGATAGGCTGGATGGCGGCGAACCGGATAAGGTATATCTCCGAATCCCTGCGGACGGGCGAGCAGGAGAATTTCCAATACTGGCCCTTGCGCGGCTCCTGCTACGAGTTCGCCCGCCTGAAGGAGCATCTCCTCGTTTCCGGCCAACAGCAGTCCTACGACCTCGTAATAGTCGACCCGTTCTACAAGGCCGCCGTAGGCCAAGACGAGAACTCGGTCGGCGAAGTGATGATGATCCTCCAAGAGATCGAACGCTTCTCCGAAGAGACGGAAACGGCCATAGTGTACGCTCACCACTACTCGAAGGGCAACAAGTCGGACGTGGACGCCCTCGACCGGGCATCCGGATCAGGAGCATTCGCCCGCGATCCGGATGCGAAGATAATGCTGACCCGGCACATGGAGGAGGACTGCCTAACGGTAGAGCCGATCTCTCGCTACGCCGCCAGCCCGGCCTCCTGCGTAGTGGAAACGACCTTCCCGACCTTCAAGCAGCGGGGCGATCTCGACCCGAAGGACCTCTACAATCCTTCCCGCCTAGAGGCATACGAGCGGAAGCGGGATGCCCGAAAGTCGGGCGACTCGGAAGAGCAGCCTTTCTGACTGCCCGCCCAGCCCGCGAGTCCTCGGACTCCCGGCTCCCCGGCTAACCCGGATGTCCATCCCTGCTATAACGCATAGCGTCATACCGTTGGCCAAGATGCCCGGCATCCCGGCGAACGCTTTGCCGGATTGCCGGTCGATCCGGAGGCTCCGGATATCCGGGCATGGCTCGCCCTACGGGCTTCGCACAGGCTATCTCCGGTCTTGCTTTTTCTACAGGCAATCACGGCATACCCGATGCCTGCCGGTAGGACGTTGAGACGTTGTGGACCCTCTAAGGAGGCCACAACGTTTTGTCGAGACGGCCTCTGCCGACAAAGCCGGCCTTGTCGGAGGCAACAGGCTGGCCAAGTATGGCAGGGATTGCCGGTAGGGCTGGTAAGTGAATTTTACTCCTACAGGTCAACCTGTCAACCCCCTAATTCGCTTTCCCTGTATCCATCCACTCGGCAGACAGGCACTCGCTTTTGCCGGTTTGCCGGCTCGCCGGATGCCCGCAATGCGAACTACCCTTACCATAGACATACATAACGATACAACTTGAACTCTCAACATCGCTCCGCAGGCCGGCAGGAGTTCGGCGGCGGACCATGCATTCCTTTAGCCGGACTGCAATTAGACCTGTACGCTTTTGCGTACGTCCTTCAGACCAGCTCGCCGGCCTCGTCCTTGCGTTCCAGCTCTTCGTCTAGGCTTTCCAGCTCCTCCTCGGAAAGCCGGAAGTATTGCCCGACGTCCCGCCTATGGAAGGATAAGGCATGTTTAGCTATGCTCAATAGGAATTTGTTCAGTTCGTCTTCGCTCATAATTTTATAAAGGTAATAGGTTTATCGTTTTCCGGAAATAAATTCAGACCCGGTTCAGGACTTTAGCCTGCCCGAACCGAGAAAAACCGGCCCGCATCGCCCGAACGCCTTGCCGTCAAAACTTACGCATGGAGTAACTACGATCTTAAAATCGTAGCCGTCCGACCGTTTGGCGGATTTTCCTCCGATTCGAGCCATACCTAAAACTATTTCGTAAGGATAATCCGCAGGCAGGTCTTCGCTCGACAAGTTTGCGGCAATGGCGTCCTGCTTCGCCATCGAGCAGGAAAAGGAATGCTTCGATAGTAAACGGGCCGGCTCATCCCAATGGTAAGCATTTATGAATATTCTGTACCTCGCCTTCATCGGTTCAGACCCGGTCAGGACTCGGCAGGCTCAGCAGGCTCCGCCGGGTCTGCCGGGTCTGCCGGCACAAGCCCGTCGATCACTTGACCCAGACTCTCCTCCTTCAGCTTCGCCTGCTCCCGCAAATAAGCATCGGTCAAAGGATCGACGCTCGCCGTAAGGTGGACTCGAAGAGCGCCTTGCCGGTTTGCCGGGCGGCCTGTCTGGTTCGGGCGGCGTCCGCCCCATGATGGTTTGTCTTTTGGCATTAGTTGGATTCCTTTCGTTTAAATCATGTACCCGTCATCGTAAAAGGCGTTATCGGCAAGATACTCTTTAACGTATGCCAGCGCATCGTCTTTAGATTCTTGGGCGGACAAGTTTCCCTGTACCCAGTCACATCGAGCAACGAAGGTCGGTCTAGCGTATCTTTTGCCTTTGCCTCTAAACCAAACCTTTATTCCTTTGCCGCCACAGCATGAGCCATGACTCTTTTTGCCAAGCTCGGCCCATTTTCGATGCCATATCTCTTCCGCTTGCTCTCCGATCTTAATAGCCTCTTCCCTGTCGCTCTCTTCCAGAGCGAGGACTGGCTTTTCATCGTCTTTATGTCGTTTGGTCAGTTTCATTAGGCGGATTCCTTTCCATCCAGTAAGCTACGCAGCCTGTCGAGCTGGTCGGCCCACTTCGGTTCATGGGTTATGGGTAGAGTTATTGCAAGCGAATCGTTCGCCTTTTCCAAGAAGTCCTCCAGCAGAAATCTCAAAGGCACTTCAGGCAAACGCAGGTCATGGTAATAGATCATCGTCTCGTAGAACAGTTCGCAGATACTGCCGGCCTCGCCGGTCCAGTAGTAGTGCCGGTTTTGCCGGCTCTTCGTTAAAATGCAGCCCCGGAAGTCGAGGCGTTCCAGCAGTCTGGTGACTGCGCGGGCCGACTTCGGGCTGGCGTCTAGTTGGATGTCTTGGGGCATTAGTTGGATTCCTCCCAGTGCCTTGAAATTAATTCCTTTATGGCCTCTATCCTCGCCTCTGTTACAGACTCGAACCAAGTACTGTCTATAAGCGGATTCCATGAGGAATACCCTCCGCCTGTTACGGTGTAGTAGTCTTGGCTATCTTTCTCGATAGTCAGCTTCGTCGAGAGGCCCAAATCTTTAGCTTCTTTTCTTATTTCTTTTAGTTCGTAGTTCATAGTTCTTGGGTTTAGTGGGTTTAGTTAGTGTCTGGCGTCGCAATTTGATCCGTCTCCTCGTCTACCCAAACATCGTCGGGACGCTGGAGCCTAGCAGGCCATTTGAAATCCGGGTTTTTAACGGCCTCGTTTTCAAACAGTCCATAGATGACTTGGCCATCGGCGTTAACGATTGGGCTGGGGAAGCGGTAAGTGTTTTTCATTGTCATGCCTACACTCTCTTGCATTTCTGCCAATAAAGCAAGAACTATTTTACATTTAGCTCTGTAGACCGCATAAACAGTACGACTTAGTTTCAGCCGTTCGACGGCTCGGAAGGCATCTCGACTTTTTCCGGCTCTTTTACGTCCACCACTTCAGCCTCGATGACCTCGGCCTTCTTCATCTCATCCAGCTCGGCCTTCACCTCGTCCAAAGTTACGGATCGCTTCACCTCGATAACCTGCGATGGCTCGCCGTCAGCCGCCCTCGCCTTATCTATTAATATACCCGTGGCGATTGGCAGTACTCCATCCGGAATCTTATCGGCCTCGAGGCGTTCGATATATTTCTCCACCGAGGATTGAGCGGCGTATCCGATTAGCCCCTGCATCACCTGCTTGCATTGAGCGATGATCTCTTTCTCCCGGCTTCGGACTACCGCGATGGTATGCGCTCCGACTTTATACCTTTTCTGGATTCGAGTGAGTGGAGTGCCTTCGACCAGTCCTTGAACTACGCCGGCATAGGCGTCAGGGCGTTTCTGCTTGAGAGCTGCGGCAGTGTAGACACTCGGGCAAGTCTCCTCAACTGTCGTCTGGGCAGGCAGGTTGTCAGGTTCGACAACGACTCTTCGTTTCTTGGTAGGCATGGCGATTTTAATCGGTGTAAGGCTTTAGAAAGAGTTTATAAATACCTGCACCCAAAAAGACAATTAGACATAATCACTGTTGGGCGAA
>Ga0315316_10001455_pt1 | contig 16599 bp, 20 predicted proteins | sample M160m3416metaG_FD_203702 | JGI IMG/M metagenome (GOLD analysis project Ga0315316, IMG submission 203702) | Ammonia-oxidizing marine archaeal communities from Monterey Bay, California, United States - M1 60m 3416 | ecosystem: Environmental > Aquatic > Marine > Intertidal zone | place: USA... | reverse complement strand
AAGGAACTCGTTTGGGTTTTCATGCCGCCATGTTGTCCAAAACAAATGTTTGGCATGTGCCCACGAACGATTACTAATTGCTTGGTGCATGGAACAACAACGCTCACCTGTATCTGCGTACTCTAAATTGAGTACCGTGATGCAGTAGCCGTTCCACTTTTCAAAACGCATTGGTGAAGATACAACTGTTCTCATCTAATTCTCCAAATGATAATAATGAATGCAAAAACAACAGCCGTACACATGGAACGTAGTGGAATGTGATCTGACTATGATCATTAGTAATGATTGTAGGGTGTGACTATTATTTAGGGAGGTAGCAGGTTGGAGCCAAAGGTAGCAGGTTGGGTAGCAGGTTGAGGTAGCAGGTTAGATGCCCATTTTTAAAGGGTTGTAGCAGGGTAGCAGGTTGAATCTAAGTTCAGTTCAAATTAGAAGTAAAACAATAAAAACAAATCCTGTTTATTATGAACTTGGGTTTTACCTGCTACCCTGCTACCTTTAGGGTAAAAACTAGGGAATAGTGTTTAGGAACAATGGTTTACGTGCGGTAGCAGGTTGGTAAATGTACCTGCTACCTTACCTGCTACCCTGCTACCAGCGCCGCGCTGCCGCCCCTAGCCCCCAAATCCTAGACAAATGCCGGTTGTCGAGTAGTTATTGTCAATTTGACAGTTGTTTAGGGTCCATAGCAGCACATGGTTACCTTCGGTTGGCATAAAAAAAGGCGCTCGGTTTCCCTCACGCCCCCTGTTCCTAGTCTAAATCGTCTAATGCGTCTTCTACATCAAGGATTGCTACTGCCATGATGCCTATGAGGAGCTCTTGTGGGTTCTCTCTGGCCCAGCTGAGTGCTTTTGATGCGAATGATTGGGTTGTTGCTACTGTTCCTAGTCCTAAGTCGGTTGCTTTGGTCTTGGCTTGGTTGATCTGAGCGTTGAGTTTGTCGCGGGCTGCTTGTCGCTTGCGGGCGGCTAGCATTGCGTCTAGGTCTTGCTTGGTCCATTTGTTCATGGTGTCGTCCATTTTAGTGAATTTCATGATGTAAATCCTAATAACTAATGAATGTACAAATACAACCGTGCGTCAGGAGTGGAGCGAGTGATGCGATTGGCTAGGGGCTAGGAGTCCCAGACAAGGTTCCAGTGTCAGATGTCGGTACAAGGTTCCAAGTTGGCGATCCGGGGAACGGGGCGGCGGTGGACGGGAGGGGGGAGATAGTGAGTGAGCGATTCTCAAACACTTTTTCAAAAAATTTTTTTGTGAAAATTTTCTGCTAGTATTACCTCAACTAATACTTTGGGGGCACTATGCTCCAAACCGATCGCTACTGCACAGGATGTAAAACCAACAAGATCAAAGGCGAATTCAAAACCCAAAACCTATGTCACAGCTGCTATCACATTCGCCGCAGCGCTAGGTCAGCCGCCGACCTTTTACATTTTTTTCGCAAAGGTATATCCAAACTCAAAAGCACTCGTAAAAAACAAGGTGTCGAGTTTGTCTTGACCGCCGAAGACTGTATGGATCTTTGGGAAACACAGGAAGGTAAGTGCGCTTTGTCTGGCGTGTATATGACGCATTCACCATCGGCAGAGATATTTACTTCAAAGAACGTCAGTATCGACCGTTTAGACCACAACAAAGGTTACTACCCACAAAATGTTCAGCTGGTTTGTTCTGCCGTCAACATGCTTCGCGGTTCTCTAAGCCAAGAAGACTTTACGTGGTGGGTACTCAACATATACAAACACCATTGCGAATGAGTATTAGTGTTGGTAATATTGCAAAATGGCTGAAGATGTATACGAAGACATGATTCACATCGACGGTTTTGAGGCCGCGATCCTTGGAACTGGTACACGCGATGGAGAACATGAAGTTTTGGTCTACGACGGCGTTAAAGCGGCGGAAATTTTCGAGGCGATAAGCCCAGATGTAGATATTCCTTTGTATCTCGAATATCTAAAAGCCGTTGGCGAAGGGCATAGATCACCAATCTTTGTTTACTTAGACGAAAACGTGAGCGCAGATGTCACAGCAAAACAGCGAAGCCACATCCATTGAGAATTTTGTAACAAACTCCGTGGAATTTAAGGCGCATGTCCCATACATGGGGCTTGAAGATAGAAAATTAACGGTCCAGCAAGAAAAACTGGTCATGTTGATTTGCTCTGGTATGACTATCGCTGCCGCTGGTAGGGGCGCAGGTTACGCAAGCCCTGATTCTGCGTACTCAGCCGCAAAATTGCCGCAAGTTCAGACGGCAGTTGAGTATTTTAAAGAGCAAATGCGTGAAGAAGTGAAATTTACTCATGCAAGCGCTCACATGATGTACATGGATGCCTATCAAGCGTCCGCGACAGCCACCGAAATGAAAAACACGGTGGATAGTTTAGTGAAGTTGCATGGTTTAGCGGCACCTGAACAACAGGCGCACGTAAATATACAGATCAACGCAAGTTCTAAGCATTTAGAGCGGATGTCCGATGAGGAGTTGCTGTCTATCGCCGGTAAAGAAGACACCTATTTAGATCCTGCGGCTGCTGATGACTGATTTGCAGCCACAGCAAATACTTTGTATCAGGTGCAAACGCTTGCACTCTGAAACTTTGTTCAGTGGCAAAGACCGATTGTGTGTTTATTGCAAAGCTGACGACGCTGAAAGGATAGTTGCCCCCGCTGCGATAGAACCAGTAGTAGAAGCGGAAGAAGAATCAGTCGAAGACAAGGCTCGCGCAGAGTTAGCACTTCGATTTTTAACACGAAAGAGGTTATTACCCTTTGTCGAAAGATTTAATCCAGATTATCAAGCGGGATGGGTGCATAAGGATGTGTGCCAACGCTTGGAGAAGTTTTCGCGGATGGTGGTGGAGAAGAAGTCCCCTCGACTTATGTTATTCCTACCTCCTAGACATGGGAAATCGACTCTTGCAAGCATTGCTTACCCCGCGTGGCACTTGGGGCGCAACCCCTCTCACGAGTTCATCTCTTGTTCATATTCTGGATCGCTCGCTATGGGTTTCTCTCGGAAAGTCCGTGGTCTCTTACGCGAACCTAGCTATAAAACAGCTTTCAAAACTCGCCTCGACCCTGAGTCACAAAGCGCGGAAGCGTGGTTAACGACAGGCGGTGGCGGATTTGTAGCAGCCGGTGTAGGCGGTGGTATCACGGGTAAGGGAGCGCACGTTTTAGTAATCGATGACCCGGTAAAGAACAGAGAAGATGCCGAAAGCCAAAACAACAGAGACGCGAACTGGGACTGGTATACATCGACAGCTTATACGCGACTGGCTCCCGGTGGTGGTGTGTTGGTCATTCTTACTAGGTGGCATGACGATGATCTTGCAGGACGATTGCTCAAGGCAACGGCTGAAGGAGGTGATGAGTGGGAGGTTGTTCGATATCCAGCACTCGCTGAAGAGGAAGAAGAGTTTAGAAAATACGGTGAGGCGCTACATCCTCAGAGATATGACGAAGAGTCCCTAGACCGTATACGAAAAGCCGTAGGCCCTAGAGATTGGTCTGCGTTATACCAGCAAAACCCCGTGTCAGATGACGGTGATTATTTCACGCGGGGCATGATTCAGTATTTTGAAGAGGACGACATAGATTTAGATGAAATGCGATTTTACGCCGCGTGGGATTTGGCGATTGGTAAGAAAGACCGAAATGACTACTCAGTCGGTATGGTTATTGGAGTCGATTCTTATGACCGCTTGTATGTTGTCGATGTTGTCCGAGGGCGGTTTGATGGCTTTGAGTTAGTAGAACAGATACTCGATCTATACGAGGTCTGGAAGCCGTCAATTATTGGTATTGAAAAGGGCCACATCGAGATGGCTCTTGGTCCTTTCTTGGAGAAACGTGTCCGAGAACGCGGCCTATATGAAGCCTATTTTAAAGACCTCAAGACGGGGCGTAGGGACAAGGAAGCACGGGCTAGGGCCATCCAAGGTCGTATGCAGCAGGGCATGGTTTTCCTTCCTAAGAATCAGGTCTGGACGGGTCCATTAGTAGCGGAACTACTCCGTTTCCCCAACGGCACTCATGATGATCAGGTCGATGCCCTTGCTTGGTTAGGTCTGATGATGACGGAATTTGCCACCTACCAATCACCAATAATGAAAGAACCCAGTTGGCGGGACAGGATTGATTATCTGTTTAAAACGCCGCGTAACAAGTCAGCCATGAGCGCCTAACTATGAGTAAATACGACGACGAATCAGTTGCAGCCAGCAATCAATGGGACCGTTATATACGGGCTAGAGACAATGGTCATCTTGACTACATTGAAATGGCTAAGAAGTGTGATAGCTACTATAGAGGTGAGCAGTGGGATGAGGCTGACATCGCAGCTTTAGATGCTGAAGGCCGTCCAGCACTGACGATTAACACTATTTTGCCCACCGTAAATACGGTGTTAGGTGAGCAAAGTACCCGACGAGCGGATATTCAATTCAAACCAAGACGAGGAGGTGATGCAGAAGTCGCGCATACGCTGAATAAGTTGTACATGCAGATTGCCGACAACAACAAACTAGATTGGGTCGAGCAGCAGGTGTTTGCAGATGGTCTCATCATGGATGGCCGTGGTTACTTCGATGTGCGGATGGATTTCTCTGATCATGTCGAAGGTGAAATCCGAATCACGGCAAAAGACCCTCTCGACATCCTGCCCGACCCAGACGCAAAAGATTCTGACCCTAAGTCTTGGAACGAGGTCTTTGAAACTAAGTGGATGACGCTTGATGAGATTGAAGAACTCTATGGTAAAAAACCGGCTGACCGTCTCCAGTTTATTGCAGAGAATGGAAATTCTTTTGGCCGAGACAGTATCGAGTATGAAGAAACTCGTTTTGGTGATGTTGATTCTACAGATGATTATCTTGGTGCAGGTATACCGGGAGATGACGAATACAGAAACGTCAAAGCACTGCGAGTCATCGAACGGCAACACAAGCGGATAACACGAGTTGATTGTTTCGTTGATCCAAATACAGGTGATCAGCGAGAAGTACCCGAGGCTTGGGGCGATAGAAAAGCGAAGAAGTTCGCTAAAGAGTATGGCCTAAGCATTATCACCAAAACCAAGCGTAAAGTACGCTGGACCGTCACTTGCGACAAGGTTGTTTTGTTTGACGACTGGTCGCCTTATAACGATTTCACAGTAGTTCCTTACTTTGCTTACTTCAGGCGAGGTCGTCCGTTTGGGATGGTACGCAACCTCCTGAGTCCGCAAGAGCAGCTCAACAAGATTGCAAGCCAAGAGCTACACATAGTTAATACTACTGCTAACAGTGGCTGGATGGTTGAAAGTGGCTCCCTAGTCGGTATGACCGTAGACGATTTGGAAGAGCATGGTGCAGAGACTGGCCTAGTAGTTGAATATGCTCGGGGTACAAACCCGCCCCTGAAGATCCAGCCAAATCAGATACCAACCGGCTTAGACCGCATAAGTCAGAAAGCCGCGCTTAATATTAAAGCCATCTCAGGTATTAACGATTCGATGCTCGGCACTGATTCGTCAGAGGTCAGCGGTATTGCGATTCAAGCGAAGCAGAACCGTGGGGCGATCATGATTCAGGTTCCTTTGGATAACCTGAGAAAGACGCGCCAATACCTAGCTGAAAAGATCCTAAACCTTTTGCAAACCTTCTACACCGAACAGCGTGTCATTCAGGTGACTAACGAGTCTGACCCAATGAAGCCTCGGGAACAGATGGTTATCAACGAGATTACACCAGAAGGTCAGATCATCAATGACCTTACTCTTGGCGAGTACGACGTTGTTGTAGCGACTGCGCCTGCAAGAGATAGCTTCGACGAAGTTCAGTTCGCTGAGGCTCTAAATTTACGTCAGGTCGGTGTTGCAATCCCAGACGACGCGATCATCGAGTACAGCCACTTAGCGCGTAAGGGCGAACTTGCGAAGCGTATCCGAATGATGACTGGCGTAGAGCAGAGTCCAGAGCAAATGGAAGTTTCTGCAATGCAGCAGCAGATGGCTATGCAGCAGTTGCAGCTTGAGATTGCGAAACTCGATGCTGAAGTTAAGAAGATCCAGTCTGAAGCAGCGGTCAACATCGCCAAGGTACAGGATGTTTCCGAAGTTGGGCCTGAGATGAGGATGCAGGAGCTACAGGCCAAGTTGCAGATGAAGATGGAAGAACTCGAACTCCGCCGTGAATTGTCTTCAATGACAAATCAGGTGAGGTCAGAGCAGCAGCAGACACAAGCTGCGGCACGTATTGCGGCGACTGCTATGCAGACCGCAGTAACACCCCAACCCCAATAGGAGGCCACAGATGGCTGAAGACCAAGAAGACACAAAGATCATGTATGACACGATGCCCGGAGCCGAGCCGATAGAGATAGGCGAAAATCTGGATCTAAATTTTGGGTTGGATGCTGACGGCAACCCAATTGAAGAAGAGGGCGAAGAAGATGTGGCCGAGGAGACCGAAAACACCGCTGTGGAAGAAGAACCCGAAGCCGAATCCGATCCCGAACCCGACTCCGAGGGAACAAGCGAAGAGGATGCTGTTGAAGCAGAGGATCAAACAGAGACTGTTGCCGAAGAAGCCATAGAGGAAGAAGTCGTAGAGGAAGAAGCTCCGAAAAAGCCGATGGTTCCGAAGAGTAGGCTTGATGAGGTTCTTGCCAAGCAGAAGGCTCTACAGAAGCAGCTAGACGACATGAAGGCGCAGCAAACCCCTGCTGAGGATGCCCCTGAAACCTATGACTTCGAATCCAGAGAGCTGGAGTATCAGAACTTTTTGTTAGATGGAGAAGCTGCAAAGGCTGCTTCTTTACGACAAGAGATAAGAAAGGCGGAACGCGAGCAGCTTGCTTACGAAATGCGACAAGAGATGACGCAGAAGGTATCACAAAATGCCCAAGCAAATGCTTTGCAGCAAGCGGCTAATGACCTAGAAGCGAATTTCCCTGTATTTGACCAGAACTCAGCTGACTACAACGCAGAAATGACTCAGGAAGTAATTGAGCTGCGTGATGCCTTCATGGTCCAAGGGTTTGATGCTGTAGATGCGCTGTCTAAAGCAGCGAACTTTGCTATCAAGTCTCACAACCTAGAAGCATCTTCTACTTTGGATGCGCCGACTGCGCCTAAAGCCAAGTCGGTTGATGAAGTCGCCAAGAAGCGAGCAGAAGTAAGTAAGAAGTTAAAAGCCGCAGAGTCTCAACCTCCAGAGCTACCCGGTGAAAGTTCTGCTAATCGAGGCGAAAAACCTTTAGACCTTTCTACTATGACAGAGGAAGAATTTAACGCGCTACCTGAAGCCACACTGAGGCGGCTGCGGGGCGATATCTAGCAGGTTGATCTATGACTAGGGAAAGAGATCCCCGTCTAGCACGGGCGGGGGTGAGTGGTTTTAACAAGCCAAAGCGCACCCCTTCTCACCCTAAGAAGTCACACATTGTTGTGGCTAAAGAGGGTGAGAGAGTAAAGACGATCCGGTTTGGGCAGCAAGGCGTGAAGACTAATCAGACGGTTGGTCAGCGCAAGGCGTTCAAGTCACGACACGCTAAGAACATAAGCAAGGGCAAGATGAGCGCAGCTTATTGGGCTGACCGTGTGAAATGGAGCCCTTCGAAAACGAAGTCCTCTTCAACTAAATGGAAAAAAGGATAGTAACTATGCCATTGATGAACCCCAAAACAGGTAAACCTTACCCAAATACACCTGCTGGTAACGCCGCTAGTAAAGCTGAGTACCTGCGTCGAGCAAAAGCCGCAAAGCTCAAGAAGAAAAAAATGCCCACTAAAGGCCCATACAAAACTCCTAAACCTAAAGCGGGAGTGAAAAAGCCTAAACCTAGGAAGTATTAGTGGCGCGTACAAACGAAACGAAGTGGAAGCGCATTGTTGCCAGCGTAAAAGCTGGCAGTAAAGGAGGCAAGCCCGGACAGTGGAGCGCTAGGAAGGCGCAGCTTGCAACCAAGCGTTACAAAGCCTCGGGAGGCGGATACAGCGGCGCTAAGACTGAAGAGCAGAAGTCGCTTACGAAATGGACCAAAGAGAAGTGGGGTACTAAGAGCGGGAAAAATAGCACTCAAGGCTCTGGGGCTACAGGCGAGCGATACTTGCCAAAGAAGGCTCGGGAATCCCTAAGTAAAAAAGAGTATGCCGCGACGACCGCAAAAAAACGCAAAGACACTAAAGCAGGAAAGCAAGTATCTAAGCAGCCTAAGAAGATTGCGAAAAAGACAGCAAGACACAGAGCGTAAGGATATTGGATTGTGCGGCTTACATTACTGACATTGATGTTCCTGACACTTTCTGTGTGGGCCGCTGATGAAGCTGTTATGGATGACGTTGACAGTACGAACTCGCAAGAAGGGAGTTTAAACACCAATACCGTTGGTTCGACTGTTAGTTCTAACAACCGCACTGATGATAGAAGTGTGTCTAATACGTATAACGGCGCAGGAAGTAGCAGCGACATGCCTGTAGGCAGCGCTATAGCGCCGACTTATATGTCCAACGGGGTCGAAACCTGCTTGCAGGGCCAGGGTGCTAGTGTTCAAACGGGCATAGTCGGGTTGACGCGAGGGAACTATAAGGCCGACGCAGATTGCAACCGTAGGCGCGATGCCAAAGTCCTTAGCGATTTGGGTATGAAGGTAGCTGCGATTGCGAGGATGTGTGAAGACCTTGAGGTTTGGAGAAGTATGTTTGTAAGTGGGACTCCTTGCCCGATGTTAAAGAATGGGAAATTGGTAGTCGGTAAATCAGCATTTTTGTTAATGCGTAGACAACCAGAAGTTTATATTCCCGATTACGGGAGAGTAAAAACGCTGAGGAAATGGGATCACGAAAAAGGGGAGTGGAGCTTTACCCCCAACTTCACGAAGAAGCAAAGTTGGTACAACAGTTTTTTAGCAAGTAGTGAAGGCGAAGATGAAAAAAATACTGAAACTATTGAGTCTGTGTCTGATAAGTATCGGAGCGCACTCAAACGAGTTGGACGATCTGATTCAAACAAGTAGCACCCTTGTCAATCAGATAGACAGAGGTATCAAACTTGCTGGCGCTGGTTACGCTTACTCGAATACCGGGGGCGCTTTAACGAGCGGTAGCCTTGCCGGTACTGCTCACATCAGTACCGCTCAGTTAGACGCTTATAACGCTGCGCTTGGTAACATGAGTGACTATCAAGCGTATGGAGATGTCCAAGCATTGTTAGAGTCTCAAGCAGCTACAGAGTTTGACTTAATGAACACTGCCGTAGAGGAGTTCACCGAAGTCGTTGTAGATATGATCGCGGTCGTAGAGGTTGCAGAGATTGCTGCTGAGGCTGAGACTGCCGACGATAAAGCTGAAGTTCAAGAGTATGTTGTTGCGAACGAAACAGCATTAACGATTACACAGGATCAGGTAGATACCTACAACCAAAGCCTAGATGACATAGAAGAACATGGCAATAATGCTTCAGCCTATCTTGGCGTAGCAAATAACGAATCTGCCGTTGCCTTTCTGCAACAAGGTGCGGAGGACAACAACAGCAACGCGGATTTGGGTACGTTGACATTTTCTCAGGATCAGCAGTGGGTCAAGCTAAGTTATGCAGGCACCAACAGTGCGAATGCGGTTTATATCAACGGCCAACAAGGTTCGTTTGATATGGACTTTTATCTGAGTGAATCAGATTGGTTGACCACTGGAGCGCAGAGCGAGCTTTATCTTACCGGGCCGACTGCTTTGGGATATCGCTGCTTTATGTACGATGAGGACTGCGACTAATGAGTTTAGCTGAAACAGAACTAACTATTGGTGGTACATCTTTTAAGGGCGTGTACATCGCTATATTACTTAGCCTAGCTACAACACTAGGAGGCGGTGTATGGACTGCGAGCAGCCTGTACAGTCGGTTAGAGGCGGTAGAAGCCTTGCAGATACCTGATGTTGCTCCTATTGAAGAAGAGGTAGACCGTGTTGAGTCTCAGCTAACAGAACAGATAAGCCTCATTCAGCAGGAACTTGTTAATAATGACGTTGCTCAACTGCAAGGAAAGCTCGCAGAACTAGGGGTCAACTTAAAGACCATAGTCGATCAACAGGCAAAGTTGCTTGAAATTAAAGATGACGTTGAAGCTATGCAGCAAAAAATTATTGCGATGGATACGGTGGTAAAAAGAGCTGAGATGGTTACAGCCGAAACAGAAGAAATGAAGAAAGAAACCGCAACGATGAAGCGTGAAATTCAAGATCTTTGGGACGGGATGGATTATCTATCTAACCCTCTTAATTAGTGGTTGCTTTTAATAATTAGTGATACTAATATAAAGATTACGTCTATCAGTACGATATCTGATCGGCCCGTAGCCGTAAAAAACGTAACCTCGCCTGCAAAGGCGTAAAACCTGCCGGGGTCGTCCCTCGATATAAAAACGCTAATACGTTGCTTCACGATACGAAGCACGGATTAGCCGCTCCAAAAGTCGGCTGAGAGCATTAGCAAAGCTAATGTAAATGAAAATTGTACGCATTTAAGGAGGCCACAAATGGCTCTTACTAACTTTGCGTCCTTGACTTCCAATCAGCTTACTGCATGGAGCAGGGACTTCTGGCGTGTTGCTCGCAATATGTCTTTCGTAAATCAGTTCGCAGGAACTGGACAAAACGCTATGGTTCAGCGCGTTACTGAACTGACCAAATCCGACAAAGGCACCAAGGCGGTAATCACGCTTTTGGCCGACATGACCGGAGATGGTGTAACTGGTGATAACACTTTGGAAGGTAATGAAGAAGCGTTACGCGCCTATGACATCACGATCGAGTTGGATCAGCTGCGATTCGCAAACCGAATTGCTGGCCGATTAGCCGATCAAAAGTCAGTCGTAAACTTCCGAGAGCAGTCACGCGATGCGCTTGCTTATGCAATGGCTGACCGTATGGACCAGCTTGCATTTTTGTCACTTGCTGGTGTTGCTTACACTCACAAGAACAACGGTGGTTTGAGAACAACTTCTTCAACTACTGGTCTTGAGTTGGTTGACCTTGAGTTCGCTTCAGACGTATCTGCACCTACGGGTGATCGGCATCGTCGTTGGGATGCTACTAGCGGTCTGGTTGCTGGCGACACTACTGCTGTAGTTGCTGCTGACAAGATGAGCTACGAGTGCATCGTTGAACTCAAAGCCTTCGCCAAGGACAACTACTTACGTGGTATCCGTGGTCAGGGTGGCGATGAGGTCTTCCACTTGTTTGTAACTCCTCAGCAGATGAAAGCTCTGAAGCTCGATAGTGACTTCTTGGCTAACGTCCGTAACGCTGGTGTTCGTGGACCAAGCAACTCTTTGTTCTCAGGATCATCTAGCTTGATGGTTGACGGGATCATGGTTCATGAGTTCCGCCATGTGTTCAACACTTCTGGTGCTACTACTGGTACTTCCTCTAACGCTGGCGCTGCTGGCTACAAGTGGGGTGCTGACGCTAGTGTCGTTGGTGGCCGCGCTCTGTTCTGCGGAGCACAAGCCTTAGCAATGGCTGATATCGGCTTGCCTGAAGTTGTCGAAGATACTTTCGACTACGGGAACCAGCAAGGTATCTCGATTGGCAAGATCTTTGGCCTTCGCAAGCCCAAGTACAACTCTGACGTTTCAGGGTCTGTACAGGACTTCGGCGTAGTTGCTTTAGACACTGCACAGTAAGAAACACGGCTCCTCCTTCGGGGGGAGCCTTTCTTTTTTATAGCGAGAGTTCAATGAAGGTTATTTCAGACAAAGAAGTCAGGGTGACTACAACTGGTGGTACAGCCGTTATTTTTCACCCCAACGTAGAAAAGACTGTAGCCGATGAAATAGGTCTACTAGCGCTTCAAATGGGCGCAAAGCAAGTGGATTCGAAAGAAATCAAGGAAGCCCCAGCACCTATCACTATAGAGCTGGCCGATGATGTTGAAGCCTCAGAGGAGGTAGAAGAAGGTGAGATGGATAAGGAATTACTTGATTGCCTAGAAAAATTAATTGACGAGGGGCACCCGGATAATTTTAAAGCCGATGGCGCACCCAAGTCACAAGTAGTGAACAAGTTGATGGGCCGTCATGTGCCAAGTGACGAACGAGATGCAGCTTGGGAAATAGTTCTTAATTCTTAGAGGGTAGATAAATGGCAGTCACTGTCCAGAGCGTTATCGATAGGGTTCAAACTACTTTGCAGGACACCACTGGTATTCGATGGCCTGTGACCGGCGAATTGGTTTTGTGGGTTAACGACGCGCAGCGTGAGATTGCTTTATTAAAACCTGACGCATCAGCAGCAAATGAAACGGTCACTCTTGCTACCGGAACAAAACAGGCGATCCCTACTGGCGGAAACCGGCTGTTAAGAGCTGTACGAAACATGTCAGCCGCATCCAATGGCACTGGGGGTCGGGCGGTAAGGTTAGTAAGTCGTGAAGTTCTTGATGCCCAATCACCTCTTTGGCATGACCCTACTGTTTCGGGGGATGCTGCTCATGGAGCGACAGTCAAGCATTATGTGTACGACGAGTCTAATCCCCGAAACTTTTATGTATATCCGGGCGTATCTGGGAATGCTTTCCTAGAAATAATTTACAGCAGCAACCCATCGCCAGTTACTGCGAGCAGCAACCTTGGCATCCCCGATATTTTTGGAAATGCTGTTACCGACTATGTTTTGTTTAGGGCTTATACCAAGGATGCGGAGTACGCCGGTAACGCACAGCGAGCCAGCACCCACTACAATTTGTTTATCAATAGTGTCACTGGCAAAGGTCAGATCGACATCATTACTAGCCCAAACTCTGACATGGGACCACAGGGGATTACAACCGGCGCTCAAGTCGGTCAACAAGTGGGGTAAATAGATGGCAACATCTTACGAGTCATTATTACCCGAAATCATCCCAATGGTGCCGGGATGCCCAGATACGCTGATCGAGAATAACATCCGGTCAGCGGTTATCGAGCTTTGCGAAAAGACTGAGGTTTATCAGCAGGAGTTAGACCCACTCACCACCGTTGCAAATATATACGAGTATGACTTGGAGGCTCCCTCCCAGACATCAGTATGCAAGTTGGTCTGGGTTACCCATCTCGGTAATGAAATTGAGGCAATCACTACAGCTTTGCTGGAGCAAAGAGAACCTAAGTGGCGCGACTCAAACTATTACGGAACTCCCAAGTATTTTGTCAAGCAGTCACCCAGCACTGTTTGGTTAGTCCCTGTACCTAACGCTACTGAAGTTAGCTCGACCATCATCAGGGCAGTTCTAAAACCGACTGTAAATTCCACAGCTTGCGATGATGCAGTTATGTCTGATTATCGAGACACAATCGTTAACGGCGCGTTGTTTAGACTGCTGCGATTACCAAGCAAAGATTGGACGGATTATGCGGGAGCGCAGGTATATGGCTCTTTATTTAATGAGGGCCTTGTTTACGCAGAGCGGAAAGCACGGCAAGCAGATGTACGGGTATCTAGGAAGGTGACGTATGGAGGAATCCACAAACCGTATCGATTTACAAGAAACCGTTACTCAAGGGGGTGATCCATATCTTGCAGATATCCGCAAAGAATGGGACTGGGTATCAGAGGGGGTGAGGGAGATCCTAGAAGGGACTCCTCAGCTCACTTTCAGGCAAGAGGATGTATACGCGGCCTGCGTCAACGGACAGGCCATGTTATGGATTACCAGCGAAGGTTTCGTGGTTACAACAGTAGAAGTAGATCGGTTTACGGAAGACAGAACACTTTTGATCTGGCTCGCTTGGGCAAGAGATCGAGGAGAAAAGAAAGCAGCGTACTACCTACCTTTTTTTGAGAAACAGGCAAGGAAGGCGGGGTTGCAGAAGATGGAAGTCAGATCAGCAGTTAGGCAAATGATCGACTATTTAGAAAGTGACGGGTGGTTGTTAGACCACATTGTTTATACGAGAGGTGTGTAATGGGCAGTAGTCCAAAAAAAGAAGATTACAAACCAACTGCGAGTGATCGCGTTAATGCTTCGGTTGCTCTTGCAGAATATCAGGATTTCAAAAAAAACTACGATCCGTTGCTACAACAGATGCGTGATAAGTCTATGACAGAGGATCAAGCTCGTATCCTTCGAGGACGGGCCAACGCCGATACAATGCAAGCACTTACAACCGATTTATCGTTACAAGGCTCGCAGCAGGTAAACGCAGGCGGCGATATGTCACAGGCATTACAAGGCCAACTTGGGGTTGCGGAAAGGAGCGGCTTAGACATCCAAAATAAGATGAGAACTAATGTGCTTGGTACAGCAAGAGGCCAAGCAGCAGATGCTCAGACGGGTATGGCTCAAGCAAGTAGATTAGACACCTCTACAGCGTTAGCTAGAGCAAAATCTAATCAAGACGTAGCGCAAGCAAAGTTAAACGCAGGTGTTCAGTTAGGGTCTGCTTTTATAGGGCAGGGCATGAAGAATAAGAGTCAAACTGGGAAGTTTTTTACTCCCGGCAACGCTTACTTAGATGAGGCTGGAAATACGCAATATAAGCCTGCAGAAAATCTTCAGGATAGGTTAAGAGCCGGTACTTTAGGAGGAATCTAGTATGTCGTATGCAAATATTGCTTATCCCATAATGAACAGTCTTGGTAGTTTAGGAGAGGGAGCCCTTGGAGATTTTAGTGTTAGTTCATTGCCTGCAGTAAGCGATCCCGATGCAACTTACGCCAATATTACGCGGCAAGAGTACGAAGATTACGTAAATAATTACAGGCAGTTTGAACTCGATCTAATTAAGCAGGCGCAGACCGATACGTCTTTGATTGACCAAGCTAGAGAAGATTCAGTAAATGCTGCTGAAGTCACCCAAGGCATTGCTGAAAGAAACTTACAAAGATACGGTGCCAATTTAACACCTGTTCAACAACAAGAGATGAGCCGAGGTTTACAAAGATCGAATACGCTAGGCGGCATTCAATCTGTAAATGATGCAAGAATCGCACAAAGAGAAAGTAATACAGCTCTCATGTCCGATCTTATAAATATCGGACAGGGAGTTAACCGTGCGTCACAAAGTCAATTGGGTACGTCTGCAGCAAATGCAGCTGCACGACAGCAGCAGTATGAGGCGGCGAGGGCTCAGTCAAAAGCTCAGACTTACTCCACCATAGGCAGCTTAGGCGCTATGGCAATCATGGCATTAGCAATATAGGTGATTTATGGTTCGTTCAACCGTCGCTGACTCAATAATAAAGGGCATACAGTTAGCCGCAGGATCTCGTCTTGAGGATACTGACCGGCTAACTGCGATAGAGGCTCGTAAAGAGCAAATACTCTCGTCTCGGTTAGCACGAGAGCAGAGTGAGGAGCTGTTCCCAGCGCAACTACAAGAGGCGCAGTCTAAGGCCGCTAAAGCTACTTACGAGCTTGGGATAGCACCTGAAAAGAATGCTCTTGATATGGATTCTACGCGAGCCACTACAGCGTCAACGCGAGCCACTACAGAGAAGACTCGTAACGAGACCACAATTGCACGAACAGATGAGAATACAAAGAGAGTAGCGGAAAACACCGGTCGAACTTTAGACGCCCTTTTTAATTTAAATTCTCGTGCGATAAGCGTTAACGAAAATGGCGTGAGAGTAAACAGCGCGGCTTTGTTAGGCGATAAAGTCTCTGCGACTCCAGCGATAGATTTAGTTAATGATTACTTAAATATCCGAACTATTAGGAAGGATGGATCACTCGCGGATACAGAGATAACGGGTTTTCAGACCTCGAATGTTGACGGACGAATATTCTATACCCCTTTAGTTAGCAGTCCTGAAACCGGGCAATCAGCACCCATGACAAAAGGCGCAACCAGTGGCGAAAAAGACGAGCCCGTATTCTTCTCTGAAGAAGATATGGATACGTATCTTACCAATGCGTTTGTATACGCAGCATCTCTCGGCGGGCCGAATAGCTCTGCGTTTAAAGTCGAGGGTTTTAGACGGATTCTACAAGCTGCATCCGAGCAAGCCCCTTTAGTACATGCTGTTAAGATTATAAAAGAAGATGCGGCAGCTGGCCCAGCACCAGAAACAGCTGTGAGAGAGCTAGAAAATCTTTTGGATAAAGCCGTTGCAGTTGGCGATGTAGAAGCTTTAGGTCAAATAGCAGAACAACAAGGGGTGAAGGAGACTTTTGATCTTGAGCTTGCCGCGCAGCGTGAGGTTTTTGAGAACGATTATTTAGATAAGCGGATGACTCCTTCTAATCCACGTTATCAAGATCCATTATCGGTAGGGTTAACGCCTGAGATTGAACCTAACCCAGCATTGATGAGAGCTAGAGGAGCCGCTCAAAAGGATGCTGAAACTCAAAGTGAGCCTAAACGTGCTGAAGCTAGAGATGAACTGCGTAGCAGAATGCAAAGTGCAGGAGAGTCCTTACCTGAGTTAAAGGCGAATGCGAACAGACTTGCGGAAGTTATTATGCAAGGTCGCAAGGTTCTCAGTGACCAAGAAGAACAAGAGGTCAAAAGCGCATTGAATGCAGCCTTATCACCGGGAGAGGCTCTTAGCGAACAAAAATTTGTCGAGGTGGTCCAACAGCGGCCAGAAATAGCCCCAAATTTAATCGCATTTTTTGCTCAAGGT
>Ga0315316_10001453_pt1 | contig 16602 bp, 9 predicted proteins | sample M160m3416metaG_FD_203702 | JGI IMG/M metagenome (GOLD analysis project Ga0315316, IMG submission 203702) | Ammonia-oxidizing marine archaeal communities from Monterey Bay, California, United States - M1 60m 3416 | ecosystem: Environmental > Aquatic > Marine > Intertidal zone | place: USA... | reverse complement strand
CAGCGGACAATCCGTCAGTCGCCCTCGCTCGGGGCGAATCCCCCCCAGGGTGCGGTTGTTCTTTTTGATGGGAAAAAGGAAAGCATGAAGAACTGGGAGGGAGGGCGCCTCGATGAAAAGACCGGCCTGCTCAATACGGATGGAAGAGACATTCGGACCAGGCAGAAATTCCTCAATTACATCATGCACGTGGAGTTCATGCTTCCCTTCAAGCCCGATGCGCGAAGCCAGGGGCGGGGGAACAGCGGATTTTACCAGGTTGATCTCTACGAGATGCAGATCCTCGATTCCTTCGGCCTGATGGGGCTGAATAACGAGTGCGGAGGTATTTACCAGAAGGCGGATTCGAAGGTGAACATGTGTCTCCCTCCCCTGCAGTGGCAGGCCTACGATGTCGATTTCAATTCGGCGGTGGTGAAGGATGGAAAGAAGGTCAGGAATGCAATTCTTTCCGCCCGACTCAATGGCGTCACCATTCACGAAAAACTTGAGATCAACGGGAAGACCGGAGGGGCCCGGGGGGAACCGGAAGGAACGCCCGGCGTTATCAAGTTGCAGGGGCATGGCAACCCTCTGCAGTTCCGCAATGTCTGGATTCTACCGAAGGAGTGAAGGCTACGTCTGGTGCCCGGTGGTCACTGAGGTCCGAGTCGGAGGGCAGGCCTTATTAGCACGCTGAATCAGGGCTTTCCGCTCTCATGAGCGGGTGGAGTGGGAGCCTGCCCGCCCCGGGCGGTAATTTTAAACTTCGCCATAGAGCTTGCCCGCTGAGGCCGTATAGTGTCTGCAGACCCCGTCGTGATATACCGCCTGCTCACAATCTTCCCGGTCCTGGTCCTTTTGTTCCAGTCGGTATTCGCGAATCCGATTTCGAGTGAGGACCTGCAGTTCTTCGAGAACAAGATCCGACCTCTTCTGGCAGATCACTGCTACAAGTGTCACGCCGCTTCGGCGAGGAAGGTCAAGGGGGGGTTATTGCTCGACCGGAAGGCGGGCTGGGTGAAGGGCGGCGACAGCGGAAAGGTCATCGTGCCCGGCAAGCCGGAGGAGAGTCTCCTTATCCTGATGGTGGAGCGTGATCCGGACCATGAGGCGATGCCCCCCAAGACCGCTCTCGGCAAGGGGCAGGTGGAGGACCTGCGGGAGTGGGTCAGACGGGGGGCTCCGGACCCACGCGAGGAGAAGGTGGGTGAGGCGGCCAGAGGAGATGATGACTTTGACCTTGAGGAGCGGAAGCAGTGGTGGTCCCTGCAGCCGGTGGAGCAGGTTGCAGTGCCCGGGGTGAAGGCAGGGGACTGGCCGGTTAATGAGGTCGATCGATTCATCCTCGCAGGACTTGAGAAGAGGGGGTGGGGTCCTGCTCCGGGTGCAGGAAAAGAGCGCCTCCTCCGCCGTGTCTCGCTGGTGCTGACCGGGCTCGCTCCGACGGAGAGCGAGTTGGAGTCCTTCATGGCAGATGAATCCGATGGGGCTTATGAGAAGGTCGTGGACCGCCTTCTTGGGTCCCCGCGTTTTGGCGAACGATGGGCCCGGCACTGGATGGATGTTGTGCGCTTTGCAGAGACCAAGGCCTTCGAGGCTGACTACACCATGCCTTATGTGGACCGCTACCGCGACTACCTGATCCGGGCCTTCAACAGTGATGTTCCGTATGACCAGTTTGTCCTCGAGGCCCTGGCTGGTGACCGGTTGGAGAAACCACGCCTGAACAGGGAAAGCGGGATCAACGAGTCTGTGATCGGCCCAGGCTATCTTTATCTCACCGACGGACAACACGGTCCTCCCGACATACATGGTGACGAAACCCGTATCTTCGACAGCATGATCAAGGTGTGTGGAGTGGCCTTCCAGGCCCTGACCGTGAACTGTGCCAAGTGCCACGACCACAAGTTCGATGCCATCACGGCGAAGGACTACTATTCTTTCTACGGCATGCTTCGCAGCTCTCGGTTGCACTATGCGAACATCGCGCCGCCCGAAAAGAAGGCGGAAGTGGAAGCGCGCCTGCGCCGGGCCAAGCAGGAACTCATGGCGGATGTCTTTCGGGCAGTGGAGAAGGAGGCAGTCGGAATTGGGCAGGTTCTCCTGCTGATCGAGGAGTTCGAGAAAGGGGTTCGTTTTGAGATCCTGCAGCAGAAGTTGAATCTTCCGCTCAAGAAGGGAGAGAAACAGGAGGGTCGGCTCGCAGCGTTCGTCCAGGAGAGCGAGGAGGGGCTCAAGGCCCTGGCCTCCCGGGCAGGGGTTGATGCGGACCTGCTTCTGAAGTGGTTTCGCTGGAAGCACGACAGGAATACCCCGCGGGAACTTGCCGGTCTGAAGTCCTTAATAAGTGGCAAACCTGCTGCGGAAGTTGAGGCGGCGTCTTCCCGGGGGGACACCTCCAATGAAAACTACCGGTTTGGAATGCAGTCTGACTCGCTGGGAAAGTGGATTGCGAGTGGCCCGGGATTTGTCAGCGCCGATACGGATGGATTTCTGCTTTCCCAGGGCGGGGATCAGCTGCTTCGCGCCACGATCGGGACAGGGGTATCTACCGGGACGTTGTCCTCACGACTCGACGGGGTTCTCCGTTCGCCTGATTTCATCCTCGATGGAGGAGCGGTGGATCTCTGGGTGCGCGGACGTCATGCCACGGTCCGGCTGGTGGTTCGCAACTACGAGTTGACGGGCAAGGGGCCAACCACCGGCCGCCTGAAGGTGGGAGTGAATTCCGACGGCTGGAAGAAGATCAGCTTTGGGACCCACCTGTGGAAGGGGGAGCCGGCTTTCCTTGAGATTCAGCACCAGGGATCGGGGATGGATTGCCTGGGACGAAATGGCCGCCCTCCTGAACCAGCAGAAGATGGGTGGGTGGCAGTGGCTGTCGGCAGGCTTCCCCAATGGGTCAGGGTCTGGGGCGAAGCCGCGCGCAGTAAAGACCGGGGGAAGGCCGTGGCGCTGATCATCTCGAGGATTGCGGAGTCGGCCCGCAAGGGCGCGATCGGGCCGGGGCAGCGAGAGGTGCTGGGAGCTCTCCTTCAATCCGGGTTAATGCATCCCGACCTCGGGAAACATCCGGAGATCAGGGGCAAGCTGGAGCTCTTCCGGGAAATCGCAGAAGAATTGCCCCGGCCAGTCTATGTGCGCAGTGTGGTTGACGGGGTAGCCACCGATCAGCCCGTCTACGTGCGGGGGGATCATCGGAATATCAGCCAGGATGCCAATCCCCGGCACTTTCTGGATGGATTGGGGGGTGGCCAGCTCGACGATGGAGGGAGTGGTCGCCTGGACTGGGCGAAGCGGGTAGCGAGCGTAGACAACCCGCTTACGGCCCGGGTGCGGGTGAATCGTATCTGGTCCCGCGTATTTGGTCGCGGGCTCCTCGCCTCGGTAGATGATTTCGGCAAGATGGGAGGTGAACCAAGTCACCCGGATCTGCTCGATTACCTTGCGCGCTCCTTCACGGGAAACGGGTGGTCGACGAAACAACTGGTCCGCAGGCTGGTGCTCGCCCGGACCTTTCAAATGAGCTCGATACCGGGTCCGGGCATGCTCACGGCTGATCCGGAGAATATTTATCTCCAGCGGATGCCAGTGGCGCGCATGGATGCGGAGGCCATCCGTGACCATATCCTCTCCTGCAGCGGCGAGCTGAAGCGTGACCAGATGTACGGTCCGAGCATCGCGGTGAATATCGATGACCAGCCCAACAGTCGTGCCAAGCCGCGCAGCGGCCTATTGAACGGAGGTGGACGTCGCTCAGTCTACATGGAAACGCGGCGTAATTTCCTTTCATCCTTTCTTCGTGCCTTCGACCTGCCGAATGCGACTGAGCCTACAGGCCAGCGCAATATCACCAATGTGCCAGCCCAGTCGCTGGCCCTGTTGAACGACCCCTTCGTCCATCAGCAGTCCGAGGCATGGGCGAAGCGGGTGATGAGCGGGGGAGGTACGGTGGACGAGCAATTGGCAAAGGTCCACCGACAGGCCTTCGGACGGGAAGCCACGGAGGCGGAATTGCAGTGGGGGCGCAAGGTGCTCAAGGAGCTGGGGGGAGCAACCGAGGCCGCCTGGAAGGGCCTTTGTCATCTCATGATCAATAGAAAGGAATTCATCTATGTCTTCTAGGATTGCTTCCGATTGCGGACTGCCGCTTACCCGTCGCCATTTTATGAATCGCGGAGCGCTGGGCTTCGGGAGCCTTGCCCTTGCGGGGGTCCTGCAGAAGGACGAGGTTTCCGCCACGCCCTGGGCGCCCAAGCCCACTCATTTTGCCCCGAGGGCGAAGAGCGTGATCTTCTTCTACATGGACGGGGGAGTCTCGCAGGTGGACAGTTTCGACCCCAAGCCGCTTCTGGAGAAGGAGAACGGGCAGCGCCCGAAGTTCAAGGTCGATGCCACGGTCTTCAACAACAACGGAAATATTCTCAAGAGCCCATGGGAATTCAAACAGTACGGTGAGAGCGGCATTCCCATCAGTGATCTCTTTCCCCACATCGGGGCCCATGCCGATGAGTTGGCGGTGATCCGGTCCATGACCGCCTTTTCTCCGAATCATCCCAATGCCAACTACGCGTTGCACAGCGGCCATGTTCTCTCCGGGCGGCCGAGCATGGGGGCGTGGGCGTCCTACGGACTGGGGACGGAGGCGGATGACCTGCCGAGTTATGTTGTCCTGCATGGGGGGCAGGTTCCCTCGGGGGGCATGCAGATGTTCGGGAGTGGGTTCCTTCCGGCGACCCACCAGCCCTCCACCTTCGCGACCGGGAAACCGGTGCTTTCCAATATCATCCCGCGAGAGAAGGAGCTCTCCTATCAGCGGAAGAAACTGCAATTGCTGGGAGAGATCGATGGTTCCCTGGCGCAGGAATGCGAACATGTGGAGGCAATCCAGTCGGCTATCCTGAACTATGAGATGGCAGCCCGGATGCAACTGGCGGTTCCTGACGTGGCTGATATCTCGGGTGAGTCGGAAGCAACGAGAAAGGCCTACGGACTGGATGCCCGCTATAACAACACCCGAACCTACGGCGCGCAGTGCCTCATGGCACGTCGGTTGGTGGAACGCGGGGTGCGCTTCGTGGAGTTGACGATCAATCCGGGCAATGGCGATCGCTGGGACCAGCACGGGGGGCTCCGGAACGGGCACACCAAGAACGCCCTTGCGGTGGACCAGCCGATTGGTGCTCTTATCAAGGATCTCAAGGGGCGCGGTCTGCTGGAATCGACCCTCCTGGTCTTTACCGGGGAGTTCGGACGCACGCCATTCGCACAGGGTGGGGATGGGCGGGATCACAACCCACAGGGGTTCAGTCTCTGGATGGCAGGAGGAGGAATCAGGGGGGGCACCATCTACGGGGCCACGGACGAATACGGCTATCGGGTGGTCCAGAACAAGCTGACGGTCCACGACCTGCACGCCAACATGCTCCACTGTCTCGGGATGGATCACAAGAAGCTGACCTATCGCTACGGGGGCCGCGATGTGCGCCTGACTGATGTGCATGGGGAACTGGTGCCTGAGATTCTGACGTAAATAAGGGGGTGCTCTACTACTTGTGGCTGGCACAGGAGGCCCGTCTAACTGACGATCCTGCCCAGATGTCCACCACAACACAAAGATGGCCGACCACCATGACCGGGCTGATTCTGGCCCTGGGAGCAGCCCTTGTCTGGGGAGCCGGATCCTGTCCCGCTGCGTCCAAACCCAACATTCTCTTCATCCTGATTGATGACATGGGGTGGATGGACCTGGGGTGCCAGGGGAACAGGCATCTCCGGACACCGAACATCGACAGGTTTGCGACGGAAGGGATGCGCTTCACCGATGCCTATGCACCGGCGCCGGTGTGTTCGCCCACCCGTGCGGCCCTGATGACGGGACACTCGCCCGCCCGCCTGCACCTCACCAACCACCTTCCGCACCAGGATCGCTTCACGCCGGAGAAGTCCAGACTCCTTCCTGCCGAGATGCGGGATCATCTGCCGCTTGAGTCCACGACCATCGCGGAACGTCTCCGGGATGAGGCCGGCTATGCCACCGCCTTCATCGGGAAGTGGCATCTCTACAAGGGACGGGAGGAGAAATTTGCGGCCCAGTTCCAGGGGTTCGACATGAACATTGGCGGTTGTTCTTACGGGGGGCCGCCCACCTTTTTCGATCCTTACCGGATTCCCTTCCTGAAGGATCGCCGGAAGGGGGAGTATCTCCCGGACCGGTTGGCGGATGAGACGATCACGTTCATGCGTCAGCAGGTGAAGGCGAAGAAGCCCTTTTACGTGGCCCTGTGGAACTACACCGTACATTGGCCAATGGAGGCGCCGGAGGAGTTCGTGGCGAAGTGGGCGGACAAGCCGAAGGCCGGGTATAATCACAAGGTCTACCCCGCCATGCTGGAGACCATGGACCTTGCGATTGCGCGCGTCCTGGCGGAGTTGAAGAAACTGGAGATCGAGGAGGAGACGTTCGTGGTCTTCACCTCCGACAACGGACCCTTCGGGGGAGTGGGGGATGCCCGTCCGTTGCGTGGGGACAAGGGTCATCTCTATGAGGGAGGAATCCGGGTGCCGCTCATCGTGCGTTGGCCGGGCAAGGTGGCTGCGGGTAAGGTGAGCGGGGAACCCGTGATCCTGACGGACTTTTATCCGACCCTGCTGGAAGTGGCTGGGTTGAAAACCAGGGAGGAGTATCCGGGAGACGGAGAGAGCCTCCTTCCCCTTCTAACCGGTGAGGGAGCCATGAAGAGGGATGCGATTTTCTGGCATTATCCCAATTTTGCATTTCACCGGGACAACCGGCTGGGGAGCGCCGTGCGCATGGGGGACTACAAGCTGCTCGAGTTCTTCGAGGACGATGTGGTGGAGCTTTACAACCTCCGGAAAGACCTCGGGGAGAGGAGTAATCTATCCAGGAAGGATCCGGACCGAGCCACCGCGATGAGAAAGCGACTGCACCACTGGCGGCAGGAGAGTGGGGCAAATATGCCGCGCCCCCGGAAGTGAGCAGATGCCGCCCCTGCTGGTCACTCTCCCCCGCGTCAGGGTTGGGAATCGGGTGTTGGCAGAGGTGGGCTCCCGGCGGGTGGGAGGGGAGGGACCCGGACCTTCTTTCCGTTCAGCATGGTCCCGATAATGGTATAACGCACAAGGTAGCGGTAGGTGAGGAGGAGGAAAGCGAAGGAAACGAGGCAGATCAGGGTGAATTTCACCAGACTGGGAAGGGGGCTGGCGGTGACGAGGGCCTGGAGGATCATGATGAGGGGAAGATGGGCCAGATACATCCAGTAGGAGGCATCGGAGACGTAGCGGATGCCGGCATTCTTCCGGGCGAAGAACTGGCGGAAGATGCCGAGGAAGCCCAGGATCATGAGCCAGGTGTAGAGGGCGGCGCACAGGCTGAAGATGATGCGCCGGGTGCCGGGAAGGCCCTGCTCGAAGAGGTATAATCCGTAAAGCAGCAGCGGGATCGAGAGCAGCAGGGAGAGTGGCCACCAGCGGCCGAGTTTGTCCTCGAACTCGGGGCGTCCGAAGCAGATGGCGCCGAAACCGAAGAACAGGCCGTAGTAAAAGAGCTTGGGAGGCCAGGGAAGAATCCCCATCGCGGTGTCGGGACCGAAGGACTGCCGCATGAAGAACTGGGCGATGGCGGTCAGGGGAACCAGGAGCAGGAGGCAGACCGGGGCCGAGAGAAGCCAACCGGGAAGGGGAGGAATTTTCCAGGCCGTCACCAGCAGGGAAGCGATTGCAAAACCGGCCACCAGCATGAGGAGGTAGTAGAGAAACCACAGGTGGGCGGTGATGGGCACCATGGCGAGCCAGGTGTAGATTCCGATGAGAGCGTTGGAAGAGAGGGGGGAGGCGGCGACAGCTCCCTGCTCAACAAGGTAGGGGTCCAGTTTCTTCCGCCCCGCCATGACCTCCTCCCGGTCAACCTCCACTTTGATCATGCTGGCGATCCACTCGACCGTTTTCCAGTTTTCCCGGGCGCTATCGAGAGGCCTTTTGTTCTCCGCCGAACTGCTGTTGACGTCAGCACCGTTTTCCACAAGGGATCGGGCGATGCCGGCACGTCCGAGAAAGGCGGCGGCGTGGAGAGGGGTGTATCCCCTGTCGTCCCGGACGTTGGGGTCGGCCCCCCCGGCAAGGAGGAGTTCGGCGGACCCGCGTTGGTTGGCCCAGACCGCGATGGTCAGGGCAGGTTGCCCTTTGTGGTCCGTGGAGTCCGGGTCGGTTCCGTCCTGGAGATGGAGGCGGAGGTTCTCGACATCACCGCTCCTGAGGGCCGTCCAGAATCCGGGCTCATTCCTGCTGCTGGTGGTGGATTGGTTCCCGTTGCCAACCGGAGCACGGGTGCTCGTGAGGTGTTCACCAACCATCGAAGCAACCCAGGTCAGGGGAATGAAGACCATTCCGCCGATGACGAGGGGCAGGAGGATGCGTTGCACGCGGTGCAGGAGCAGTTTGCCAAGGCCTCGCCGTTTCCACAGCATGGTGGTGAAGTAGCCGCTGATCAGGAAAAAGAGGGGCATGCGGAAGCCGTGGATGGCGTGGTTGACCGTCTCGTAGAGTTCGTGCTGCTGCAGGTCCTGCGCGGGCCAGTAGGAGTTCTCGAAAAAGGAGAGAAGGCCGTGCATCACGATGCCCAGGAGCATGGCGGTGGCCCGCAGGGCATCGAGGTGGTGGTAGCGGGGGGCGCTGCTCACGTGGGGGAATCCTTTCCCGGGTTGGAGCCGGACAACAAGGATGGAGTGGTGAATTTTTTGGAGGCTGGGCCGTTGCCGGAGCACCCCGGGTGAGGTAGAGGACAGGTATGAAGCACCTCTTGTTGCTTGCACTGGCATTGGCATTCCCGGGTGGGGAAGATCTCCGGGCAGCCGGGGAAGAGTATCTGAGGGAGGACAACCTCGCCTATCGGGACGAGAACTCGCCGGGTTGGGATGCCTACATGAAGGAGCGGTGTGTCCTGGATCTCTACCGTCCCAAAGGCCGGAGGGGGTTCTCCACCGTGGTCTGGTTTCATGGTGGGGGATTACGGGGAGGAAAGAAGGCCGTTCCAAGGCAGTTGCAGGGACAGGGGATCGCGGTGGTGGCGGTGAACTACCGGCTCTTCCCGAAGGTGAAGTGCCCGGCCTACATCGAGGATGCGGCCGCGGCGGTGGCGTGGACCTTCAGGAATATCGAACGCCATGGAGGTGATATGAAGCGCATCTACGTGGCGGGACATTCGGCGGGCGGCTATCTCACCAGTATGGTGGGCCTGGACAGAAGTTACCTCCAGGCGCATGGGATTGATGCCGATAGGATTGCAGGGCTGATTCCCTTCAGCGGGCATACCATCACCCACTTCACCCCGCGGGAAGAGCGCGGCATTCCCGACAAGCAGGCCGTGATCGACAGATTTGCGCCGCTTTTTCATGTGCGGGACGATGCTCCTCCCCTGGTGCTCATCACCGGGGACCGGGAACTGGAGATGCTGGGCCGCTACGAGGAGAATGCCTATCTCTGGCGCATGATGAAGGTGGCCGGGCACGAGAAGACGAAACTCCATGAGTTGGAAGGCTTCAATCACGGGGGAATGGCGGCCCCGGCCTTCGGAATCCTGCTGAAGGTGCTGAAGGGCAGGTGAGAGACAGGAAGGGGGCTGCCCTGCAGTTTGCCGGAGGAGGCAACTGTCCGCGGATCATCCCCCTGCGGAGCGACGACCGCAAATTGCAGGCAATTCCTTGTCGGCTGCGCCGGGGATCGGTAGCGTGCCGCTTGTGAAACTTGCAAGTTGCCTGGCAGCAATCGTTGTAGGGGGTGTGGCGTTGGTCACAGCCCGGGGAGAGGTGGCCTTCGAACTGAGAAAGGGAGACGTGGTGGCCTTTGTGGGAGGAACGGACCTGATCAACCTGCAGAGGGAGGGGCGGCTGGAGGCGGCCCTCACCATGAAGTGGAAGTCGGCGGCCCCCCTCTTCCGTGATTTCGCCTGGGACGGAGACACGGTGTATCACCAGAGCGCGGAACGGGAGCGCTGGCGGCAGGATGCCTTCGGGAACTGGGAGGCGCAGCTGAAACGGGCCGGGGCCACCGTGGTGATTGCCCAGTTTGGGAAAATGGAATCGCTGGACGGCGCCGGGAAGGTGGGCGAATTCGCCGGGGCCTACGGGAGCTTTCTCGACAAGGTAGGCAAGGACCGGAGGTTGGTCCTTCTCGAACCCTCGCCTTTCCAGTGGGAAGGGGCGGTGGAACGGTCGGCTTTGCCTGTCTACCTCGGTGCGATTCGTGAACTGGCGGCAGAGCGGAAGATTCCCTTCGTAGCCGGGAATGGGGAAGACCCGGCCGGGGCCTTTATCCGGGGTTTGACCGGAGCCCGGGAACCGAAGGGGGCAGCTTACGAGTTGATGTGCGTCACGGCTGGTGAGAAGCACCGCCTCTGGTGCGAGTACTGGCGACCGGCCAACTGGAAGTGCATCTTCGGTGATGACAGCCGGAGGATCTTTGCCAAGGCCTCGCACGGATTGCCTTCGATCCAGGAAGAGTGGGCCACCTACCCCGCCCTGATCGCCAGGGTGGAGGAGGCCATTTTCGCGGGCAAGCCCTGGAACCCGCCCGCACCACCTGAGCTGACCGGATCAAAGGAGGCCGATGTGACAAATGAGCTGGCTTCCTTCGAGGTCCTGGAGGGGTTCGAGGTGAATCTCTTTGCCGATGAGTCGCACGGGGTGCGCAATCCGCTTTCCCTGCGCTGGGATGCCCGCGGCCGGATGTACGTGGCCTGCTCGGACGTCTATCCGCAGGTCGAGCCGGGGGTGCGTGGTTACGACCGGGTGATCACGCTGCGGGATACCGACAACGATGGTCGGGCGGATGAGTCGAAGGTGTTTGCAGAAGGACTGTTGATCCCGACCGGGATGGAAGTGGGGCCGGACCGGGTGTATATCGGGCAGGGTCCGGAGTTGCTGACCCTCCGTGACACCAATGGTGACGGCGTGGCGGACGAGCGCACGGTGCTCCTGACCGGATTCGGGAATGGGGACTCGCACCAGACGAGCAATTCCTTCGTGTGGAGTCCGGGGGGAGAGCTCTGGTGGTGCCAGGGGGACGGGATCGAGTCCCGGGTGGAAACCCCCTTCGGGGTCTCCTCGCTTTTCCAGGCCGGAGTCTATCGCCTCCGGCCGAATGAATTGCGGCTCGATCCGCTCCTCGATGACTTCATGGGGCCGGGCAATCCGTGGGGCATCGCCTTCGACGATTTCGGACAGTCGTTCGTGATCGACGGGGCCGGTGGGGTCTCCTACCTCACTCCGGCCTCCATTCCGGCCAAGCGCCGACTCCGCCTGCCGCGAATTGGTAATCCGGGAGGCTACTGCGGGATCGAATGCCTGGGGGCGGGAAATCTTCCGGACGGAATGCAGGGCCAGTTTGTCATCGGGGACTACAAGAAGAACCAGGTGAGCCGTTTCGAGACGCGGGAAGATGGAGCGGGGTTCAAGCTGGAATGGAAGAGTCCTCTCCTGCGCTCGAAGCACCGCAACTTCCGTCCTATTGACGTCAAGATGGGGCCCGACGGTGCGATCTACGTGGTGGATTGGTACAACCCGATCACCTGCCACCAGGACGATTTCTACCGTCATCCCGAGCGAGACAAGACCCATGGACGGATCTGGCGGGTGACGCCGAAGAAGGGGGCGATCAAGCCGCCCGCCCTGGCAAAGGCCAGCGTGGAGAAGTTACTGGAGGCACTTGAGGCGCCGGAACGTTGGACGCGGCTCAAGGCCAAGCAGGTTCTCGTCGACCGCGAGGGGACTGAAGTGCGGGGGGCGATCCGGCGGTGGAGCGCGGACCTGCAGGGCAGGGAAAACGGACTGCATCTCCTTGAGGCAGTGAGTGCCCTGGAGTGGATTGAGCAGCCGGACGTGGTTGTGCTGAAGCGCCTACTGGCGTCGCCCGATCACCGGGCGCGGGCTTATGGGGCACGGGTGGCGGGACGCTGGAGTGATCGATTGGAGGAAGGGCATGACCTGCTGGTGGCGGCGGCTCGCGATTCCCATCCCCTGGTACGGATGGAAGCGGTGCTGGCGGCCGGGCAATCTCCGCAAGCCCAGGCCGTTCTGGTCTCAGCTGCGGCAGCGGAGTCGAAGCGCGACCGCTGGATCGAGTACGCCTTTTCGCAGGCGGTGCACCACAGTAAACGCCATTGGCTGCCGGCCCTGCGGGCGGGTAAGCTGGATTTTGCCGGGGTCCGGCGGGGGTTGGCCGCGGTGCTTGGTTCGTCGGGTTCGAAGGGGGTGCTGGAGGAGATCCGAACCTTGGTGCGTGGGGGGAATGTGGAGGGTGAGGCGCGGGATGTCCTCGTGTTGACCCTGGTCGCAGTGGGCGAGGAGGAGGATCTGCGGACGGTTCTCAATGCAGACCGGCCCGGAGCGGGTCTCCTGCGAATGCTGAAAGACCGGGAGAGACCGAAATTTGATGTCATGCCGCCGTTGGGCCGGGCCTTGTTGCATCCCGAGGTGGAAGGACGTATCGCGGCGGTGGAGCTTGCGGCGCACTGGAAAGTGAAGGAGCTCTACCTGCCAGTCCTCAAGCTCGCGGGTGATGTGAAAGGTGATGCGGGTCTGCGTGATGCCGCCTTGCGAGCCCTGGGTTCACTCGGCAGCAGGGAGACCATCGGGATTCTCAAAGCGGCGGTTGGAGCGGGGGCGGACCTCCAACCGGCTGCGCTGGCGGCGATCCTGGAGTTGGACCCGGAGGAGGCCGCCCGGGGAGCGGCCGTGATTTTGCGTAAACTGGACGATCCGCAGAAGATCGCTTCCATTCTCAGCGATTTCGCCGGGAGAGAAGGGGCGCCTGTGTTGCTGGCGAAGGAACTGGCCACCAAGCGGCTTGATCCGGGACAGGCGGAACGGCTCCGACAGTCCTGGGTGGCCACCGGTTTCGTGGACAGGGAACTTGGGGCCGCCCTGGACAGGATGGCGGGTCTGGATGTCGGCGCGGCTTATGACGAGGAGAGAGTCAGGAAGCTGGTGGCGGCCGCCCGACGGGGGGATCGTGAGCGGGGGGCAGAAGTGTTCCGCTCGTCCCAGGCCGGCTGTGCGGCCTGTCATCAGGTCGGCGGGGCAGGAGGCGTGATCGGACCGGACCTCAGTGCGGTGGGCAGCGGCCTGCTGCCCGAGCGCATCGTGACGGAAGTTCTCTGGCCCCGGCAACAGGTGAAGGAGGGCTACGTCCTGAGCAGGATCATCACCAGGGACGGGGGGGTCCAGCAGGGTTACGTCCAGGCCAGTCGGGACGAGGGGATCCTCCTCCTGCGCGACTTTGCCACCAATTCCCTGCACGAGATTCCGCGCAGCAGGATTGCAAGGCAGGAGGAAATCGGGAGCCTCATGCCTCCCACCGCGCAGGAGTTCCCGGAGAAGGACCTGGCGGATCTTTTTGCCTACCTGTTTTCACTGAACGGGAAGCAGTAAGCGCTACAGCGCGGCGGGGAGCAGAGCGTCTTCCCGGCGGGAAAGGCCGTTGAGCATGAACAACGTTTCGAGCCGGCTGACCGGGAGACGGAGGCAGTTTTTGAACGAAGAATCGAAGAATCAACGGGTGCCAGCCAGTTCTAGCTTGTCATGGGGTAACTCCCGGCGTAACGCCCGGGTGCTCAGGAGGAGAGATTCCGAGAATAATCGTTCCGTTTGTCCCGTCCTAGTAGATATTGAAACCACACAAACAGTATGAATCATTTCAAAAGAACCATGATGGGCCTGGTGATGGGCGCCGTGGCATTGAGTGCGCAGGCGGCTGACAAGGTTGAACTCGAAGGTGCCAAGGTGGGGATATGGACGATGGACTTTGACGCCGCGGTCAAGCTGGCGGGTGAGAAGAATCTCCCTCTCATGCTCAACTTCACCGGTTCCGACTGGTGCGGGTGGTGCAAGTTGATGGACAAGAACGTTTTTGCCGAAGAGGAGTGGAAGGCTTATGCCAAGGATAACGTGTTGCTGGTCACCCTCGACTTCCCCAATGACAAGTCGATCGTGCCCGAGAAGTACGTGAAGCGTAATGAGAAGCTCAGCGAGCAGTTTGGGGTGGGGGGCTATCCGACCTATGTGGTGCTCGACAATGATGGAGAAACCAAGCTCGGGCAACTGGGAGCGGGAAGAGACAAGACGCCGTCGTCCTTCATTGAAGAGTTCAGGGGAGTGGTGCGGATGAGCGCCGGGGCCATTGAGGCCTTCCTGAAGGCCAACCCTGATAAGGCAGAGGCCTACAAGGCTGCCATTGCAGAATTACGGGCTGCCGAGAAAAAACTCGAGGTTGCCAAGAAACCCCTCAATGACTGGCTGAAGACCAGGCCCAAGAGGACCGAGGAGAATACCAAGAAGTTTGAAGGGTTCAACAAGAGCATCGGAGAGGCGCAGAAGGGCGTCACAGAGGCGGAGGTTGCAGTAATGGAGTTCCACTAGGATCCCGGTCACGAATTTCGCGTTCCCTTCAATCGAGGGGCGCTGTTTACGGGGGAGACTTCGCCGGAGGTTCCGGCGACCAGGTCTCCTCCGTTGTCGTGTTCATTGGGGCGTAATCCGGGATCATGAACGCCTGGATCGGAAAACCCAGGGCCTTGTGAGAGGAGGAGTGAGTCCTCCCCGTGTCGCACGGAAGGGTGATCCGCCTTGGGTAAAATGTTGGAATAAAGGGCTTTTCGAGTCCCTGTTAATACGCCTTCATCGCGTAGCAACCCGAACCACTCATGAAAACGACGACCTCACTCTTTGCCGCTCTCTCTGCATTAATCGCCCTCTTGACCCTGGCCGCTGCCCATGCGGCTGACAATAACAAGGTCTGGACCGATCCCGCGAAGGCGGCCAAGGAAGATCCCGATTTCGTGATCCAGGGGGAATACGCGGCCAAGGGGGCCGGAGCCCAGGTGATCGCGCTGGGCAATGGCCACTTCCACGCGGTGCTCTACCCGGGGGGTCTCCCGGGGGCTGGGTGGGACGGCAAGAACAAGAGCCTGCTGGATGGTAAACTCGATGGTGGAAAGGCTGCTTTCGTTCCAGCTGCGGGTAAGAAGCGCTACATGGCCGGAGGAGGAACGGAATTCAGTGCCACCCGCAAGTTCCCGCCGGAAGGACACGAGGAATACAGCGGTGGAATTGCAAACGGTGTTTTCAATATAAAGGCCAAGAGTGGCAAGGGAATGGCTCTCAAGAAGGTGGAGCGGAAGAGCCCGACCCTCGGCGCAAAGGCCCCCGCGGGTGCGGTGGTCCTCTTTGACGGTAGCAATGTTGATCACTGGAAGAACGGCAGGATCACCGACGGGTTGCTGGGTGCCACCGGCGCGATCAGCACGAAGCTTTTCCGGGACTGCACTATTCACGTGGAGTTCCGCACGCCGTATCGCCCGCATTCACGGTCCCAGGGACGGGGCAACAGCGGAGTCTACTACCAGGGCCGCTGGGAGACCCAGGTTCTCGATTCCTTCGGATTGGAAGGCCTCATGAACGAGTGTGGGGGGATCTACTCCATCGCCGCCTCCAAGCTTAACATGTGTCTCCCGCCCCTGAGTTGGCAGACCTATGACGTGGAGTACACCCACGCCAAGTTTGACAAGGAGGGGAAGCGTACGGCCTGGCCGCGCATGACGGTCAAGTTGAATGGAGTGGAGGTCCACGAGGATCAGGAGATGGGCAAAACCCATACCACGGCAGCTCCGGTGAGTGGCCCGCTCAAACCGGACGTGGGAGGCCCGATCTTCCTGCAGAATCACGGAAACCCGGTCGTTTACCAGAACATCTGGGTGCTGCCCAAAAAGTAACCCCTGCGGGAGCTGTCCGGAACAGGCCCTATGGCTCGATCAGGATCTGACAGCCGATTGCCTTGGTAACCGGAGTGGTGACCTTCCTGCCTCCAAGGATGGCGGCGAGGGCATCCTTGAGATCGTGGGTGGTAGGCTTGGGCCTGCGCTTGCCGTAGGTGGTGTAGGTGTCGTCAATGCGTCCACGATAGACGCAAGTGCCGTTGCGGAGGTAGACGTGTGCCTCGGGAGTGACTCTCGCCTTGTGGAGTCGGGCGTAGTCCTGCCTGTTGTCGAGGATGACCGGGCTGATCACCTCGAACTCGCCGGCGTGTCTGGTGAGATCCTCCTTTTTCCCATCGGGGTCAGGATGAAGCTGGAAGAAGCGTACGCCCTTTGCCTCGAAGGTCCGAGCCAGGCGGCGCAGGGTAGGCTGGTAGAAATTGGCGATGGGGCAGGTCGTGTCGACGTAGACGAAGACCACCGCAACAGTTCCCTTGGATCTGGCAGGTTCATGTGTCACGCCGGTGACATCCACAAGGCGGAGATCTTCCAGCTTGAGGGGAGCCTGCTTCCGGTTCGACTGGGACCAAGCCGTGGAGCTGAGGAGCAGGAGGAACGTCAGCAATATGCAGGAAAGCTGTTGCATCGCAGAAGTCGCTAGCGTCTGCGGAACCCTCCGAGGAAAGAGTTGAGGTATTGCTGCACCGCTGGCTGCTCATCCTTGTCGAGGATCTTGTTTCCATTCTTGTCAAAGCGCGAGAAGATCCGGGAACGCATCCGGCCCGGGACCTCTTCATACTGGATGAGTCCGTCTCTGTTCTCGTCGTAGTTCTTGACGTTGAGGAAGCTCTTGC
>Ga0315316_10001451_pt1 | contig 16607 bp, 12 predicted proteins | sample M160m3416metaG_FD_203702 | JGI IMG/M metagenome (GOLD analysis project Ga0315316, IMG submission 203702) | Ammonia-oxidizing marine archaeal communities from Monterey Bay, California, United States - M1 60m 3416 | ecosystem: Environmental > Aquatic > Marine > Intertidal zone | place: USA... | reverse complement strand
TTCGGCGCAAGAGTCGCATCCCAATCCACCTCGACCAACACGCTCGACATCCGCGCACCTCTTTCAAACGAAATCCCTCGAGAAGGAGGTCCGCATGCCCCACCGATGGCCGCGGGTGGCGACGGCAAAGAGTCTCGCGACACCGGGCCAGCCAAGCATCCCCGTGACGAGCTCGACACCGAGAGACTGACTCGTTTATCGATGCAGCGGACGAAGCTGCTCGACTAAACGCCTTTCACGGCTCTGCCCAGTGGGTCGCAGACAGGATGACCCAGCCCTCCACGCAAGCGTCCCCGACCCTCCTGCCGAACGGTCACTGTGGGCTGGGGCCAGGCTCCTTTACTTCAACAGTCCGCTCTTGCGTGCCCGTTTCTTCCATGTCCTCATACAACGCGCGTTGTTCTGCCGTCATCGCATCGAGATGGGCCCGCGCTTCATCGAGAGGCATCGTCTCGATCGTGCCATCCTCTCTTTGAACGGTCACGCCGCCCTGAAGCCACATCTTCATCCGCTTCGCTCGGACCTTCTTCTCCGGATGACAAACGAGGTTGCAGGCGCTGCAAAGGGGCGCGGCCGCCATCTTGCCCGTCATGCCCCTGCCCTCGTCGTATCCGCTCGGCACGGGCGGGCGCTTCTCTAAATCTCCCAGCAGCTCCCCCATCTTTTGCATGAGCTCGCCGTCGTTGTCGGGAAGTTGTTTTCTCGCGGGGCCCCACGAGCTGAATTTGCCGTCTCGGGAGAGGCCCGTCGCACCCATCATGTGCGAGGCGCAGCGCGAATGATGCTCCCGCGCCGCGTATTTGTGGTGTCCGTGATCGCCCATCTTGACCGTCGTGAATTCGGTGCGACTCATGTAGCGAGTGGGGCAGACGTTTCCACACCAGTTGCACTCGTCGCAGTAGTTGACCTCGGGCGGGAGCACCGGCGTCGGAGGAAGGTCCGCGGTGGTAATCAGCGCGCCGAGCGTCACCGTCGCACCGTGGCTCTCCGTCAGGATGTTGCCCGACATGCCGAAGAAGCCGACACCCGAGGCCGCCGCGAGGTGGCGCTGAGAGATGAGCGGGAGAGCGCGCATCGCGATGTCGGCCTCCGTCGCCGGATTCCGCTCCGCTGCCTTCTCCTGCCATTCGTTCTGCGGCATGACGTCGCTCTGGCCGTCGGCGATCGTGTTGGCCGGATTGACGTTCTCTGCCTCGTAGCCCAACTCGCGCAGTTGAATTGCCATCTCCGACAACAGCTCGTTCACGATCTCGTTGGTTCGGGTCGTGTCCTTCTTGTACGGGTAATGGTCGATCTTGCCCATATAGAGGTCGATCGAGGCTTCGTCGATCGGGAAGGCCACGACGATCGCCGAACGCGCGCCCGCGAGCTGGCGTGTGAGGTCGGTCGAAGGTGGTCCTCCTTCGAGGCCCGCCCGGTTGCAAACTCCCACCGCGTTGCAGCCCGCCTTTGTCGCCGCCACGAGCAGTCGCTCGCGAAGCGCCAATAAATCGTCTAATCCCTCGTTCATCTCCGCACCTCCGAGCCCGAAAATCGCGCGTCGCTACTCAATCGTGCGGCCGCCACAGCCTGGCCCCTACCAGTGGGACCTTACAAAATACTCGATCATTGGCAGCCACCGATGGGCGGCGAGAATCCGAGGCGCTCGCTACGCCCAGGACCACTGATTCGATCGGAAGATGGGGTTTCTACCCGTCATCAGGCGATTGGCCCCAGAGCCGGGAGCAGACAGGAGTGGATCGATTCGTCGCCCGGAATCTCTCGCTTGAGGGTCCGGATGGCCGAGCGCTAGCCACCCGACGCGGCGCCGGTGGCGGCCTTGATCGTGATCTCCTTTCCCACGACAACGGCCGGCACGAAGTCGGGGATCGGCTGTTCGCCCTCGATTTCCGGCCTGGCGCATCCGGCCTTCGCTGGCCCAACCACCTGCGGAGGCGACGCTAAGCTCTGCGTCGTCCCCGAGATCCGTTTCGACCCGCGACAGGAATTTCATGGCCAACCACGCCCTCACATGCTTTGCCCTATCGCTCGCGTCGCTGCTGTCCGCCCTCACCAGCGGCGCAGAAGAGCCGGCCCCGCCGATCCGACACACCGTGTTCTTTGAACTGCGCTGCGCACCCGGGAGCTCCGACGAAGCCGCATTCTTCGCTCGCGCCGCAGCGCTCGCCGAGATCCCCGACGTCCACGAGTTTCGTCGCGTCGAGGAAATCAGCCAAAAGAACCCCTACCAACACGGCCTCTTGATGACCTTCGAGAGCCCCGCCGCCTACGCTCGATACAACGAGCACCCGGCACACCTTGAATTCGTAGAAGAGTTCTGGATCCCCAACGTGACACGTTTCATCGAGCTCGACTTCGTCGCCCCACCAAACCCCTAAGACCGGCAAAGACCATTCCACATGGGCTGTCGCCCAGGAAGAGACGAAAGCGCCAGAACGGGGCGGATTTAACAAAATGCTACGTAGAGGCGGTGACTGAACGGCAGCTCGAAATGCCTTTTCGCGCTCAGCTCCTCGGTCGACATGCCTCTCTTGCGCGCCATGGAGATCCCTCGAGCCCCGGTACCAGGAGTGCCTGGGTCTCGGTGCTCTGCTTCAGCTGGACGGTCGCCTGCACGCAATGCAAACTACCTGTGCCCCATTCGTCGGGCCCGGCGGTTTGAAGGCTCTGCTAATTTCTCGTTACGGTCCATCGTGCAATGAGCATCCCCGATTCGTTCAAAAGCCGCTCCGAAGACACCGCTCATTGGCGCAAACTGGACCCATTCGAATCGCTCTCGGACGCCACGTGGGAACGGGTCTTGCGGAAACTCCGGCACGGATACCGGTTCGAACGCTCGTTTATTCGCCAGATCTCCACAAAAGGTCGAGAGGGTGCAGCTCAGCGCACGGTCTACGGCCTAGTCGACGGTCGAACGATCGCTGTGTTTCGCACGCGGGGACGCGCTGGATTCCAGGCAGATATGACTGCCGGCGCTGCAGCGGGGCAGGCCCGTACCTTGGATTGGGGAGGGAGCCCGAACTCCCCATGGCTCACGCTTACGCTGGTGGATCTCGAGGACGGGGCACAGATCACTCGTGTTCAGGCCTCGCTGGACCGACCGGAGTGCAGCGCAGCATTCCACCTGCTGCTCGAAGATACGACCCTCACCTCGGAAATGGAGGAGCATTTCGCTCGACTGGGCAGGGCAGTGCCCGAGATTTCTGCAGCAGACGATTTGCTCTGCCGATGCATGAAGGTTCCCCGCGCGAGGGTGCAGGAGGCAATTGACGGCGGCCTCACAACCCTGACTCAGGTCGAGGCCGCCACAGGCTGCGGCGGCGTGTGCGGCGGTTGCCGCATTCACGTCGACTCAATGCTCTCCAATGTCGACAACGACGATAGAAATCGGACCGTCGACAACGATGGCCCTGAAATCGAAATCCACGTGCCTCTGACCTCCAAATGGGGAGCGCGGTTTGGTCGAGCCTCAGCGATTTCTGTCGGGCTTTGGCGCTATCTGCGTCCCGGCGTTGCCGTGGCGTCGATCCTAAGCCTTCCGATCGTCATATTCTTCTCGCTGCAAGCTGCACTCTTAGTCGCCGTAGCGACGGCATTGATTGTCGCATTCGACCTGCATGCGGCCTGGCGGCAATGGCACGAAATCTTTGTGCAGGCGATCGCTCCGCCGGTAGGCATTGCGCCCGACGAGGAGCGGCCTGCGGGGTTTGCGGAGGACGGCGCGCAGGTGATTCGTTCGATCGTCATGCGCAAACTTCCGTTCTGGGACTGGGTGACCTACAAATTACACGCTTCGCCGGGTCTACATCCTCAACAGTGCCCTGCGCTGGGCCAGGTACCAGCTTCGTACGCGAATGCTCCGGGCAGGTTTCGAGAGGGCTCGCCGCTGGGGTCGCCGTTCTCGTCAGTTCTGGGGTAACGCGCCTCCGCGCGTCGCCGAAATGCGCCGCCAGAGCAGAAAAAGCTGCCGATCGTGTCACACCTGACCTTCGATCCACCCCCTCTACACGGAGAGAGGACAATATCGAGTCGAGCCGCTGGAAGACCTCCCATAGGCGGGGAAGACCCTTCTTCGGCAACGGGGAGAAAGACGACGTCAAGGGACTCCGGAGCTGCACGCCATCCGGATCGTGACCGCCCCCACCACACGTCTCAGCAGACTGGCTCCTAGTTCGCTACCGATGAGGTCCGGATTACCGCTCGATCGAACCCTATACAGGAGGGACTGGATGACGACCGAGGCGCGGACCTGGCTGCATGGAGTCGTACTGCTGCTCGTCGCAGGGCTCCTTGCCTGCGATGGCGGGTCCGTGTCCCCGGACTTCGACGGTCCCCTCGCGGACTGGCCCGAATACGGTGGCGACAAGGGCGGGATGCGCTTCGTCCCGGCCACGCAGATCACGCCCGCAAACGTCGACCAGCTAGACGTCGCCTGGATCCATCGAAGTGGCGACTACTCAGACGGCGGCGACGGAAACGCGCGCACCAGCCTGAGTGTGACGCCGATCCTGGTCGACGACGCGCTCGTCTTCTGCACGCCCTACAACCGGGTGATTTCCGTCGACGCCGAAACGGGGGTCGAGCGCTGGCGCTTCGATCCGCACCAGCGCCAGGAGACCCTGCCCGATCCCCACACGCGACTCTGCCGAGGCGTCGCGTACTGGGAGGAGCGAGCCGCGGACGCACGAGACAAACACTGCGGACGCAGGATCTACACCGCGACGGTCGACTCCGAATTGCTTGCCATCGACGCGACCTCGGGTGAGGCCTGCACCGACTTCGGCCAGTCGGGCCGCGTGGCGCTTCGCGAGGGAATCGGAGAGGCCGAGGCGTGGGAGTATTACACGACGTCACCCCCGATCTCGATCGGTGACGTGATCGTCGTCGGCGCGATGGTCTACGACAATCGACGTGTCGACGCGCCTCCGGGTGTGGTTCGCGGCTTCGATGCACGAACGGGAGAGCTCGAGTGGGGCTGGGATCCCGTACCGCCCGAATACGATGGCCCGAAACCCACTGAAGGAGAGTTCACCAAGGGCACGGCGAACGTCTGGTCGATTCTTTCAGCCGACGAGGATCTCGATCTCGTCTTCGTCCCGACCGGGAACGCCGCGACCGACTACTTTGCCGCATCGCGGCATGGCCTGGACTACTTCGCGAGCTCGGTCGTCGCCCTTCGCGGGTCGACGGGTGAGCTCGCCTGGAACTTCCAGATGGTTCACAAGGACGTCTGGGACTTCGACACAGCATCGCAGCCCGTCGTGTTCGACCTCAACACACCGGACGGCACGATTCCCGCCCTTGCCCAAGCGACGAAGATGGGACACGTCTTCCTGCTGGACCGTCGAACGGGCAAGCCGATCTTCGGCGTCGAGGAACGACCCGTCCCGGGCGACGGCGTGCCCGGCGAAATACTGTCGCCGACCCAGCCCTTCCCAACGCACATCCCGCCTCTTCATCCGAGCGAGCTGACACCGGAGATGGCGTTCGGCTTCACGCCCCTCGACCGGGCGGCCTGTCGCAGACTGATCGGGCAGTATCGCTACGACGGCCCGTTCACGCCACCGACCATCGAGGGCAGCATTCAGTACCCGATCAACATGGGCGGAGCGAATTGGGGAAGCGTCTCGATCGATCCAGAACGGGGACGACTTTATGTGAACATGACACGAATCGCCGGCGCGATCGAGATGGTCCCCCGCGAAGAGTACGACGCGCTCGACACGAAGGCCTCCCAATGGCCCTACCAGCTGATGCCCATGCTCGGAACGCCCTACGCCGTGCGCCTCAAGCCGCTTCTCTCGCCTCTCGGTGCGCCCTGCAGTCCACCTCCCTGGGGCACCCTGACGGCCATCGACCTCGCTACCGGACGGGTCGCCTGGGAATCGGCCCTCGGGAACAGTCGCAACCAGGCGCCCTTCCCGATCTGGATGCTCCCGGGGATCCGCGACCGTGGCTCGCCCAACCTGGGCGGCTCGATCGCGACCGCGAGCGGACTCGTCTTCATCGGCGCCGCAACGGACGGCTACCTGCGTGCCTTCGACGCCGAAAGCGGAGAAGTTCTCTGGAGCCACCATCTCCCGCACACCGTGAACGCGACCCCAATGAGCTACCGCCTGCGCAAGGACGGCCGACAGTTCGTCGTCGTCGCAGCCGGCGGGCACGCGTGGTCTACCGCCGGCGACCTGCTGGTCGCCTTCGCGCTCCCGGAGTAGAGCCAGCCCGCTCGCTCCTCGGGCTCAGGATGAACGCACGCGCTGAGGCTTTCCAGCGCCGGGCATTCGCCGCTGCGTGATACGAAGGATCTTCGATCGCGCGCCAGAGCGGATCGCCATTTCAGGCTACCTTTTCAGGCCCGCCGGTCATGGGTCCTCTCGGCCCTCACCCCACCCCGGTGCATCCATCCCTCGACTCTTCAAGCGGCACCTCGACAAGCCGGGCCTCAGCGCGAAGTCCGACGGCCGAGCAAGAAAGATTCGGCGAGAAACATTCGGTCAGGTATCGAAATTCGGGAGGTTGAAGTTCTGGCCCTAAAGTGAGCTGAAGTAGGCGGCAAGCATGTCGATCTCGGCATCACTCAGCGGCTTCGCCAGCGGTGACATCATCGCGTCCTTCCGTTCTCCGCTCCGATACGCCTTCAGCTGCGCCGCAAGGTATCCCTGCTTCTGGCCGGCCAGGTTGGGCCACTGATCATTGTTCGAGATCCCATCCAATCCGTGACAGGCGGTACAGGAAGCGGCCTTGCTCTCCGCGACGGGAAGGTCGCGGGCACAGCCCATCACAGACGTGAGAAATATCGTGAACAGCACGAACGCACGCGTCATCGGAATTGCTCCGGGTACGAGGAGAGGGCCAGCATTATGCTACTTTAACCCCGAGACTCGTCGAGGGCGCGGACACGAACGAGTTCGAAAGGAGATGACTCGGCGAGATGGTAAGGGCTCGCACTCGGATCCCTACCGGGGCGCTTCTGCTCTGCTTGCTGGGCGCTTCGTGGGTCACCTCGACCGCCTCGGCCGTCCCTCTTTTCTCCCGGCAGACGGCTCAGCCCTGCGGTCGCTGTCACGCGTCCGCCCCCGAACTGAACACGTTTGGCCGCCGATTCAAACTCGCCGGCTACACCTTCGAGAGCAAGAAATATAAGCCGATACCACTCTCGATCCTGGCACTGACGAACTACACACATACTCGCGAAGGCGTAAAACCGTCACCGCACAACGCCGACTCGAACGACAATGTGCGCACGCAGTTTGTGAACGCGTACACGGGAGGCGTAATCACCAAATCGGCCGGTGCACTCGTGCAGGGCACTTACGAAGGCGACCGGCGAAAGGTGGCTCTCGGTAACGTCGACGTGCGCTACGTCCATGACACCCACATCGGCGATGAGAGCGTCCTATTCGGCTTGGCTATCCACAATGACCCTGGCCGGCAGGACCCGTGGAATACCGGTCTGAACAGAACATGGCCTTATTTCAAGAGTGACCTCGAGCCGACGCCGAGGAACGGCTTGGTACTCGACCGGGCTCTCTCGAGGAGGGTCGTCGGCGCGAGCGGCTACGGGTTCGTCAACGACTCTCTGTACCTCGAGCTCGGGACATACCTGCCGCTGGGTGGCGACGCTCGGAATGCAGTGAACGTGCGCAGTGGCACCGAGTTAGAGAACCCCGCGCTCTATCTCCGCGCCGCGAGAGAGTTCAAGCTACGCCGCGGGGCCCTATCGATCGGCGTCGCCTACCTCGATGCAAAAGTGCAGAAGTCGGAGTCTCGATTCCCCTACAACGCACGTGACCTCCTCGTCGACGTCCTCTATCAGCGCAAGATGCCACCCCACCTCTTCTCGTTCAGCGCCAGCTACGCGCACGAGTTTCTCGACACGGGATCGGCCCGTTCGCGGGGGCAGGCCGGCAGCGATTCGAATCATCTGGACCGATACGACTTATGGGGGAAATATGTCTACAAGTCCAGCTACGGCTTCGGTCTAGGCTTCCGTGGCATTCACGGTTCCAAAGACCGGCTCTTTTTCGAGACCTCGGACGGGCGGCCGGATACGGGCACCCTTCGCGTCGATCTCTACTGGAACCCTCTGAACAAACGGCCCCCAAAATTCTACCCCTGGGTCCGGACTCGCTTCGGGATTCAATATGCTCATTTCGTGACGTTCGATGGCCGGGCCGACGATTCCGACGGAAACGGGCGCGACGCAAAGGACAACGACACGGTGCAGATCTACTGGGGACTCGTCTTCTGAAGCGCAGACACCCATTTGCGGGCTGCTGCTAGGCCGAGATTGCCGTTCTTGCAGGCCTCCGGGCCGCTCGGTAGCATCCCTTTAGCACTTGTGTCCTGACACCGCATACGGAGTCACATCATGCCTGAAGTGATGGTTCAGACCTCTCCGAGTCCGCCTGGCTTCCTTACGGAGCCCTGGCACAACTTTGGTGAGACCTTCGACGACCTCGTAATCAACGGACAGCCGGCACCCTACCCCGTCGTCAACGAACGTGCCGTGCGTTCGACAGCTGGGCTGATGCTCATCGTCGCGACGATCGGCTTTTCATTTGCGTATTTCACGCAGTGGTACGCGCCGCTAAAAATCATCACGGCACTCTTCTTCCTGGACTTCTCCGTGAGGCTCGCCACGGGACTCACGCCCCTGAGTCCGTTCGGAACTCTCGGCACCTGGCTCGTCCGAAACCAAAGAGCCGAGTGGACCGGTGCAACGCAAAAAAAGTTTGCTTGGGCCATTGGCGCCGTGATCTCGCTGTCCATGATGATTGTCACAAACATGAACATCAAGGGCGAACTCCCCTTCACGATGTGCATCATCTGCATGATTCTGATGTGGGCCGAGACCGCGCTTGGAATCTGCATCGGCTGCAAGCTCTACGGGTGGCTCATTCGACGCGGCGTGCTCACTGAGCCCGAATATGCGCCGGCCTGTCCCGGCGGCGCGTGCGAGGTTCCTCAGCCCGACTAGACTCACAGCGATCGCGCTGATACGCGCTAGGCAAATACGCCTTTCTGCTGGTTCTAGCGGTCTCTCACCCCAGTTCGCGCGCGGCATCACGCGGTAGCGGAAACCAGCGCAACAACTCACAATCGTCGCTCAGCTCAGGGTCTTCCATCTCTGCTTCATCGAACGACCGATCGCGGGTCAGGATTTCACGCCCCTCGTCGAGGTAGCGCTGCAATGAGGTCTCGGGTTCCGTCACGCGACGTGATCGGAACTCCAGATTCCCCGTCGCGTAGGAGAGATCGTCGAGCCGCAGCACGGGCTCGGGGCGACCACGCTGGTGATACCAGAGTCCCGTAGGAGCGTCGAAGCGGTAGCGCGGAAGCAGGCGCCAGCCGTGCTCAGCGACGAGCTCGACGGCGGCGAGGATGTACTCGAAGACCGTCTCGCTGATGAAGTAATTGAAGTTGACGCGCGCCCAGCCCGGTTTGATCCCCTCTGTACCGCGGTCGATCTCGCGGGTGAAAGCCTCTGACCGTTCGGGCTCGATCTGAAATAAGCTGTGGCCATAGGGCCCGGCACAGGAGCAGCCGCCACGCGCCTGGATGCCGAACAGGTCGTTGAGTAGAGCAACGACGAAGTTGAAGTGCAGAAAACCGTCCCCGTGACGAACGCAGAAGGACACGATCGAAAGGCGTTCGAGTTCCGTCGAGCCGAGGATCCAGATATGCGGATTTCCGGACCACCGCTCGAGCGCCCGTCGAACGAACTCGTCTTCGCGGGCATGGATGGCGTCGGCACCGACGGCGTTTTTCAACTGGAAGACCAGGCCCGCGCGGATCGACTCGACGATCGCCGGCGTGCCGCCCTCTTCCCGGTGGACGACGTCATCGAGGTAGGCATGCGTCGTCGGCGTCACGAACGCGACGGTGCCGCCACCCGGTACGGTAGGCACGCGATTCTGGAAGAGGTGCTTTTTCGCAACCAGGATACCAGGAGTGCCAGGCCCCCCGATGAACTTATGCGGCGAGAGAAAGACCGCGTCTTTCGAGGACTCGCCGGCAGGCGACACTGGATTCATCTCGATGTTGAGATACGGGCCGGCCGCCGCGTAGTCCCAGAACGACAAAGCGCCTTTCGCGTGCAAGAGCGAGGTGATCGCAATGTCGTCCGAGATAATCCCGGTGACGTTCGACGCTGCTGAAAAGCTCCCGATCTTGAGCGACCGGGTCGAGTAGGCCTCGAGCGAGCGTTCGAGCGCCTCGACGTCGATCCGACCGTCATCGTCCTCGGGGATCGTCACGACGTCCGCGATCGATTCGCGCCACATCAGTTCGTTCGAGTGATGTTCGTAGGGTCCAATAAATACAACGGGACGCTCGTCGTCCGGAATTTGGGTCACGTCGAGTTTCTCTGCGAGCTGCTCCGGCATGCGCAGCCCGAGGGCCGCGACGACCTTAGCGATCGCCGAGGTCGCGCCAGAGCCGCAAAAAATAATGACATCGTCGCTGCCGCCGCCGACAGATTCGTGGATGATCCGGCGGGCGTCCTCGCGAAGGCGATTCGTCTGCAGGCCAGTCCCAGAGGAGTCCGTGTGCGTATTTGCGTACAGCGGCATGACTTCCCGGCGCATAAAGTCCTCAATGAAATCGAGCGACCTCCCCGACGCGGTGTAGTCGGCGTAGACGATCCGTCTCGGCCCAAACGGCCCCTCGATCACGACATCGTCCCCAATCACCGAATCGCGGATCTTATCGAGGAGCATGCGATGGCGAGTCGCGCCGATCGGCGCGACCCCCTCCGATGGAGCGGGGCTCCAAGGACCGAGCGGGAGGGGCGTGACCGGAACGGCGCTTTCGTGCGAACGCGACCGTGCCTCGGCCTCGTCGAGCGCCACTGCGATGCTGCCCATGACAGCGCGTAGGAACTTCATCGAGCCCGCCGAACGCCGCCCAAGGAAACCTTCGAATTCAGCGCGTGGGAGCTCGAGTAGAACGCAGTCCTCCCGAGCGTGGCAGCTGGCCGTCCGCGGGATGTCGTCGATTAGGGAGATCTCGCCGAACATCCGCCCGGGACCGAGCACTGCATGCTGGATTCTACGTTCTCCGTAGGTCAACGAGACGTCGACGGCCCCCGCGACGATCAGAAAGCATGAATCCGCGACCTCTCCCTGGTCGAAGATCCGGTGAGCCGCCCTGACCACCCATTCTCGCGTCTGGGTGCGGAGCTCTGCCAGCTCTTCCTCGTCGAATGCCTCGAAGAAGGCCAACGGTTGGAACAGGCTCAGCGCCGAGGACGGACGGTCGCGCAGCGTGCCGTCCGGGTTGCGCGAAGGAATCGACGGCGCGGCCGGCCCGGACTCAGGGGCCGAGCGTTCGAGGTCGAGTGCACGGATACGTTCACTGAGAAGTCGGGCGAGTCGGAGCATCACCTCGAATAGAGCCGGCTCGGGTTTTCTGCACAGCTCGGTCAGATCCGAGGCATCCATCTCAAAGCCGGACGTCGGAACGAGCGCCTTCGTCTCGTAGGCATAGGTGCTGCATCCGGCGAGCACCTCGAGGCCAATCCAATGACCGGGCGTAAGCCTCGTCGAGGAGTCCGGTCCATCGCCTTGCTCGACTTCGCCCTGGCACAGCAAGAGGGCCCGGCCCCCTGTCATGCCTCGACGCGTCAGGCTCTCGCCGGGCTCCGCCTGGAACGGGCGCAGGCGTTTCTCGAGCTCCCTGCGTGCGGTCGCGGAGAGACCTCCGAAGAGCACATCGTCGGCGAGTATTTGCGCTCGGGCGTTCGCAGTCATCGACGCCGTCTCCATTTCAGGCTGTTTCTCGTCATGCTGCTCCTCGACACGATCCGTCCAAGACGCCCGGGTCATCTCCATGATACGGCATCGCGCGCGATCACGACGAAGCGTAGTTTGGTGTATCGTCCCAATATGTGTCGCGCGCTCGCCTATCTCGGAAAGCCAGTCGCCCTCGAGAGCCTGATATTTGCGCCGGATAGCTCGCTCGTCCGACAGACCTACGCGCCCCGAATGCTCGGCAAGCCGAGCCTCGCCGGCTTCGGAATGGCCGCGTGGGACGAGACCTCGTTCCGGCCCAACGAACCCTTCGTCTACCGGACGACCACGCTCCCTTCCTTCGACCCCAACCTGCATCACCTCACCGCCAAGCTCCGCCCATCGTCACTCATCGCGCACGTGCGTGGCGTTCCGCTCGTGGGGAGCCCAGCTGTCGGTCCGCAAAATCTACACCCCTTCCGGTATCCAGACTTTTCGCTCGCGATGGCGCATAACGGCGACCTAGCACGCTTCGACGAGATGAAGTTCGACCTGCTCGAGTACGTGAAGCCCGAAATCGCCGGTGCCATCCGGGGGACCACGGATAGCGAGTGGATCTACGCCCTGCTGATGTCACAACTCGAAGATCCAACGGCCGACCAGGATGCATCGTCGATCCAAAAGGCCGTGGAGATCACGCTTTCGCTTCTTCGCGACGCCCGCACGCGCCGCGGGATTGAAGCTTCCTCATCGGTGAACCTATTTCTCTGCGACGGCAACGATTTATTTGCGACGCGATTTGCGTTCGACTACGGCCGCAACCTCGACCAGCTGCCTTATCCGGATCCAGAGTTTCTGAGTCTCTGGTACACGATCGGGAACGATTACGGCAGGCACGACGAAGAGTGGAAGATGATCGGTGGGAGCGAGGCGTCGACGAGCGCGATCGTTGCCTCTGAGCCGCTCACGAGCGATGTGTCTACGTGGGTCGAAGTCCCTGAGTACTCCATGCTCTCGGCGAGCCTCGATGGGGACCGAATGCGTGTCGAGGTGATCGAACTCGACGCCTGACGGACCTTTCGAGCACCTGGAGTGGTGCCGCTCCTCCACGACGCAGTGGGGCAAGCCCGGGGCTACCTGCCGAGGCGTGCCTTGCCCGTGAGCGCGAGGTGTGTGAGGCGCCGCTCGGAGCGCCCCAACCCGTCCGACATCAGCCGAACGAGGCTATCCATGAACCGCATACTGGATGGCGAGACCCCCTCGAGCAATGCCTCAAAATCGGAAGTGCCCAGTTCGAAGAGCGTGGCCGTCTCCCGGATCACGCAGGTCGCCGAACGAGGTGCCGGATCGATCAACGCGAGGTGTCCCACCATTTTGCCCGGCCCGAGCAGAGCAACGCGCTCGGAAACATCGCGTCGATTCACTCGCACCTCCACCGCTCCGCGCGCAACTACGAAACAAGAGTCCGCCGCGTCACCCTCCTCGAATAAAACGTCGCCGCGTGAAATCTCTCGGCACGTCATTCGCCGTGCGAGTTCCTCCCGCTCCTCCGGCTCGAATGCGGAAAAAAACGGTACATGCGCGAGCTCGTCCGCTCTCGGCATCTCGCGAAACTGACCGACTTGTTCCGACTCCCTCTCGCCCACAGAATCCCCCGGCTCGTCGAGTCCATCGCCGATCACACAGGCTATGTTGTCGGTGACCTGGCGGAGCCTTTCCGATGCTCGTCCCAAGACACGCCGCAACACGCGGATACTGGCAGGACTCGGCGAATACCAGAGCATCTTCTCCAGATCGTCCCGACGGATCGAGAGTCCGTAGGTCGGCTCGCTGCAGCGAGCCGAGGACGTACGGACCGCCGTCCGCAACAGGCAGATCTCGCCGACAACCCCCCCTGAGCTGGCCTCTCCCACGACGATCCGCTCGTCGCCTGGGACGCGGACGGATATTTCCACATGCCCACTCTCAACGACGAAGACCTTCTCCGCTGGATCTGCCTGCCGGTACAAGAATTCTCCAGCGTCGAAACTGAAAGATTCGGCCCCATGTTCGATATTTTCGATCTCATTGGGCTGGAGGCCCTCAAAGAGATCGACGGAGCGGAGTAGGCCTGCCTGAGACACGCGCATACTCTAGCTAAACGCGTAGCCGACGGACATCGGAGGCGACGACTTCGTGTCCTCAGGCGCTAGAGGCGAGACCGCGCGCCCCTGAAGGCCCTGCTGGTCGCGCGAAGTCACTTATTCGTACGATCGCCACCTGCGTTTTTTGATCGCTTTGCATAACAGACCACTTTCGTTTTTCCGTCTCGGCACGGACAACCGCAGGTTCGCCTGCACCCGACTTCGTGATACAGCTGAGAGATCTCGACCCTCTCCGTAAATTCGGAATGGCAACCCTCGATCGATCAGAAACGCCATCGTTGGGGGCTCACCTTCCCATGTTCAGGTAATCATGCTCGACGAGCTCGTTGCCGCGGGCTAGTCGCTACTGAGTTGGGGGATGTTATCTTTACGGCCACGGGCACTCTCGCGAACCACCGAAGGCAAGCCAACCCAAATCCAGCAAGACCGGAGACCAGAGCATGTCAAAGAGGCGCACTACGCTCCTGACCCCCGAAATTCTCGCCGACCAATACCCGGTCATCGCGGAGCTTCGGGCAAGCGAGCCAGTCTTCTGGGACGACACCATTCACGGATGGTTGGTCTTCCGGCATGACGATGTGAAGGCGCTTCTTTCGGATTCGCGCTATTCGCGCGATCGGAAAATGAGCCCGCATTACGAAGCTCCTCCGAAGGGCAGCTGGTCGGAGCGGCTCGACAACGAATCCTTCGGCGGGGGGAGCGAAAAGGACCATCGTCTATGGCGCAATCGTCTGTCGGTCGGATTCACACCCCGTGCCGTTCGCCGCATGGAGAATCAAGTCCGCGAGGTCGTCGAGCAATTCGCCGCTCCGATTCGCGCGAGCAAAGGAAGGGCCGACCTCGTCGCCGAGTTCACGAACCCGATTCCGAATACCGTGATCAGTCGAATCACGGGCATTCCGCCCTACCCCGGCGACGAGGATCGCTTCCGATGTCTCGCGCAAGACGTGATCCGGCGGTTTTTTCCCATGGCCGACGAAGAGAACAAGCGTCGCGGGGAACATGCCCTAGACGAACTCGCGGAATGGGTCGGGAAGCTTGGAGACGAACGTCGCCAGAGTCGCCAGGAAGATTTGATCTCCGACCTGATCCACGGGAACGACGGCGACTATGAGATGACCAACGAAGAGATCGTCATCATCATCGCGACGCTCGTCGCTGCGGGATCCGAAACCACGACTCTAGGCGGAACGAACGTCCTCAGGCTACTACTCCAAAACCCTCAGGAACTCGCGAAACTCCGCCAGGATCCGAGCCTCTCGGTAGGTGCTGTCCGAGAATCGCTCCGTCACAGCTTCGGAACCGCAATCTCGGGCGTTCCCCGGTTCGCCCTCGAAGACATCGAGCTTCGCGGCAAAACGATCCGCAAGGGCGATATGGTCATGCCGAGTACGGGCGGCGCGAATCGCGACCCCTCGGTCTTCGAAGACCCCGACCGCTTCGACATCACACGCGACACGCGTGAGATGCTCGCCTTTGGCCACGGCCCGCACTACTGCCTCGGCGCAAACCTCGCGCTCCAGGAAATGAGCTGCATGATCGAAGCTGCCCTTCCCTTCATGCCGGAAGGAACAGAGCTGCTCGAGGACGAAATCGAGTGGGAGTCGATCGGGATCATGACACGCGCCATGAATTTGCCGATCCTGCGACCCTGATGGGGTGGCAATTCGAAACGCACCGACCGAGGCTTCTTTCACTCTAGAAGGAGATGCTCCGTATTTTCCGCGTCGTCGGCCGGTCCGCAGTCCCGCGTTCCCCCCAAGCGCTTCGTAGTCACGCTGCGGAACACAGACCTTGCGATCCAATCGGGCCGGCAGTTTCATCTCGTCCTCGACGTTGTCAGTCATACCAGTGGCCCCCAGGCACCGCACGCGGTCGTTGTCGCCGCGGGTGGCTTCGAGCTGATTCACAAGCTCGTTCCCGAGAGAGGGATCGGGATCCGACGATGCCTTGCTGCGCAAGAAGACCAGCCGGGCCTTCTCCCGGGCCTTCTCGAGGAGCGAAGGCAAGGCTCGAAGTCGTTACAGCGAGCCGCGTTTTCGACAAAGAGCGCACTAGGATAGACCCCTGCCTCTGGGCGTGACGACGAGGGCCGGGCAATTTCAAGGGTGGGGCGCACTCATGCGAGGGGAAGATCTGCGCATTTCGAATCAGTCGGGGCGCTGACGGGACACGAGTCTGCGCAGGAACTCGACCGAGGGATTCAATTGTCGGCGGTCAAACCTTCCTCTGCGAATCCCGACCTGCTGCTCGAGCAGTCCTCGATCAAGAGGAGCCCCGGGCCGCCGCGACCACGCGTGCGACGAGGCCTTCGATGTCGAGCCGGTCTCCGCGGTCGAGTCCGAGGCGCACGATCACGAGACCGTCGTTCGGAACCACTACGACGTACTGACCTTCGAAACCCGACGCCATGAAAACATTCGAGGCGAGCCGCGGAAAACGGCGGACGCCCTCGGCGGGATCTACGTTCAGCCACCAATGCGCACCGTAGGTTCCTGCTGTGTTCGTCGCCGTCGGGCGCAGCGCGTAATCGATCCAGGTCTCCGGCAGCAGACGATTGCCTTCAAATTCGCCACGATCCAAGTAGAGTTGGCCGAGACGCGCCCAGTCACGCGCGGTCGCCAACTGATGGGAAGACCCGACGTAGACGCCAGATTCGTCGGGCTCGATGATCGCGCTCGACATACCGAGGGGATCAAAGAGCGCCTGGGCTGGGTAGCGGAGGTAGGAC
>Ga0315316_10001448_pt1 | contig 16619 bp, 11 predicted proteins | sample M160m3416metaG_FD_203702 | JGI IMG/M metagenome (GOLD analysis project Ga0315316, IMG submission 203702) | Ammonia-oxidizing marine archaeal communities from Monterey Bay, California, United States - M1 60m 3416 | ecosystem: Environmental > Aquatic > Marine > Intertidal zone | place: USA... | reverse complement strand
CGGTCCAGGAATTTGATCCTGAGAAAATCATGGCTGTCTTTATGGATCCGCTAAGCGGGGAAGTGCTGGCCATGGCAAGCAGGCCCCAATTCGACCAGGAGACACGCAAGGGTATCCGAAAAATTCATCCGGTTGCTGATAGGTATGAGCCGGGATCAACCTTCAAGGTAGTTGCTCTGGCGGCCGCTTTTGACAAGCAGATCATTACGCTGGATTCGGTCTTTTTCTGCCATAATGGGAGATACCAGGCGCCTGGATTTTTCCTCAGGGATCACCGTGCTTTTTCCTACCTGAATACCCGGGAGATCCTTTCACAATCGAGTAATATAGGCGCTTTCTTTATTGCCAAGAAACTTGAGAGCAGGTCGGGCGTCGGCACTTTCGATGGTTATATAAAGGATTTCGGCTTTGGTGCCCGAACGGGGATAGAACTTACCGCCGAGGCGGCGGGAATGGTGACCGGTCCGCAGGACAGGGCCTGGAGCCGAACCTCACTCTCGCGAATCGCGATGGGTTACGAGGTTGATGTCACTGCACTGCAGATGGCATCTGCGCTGTCGGCCATTGCCAATGGCGGCAATTTAATGAAGCCGCAGATTATACAGCAGGTGAGTTCACCCGGGGGTGAGGTGGTTTATCAGTTGCAACCCAAAAAGATCCGACGCGTGATTAGCGAGCAGGCTGCCGGCATGATGACAAATGCACTCACTGCCGTTGTTGCCGAAGGAGGCACGGGGGAAAAGGCAATGGTTGATGGTTTCGTGGTGGCAGGAAAGACGGGAACCTCCAGGAAACTGCGTAATCCGCGCAATCAGGGTTATCATCCTGGACGATATGTGGTTTCCTTTATGGGATTTCTTCCTGCAGAGAACCCCAGACTCGCAGGCATCATCGTTGTGGACGACCCGAAGAATGCCGCCCGCTATGGTGGCACGGTTGCAGCACCGATCTTCTCTGAAATAGCATCCGCAGCGATGCCCTGTTTGGGTATAAAGCCAACGGTGGTGCCGCGGCGGGTGATTAAAAACGTGCGACGCAAGGTGAAGATTCCTGCGCAGAGCTTCTGATTTATTTTGATGAACTGATGCGATTAAACACATTAACAGAAGCTGTGGAAGGCGCGGTTGTTTCCGGGAAAGGCGATCCGGAGATCAGTTCGCTTTGTTATGATTCCCGGCAGGCATCAGAAGGTGCGCTGTTTTTCGCGATTAGTGGAGGCAATAATGACGGGCATGAATATATCCGGGAGGCACTCAAGTCCGGAGTTTCGGCGGTTGTTGTTGATCGTGATGGAATGGAACTGGAAGTGCCAACCCTTGGCGTTGCCGATAGCAGAAGGGCTATGTCCGTCATTGCGGATGTGTTTCATGGACGCCCCTCTGATACGTTGAAGGTTGCCGGGGTTACAGGTACTAATGGCAAGACGACCACGGCAATGATGCTGCGCCATTTACTCAATGCGGCTCATCGTAATTGCGGCCTGCTTGGTACTGTTGAATATGATCTCGGTGGGGAGGATGCCGATGTTACCCGCACCACACCCGAGTCGGCGGATCTGCAGGGTCACCTTGCAAGGATGGTGGAGAACGGTTGTGTGGCGGCGGCGATCGAGGTCTCCTCGCACGGTATTGCCCTGAAGCGTACCGCCGATGTGCGGTTTGATGTCGCGATTTTCACCAACTTGTCTCGTGATCACCTCGACTTCCATGGAGACATGGCTGCTTATTTTGCGACCAAGCGCGGATTATTTGAGCAGCTTGTATCCTGTGAGGGAAAGGAAAAGCCATTGGCTGTTATCAACCGCGATGATGCATCGGGCCGGAAACTGCTGGCCAAATTCCCGCAGGGACGTGCCTCGGCGGTTTCATACGGTCTGGCTCTTGGAGCGGATTATCTTGCCAGTGACCTGCGGCAGAGCCGTGAAGGCATTGAGTTTAACGTTGAGGTCAGGGGCAGAAAGTTGCGAGCAAAGATCCCATTGATTGGAAAATTCAACGTATACAATGCACTGGCCGCCCTTGCCGCAGGAGTGGGGATGGGACTTAACCTGCGTGAAGCAGTCAAGAATCTTGCCCGGATTCCCCAGGTTCCGGGTCGGCTCGAGAGCGTTTCCGATGGCAGGGCCTTCGATGTCTACGTGGATTATGCCCATACCCCTGATGCGTTGGAAAACGCACTTGAGACCCTACGCAGGCTAGATCCGCGCCGGTTGATTGTCGTTTTCGGATGCGGAGGAAACAGGGATTCGGATAAGCGCGCAGAGATGGGAAGAGTTGCTTCCCGATTGGCGAACTACGCGATCCTTACCTCAGATAATCCGCGCGATGAAGTTCCGGAGGAGATTATCTCGGATATCGAGTCAGGCTTTAAAGGTGAGCACTTTGAAAACGTGATTGAACGGCGTGAAGCCATTGGCCTTGGAGTATCCTATCTCATCCCCGGGGACATTCTCCTGATTGCAGGCAAAGGGCATGAGGATTACCAGGAAATTGCCGGGAATACTTTAGAGTTTGATGACCGTGAGGTGGCACGGCAGATGCTAAGGGATCGCGACCATGTCCGTGCCGACATGGTGCGCGAGAAGAGGGAAGAAATGGAGATGAAGGAAAAGGAACGGCAGGAGGGCCTGCTGGGCAGGGAGAAGAATGAATTCACGGAGAGGAGGAAGGATTGAAGCACTTGTCACTTGCCTCTGTTGCTGATTTTTCGGGGGGATCACTCCGGGCAGGATCCCCTGAGCAAAAGGTGAGCTCAGTGTCCACTGATACACGGACGATTCGTGAAGGGGCACTATTTATTGCCCTTAAGGGTGATCATTTTGACGGTCATGATTTCGTGGAGACGGCTATCGAGGCCGGTGCCGTTGCGGTAATGCTCAACAGGGAGGAGTGTCCGGCAAACACCAAGGAATATGCGGTTGTGGGGGTGGAGGATACTTATGTTGCCCTGCAGTTGTTTGCGCGCAATTACCGCATGGATCTTGGCCTCACCGTCATTGGCATCACAGGCAGTAATGGTAAGACGACGACAAAGGACCTCATTGATTCTGTGCTGAGCGAGGAGTTTTCAGTCAGTGCAACGGTCGGTAACCTTAACAATCATATTGGCTTGCCCCTGTCGGTTCTATCGGCTGACGATTCCCATGAATTTGGAGTTTGGGAAATGGGCATGAGCATGCCGGGCGAGATCAGGCGCCTGTCAGAAATCGCTGTTCCTGATGTGGCGGTTGTCACCAACATTGGAATGGCGCATATCGAGTCGATGAAATCCCGTGAGGCTATTGCCGAGGAGAAGGGAATACTGGCTGAGGCTGTCGGGGAGGAAGGGATTGTTATCCTGAACGGGGAGGACAAGTATGCCGACACAATTGCAAGGCGCTGCCGCGCGCGGGTCGTAACCGTTGGGTTCGGTGCGGGTGACTTCAGGGCGGTTGAAGTTGAGCAGGCAGGCGGCGGTGTCAAATTCACCATCGTTGCCAATGGTGAAAGGCATCGCGCATCTGTTGCCGCTCCCGGGCGGCATATGGTTGTCAATGCCCTGCTGGCAACTGCCGTGGGATCACACCTTGGGCTGTCAATGGAGGCGATTACGCGCGGATTGGAGCGGGCAAGGCTGACGGCAGGCCGGATGCAGCAAAGATGCATTGGGGGTGTCGCCTATATTGATGACAGCTACAATGCCAACCCGGACTCGACGAAGGCGGCTATTGATGCGCTTGTCGCACAGGACTGTGAGGGGCGTCGTATCCTGGTCATTGGCGGCATGGCGGAACTTGGTGCAATTTCTGATGATGAGCACCGAAAGGTCGGTAAGACCGCGGCTGCCGCGGGTATTGACTGTGTATTGAGTGTTGGTGAGATGGCTGCATCTGTCCATAGCGGTGCTGAAAGCCAAGTCCCCGGCTGTTCGCATCATTTCGAGAGTCATGGGCCATGTATTGATTTTTTAAACCTGGAGGCTCGCCCGGGAGATCTTGTTTTAGTCAAAGGCAGTCGCAGCTCGGCGATGGAGAGAATACTGGAGGGACGTGAATAGGGTTATGATTCCGTGGCTGCATGACTGGATAAAAGATGCCTTCGGGTTTGATGTAAGGCTATTGCGCTATATCACTTCAAGGGCGGGGATTGCATGCATTTTTGCCTTTGCCTTGAGCTTGTTCATTGGCCCCCGTGTGATTCGCCGACTGATTGCGATGAAAATCGGTCAACCTCTGCGTTCCGCTGCAGAGGTGCACAAGCTTGCAGAACTGCATGGGGCAAAGGCGGGGACGCCGACGATGGGGGGAGTGATGATTGTGTTCACTGTTCTGCTGAGCGTGGTTCTGTTTGCAGATCTTGCCAATCCTCTGGTGTGGGCAGTGTTATTCGTGTTCCTGGGGATGGGCATTGTCGGCATCATGGATGACTACTGGAAGGTTGCCAGAAAGAATTCCAGCGGAATCAGTGCATATACAAAGCTTATATTACAGCTGGTGGTGGCGTTGAGTGCCGGCCTTTTTCTTTACCTTTACCCGGCAACTTCCGACTACATACGGGAACTACACCTGCCTTTCCACAAGGGCCCGGTGGTTGAGGACATGGGGTGGTGGTGCCTGCCGTTTTTCGTGCTGGTCATCGTTGGGTGTTCCAATGCCGTTAACCTGACCGATGGGCTCGACGGTCTGGCGATCGGATGCTCGATAACTGTTGCACTCGCGTATGCCGCTTTCTGCTACCTGGTAGGTAACCAGCAGCTTGGCGAGAAGTATCTGCTGATACCGCACAGTCCGTATGCAGGCGAGTTGTCCATCGTTTGTCTGGCCCTGGTGGGGGCGGGACTCGGATTCCTCTGGTTTAACTGTCATCCGGCCAAGGTATTTATGGGGGATACAGGGTCTCTTGCCCTGGGTGGAGCGTTCGCCACCCTGGCCATTTGTTCAAAACATGAAGCGGTATTGATCATTGTGGGAGGAGTGTTTGTCATGGAGGCCGCGTCGGTGATTCTGCAGGTGGGCAGCTTCAAGTTACGCGGCAAGCGGATTTTCCGGATGTCGCCAATTCATCATCACTTTGAACTGAAGGGCTGGCATGAGAGCCAGGTGATCGTCCGGTTTTGGATGCTTTCCCTCCTGTGTGCCCTGTTTGGTCTAGCTACTTTGAAATTACGATAACCATCTTGAAATATAAGGGACAGAACGTGGCTATACTCGGTTGCGGGATTAGCGGCCAGGCGGCAGCCCGGCTGGCGGACCGAGAGGGTGCTCGTGTCACGATGCTTGATGACGGGTGCTCTGGGAAGATTCGTGCAGCGGTGAAAAGGTTGGATGAGGATGGCTGCCAAGCCTTTATTGGTAGAGAGGCCCTTGAGGTTGATGTCTCGGGCTTTGATCTGGCGGTTCTCAGTCCGGGGATATCGCTGGACCAGAAGCTTGCCGGCAGGTTTATCGATGCCGCGGTACCGTTAATGGGGGAAATGGAATTCGCTTTCCCGTTCTGTTCGGCGCGAATTGTGGGGGTAACCGGTACTAACGGAAAGACCACTACCGTGGAATTGATAGAAACAATGCTGAACGCATGCGGTGAGCGGACTGTGGCAGCTGGTAATTACGGCCGGCCTCTTTCCGAGATCGTGTCCGCTTCAGAGACCTATTCCACGGTTGCCCTTGAGATCAGCTCCTTTCAGCTTGAGACAGTCGAGGCGTTTCGTCCTGAAGTTGCGGTATGGACGAACTTTGCCCCTGATCATCTGGATCGCTACACTGATGTTGAGCAGTATCGCGCCGCGAAGTTGCGCCTGTTTGAGAATCAGACCAACGATGACTGGGCTGTCCTGAACCAGCGTGACGGTATCACCGGTATTAAGGCAAATACCTGTACTTTTTCGGCCTTTGTTGATGGTGCCGACTATCACCTTGAAAACAACGTGATTATGGAGGGGGAGCGCGAACTCGTCAGTATGGGGGATATTGCCATCAGCGGGCGGCACAATGCCGAGAATATGATGGCTGCCCTGGCGGTTGGTAATATTCATGGGCACGCCACGGATTCCCTGGTGGCGGCCATTGCGACTTACCGTCCGCCGGCACACCGGTGTGAACATGTCGGTGTTGTTGGTGGGGTTTGCTTTATTAATGATTCAAAGGCAACCAACCTTCATGCGCTGCAAAGTGCGTTGGTTTCACTCCATGACGGCAAAGGCATAGTGCTGATTGCCGGGGGCAAGGACAAGGGCCTGCCTTTTGGGGACTTGAAAGAATGCGTCGCGGAATATGCCGAGCATGTTGTCTTGATAGGGGAAACCCGTAAAGCCCTGGCCAGTGTGTGGGGTGATCATGTTGATTGCAGGACAGCCATTGACATGCAGGAAGCGGTCGCCTGTGCTGCCGGCCTCGCTCGACCGGGGCAGACAGTGCTGCTTGCCCCCGGCACCTCGTCTTTTGACATGTTTTCAGGCTATGAGGCCCGTGGAAGGGCATTTTGCGAAGCCGTCAACCATTTAACTCAACCAACGACATCCAATGAGTAAGCAAAAAAGCAAAATGAAAAACGAAAAAAAGCGGCCTGCATGGGTGGACATGTATGCCAAAACACAGAAAGTTGATGCCCGAATGGGTGATTCTCGAGACTGGAGCACTGATGTTCCAAATATAAAGCTTTCGCGTGCATTCGTGGTGGTTTTAATCCTTCACGTTGTTGCCGTGGGGGGCATCCTTGCTTTTGAGATGTTCAAGACAGAGCCATCGGGAGATACCTCGGCAGGGGTCGGGGGAATGGCACAGCTCGATGTGGATCAGCCTGCCGGCGCGATTGAAGATAGTGCGCAGCAATCCGGATTGCCCATGGCAAGTGACGAGGTGCAGGATGACGGTTACCTGCGCTATATTGTCCAGAGCGGTGACAGTCTCAGGTTCATTGCCGACGCCTACAATATTTCCCGGACCCAGCTCCTTGACGCCAATAATATTGATGAGCGGCACCCGCTGGTTCAGGGGCGGATCCTGCGAATTCCAAGAGCTCTATTCAGTGCGCAGGGCACGGGCTTGGGCGAAACACCTGTAACTGGAGGTAACACAACCGATGACGTAGAGGCAGGCAGCGGGTTCATTCCGCTGAAATCTGCCGGTGTGATCGCAGCTTTCCCGGCTGGTGCTGACGTAGAACCGGAAGTTACTCCTGCCACAAGAAGGGGATCAGCCGATGGTGATGGGTTCCTTCCGCTGGGGCAGGCGCCGCAAACAGGAGGCGATCTTGCAGCGGTTTCCAAGGCTGTAAAGATAGCGGCCCGACCCAGGGTTTTGCGTGAGCGCCCTGCCACAGCACCGGCGGAGTTGAAGAGGACTGCAGTTGCTTCCGCCTCGCAGCATACCGTTGTAGCGGGTGATACCCTCTATGGGATATCCCGGAAACACGGGGTAAGCGTTAATGATTTACTCGGTGTCAATCCTGGCGTTACTCCACGAAGCTTGAGGATCGGGACAACTTTGCGTATCCCCTAGGCAGGTGGTGGCGGGATCTTTCCCGTAATATGCTCATGGGAGAAAAAAGCGCATATATTCTTGTCCTCATGGTCGTCTCGCTCCTGGGGCTGGGCATCGTGATGCTGCTCAGTACCAGTGTCTTTATCGCGGACAGGGCGGATATTTATCATGATGTTCACCGGCAACTGGTGTGGTTAGTGCTGGGGGTTATCACCTGCGTTATTTTTGCGGTTATTGACTACCGTTTCTGGAACCGGTCCCGGTGGGTTTGGTTTGGGTTATCCTGCTTGTTACTGGTATTGTGTTTCCTGCCGCCCTTTGCCCAGCCTGCCAATGGCGCATACCGCTGGGTTGGGGCTGGTGCGTTTGGTTTCGACTTTGCCAGGTTGCAGCCCTCCGAGATGGCTAAACTGGCGGTCATCTTCATGGTTGCCGGATGGTGCGCGAATATCGGAGGAAGCATTCGTGAAGTTCGTGCAGGATTTATCTATCCGCTCGGGATTGCGCTTATCCCGGTTGCGCTGATTGCCTGCGAGACAGACATGGGAACTGCTGCCCTGCTTACTTGTGTTACGCTGACCATGTTATTTGTGGCGGGGAGCAGAATTTGGCTGTTTGCCGGCAGCGCAGTGCTCTCACTGCTGACCCTTGCCCTTGCCGTGATGCAAAATCCCAACCGGTGGCAGAGATTCGTTGCATTCCTGGACCTTGAGGCACACAAGACAGGACTCGGGTTGCAGCAATGGCGGGCCAAACTGGCTCTTGGTGAGGGTGGAGTAAGCGGTCTGGGGTTGGGTGAGGGCCGGGAAAAATTGATGTACCTTCCTTTTGCCCACACCGATTTCATCTTCCCGATGATTGGCGAAGAGCTGGGAGCGCGGGCAACGCTGCTGGTCATCTTTGCCTTCGTGGCGGTCCTGATCTTCGGCGTATTGATTGCAAGTTCTGCCCCTGATCCTTTCGGGAAAATTCTCGGCTTCGGCATTGTAACCCTTATTGCCATTCAGGCAGCGTTAAATATCGGGGTAACCACTGCGGTTCTCCCGAATAAGGGCCTACCTTTGCCGTTCGTCAGTTACGGTGGATCTAACCTCCTGTTCAGCCTGGCGGGTATAGGTATCCTGCTGAATATCTTTCGACAGGGAAAGACCATTAAGGGTGAGGAGACTGAAGACTTATTTGATCGCTGCCGTGCTGTGCCCAGGATATAGCTGATTGATTCATTGAAATGGCTATACGAATTGTCATTGCCTGTGGCGGGACCGGAGGTCACCTGTTCCCCGGTATCGCTGTTGCAGAGGCATTGCATGAGCAGGGGGGCGAATCACTGGTGCTGATCTCAGAGAAGGAAATTGATGCCCTTGCAATAAAAGGGCATGACGAATTCTCTTTCAAAACAGTCCCTGCGATGGGCATGCCGGGAATCTTTTCGCCCAAGATGATCCCTTTTTCCCTGAGGTTTCTAAGGACGCTTTCCCTTTGCAGGAAGATGGTTTCCGAATTCAGGCCGGACGCGGTTCTTGGTATGGGTGGCTTTACCTCGTTGGCTCCACTGATGGCTGGTCGGAGGTATGGGGCAAAGGTGTTTATTCATGAGTCGAATGCTTTTCCCGGAAAGGCAAACAGGCTGGCAGCGCGAAGAGCAGATTCTGTATTGCTCGGGCTTGAGGCCTGCCGGAAATATTTTCCCGGAAAGGACGTCGAAGTGGTAGGGACTCCCCTGCGCAGGGTAATGCGCCAGCAGCATGACAAGTCATCTGCGCTGGCCCATTTTGGCCTTGAGGAGGGCAGGAAGACTCTCCTTGTCATGGGCGGCAGCCAGGGTTCACGCGGGATTAATCAGGCGGTGACCGGGGCATTGGGGAATATTTCCGGGCTGGGGATGCAGGTTATCCACCTGACAGGTCCTGATGATTTCGAGAGGATTTGCGAAGATTACAAACCGGCATCATTGCCTCATGCAGTCTCGGCTTTCTGCCATGAGATGCACCTGGCCTATACTGCTGCTGATGTAGCCATTGCCCGGTCGGGCGCTTCGAGCCTTGCTGAATTGTCTGCCTTTTCCCTGCCGACAATCCTTGTTCCCTTTCCTTATGCGGCTGATGATCACCAGACGCTTAATGCCAGAGTGTATGACGAGTGCCATGCTGCAAAAATGTTGAAAGAAGAGGATATTGAGCCCCGTTCCCTTGGAATGTTGTTACAGGAATTGACAAGGAATAACGGTGCTGTACTGACCGACATGAGTTTCGCGATGGATGGCATGGCAATACGGGATGCCGCTGAAAATATCTGCAGGTCAATTGAGGAGCGGTGCCGGTGATGGGAAAAGTTACAGAGCGCCTTCATCAGGGATCAACTTCCCCGATGAGGATCCACCTGATTGGCGTGGCGGGATCCGGGATGAGTGGCATAGCATCATTGCTTATTGCACTTGGACACCGGGTGAGTGGATCGGACCGGGTCATGACAAGTGAAACTGAGCGGCTGCAGCGGGCAGGGCTTGATTTCCATTGTCCGCATTCCATAGAGACGATTGGTGATGCGCAACTGGTTGTATATTCTTCAGCAATTAAGCCCGGTAATATTGTGTATGATGCTGCCCTGGAGCTGGGCATACCCATGTTACGTCGCGCTGAAGCGCTGTCGTTGATAATGGGCGGGCAGAAGGGGATCGTTATTGCCGGGACACACGGCAAGACAACGACGGCAGCTCTGGCAGCTCATGTTTTACGCGCGGCGGGTGTTGCCCCTTCCCATTACGTTGGTGCGGAGATCCCAATCCTTGGAACCAATGCCCACTGGGAATCTGGCGGGGAATACTTTGTCGCCGAGGGTGATGAGAGTGATGGCTCACTGGTTGAGTTCAATCCGCACCTGTCAATGATTCTCAACATTGAGGAGGAACACCTGGATCATTACTCCGGGGGCATAGAGGAGATTCGCGAGGTTTTTCGCCGCTTTGTTGAGGCAACTGCGGGCGGGGTGGTTTATTGCGGGAGTGATGCCGAGGCATCTGCCTTGTGTGCATCCAGAAAAAGATCGATTTCCTATGGATGGGATACCGGGTTTAACTTCTGTGCAAGGATTCTTAACATCAGGGAGAGGAGCAGTGATTTTGAGGTATTGCAGGATGGTCGTGTGATTGGAAATGCAACTCTCGGGATTCCGGGCGAACATAACGTCCTTAATGCCCTGGCTGTTATTGCCTTGTCCAGTCTTCTCGGCGCCCGGTTTGAAGACGTTGCTGAAGCGATGAGGACCTTTCGTGGTGCCCGGCGCCGGTTCGACGTCCTTTACCGTTCGGCTGACTACACCGTTATTGATGATTACGGGCACCATCCGACGGAAATAAGGGCGACCCTTAAAACCGCCAGGGCGGCAAACCCCGAGCGGCTTGTCTGTGTTTTCCAGCCGCACCGTTATTCACGAACAAACCTTATGCGTGACCAGTTCGGGGGGGCTTTTCATGAGGTCGACGCCCTTTATGTGACTGATATTTATGCGGCCAGTGAAGAACCGATTCCCGGGGTCAGTGGAGAGGTGGTCGCGGAAGCCGTGCGAGCCAATGGGTTGGATCGTGTACATTATATTGACGATGTTCAAACGGCCCACCTGTCAATAGGTGCAAGCCTGAGAAGAGGTGACATGATTGTGACGCTGGGTGCCGGCAATGTGCATGAGGTAGGAGCCGCCCTTGCCCGTGACCTTGAGATTGTTGATAAGTTGCGTCGTGAGCTGGATGATCCTGAGACGGCCTGTCGTCTGTACGAGCCGATGCGGCGACACACCACGATGAAAGTGGGCGGGGCTGCGCAGTTCTGGGTGGAGCCATCAAGTGTCGAGAGTTTTACCAGATCATTAAGGTTCTTTAAGGCGGCGGGCATTTCTGTCATGGTGATGGGCAGGGGCTCGAACCTCCTTGTCAGGGATGGCGGAATTGCAGGCGCTGTGATCAGGCTCTGCAAGGGGGAGTTTGAGGAGATCTCCGTTTCAGGCACCAGCATCGCAGCTGGTGCAGGTGTGCGTTTTAAGAAGATCAGCAATGTTGCGAAGAACAACGGGGTGGGAGGTTTCGAATGGATGGAGGGTATCCCTGGGAATGTTGGTGGAGGATTGCGCATGAATGCAGGAGCAATGGGCTACCAGACTTTTGACCAGGTTGTCTCAGTCCGCTATGTGGATGCAGATGGCGATCTGCACGAGAAAAGCGGCCAGGAATTTTGCGCCCAATACCGCAATGTCCCGGAATTGATTGAGAGCTTTGCATTGTCGGCGGTCTTTTGCGGTTCTTTATCCAGTAGCGAGGAGATAGAAGGCAGGATCAAGGTCTCAATGGATAAGCGGCGCATGAGTCAGCCCGTGGCGGCCTGTGCGGGCTGTATTTTCAAGAACCCGGGGACAATACCTGCAGGTAAGCTTATCGAGGAACTTGGCCTTGGGGGTGTGCAGGCGGGAGCTGCAAGGGTTTCTGAGGTGCACGGTAACTTTATTGTGAATGAGGGAGGTGCCAAATCCGAGGATGTAATTGCCCTCATCGAGATGATTAAGGCAAGAGCACTGGATGAACGCGGCATTGAACTGCACACTGAGGTAAAAATTATCGGAAGCGCTGAAGCATGTTTCTAAGAGCTGATTTATTGAAATATGCCAATTGATAAAAAAACAATCGTGGTAATGATGGGGGGACCAGGCAGTGAGCGTGAAGTCTCATTGGTCTCTGGAAAAAGCGTCGCGGAGGCACTTTCCGAATGTGGGGCGCGCGTGGTTGAAATGGAGATTAAGGAGGAGGATGCCTTGGAATTTCCTGATGATATTGACCTTGTCTTCAATGTCATTCACGGGACCTTTGGTGAGGATGGTTCCCTGCAGAAGATGCTTAATGCACGAAGGATTCCCTATACAGGTGCCGGGGCAAGCAGCAGTGAGTTGGCTTTTGACAAGGGCTTGAGCAAGAAGAGGTTTGCTGAGTCGGGAGTACCTACCCCGGTTTTTGAATTTATTGCGGCGAAGCCGGGTGAATCTCCTTCCATCCCCCTGCCTTATGTGATTAAACCTCCGCGTGAGGGGTCGAGTGTTGGCGTGCATGTGGTTCACCAGCAGGATCAAACCCGGAGTGCCCTGGAAGATGTTTCCCGGCATGACCTTATTGCCCTCGTCGAGGAATTCATTCCCGGGCAGGAACTTACCGTCGGGATCATTGACGGTGAAGCGCTGCCTGTGGTTGAGATCAAGCCTCGTTCCGGTTTTTATGACATGCAGAATAAGTACCCCTGGCTTGGGGGAGGGGATGGTAGTGACTACTTTTGTCCAGCTGATCTGGATGATGACACGACCCGACGGGTGCAGGAGGCGGCACTGCATGCCCACCAGTCACTGGGCGTTGAGGTTTATTCCCGGGTGGATGTAATCCTCTCGAGGGAGGGCATTCCCTATGTGCTTGAGGTGAACACTATACCCGGGATGACAGAGACGAGTTTGTTACCGAAAGCCGCGATTTCAGCAGGTTATGATTTTCCCCGGCTTTGTGAACGTATAGCCGAGTTGTCGATGGATATTCGGAAGCGGTAGAATACTTGGTGGACAGTCAATGAGCAAGATGAGAGAGAACCAGAAAAAACGCCGCGTGGCCGGTAAAGTCGCCAATGCGAATATGCGGAACGGACACCAGCTGGATGTTCGAGTGCCTTCCAGGAAAGCTTCCTCTCTACGGTGGAGAATAAAATTCCACAAATTCTTCAAGATTACTGCGTTGATTGCGTTTTGTTTTGCCGTTGTGGTAGGAGTCTATCGCGGAATTGATTATTTCCTGTTTGAGAACCCAAGCTTCCAGGTCAATGAGATTTCCTACAGTAGTGACGGCAGCCTCGGCAAGGATCGTGTCCTTGATTGCCTCGGCTTGAGAACGGGCGAAAACATATTGCGACTTGATCTCGAGGCTATGCGACAAAAAATTCTCTCAGAGATACCCCGTGCGCGGGAAGTAAACATAATACGTGATTTACCGGACCGGCTTTCCTTTGAAATTCAAGAGAGATTTGCCGTTGCCTGGCTTGGCAATACCGCGCGTCTTCAAAGCCCGCAGAGATGCCGGGGAGGTCTACTGGTGGGTAGTGATGGTATGGTTATGCGCTGCGAGATGCTTGAACCTGGTTATGAGGATTTTCCGGTGATCTTTCCTGAGGAAAAGATCACGATATTGCCCGGTAATATGATCGAGTCAGTGGCCTTGACCAAGGGACTGGAGATTGTCCTCTCCTGCGCAAGTTTTTTAAAAAAATCGCCGGTTAACCTGCAGTCCCTGCGGGTGACCAGTGCTTATTCGCTTGTGGGTTACCTGAATACAGGGACAGAGGTTATTTTTGGGCTGGAGGATATTAACCGGCAGGTAAGTAATTTGAAGGTCTTGCTTGATGAAGGCACTCGTCGGGGAGAAGCTCTGGCAACCGTTAACCTTTTACCGAAGAAAAATATTCCTGTGCGTTTTACTGAGCTTGGAGTTCCGGCAGGGGCAGGTGCTGAAGTGGTGCCAGTTGCTCCTGAATCCGTGCTGTCCGGGCGACAGGGTGCCCCCAGGCGGGTGCAGCGAAGGATACCCCGGCGGGCCGTGACGCAGGGAATACGTAATTCTGGGGGTTGACTCATGAGCATTAATCAACGTAATGGCAGATAGTTCTGATGGCTAAATCCACTATCTATGTCGGCCTTGAGATAGGGACATCCAAGATATGTGTTGTCGTGGGCGAGGTTCGTGCTGATGACTCCATTAAAATCCTTGGGGTCGGACAGGCTGCATCAAGGGGTGTTCGCAAGGGGGAGATTGTTGATTTTGAAAATGCTCAGGCCTGTCTGCATGATGCCCTTGTGCGTGCAGAAGATCGCAGCGATGTGATGATAAACAACGTGTTCCTTGCCATCACGGGTGCTCATGTCGAGAGCTTTAATAACCGCGGGACGATTCGTATTCCCGATGGTCAGGATGACATAACTGATGATGATCTCGAGGAGGTAAAGGAGATTGCAAGGGATGTGGATATTCCTCAGGAGAACGTGTTCCTGCACAGTATTGTCCGTGACTACTATGTGGACGGTCAGGACAAACTGCAAAGTCCCACCGGGATGTTTGGCAAGATACTTGAGGCTGATTATCACATTATTCACTGCATAAAGACCCGGGTCCAGAACACGATCCGTTGCGTCAGGGAGATCCCCCTTGATGTGGAGGACGTGGTGTTCAGTCCGGTTGCCTCTGCACAGGTTGTTCTGTCTCAGGAGAACAAGAACAGGGGAGCTTTGCTTATCGATATTGGAGGGGGGACTACCGACTACGTGATGTACAGCGGGGGGGCAGTTTCCAGTTCCGGGTGTATCGGTGTTGGAGGAGATCACATCACCAATGACATCTCAGTGGTAATGAAGATTCCTCTCACGAAGGCGGAAAGACTGAAGGTCAAGTATGGTTCAGCCATGCTCTCTGAGAATCCAGATCCCGAGCCGATCATTATCGATGATGATCCGCAGCTAGCAGGACGTGAAATTGATGCGGGGTTGATTAACGAGATTATCAATGCGCGGATGAGCGAGACACTTGAGAGGTTGCGTGATCAATTATCCGTTGACGGTGATCTGGAAGCCCTTGGTGCCGGTGTTTTCCTGACCGGGGGTTGCAGTAAGCTGCAGGGGCTGGACAAGCTTACCGAGCAGATTTTCAACCTTCCGGTCTCACGTGGTAATATTGACAACATGAGCGGTGCTTCAGCTGCTTTTGAGAATCCCCAGTATTCAACACCAATGGGCTTGATCCGTTATGCCCAGATCTTGGAGTCCAGTCGGCCGCAACTTTCCCCCATGCAGAGCCTGGGGAAAAAGCTTGGCGGGATTTTTCGTGGCACTAGACTGTTAATGCTGGCCGGGGGCCTGATAGCGGGGTTTGCTGTTATTGGATTAACAATATCTTGAATTTTAGAACCAAAAAATATACTGACTGATGCTAGAATACGAACGCAACCCGGCGGATGGAAAATCCGTGTTGGCCCCTGGGCAGGTAAAGGTAATTGGGATTGGGGGAGCAGGTTCCAATGTTCTCGACCGCATTGCGCTTGAGGGCATGGATGAAGCGGAATTGCTGACTCTTAACACGGATGTCCGCGCCTTGAATACTTCAGTGGCGAGTGACAAGATACAGATCGGCAAGGGCCTTACCCACGGGCTGGGAGCTGGTGGTGACCCGGATCGCGGGGCAGAGGCGGCCAAGGAGTCGCTTGATGAGATTCGTGCCGCTGTAGAGGGGAAATCCCTGGTTTTTATCTGTGTTGGCCTTGGTGGTGGAACAGGATCCGGTGCCGGTCCTGTCGTGGCTAAGCTGGCGAGCCAGGCCGGTGCCTTCGTGGTCGCTTTTGTCACTGTGCCATTTTCCTTTGAGGGTCGCCGCAGGATTTCCCAGGCCCAGGCTGCGCTGTCCCAGCTGGAGGCATGTACCAACGGACTGGTCACTTTTGATAATGACAGGATGGGTGGGCTGGTCCTGCCTACTGACGGAATCCAGCATGCCTTCAGTGCGGCTGACCAGATTATCAGCCAGAGTGTGCGGGCGATCACCAAGCTGGTTTCCCAGCCGGGACTGGTTCGCATTGGCATGGACGATCTCCTCAGCGCCCTGAAGAATGACAGCTCAAGATGTCTGTTCGGCTTTGGCCAGGCGCAGGGCGAGAACCGCGCGCAGGATGCGCTCAAGGGTGCCCTCAAGAGCCCGCTGCTTGACCAGGGCAGGATGCTTGATTATTCCAGTAGCCTGATTGCCCATGTTTGCGGAGGGGAAAACATGACCCTCTTTGAGGTGGAGTTGCTCATGGATGAACTTTCCAAGCATGTCAATGATGATGCCCACATCCTGTTTGGAGCCGCGGCTGACAGTCGGCAGGGGGATAATCTCAGTGTCACGATTATCAGCTCGGTGGGAGCAGGAGTTCCGATAAGCTCACAATCCGGCGATCACGCGCAAGTGATAGAGAAAGTGTCGGACCCTGACTTTGAGTTGGAGCCAGAGCCAGAGCCAGAGCCAGAGCCAGAGCCAGAGCCAGAGCCAGAGCCAGAGCCAGAGCCAGAGCCAGAGCCAGAGCCAGAGCCAGAGCCAGAGCCAGAGCCAGAGCCAGAGCCAGAGCCA
>Ga0315316_10001442_pt1 | contig 16656 bp, 7 predicted proteins | sample M160m3416metaG_FD_203702 | JGI IMG/M metagenome (GOLD analysis project Ga0315316, IMG submission 203702) | Ammonia-oxidizing marine archaeal communities from Monterey Bay, California, United States - M1 60m 3416 | ecosystem: Environmental > Aquatic > Marine > Intertidal zone | place: USA... | reverse complement strand
CCGATTTATAAACAAGAGAAAGTTTTAATGCCAGAATTTCTGGTAGGTACTATAGGCAGAGAAGGTGAACTATCAGGAGATGGCATTGGAGTAGGAGCTGGAGCTGGTGTTACTGATTATGATTCGGCTGCCAGAGAAGTATACTTAAGAGATATGGTTAATCAAGATGCAAGTTATACTCCAGAATTAGAAGTACCTCCCATGCAAGGACCTAGATTACCCTGGTCAGACCCCAGAGGTTCCGGTCCGGATAACTGGGAAGTACCCAGTGAGTTACCTTTCTCTTCTTTCTTTGGCTCTAATCCGCGGGCTACCCAGGTTGTCCCTGCTAAAATAGCACCTACTATGACCCCTACTAAACAAGAAAACAGAGGTATTATGGATGCAATCAAACGCGGAGGTAGACAAATAGGTAGACAAATGAGAGGTGCTTTAGGTTATGCCGATGGTACTACCGGAGTAGATCCTTATCTGAATAACGCTATTTTCGGAAGTCAGTGGGGATCTCAGCACGACGCTATGTTAGAAAATAGTATAGAAGGTTTCAGAAAAAGATTCCCTCAAGCTACCAACGAACAGGTTATAGCTTCTATTTCCCCCAGTATCCTGAAGGATATTGATGCACAGGTGGGTCATATGAATATGAACCCAAGCAGCCAGTTCAGTGGAAGACCTCCTGCCAGTCAGAAGATAGACGTCCCTCCCATAAGAAATATTAACTCAGGCCCACAATCAGATACTGTGCCTGCTATGTTAACCCCAGGAGAAGCTGTGATACCTCGGGAGGTAGCGCAAGATCCTGAATTTATGAATGAAATAAAAGAAATGATAGACTTAGGTAGAGAACGACAGAATAGACAAGACCTTGAAGAAGGTATAGATATGGCTTTAGACGAAGTTAATGTAAAAGCACCTGTACCTCAACAGTACATTAATGATGGTTCTGATTTCTCTTTACCTGAATCTAAGGATGATACAGGATTATGGGAGCGTATAAAGGATGTATGGAGCCCTGAATCTTGGAGAGAATCACTTAATGAAGCTGTTAATGCTGATGATAAAAAAGAGGAAGTACAACCAAAACAACCTGGGACTCCACCAGATTATTTTGAAATGGAGAATCTTTTAAATAAGCAAGGACCTAAAGTACCTTGGAAGGATCCTCAGGTAGGTCCTGATACTTGGGAAGTACCGGGTTATACTATAGAAGATACAGAGAAACAAAATAACACTATCAATGAACTACCTAAAGACGATCTCCTGGAGCAGAGAATGCTTGATTTGGACAGAGACGAGCTTGAAAGAGTGGTAACAGACGCTAAGAAATACGCTGATGCTAATGCTTTTAAATTTAAAGATGTTACTGATTGGATAGAAAAGAACCTGGGATTCAATAAACAAGACCTCTATAAAACTCTTTTATACTACGTTGGTGGTAGACTTACAGGTGGTAGCCATGCAGGGTCTCTTCGTTGGGCCGGTAAAGCTGTTATAGAAGGAGCGACTGCCCGAGGAACTGCTGTGGCTAAAGCCCAAGCTACTGCTCAGGGTGATATGTTGAAAGCCATGACAGATGAAGCTAAACAAAAGTTGAAAGATGGATACTTTACCAGGTCAGGCTCTAAGTTAATAAATACTGCTGTAAGGGCACAGGATTTTACAACCCTTAATATGTTATTGACAGATACGCAGAATCCTTCTCTGTATAATCAAATGGCAATGATGAGTGATCTGAGTAAACGTAAGCCTTACTATATCAAAGGTACTAATCCTTTAAACAATATGATAATGGCACCTCATAAAGAAAAGAATGCTTATGTGTGGCAAGATCCAGACACAGGTGAAATAAGAGAAATACCTATGGATCAGGTAGAAGAATATAAAGCTGACATACATTACGATAACATGTTTAATAAGTATGCCAATGATTTTAAAGGTTATCAGACTGAGGATAAGTTAGACACTAAAAATAAGAATACAGATTATAAGAAATTAAGTAGACACTATAATACCAGCAGTGCTTCTGCTTTCAGAACGAAAATCAAAGCTATATCTGAGAAGTATAACGTGAGCCCTGACAGAGTCTTTAGTATGGTAACCAGACTGTTAGAGATAACACCTGATAACCTGGAGCAAGAGTCTTTAAATACAGATCTTGAATCGGCTATGGCTTCTCTAATTATAGATCCAATAAATCTTCCAGATAATGATAAACTTAAAGATTTTAATCAGGAAGATATAAACAAAATGGTTGAAGACTTTGGTGGTGATCCTAAAACAGTTACTAAACATATCCAGACAGTGGATACTTTTCTTGCTGGAAACCCTGAAGCTACACCTCCAGTACCTCAGAAGTTGGTTAAAGATATCAAGAACGAAGAGGTGGATGCCGACATAGATAAAGCAGCTATTGATAATGATATTAAAATCAAGTTAAAAGCTTTACCTAATCCTTACTGGAAAATGGTTTATTTAGAATTTTATACTTCGAAAGGTTAACCTCATGGGTATCTATGGTAACTCAGTTGTAAAGACAGAAGAACCTGTTGTTGAAACACCCCCCTTATCCGGAGGTACCTATGGTTCTCAGGTAAAAAGCCCTGAACCTTTATTGATTGATGGTCAGAGTTACTATATGTATGATGGTGACACCATTATAAATAGAGCTACAGGTGAGAGAGTAAGGCTACCCAACTATGATGCTGGAGAACTCTCTCGTGTTGGAGAAGAGTTTGGTGAGCTACACCTTGGTTCTTTCTCTGGCCCTGCACATAAACAAGTGATCAATAAAGTTATAAGAGAAGGTGGATTTAATAGGCTAGCTGAGGTACCTGGGCAAACCACAGATAAGTACGACAGAAAAATTATGGACCTGGTTAATGCCAGAGGAGAAAGACTTTCCGACTATCTTCACTCAGAGAGAATAGTTAATAGTAGTAGGTTCACCACTAAACAACAGAATTCTCTCAGAGCTATCGGGGAATTTGCAGATAGTGTTAGTGAAGGTGGTGCCGAGTTAACCTCAGGTGATAGAGCAAGAGAGTTAATTCAGGCTGTATCTACTCCTTACATGGCCAAAGACGTTAAGACTATAGGTACTTTGGAAGAAGTATTTCATGGTAGTGGATTGGAAGAAAGTTATCTTCAGGCTGAGATTAATAAGATAAATAGTGAGTTAAAGAATACCACCGATGAAGTTAAAAAACGAGAGTTAATGGAAGACTTGGTAGCTACTCAGGAAGCTCTTACTGTTAGTGTTAACAGAGAACCAGCAGCTTTATCCAGAGGTATGCTTAAGGGTGGACCACGTAAACCTGGATTCTGGGGAGAAACAGTTAACTCTGGAGAGAAAAGTCTTCATATGTTATCTAACTCCATGGGAGGTTTCTCTGCCTGGTTAGGTGACAGTTTAAATAATGAGGCACTACAATCTTGGGGAGATGATTGGTCCCTGGATAGCGAAGAAGCTATCAGAAAAGCAGGGTACACAACAGACTTTTGGTCTATAAGAAATCCTTACGATGCCCTGAGATTTATCTCCAACTCTATTGTACAGTATACTCCTCAGATGGGAGTTATCTTTGCTGCAGGCTATGGTGGAGGTAAAGGTGGTGCTATCGCTGGTACTGCTATTGCTGGTCCTGCCGGTACTCTTCCAGGTGCTACTATTGGTGCTATTGGTGCCGCGACTTCAACTGCGTTTATGCTTGCTGTTTCTTCAGTATACCAAGGTCAACCTGAAGGAGAAAAAGATCCTCTTATGGCTGCAACTATAGCAATACCGATTGCTCTTGCAGATAGGTTTGGTGTTGCTAAACTAGCTAATGTAAATGTTTTTACAAAGGCCGGTAAAAAAGAATATATGGATATTGTTACTTTATCTAAGGAAAAAGGTGGTAAACTAGGTTGGGACAAAGCTACAGCAGAAAAAGAACTTAAAGAAGGCATTAAAAATATAATGCAAGAAACTGCAGGGGTTCTCAGTGATTCTGCTATAAGACAGTTAGCTGCCAGAAAGACCTTTAAAGACCTTGCATTACAAGCTGGTAAAGCTGGTGCAGTGGAAGGATTTACTGAGTCTGTTCAGCAGGCTATAGAAGAAGGAGGTTTGGCTGCAACTACTTCTATTGATATGGATTATGAACAACTAGTTTATAACATGATAGAAGCTGGGGCCGTGGGTAGTGTTGTTGGTGGTGCTTTTACTGCTCCTTTCGCTATGAGAGAACTGGATAAACACAACCAATATCTTTGGGACACTCTTCCTGAAGATCCCGCGATGAGAACCAAGGTTTCTTTATGGGAAGAACAACACAGAAATAATAATGATGGTAAAAGATTAAGTAAGCTGGAGGTGGCACGTAAGTATGATGGAGAACCTCTTGAGTCCCTTGAGGTTATGGCAGATAAAGCTGCTAAACGTTCCACTTGGAGAGACTTTGTCTCCTTGCTTGGTAACCCTAAAAGGATGGTTCAGCAATTCAGAGGATTTCTCTCAGATAGTTATGACACTGCAGGAGGTAAAGCTAACCTTACTATACAAGAGATAGGCGATGCTATGGGACACATACAAATGTTCAATGGCGTTAGTCCTGCTCAGGAGCACAGAGCCGTTGATTCTAATTTAAACAGATTAATCCCAAGCAGGGCTGCTATGTCTCGTGAGTTGGGTATAAAAGAAGGTGAGCTCTATGGCTACTTGGGAACAGATCAAGATGTTCTACTTAGACAAGGTTTACCTCGAGCCACTGTTGATAGGATAGTAGAAATAAAAGAAAGATTTAAGGAGCTAGGTAGAGAGATTGAGAAGGAAATAAAAACTAGAAGAGACCTTGGAGCTACCATAAGTGTTGATCAAGATTTAGTTGATAGCCTTGTTAATGGAGATTATTTCCTTTCTTCTAAAAATATAGATTACCGTAAGGTAGATCAGAATTTTAAAACTATGTTATCGGAAGAAGGTGACAGCGATTTAGACAAGAGTATTGACTCGGCAGACATAGCACCACTAGAGGATGAGGAGATTGACACAATTCTTGATGAGATAAGGCGAGAAGATCTCAGTATAGAGAATAGAATAAAGCTTGATAAAGCGGGTGTATTCAATGTTAATACTCCCTATGCAAAGTATCTCAGTCAGAAGCCTTGGGAGGATATCACTAACTTTGTTAGATCCCTCTCCAAAGATATTGTTTATGAATCTCGTTTTGGTAGACAAGGAGAAGTCTTAGCTAATATGCTAGAGTCGGCGTATAAAAAGAAAGAAATAAACGAACAACAAAAGTACGATTACGCTGGTATGGCTCTTGACTTTATGAAAATGAATCGTTTTACCTATAAACCCATTAAGAATAAAACTATAAGATATATTCAGGATAACGCTTTATTCTTTAGTACCTTGACATATATGGATTTTAATTTCTTTGCTAACATGGCAGAGATGGCTAATGGTCTTATAGGTTTAGAGCCCAAACAAATGTGGACTTATACTAAAACTGTAGGAAAAACTTTTGTTAAACAAGTAGCTAATGATTTAGGTAGAGGAGCTAAGAAGACACTTGGTGTAGGTAAAATTATTACGAAGAGAGAGTTAGCTGAAACCGATGTAGACTTTGAGAGAGCAGTGTTTGCAGGAACAATGGCGCCTAAGGGAACCATTTCTTATTTAGAGGGTGCTGATACCGGAATACCCGCACATAAGAATTTCTTAAATCACTTCTGGAATTTTAATCAGGTTGAAAACCAGACTAACGCAGGAAGGGCAGGCAGAGGTGCTCTGGCTTGGGATAATCTGGCCAAGATGATACAACTAGTTGTCAATGAAAAAACAGGTCAGAGTTATGTGGGAAGCTTAACTTCCAGCCCTATCATAACAAGCGGTAGTCGTCAGGCAAGAGATCACCTTAATTACTATGGTCTTGATCCTGATAGGTTGGCCTATCTTTATAAGAGACTTGGTGAAGGTGTTACTGACGAAGATATACTTGCTAATACTCTTTCAGAAAAAACTAACAATAAGCTTACTCCTGAGGAAGAAGCCGAGTTAAAGGATTGGTATCAGGTAGGGTTAATACGATTCTCTGATGAAGTTGTCGTAAGACCTGAGCCAGGATCAACTCCCAGTATAATAGAAGATCCTCACTTTGCTTTGTTTACTCAGTTTAAAAGATTTATTTCTCACTTTACTGCCAACGTTATACCCAGGGTTTGGAGTGGCTATATAAGGAGTGGTAAACCTGCCATGTCAAAACAAGTATTCACAGTTGTTATGATGGCATACGCTATGGCTTTCTTATCTCAAATGATTAAGGATGCTATAGTATACGGAGAGAAAGCTCCTTGGTTAGAAGATGATGAGGAAGAACCTGATTGGTTAAGAACCTCTTACTCCAGGGCAGCTGCTTACACTGGTTGGGGAGGTACTCCTTTAATGGGTGTTGAGTTTATAAATGATATGGCCAGAAATGCTGGTAGAATGCAACCATTGGAAGCAATGTTTGAATCAATGATTGGTGAGTCACCTGTACTCAATAGTATACATAGTGACGTTACCTCTAAAAAATCCCTGGGAGAAATACTCTCTCGTAGAGTTCCCTTTGCGGGTGATATTAAACCTAGCAGGGAAACCCTTGCAGAATTAATTAATCGTATAGGAAAATAATATGGTATTAAATATTCAATCTAACAGAGTTCAATTCCCCGTTGATGAGTTAGGTCAAACTCCTGATAGCCCTAATATTTTTGTGGCAGAAAATGGTATAACTCCTCAAAGTGCAGCTTATAATCAGGGGCAGTTGACTGATGCACTGATAAAGGTTTCTCAGGGAAGAGAAGAAGAACTCAGTGATAGATTCAGAGGGCCTATGTCTAAAAAAGAAGCTGCTATGGGAGACCTTAAAGCGAATAAGACCAGGGGTTGGGATAATACCCGTGTTCCCTTATACCTTGGGGCAGAGCAGGCTGTAACAGAGCGAGAAGCTTTTGACTACTATAAGACTATGCAAAATGATAAGTCAGGGGTTTGGGCTGATCCCTCTAACTATGGCAATCTATCTATAGTTGAACTAGACGCTATGAGACAAGACGATTTGAAAAACGGAACCACCCTTGTACAAGATGGTATGGATCGTTACAGGAAATACCTTAACGGTAGAACTCAGACTCCTGACCAACCTTTAGATTTCAGACCAGGTACTGAGACAAGAGAACCAGGTATAGAAAGAACCATGAAGAATATAGCCAGGTTCCGTGAGGTCAGTGATTTAGCTGGTTATGGAGATCTATTACTCCCCAGAGCCAGACCTGGAAAAGAACTTAAAACTAAAAAGTCAGTGGAGAAGAGTAAGAATAAAATTTTATCTCAAGAGTCTGCCAATGGTCTAACCGATATGACTAATGATCTTGAGAGAGCTATCAATCCAAGTATAAGGAAAGAGTCGGATGAAGATACTTTTCTGGATGAACAAAGTAATTTAAATGATCCTATGAATCCTGGTAAGAGAGCCAGAAAGACTAACTGGGAAGTGATAGAAGAATCTTACGGTATTACCAGAAAGAATAAAGAATTTTTTGCCAGTACTGTGGTCGGTGGTATGGTAGGTATAATTGATCACTTAAGGATGATTAAGTCAGATAAGCAAGCACTCTCTGCTTTCCTTACTTTACCAGAAGCAACCTTCCAAGAGGAAATGGAGGCAGAAGCTCTTCTGGAAGATGAACTTGATAAGAGTATAGATGAACAATTAGAAGAAACAGGAGATATTAAAGGCGTTGATAAACGTAGAGAAGCTTCTATTGATAATTTAAAGAGAGGTTTTAATGTAAGGAATGAACAACCTATACTCAATAGCACTGTTCATATGTTAGATAGCTTTATAAGAGATCACTTGGCTCCAGGGACCAAGGGAAGTAATACAATGGAAGCACCAGGATCTCTTTTAAGGTACTTCACAGAAAGAGGTTATATCTATTGGGGTCGTACCAAAGGTGGTTATATAGTTCCTGTTATAAAAGAAAATCTTGGTGTAAAAAATATCAGTCAAACAGAGTTAGCCACTGCTTATAATCCATCTTTAAGACAGAAAAAATACTCTGCTGTAAACGCTTCTACTTTCCCTGTCCTGGACGATTTCAATGTAAATGATAGAGGTGATTGGAAGAAGTTCCTTAAAGTATCTAAAGATATGACCGGAAGAAGTTCGATAAGTAAGGCGCTTCTTTCCATGTTAAAGACAACTGCTATTTCTATAGATGAAGAACAGTTGGCTATCTTAGCTCAAATACTCTCACAAGTATTGGAAGATATTGAAAAGAATGGTATAGCAGGAGGTAGTAAACATCCTTTTGCTAAGTTGATTGGCGAATTAGACAACACAGCACACTCCCTTTACTCTGCCAGAGATAGAAAAGCTAAGGCAGATCCACATCAAGATATTATTGAAAGAAAAAATGCGGATGATTTGGTACATCAACATGCTGTCACTGCAACTAATAAAGTATCTGAGATTATACAAAAATTAAAAGAACAGAAAGCAGGGGGTTTAAAATACTTCCTACAATGGTATAAGTCAGGTCCTACAGGACGTTACTTTGTGATGGATACACTATTCAATCACATCAATGACAAAGGACTTATAAGAACTGTTTTAAATGTAGGTAAGAAAGTTCCTATAGATATAACCGGAAAAGAATTCAGAGACTTACGTGTTATAAAAGAGATAAGTGATAAGCTTTATAATCCTGGAGGTAAAGGTCTCGCGAAGTGGGAGAAGATTAACGCCAGTTTACATAAGTTACCTGCTTCACAGAGACAACTCATGGGCTTCCTTTATTCTATGGGTAAAACAGCTCATGACTTTGGTATTAAAGAATCACTTATTTCTTTAGAGAATCCGGCTGCAGCTATAGAACACGGTATAAATTCTTTTGATTTAATGGCTGATAGAGGTATTAACTATAGAACTTGGATTGCTCCTGAAAAAGGAAAAATAGATCCGCTTGAAATGGATCGTTGGGAAAAAGTTCAACCAGACGAAGGTGAACCAGGTCACGTTCCCGGTAAGCCTTCCTGGAAATATAAAACACCTAAAATGCCTGCGTATCAGGAGTTGGACGCAATAGATAAAAAGATTTTTAAGAAAAAAGGTGAATGGCAGTATCCTCTCAGCATAGCTATGGATGCTTCCAAGCTTAAAGAGGCTCTAGCTAATGAAGATAAAACCTTTGCTTTTAATTTTAAGATTGAACAAGATGCTCGGCAGTCCAATGCGGCTATGCAATCCCTTATAACAGGAGATGGTGGTATTGCTGGTGTATTAGGTACTGTGAAAGATTTGGCAAGAAGAAAGCTTAATTCGGATGGAGAAACAGTATCAGCAGATGACCTCAGGGATTTACTACTCTCTAATATAAGTGAAACTGTAAGGCTCACTCTCAATAACGATGATTCTAAAGATAGAGATCGGCATGATGCTGTCGCTCAGTACTTTACAAACTCTGCCAGAGACTTTGGTAGTAAAACTGTGGTTGGTGGATTAATTGTTGCTGGTCTTTATGGTAAGTGGCCTGGTTATATGTATGATGAAGTTGAAACTATGCTTGGTAAAACCGGTGCAGGTCTTTACGGTGTTAATCATACTCAAGAGTTGTTAAATGCTTATGAAGGTGATCTGGATGTTCTCATCAGGGATATATCTCAAGTATACCTTCAATTATCTCAAGAGCATATGAGTGGTCTTATGGGTTACCAACACCTTATGAAGTCTGTTGGTTCTGTGATGGGTGCGTTTGATGGTCCCACAGAAATAGATGGTCTTTACGTTGGCGAGAATATAACTCTTGCTATCGATGAGTTACATAACACTACCAGTGAACAAGTTGTGGGAGATGAACTTCAAAGAGCCGGAACTGAAATGGCTGGTTGGTTTTATCCTGCTTTCAGAAAAGGTAGGGAAGCTATAAGTGCATCACCGACTGTGGCAGATCAACGAGCCAGAAAATCTCGTACTGATGAACTTGAGAGAGTAAATAAGGCATGGAAAGAAGGAGAAAATATTCCTGGTCAACCATCCTTTGCAGAAAGAAAACAACAGATAGAAGAAAGTGCTATGCAGTTAGAAGAAGCTTTGATTAGTCAAGGCTTACCTCCGGAGCAGGCAAAAGATGAAGCGGATAAAATGCGAGACGAAGAGCCTACTCTGGATCCTCGGAGTATACCCTCTCTTATGAGAGGTGAGGAAGGTACAGAGCATTATAAGGTTCTTGGCTCTCAAGTATCCAGAGCTCTGCCTGTCGTAGCTATCCAGAATATGGATTCTTTAGCTTTAGGTTTAGCTTGGATGATAGCTAACGGTAATAACTTATCTCCGCCTTCAGCCACAGCTATACACGATGCTATTATCTCTACGGCTGACAGTGTTTTATTACTCAATAATGCTTATAATAATATCGTACCTAATGTTTTTGCCAGAGGTGGAAAGGCTTTCCTTAGTAGAGTTATAGACACAATGAATCGAGATGTTGTTAATCCTATTTTGAGAGCTCCTGATGATGCTCGATTTAATATAGGTACAGAAGTAGCTTACAGTGACGTAGAACCCTATACTACCAGTTTAGAACCTAAAAAAGATATGAGTAAGTTAAGGAACCTGAGTGGCGTTACCAGTTACTATGACGAAATATATAATCGTTACGTCAGTAAAGACGAGTTCCTTTCTCCAGAGCAGTTAGACAGAGAAAAGATTTTTGGTAAGAGAAAGAGCGGTATTTCTAATAGGAAATGGGGTGAGTATAAGAAAAAGATGGATGGCCTTACTATTCGTGCTGCCATAAACAACGGTTACAGACCTCCAGGTGAGGGTGGTAGGAAAAACTATTCAGTCAGCGGTAAACAGATGAAGCGTTTATTAGTACTTATGTTGGAAAGAGAAGGTCTCTTAAGTGAAGATAAAAGAAACTTGTTAAAAAAGAAAAAGTATAATCTTTATAATATTATGGGAGTTGATCCAAGAGAATCAGTACCTGGCTTTGATGAAGACTCAAAGATAATTGATGGTGCAGTTTATAAAATGGAAAAAACTATTAAAGGCTATAATAAGAATAGAAAGAAACTTATAGAAAAACTTAGTGAACAAACAAATTATAATAATAACTTAGAATAAAAAAAATAACCCCAAGGATTTTAAAGTCCTTGGGGTTTTTTATTTACACATATTTTTTCTTGGATAATTCTGTATGTAACTTGTGAGCTATATTTCTTTGTTCCTTAGCTCTTTCTACAGCCTTTTCTTTGGTTAATCCAGACTTCATACCATCCTCTATATTCTTAACATATACGGCATCTACTGCTGCTTTGTTTATTTGAGGAGTGTAAGCAAGAGAAGGGTCAATACCTAAGTTCTGACATACTTCTAAGTCGTCAATATCTTGGCCCATCATCCAAGCTACGTTATGGTTTTTTCTTTGTGGCTCTGCCATGATTAATATCCTTCTGGTAAGATCCCTCTGTTAGCCATGAGTATTCTTATCTCTTGTCTGGCCTTATCAGGATCGGATTGTTCTGCTATAAAGCATTCGTTTATTTCTGGAGTATAAGCTAATGTTGTTGGAAGTCCCAATGTCTTGCAATACACATCATCCGTAACTGTCTTCATTCCTTGGAGATACCTCCAATTATAGTTTTTGTCTGTCATGATTACCTCACGCAAAGAAGTAAGTAGAGTCAGTAACTAAACTTATTTCAAGATCACCACTCTCTGGCACCTCTACATCACACTTATCTTTGTTCGTTAATAGATTGTCTTTAATGTGTTCGAAGACATCTTCTATGTCATACATTTCTTTGAACACACTCCTTGTTAGTAGTGCTAACTCTCCCACATCATTGGGATGAGTAGAAAAAGAATCATGCACTGCACCGAATGTATGATCCCACTTACTGATTACTAAAGCCATATGCGCTGCATCCTGTGAGTGAATGTAGTTAGGTGATATACCAGCTGCAAAGGCTCTCTTATCGGCATGATCAGTAGATACCTGAGCCACATGACGTATGCGCCCTGGCTGTCCCTTCTGACCACCCTCAACTCCTCTTAAAGTGGATAGACACTTCTCCGCTCGGGTTAAGTATGATTCGTAAATCACAGGGAACCCTGAGGGAGCTACCCATTCAAGATAGTTATTTCCATTACCCCATTCCAAGACAGTAGTTCTTGTTGTCATGTCATGAGATAAGTCATTCAGTTCCTTGAGTAGATCCTCATTATCCGGATCATCTCTCAGAGCTGCTCTCATCTTCTTAGCCTCATCAAAGTCCCTTCTTCTCTGAATGAGGGATATCTTGTCTCCTTTTTCATTATACATATTGAACATGCCCAGCTCAAAGGCTGCCAGGGTCTGGAGGTACTTCATAGTCTTCTGACCCCCTGGGCACACCTTGGCAATGGCCTTTACTATTTTCTTGGATAGCTGCTCGCAGTCTAACATGGATATGTTGAATCTTGTATCATAACCGTACTGGTAAAGGTCACTGAACATACTATCCGCTATAGTATCCTCTCCTGCACTATAGGCACGAGTCATGGTAGCCCTCTTCGCTATTCCCTTACGTACCTGAGAGAGTGTCATTCCTTTATCTTCAAAGAAATCCTTTTCGTCTTCCATCAGGGCCCGGGAGACCTGAATATATAAGTCCATAGGAATATCAGTATCCTGAAGACCCACATATAATCCTGTGTCATCATCTTTGGCTATGGCGGCGGAGTGTTGGTATCCATTACACGTACCATCGATGGGACATGGTATACAGATCTCATGGGCATCGTCATTCTCTACTCCTTCCCACTCAAATGCACAGGCCAGGAATACGAAAGGCTTTTCACAGTCATGTATGGTTTCGTTCTTGGCTGTGTCCAGTATCATGTCTGCATTTTCTTCACACCACATTACACGATCATTGAGAGACATCTTGTCCACTGAAATATTATCTATACCCTGTTGTTCCATGAACTCCTTGTAGTTCCATTCGGTCCAAGAGGGTATTTTATTTATTTCGTAGGTCTGATTAAAGGAATTAGCCGTATGAATTTTAAGGTAACGCAGACCTTCCTCATTAAGCGGCTTCCCTCTGGAGAACATCATAAGTCCTCTTGCCATGTCAGAGCCCTGGTAGTTAAGAAAAGGTTCACGATAGTATATACGCCCTCGGTAGTCAAACTCAATGGATTGAAAGAACTCCTCCATGTTTAGCATGGCTTCTGCTTTACGCAGAGTTATTCTTATCTCATTGTTCTTGGACATGGCCCGCAATACTGATAACTTCTTATTCCACAGAGCAGCAGTCTTGTTGTACTTATCTTTATTCTTCTTAGTGTCCCTGGCCTTCATTGCCTTGTAAGCATTCTTAAGATCAAGTTTAGAACCCTCTTCGGGCATCTCAGGGATTACCGGCAGGATATCCAAGAGTCTATTGTTAATTACATCGTATAGTCTCTTGTTTATTTTCCAGGGTTGATTCTCCAGCTTATCCGCTGCCTGCACAAAAGGTTTTCTGGTTAAACTTTTGAACAGGAGAGCCCTGTCATCATCCCATCCCTTTATTATTGGTCTACCACCTCTGAAAAGGGATCTTATCCTTGCGGGTTCGGTGTGGTGGGTTGCGATGAGTACGTCCCTGTCTTCTACCACAGGTATTACGTTTATCTCAGCCCAGCCTGCTGTGGGTTCAACCATAAAGGGTGCGTCCCTATCCAGCTCAGAGAACCCTGGGTCCCTGTAGACTTTCAGATAACCTTTTTGTAAGAAACCCTCTATGAGTAAATCACCAAGACAAATTTCATTACGCCAAGATAGCTTTTCTTCTGTAATATAATTCACAAGAACACTACCTATACGGGTAGATAAAGCAGTTAGCTTAGCCTTTCCTGCTGGTACGGCCCGGGTATCCCGTGAGAAGAATGCTTGTATAATGTCAGCAGACATTGATACCACCTTCTCTGCTTCATCGTTAAACTTTGTATAGAACCTTAATAGGACTGCTCCTGAGTTAGCTTTAGGATTATTTGGATTTATTTTTTCTACCCTATCTCTAAGGTAGTTAGCTACTTCTTCTATACCACTCATGATTTCTCCTTTCAGAAAGATGCGTCTTGAGCAATAGCCTCTAGTCTACCTGTCTCTGGTATATACTTGACTGCACCTGCAGGTCCTGTATTACCTGTATAACGAGACTTGAGTACCTTCAGGCTTATTATGTTACGATCTTTTTCATCGTCACTGGCTATGTTCCTGGCAAAAGCTATAATGTCATGTGATACTTGTTTAATAGAACCACTACCCCTTATGTCATCTACAGTAGGCATTATCCCTTCTTCAAAGGATTTACCTGCTGTCAACATCTTCCTTAAATGAGATATAAGCCCTATCCACACGTTATGCTGCTTAGAGATCCTGAGGAGGTCATTCATTATCTTATCGACTGCCTCATTACCCGTAAGACCTTCAGCTCCTTCGGACACAAGAATTGTTATGTGATCTATGAAGAGATACTTACATCCTCGGAGGGCCATGTAGTCCAGCTGATTAACAATACCTTCTGACATAGAACCGGCATGATCCAGTACCAGTATCCTGTCTTCACCGAATATTTTATCAAAGCCTTTCTTCAATTCAGTTAGCGGGACATCTTCACTGGAAGGATTACGATTAATAATCATACCAGAAAGCTTCTTCGCGGTCTCTGCGGGAGACTCCTCTAATGATATGAGCCCTACCTTATCTCCAGTGTTCTGTACTATTTCAAGTATAACTTCTCTTAGTAACGTAGACTTTCCTGCACCTGTACCTGAAGTAAACAGAGTAATTTCTCCTGGCCTCATACCTTTGAGCTTATCATTGAGCCCTGGCAGACAATCAGGAAAAGGTTTAGACTCTATCTTGTCGTAGTCCTCTACGGCTTTCCATAGCTTTTCTCCACTGAGAATGAATTGAGGGTTATACACTTGAGCATTCCAGATAGTCTCCATGACAGAGCGTTTGCCCAGGGTAGTATACTCTTCACTGGCATCCTTCTTAGCGGAGGTAGCAACTTTTACTTTGTCATAACCAATAATGGAAGCGAGTTTCTCTATGGCCGTCTTACCGGCATCATCTCTTTCGATGTAGAGTATTACTTCATTGAAAGATCTTATCCACTCCCTTTGCTCTATGGCAGCCTTCAGGTTATTAGCGCTGGCAATAGACACAACAGGATAAATCATATTATAGTGTTGTTTGGAGCACTCCGCTACGGCGAGAGCATCCTCTTCTCCCTCTGTTATTACCAGGCGTTTACCACCAGGGGCGAATGCGTGTTGACCAAAGAGTTCATCTCCAAGGCTGCCTTGTATCTTAAAAGCCTTGGGAAACTCTCTTACTTTTTGTCCCGTAACTTTCTTCCCTTTAAAATAAGGATAGTATACCTTGTTTGTTTTTCCGTGTTGATCCACACTGCTGACCACCTTAAATCTCTCACAGATATCTTTGGAAATCTTTCTGGTCTTAACAGTACTATATGGTAAGTCTTCTGTAATTGTATTCATGTTCTCCCTTTCTTCTTGATGATTCTCATCTTTATGTAATGCACCGCAAGCCATACATTTATTAGGTGCGGTATCGTCATAGTGAGCTACGGCGTCACTGGAACCACATATACTACATGGTCCATGCCTTAAAAATTTAGCCATTGTTTCTCCTTTCTGGCTACAGTATTAAGTACCTGTCATTTTCCTTTCTTCTAAGGTACACAAGGTCTGTCGTTAGTTGTAGTTCTTCTTCCCATCCCTTCCCGTAGATATCTTTCCACGCTTTTATTGTTGCTTTCTTTAAATCTTTTCCTCTGCCCTTCAATAAAGCTTCAGCTTTCTTTGGACCTATACCGGGTAAACCTTTAATATTATCTGCAGTGTCACCCATAAGTATTTGTTTATGAAGTAAAAAGTTAGCTTCTTCTTCATTTACCTCTTCGTACTTCCATTTCTTAAGCATTCTGAAGTGAGTACCAGGGACCTGTAACATATCTTTGTCGATAGATACAATGATCCCTGGCTCTTCTGTATGCCATATCGCCAGTAAATCATCTGCTTCTTGTCCAACGGCGGGTACGGCCTCCAGTTCCTCTTCCAAGAACTTATAGGTTCCTGAGAATAATTCTTTTACTTCGGGGTCCTCTTCCTTCTTTCTGTTAGCTTTATAATCAGGAAAAATATCTCTTCGGAAATTACCTTTACCACTGATAGCGATCTTACCATTCTCAGCTAAGGTCTCGTGCATTACAGTGTCTACCAGATTTAAAACCTTTTCTTTCGCTTGAGTTAAGTCGTTGTAAGTACCGCTCTTATCCGAGTTCCAAACACAACGGTGTACCAGTATATCTCCATCAATATAAACGTTCATCCCCCACCTCCCTTCTTTATATTCCAATTCATAGAGTTATGATCCTCTCCTAGATAGTTAGGAAAAGGTCTCAGGAATCTCTCATATGCCAGGGCTTTCTCTTTCTTTAAATTGGCGTAAAGAACATTATAACATATTTTATCTCCCTTCGCAACTAGTTTTTGCATAAGGTTACCTCTATTTATTCCTTTATCACCGATCTTAAGGAAATACCACGTCTCTATTTCA
>Ga0315316_10001440_pt1 | contig 16658 bp, 16 predicted proteins | sample M160m3416metaG_FD_203702 | JGI IMG/M metagenome (GOLD analysis project Ga0315316, IMG submission 203702) | Ammonia-oxidizing marine archaeal communities from Monterey Bay, California, United States - M1 60m 3416 | ecosystem: Environmental > Aquatic > Marine > Intertidal zone | place: USA... | reverse complement strand
AAAATATAAAGGTTCTTTTTTTATTACTCCTAACGCAAAAGAAGCATTTAAAGCCACAAATATAGAAGCAAGTAATAATAATTTATCTGAAAAATGTGGGAAGCATATTATAAATAATAAATGGTCAAAAAATGTACTCCTAACCAGAGGAGAATATGGTCTGTCACTAATAGAGAATAATATTGCATACCATTTAAAGTCTAATGCCCAAGAAGTTTTTGATGTTACTGGAGCTGGAGATACAGTAATTGCATTATTTTCCGCCTCTTTAGCAATTAATAATAACCATATTGATGCCGCAAAATTTGCAAATTTAGGAGCCAGTATAGCTGTTAAAAAATTAGGCACCTCCTCTATTAATAAAGAAGAAATATATGAATTATCCATCAAGAAAAATAAATCAAAAATTCTTTCGGAAGAGAACTTATTGGAAACTATAAATGAATTACGAAATAATAATCAGACTATTGGCTTTACTAATGGCTGCTTTGATTTAATACATTCGGGCCATATAGATATGTTTGAAAAAGCAGCTGAATGTTGTGATAAATTAATTGTTGCTGTTAATAGTGATAGATCAGTAAAAAAACTTAAAGGCACAACAAGGCCTATTTTAAACCTTAAAGCAAGAGAGAAACTTTTAAGCTCTCTAAAAATGGTGGATTTTGTTATTTGTTTTGATGGGGATACCCCAATTAATTTAATCAGAGTAATCAAACCTAATATTTTATTTAAAGGGGCAGATTATAAAATTAAAGATATAGTTGGAGCTAATTATATAAAAAAAATTGGAGGTAAAGTTATAAGAATTGAACTAACAAAAAATCAAAGTACTACTAAATTGACAAAAATGCTAAATAAAAATAATTAAAGGAAAATAAAATATTAATTATAAAAATAAGGATAGAGCACCAGGAATAAAAATTATTTATTTTATATTTATAATTTTTATAATTTTAATAAGTTTATATTTTCTTTGGTATAAAAAAATTGAAAGTTTAACTCATAAACAATTAGTAAATATTCAAAATAAACTAAATGAAAATAATATAAATTTTACTTGGCAATATAAAAATATCTCGGGATTTCCCTATAGAATAGTAAATAAGTTAAATACTGTTAAAATTATATACAAAAACACAGAAATCTTCGTAAAAAATTTGAATGTAATAGTCCAGCCATGGAACATAAAGCATATAATAATTAAAACATCTGATAAAATTAACTTATTAAATCAAAATAACACTATCATTATTAGTCCTGAAATTTTAGCATCTATTACAATAAATAAATTAAACGAAAAAAAAATATCAATGATATTTAACACTATTACCATAAAAAATGAAGAATATACTCATAAAATAAATAATCCTGAAATATATTTTAAGGAAGACAGTAATAAGAATTTACAATTTGTCCTAAAAAGTAAGAAATTAATTTATAAGCCAGCTTTTGTAAATATAAATACTATAAATAATATAGAAATTACTGGAAAATTAGTTAATTACAAAAACATAGATATAAATAATTATTTTAATTGGTTTGCTAATGAAGGAGGATTGGATATAGAAAATTTTAATTTCAATATCAGCCAAGACCTACTAAATGGAAACGCATTTTTCGGAATTGACAAAAATTTAGATATACAAAGTTCTGTATCTTTTCAATCTGAAAACTTAAGTAAAGTGTTTAAAATTTTAAAAAATAATAATTATATAACTGAAAATACATTTAAAACATCAAATTTTATAATAAAAGCTATAGAAATAGCTGCTAACTTTTCTGAAAAGAAACCAAGCTATTCAATTAGCATGCAAAACGGATACCTTAGTTTAATGGGGGTTAAATTAATAAATTTACCAAACTTAAAAATATTAGAAGAAAACTAATCTTGCTCTTCTGAAATTATACCTTTACGTATTTCTCTTGTCTTTTTAAATAGTTTTTCAAGTGATTCTCCATCTTGCCATCTTATGCTCTTTTGTAAGGCTGTTAAATCTTCAATAAATCTTCCTAACATTTCTAAAACTGCATCACTATTATTTAAAAATACATCTCTCCACATAATAGGGTCAGAAGCTGCAATTCTTGTAAAATCTCTAAAACCACCAGCAGAATATTTAATAACTTCTGTTTTTAATTGATCTTCTAGTTCTGTTACAGTACCCACAATAGAAAATGCTACTAAATGTGGAATATGAGAAGTTATTGCTAAAACCCTATCATGATATTCAGCATCCATTACAGCAATCTTCATACCTGCCTCTTCCCAAATATACTTTACCTGCTCTAAAGCTTGTTTAGAAGTGTTTTCATTTGGAGTTAATATACACCATCTACCTTTAAAAAGTTCTACAAAACCTGCTTCAGGTCCTGACTTTTCTGTTCCAGCTATAGGATGGCCAGGGATGAAATGTACATTTTTAGGTATTTTTTTTAATATAGAATCCATAAGACCTTTTTTTACAGACCCAACGTCTGTCAATATAGCCCCTTTTTTTAATGAAGAAGATATCTCACCTACAATACTTTCCATAGATCCTACAGGAACTCCTAGTACTATCAAATCAGAGTCTTTAACAGAATCAACTAAATCATCGTAAACTAGATTAACTATATTTAGATTTGAAATTTTATCCCGTGTCTCTTTCCTTCTAGAATATGCACAAACCTGAGTAGCTAGTGATTTCAACTTAAATACACGCGCTAAAGAAGAATTGATCAGCCCAAAACCTATAAATGTAACTTTTTTAAATTTTTTCATTTAAAACCGCCTTATCTACAAAAGCAAAAGCTCCAATATAATTTGGCTCTAAACTTTTATCTAATTCAAAGTTTTTTAGGGTAATTAGTTTATTCTTATGATCTAATTCTGAGAACACCTTTGTAGAAAATAAAATTATAGATTTACTAGAAGTTTTTATTTTTTTAGCGATAAAAGTATAGCCCTTATGAGATAAAAATTGTGAATATTTTTTTATATTTTTAGTATCTATTTTCAAAGTATATAAAGCTGAATTATTAGCAGAATACTCAATTTCCTGTTTACTAAGCATCAACGCTTTTGGTGACAAGCTCTTGCTATCTAATAAACCTCCAATTATAAAAATTCCCTTAAACCTATCTAACTTACTCCACCAATCATTAAATTTATTTGGAAAGGGTAAAATAGCTATATCGACCTTATTACTATCTATGTTTTTTAATGAAATTAAACTACTTTTACTTTTAATTAACTTAATATCAGAACTAAAATAATTTTTTACCTCTTCTTCTATATTTCCTGAAAATGTAACTTTGAATTCACCTTGTATTGATATATATGTTGAAATTATATTTCTCCATATAGAAATTAATGCTTTTATAGATATTTCCCCTTTATGCCTTTTAATTAGTCTTATTAAAATTTCATGCTCTCGGGCTGGTCTATAAATTACTTCATTTATAGTGCTTTCTTTTCTTTTTAACTTTATTACATCTAAAACTAAGTCAGCCCTCAACATCAATAAATCATGAACTTTATTATCTATAATATCTATTTTTTTTCTTATATTTAATAAAGGCTTTTTAATATTATTAATATTTTTTTCTTTTTTAATACTAGAATATTTATTAAGTGACATACTTATATCCAAAATTATTTAAAAATAATAAATTATATATATATTATTAATATGAAAAAAACCATTAGCATGTCATAATTGTAAATATTAAATAAATATATTATTAAAATATATTATTATATTTTAATGTTAAAAAAATAAATAAAGAGAATAAAAATTAATAAAACTAATAATCAAAATAAACTTCATAGTACTTTCGGACCAGTAGAATTAAACCTAGAAGGTGGGCAAATATTAAAATATACTTCTTTGGCTTATAGTACTTGGGGGAAATTAAATGTGCATAAATCCAATGCAATACTAATTTGCCATGCCTTAACAGGTGATCAATTTGTTACAGGTAAAAACCCTATTACAAATAGAAATGGTTGGTGGATGAATATAGTGGGCCCTAATAAAATATTGGATACAAATAAATATTTTATTATTTGTACAAATGTTCTGGGCGGATGTATGGGAACAACTGGACCTTCTTCAATAAATGCAGATTCTGTACCATATGGGATGAAATTTCCAATATTTACTATTAAAGATATGGTTAATTTACAATTAAAACTGATTGATAATTTAAAAATAGAAAAGCTATTTTCAGTTATAGGAGGCTCTATGGGAGGAATGCAAGTTTTAGAATGGGCTGCAAGTTACCCAAATAGGGTTTATTCAGCTATACCTATTGCAACTTCATATAGACATTCTGCCCAAAATATTGCATTCCATGAAGTAGGCAGGCAAGCAATTATGAATGATCCAGAATGGCATGAAGGCAATTACTATCAGAAAGAAAGTAAACCACGCCATGGCTTATCTGTAGCACGAATGATTGCTCATATAACTTATTTATCTGAGGGAGCTTTTCAAAAAAAATTTGGAAGAGATATGCAAAGCAAAGTTCTTTCTTGGGGTTTTGATGCAGATTTTCAAGTAGAAAGCTATTTAAGACATCAGGGAACATCATTTGTTGATAGATTTGATGCAAATAGTTATTTATATATAACTAGAGCTATGGACTATTTTGATTTGACTAATAACTACAAAGGAGATTTAGCCTTAGCATTTAAAAAAACAAAATGTAAATTTCTTATTGTATCTTTTACTAGCGATTGGTTATTTCCAAGTTCAGAAAGTCGTTCGATTGTTAAGGCATTAAATAAAACTACTTCAGATGTAAGCTATATAGAAATTGAATCTGATAAAGGACATGATAGCTTTCTTCTTGAAGTTCCAAATTTCTATGAAATTCTTGCAGGTTTTATATCTGGTGTAGCTAGAAAAATAAATATATAAAAGGTAATCATGACTAATTTATTAAATCAAAACTTAATATCTTCCTTAATAAATAATAATGACAAGGTTCTAGATATAGGATGTGGCAGTGGTGATCTCCTTTTTTACCTAGAAAGATCAAAAAATGTACAAGGCCAAGGAATAGAAATTAGTCATTTAGGAGTTAAAGAATCAGTTTCTAAAGGTCTCTCTGTTATTCAAGGCGATGCTGATGTGGATTTAATAAATTTTTCTGATAACGCATTTGATGTAGTAATATTAAGTGATACATTACAGGCCACACATAAACCTAAAGAAGTTTTGAAACAAATGCTAAGAATCGGAAAAATATGTATAATTTGTATTCCTAATTTTGGATATTGGAAATATAGATTGCAAATCTTATTTTATGGTATTATGCCAATTACAAAAACATTATCTGAACCTTGGTATTCTACTCCTAATATTCATTTATGTACAATAAAAGACTTTATCGATTTATGTAAGAATCTAAATATTTCAATAAATGAAGCATACAGAAATACTAAAAATAATATAAAAAAAATTAAAAATCCCAATAGCTACTTAAATAATTTATTATCTATTGAAGGTATTTTCATTTTAAAAAAAAATAATTAAATAATTATTTTATAGATTGAAAATATTTTTCAACAATTTTTGAAATACTCTTCATTAGTTGTTTTTGAAATTCAGGATTTGTTAGTTTTTTTAAATCAGAGTTATTGGATATAAATCCCATTTCTATTAATACAGACGGTACGTCAGGGGCTTTCAAAACTGCAAATCCAGCTTGCCTATGTGGCCTTCTAAGTAAATTAAAGTTTTTACTTTCTAAATAATCTACAAACAATTCAGCAAAACTAATAGAGCTATTTTTAGTTTCACGTCTACTTAAATCTATTAGAATATCAGATACATCTTTGTCCATATCATCTAAATCTAATCCAGCTATTAAATCTGATTTATTATCTCTATCTGCTAAAGCTTGGGATAATTTATCAGATGCTTTTTCAGATAATGAATAGATACTTGTACCTTTAGTATTTTTATTGTACGTAGAATCCGCATGAATTGATATAAAAAGGTCTGCCGATCTATTTCTAGCTAGTTTTACTCTATTTTTAAGTTTAATATATCGATCTGAAGTTCTAGTTAAATATACTTCAAAATTTTTTCTCTCTAGCTCTTTTTTTAATATTTTTGCTGCTGATAAAGTTAAATCTTTTTCTTTAATATTGTTTCTTACTGCGCCAGGATCAGGACCTCCATGACCAGCATCAATTACAATTATATTTTTATTATAATTTGTTGCTAATCTATTTTCAATTGAAACCAAATTTAAGTCTATTAATAATGTATAATTATTATTCTTTGTACTTATTACTATATTTTTCTTAAAATTTTTAATAGGAACCTTCATATCAAAAACTAATCTTGCTTTATTATCAGTCTTAGAAGCTCTGATTTTTTTTATATATTTATAATTCGAATTACTTTTAGAGAAATTATCGATATTATCAATATCAACTACTAGTCTAGGCGGAGAATCTAGAATAAAAGAATTAAATAAAAAGTTCTTTTTACTAGTTAATAATAATCTTATAAAATTATTTTTTTCATAACTATAAATATCTATATTATCTGCATACGAATTAATAAAAGGGAAATGTAAGATAAGTAAAATAAAACAATAAATTAATAAATAGATAAATTTTATAAAGTTAATCATTTAATTTTCCAATAATAATAAAATATTTATTTTTATTAGCCATTTTACAAAATGTTTACATTGTTATAAACATATACAATATAAAGAATGAAATTAATTAAGTAAAAAATATACTTTTAAAATAATGATGAATACAAAATAATTTGGAAATTTCTTATAGGAAGCATAATGATTTTAGAGAAAAAATATAAAGAAGAAAATGTTAGCCCTTATGACAGGCTATGTAAAAAATCAAATTATGCTATTTTTTTAAAAAACTTATGTCTGGAAAATATAAAAATCAGACTATTAATTAATGCTAATAATAAATTTTATTTCATAAAAACTAAATTTATATTGGCTTGGAGTATTATAATCAATGACAAAGCGTATACTGATAGACGCCGAATATTTAGAAGAGACTCGTGTAGTAGTTGCCAATGAAAATGATATTGTAGATTTTGACCATGAGACTACAACAAAAAAACAAAATAGAGGAAATTTATACTTAGCTAAGATAGCTAGAGTAGAGCCTTCTCTTCAAGCAGCTTTTGTTGACTATGGCAATGAAAGACATGGATTTCTTGCATTTAGTGAAATACACCCTGACTATTTTCAAATACCTATTGCAGATAAAGAAGATATTATAAGCAAAGAAGTCTCTAATATAGATAACAACGATAGTATGGATGACGCTATAGAAGATACTGAAATAAATAATGATTCTGAGAATAAGAAAAATTCTAGTTCTAAGATAAAATTTTATCATAAATATAAAATTCAAGAAGTAATCAAAAAGGGTCAGATTGTCTTGGTTCAAGTTACCAAAGAAGAAAGAGGTAATAAAGGCGCTGCTCTTACTACATTTGTGTCTTTAGCTGGAAGATATTGTGTACTAATGACGAATACTATTAGGAAAGGTGGCATAAGTCGGAGAATTACTCACACAAATGATAGAAAAAAATTGAGATCTATAATAGAATCTTTAAATGTTCCAATTAATATGGCAGTAATAATCCGAACAGCTGGTTCTAAAAGAACTAAAGTAGAAATTAAAAGAGATTATAATTTTTTAAATAAGACTTGGGAAAAAATCAAAGCAAATACTCTTAAATCTGTAGCACCATGTCTCATTCACGAAGAGAATAATATTATAAAAAGAGGCATTAGAGATTTATATAATACAGATATTGAAGAAATATTAATTCAAGGTGATAATGCATTTAAAGCCGCAAAAACTTATATGAAAACTTTAATGCCGAGTAAAATAAAAATTTTAAAAGAGTATAAAGATAAGACTCCTTTATTACAAAAATATAATGTAGATACAAAATTAGAAAAAATTCATAGCCCTATTGCTACTCTCAAGAGCGGTGGGTATATTGTAATAAATCAAACTGAAGCACTTGTCGCTGTAGATGTTAATTCTGGGAAAGCTACTAAAGAAAGAAATATTGAAGAAACTGCTCTTCAAACTAATAAAGAAGCTGCGGAAGAATTAGCTATACAACTAAGGCTTCGTGATCTTTCAGGCTTAATAGTAATAGATTTTATTGATATGCTTTTAAGTAAAAATAATAGATTTATTGAAAATGTTTTAAAGCAAAGACTTCATTCAGATAGGGCTAAAATACAAGTAGGAAATATATCTTCTTTTGGACTATTAGAAATGTCTAGACAAAGACTTAGACCAAGCATTTACGAGGCTGAATTTGTTACCTGTGAGCAATGTTTAGGTGTTGGAAGAATAAGGTCACTAGAATCTCTAACATTAAAAGCTCTTCATAAAATTGAAAAAGAAGCCACCAACTATAATGAAAAATCATTAACTATAAAAATACCTGAAGAAACTGCCCTTCATATACTTAATAATAAAAGAAAAGAGTTATTTAATATTGAAGAAAAAAGAAATATCACTATTAACATTGTGCCTGATCCAAATTTAAAAGATGAGGAAAATATCCTTAAAAATATTAATACTTTGAATGAAAATTCAAATAAGCAAAACTCTAAAAGTGAAACAGATAATAAAAAATCTAATAAAATTAAAAGGCCAAGTAATAAGAATAAATTTAAAAAATTTAATTCTAAAGCCATTGATAAAAATAATAAGCACAATAGTAATATAGGAAATAAAAATACTACAAAAGAAAATATAGTAAATAAAAAGATTACAAATGAAAAAGAAGTTGAAAATAAAAATATTAGTAATGAAAAGAAAATACATAAAAATATTTCAAAGACACCTAATACAAAACCTATAAAAAAGGCTAAGCAAAGTAAAGCTAAAGAGTATCCTAAAAATTCTATGCAAAATAAAGAAGAATTGGTTAAAATTAGTAAAACAAAAAAAGTAAACAAGGCCACAAAGCCTAAGAAAAAAGGTCCTGCAAAAAAGGGATGGTGGAATAAAGAAGAAAATTAATATCTATATTTTTGATTTTAACCAGTTATTTATTCTTTTTGTTCCTTCAAAAATATCCTTATTACTGCCTCCATAAGAAATTCTTATGTACTTTTTACCTAACTTATGATCAAAATCTTCCCCAGGAGTAACTGAAACACCAGCTTCATTTAATAATTTTAATGAGAAATCACGAGAATTATCAGTAATATTAGATACATCTAAATATAAATAAAATGCTCCATCAGCGGGAGCATATTTATAAAAGCCCAAGTCCTCAAAAAAATTAATTAGTAAATCTCTATTTTTTCTATAATTAGCTACATTATTATTTAAAATGTTATAATCGTCGAAAGCTTTTATCGCTATCATTTGCGCTATCGTAGAAGGGCATAAGAATAACGACATGGATAACTTTTCTATAACACCTATTAAATTTTTTGGGGCAATAAGCCACCCTAATCTCCATCCAGTCATACTAAAATATTTAGAAAATGAATTTATTACTATAGCATCATTATTATAGCGTAGAATAGTATCTGATATTTTGCCATATTCTATGCCATGATATATCTCATCACATATAATAATTTTATTATTTTTTTTACACCAACTAGCTATATTTTTTAATTCACTATTTTTTAAAATACTACCTGTAGGGTTTGCTGGAGAAGCAATTATAATACCTTTAATATCACTATGTATTATTTTTAACTTTTTTAAAGTCGGTTGATAACTGGACTGATGCTCTCCCTCAATAAATATTATTTCTAAGTTTAAAGATTTCATTGTGTTTATATATGCAGGATAGTAAGGAGTCATAATAACAATTTTATCTCCAGGATCAAATAATGCTAATAAAGCGAGAATAAATGCACCTGATGCACCTGCAGTTACGGCTATACATTCTGAATCTACATCTTGATCATACCAAAATTTGTAATGGTCAGAAATTTTATCTCTTAATTCTGGTATTCCTATTGATTCAGTATATCCAATATTTCTCTTATCTATTATTTCTTTCGCATATTTTAATATATGTTTAGGAGTGCTAACTCCGGGCTCACCAACATCCATATGTATAATATTTTGGCCTTTTGATTTTAAGCTATTTGCTTTTGTAAGCATATCTATAGCTAAAAAAGGAGCAATATTTGATCTTTTTGAATTTATAATTGTCATAAAAAAACCTAATTATAAATAATTAATTATATATATATATATAATTTTTATATATAATTTATTTGTAATATATATTAATAACTTCATATTTGGATATTAATGTTAAAAATATTTACTATACTATTAAAATATATAAATTTATACTCTAAAATTTCATTTATGCTGATTTTATTAGTATATTTTGTACCTCTAAAATTAATTAATGCACAAAATTTAAACTTAATTCAAGATGCAGAGATTGAGTTATATATTAGAGATTGGGTAGAACCAATACTGCAAGTTTCTGGATTAAATCCTAATTCAGTAAATATATATATAGTTAATGATGAAACTATTAATGCATTCGTGGCTGGTGGACAAAATATATTTATTAATACAGGGTTAATATTGAAAGCGAACAATGTAGATGCTTTGATAGGTGTTTTAGCACATGAAATAGGTCATATTGCTGGCGGACATTTAAATAGAACGATGAATTCCATGAAGAAAGCTAATGAAACAGTTATAATTTCTACTATTCTTACAGCTGGACTTATGGCCGCTACTAAAATGGCTGGAATAAATACTCCAGGAGGTATGGCAAAATTAGCTACTTTAGGGCCCACTATAGCAGAAAGAAATTTTTATAAAAATACTAGACAAAACGAAAAATTCGCTGACGCTGCAGCTATAAAATATATGACTGCTATAAACCGTTCATGTATACCATTAACTAACTTACTAAAAAACTTAGGAAAACAAGAACTACTTCATGAAAATAGACAAGATCCATATCTAAGAACTCACCCTATATCCCAAGAAAGAATTAATGATATTATTGATGCAACTAAAAATATTGAAATTGATGAAATAGTAAATTCCTCAGTTGATGATATTAAATTTAAAAGAATAGTTGCAAAAATTATAGCTTTTACAAATAGCCCTGGTAAGACGTTGTTGCTTTATCCAAAAACTTCAACAGAAATTGATACTAAGTATGCTAGAGCAATAGCTTATTTAAGATTACCAGATTTAGATAAAGGAATTAAAGAAATAAAGGAATTAATTAAATTAGATAAAAATGATCCTTTTTTTCCGGAGGTCTTGGGACAAATGCTATTTGAAAACGGACAAATTTATGAATCCATAAAACAACTGCAGATATCTTCGGATCTATTACCCAGTAATCCAATAATATTATTATCATTAGCACGTTCTCAAATAGAATATGGAGAAGAGAAAGAAAATAATGAAGCTATCGCTAATTTGAAAATAATTATTAAAGCTATTCCTAAAAATATTGCTGCATGGAAATTATTATCTATAGCTGAGGCAAGAAATAATAATATAGGTCTAGCCCAATTAGCCTCTGCTGAATCATATTTTTTATTAGGTCAATTTGACCTATCAATTCAATTTGCAGAAAAAGCAAGAATTTCTTTTATAAAAAACAGTCCTAGTGATATAAGAGCTTTAGACATAATATTTTTTTCTAAAGAGAGATTAATAAAAAATAAAGGTTAATTATATGTTAGTTACTTTCACAAGAATATTAATAAATATATTTCTTTTTTCTTTAATATACATTTCATGTATAGGTGTAGCTTTTACTGAAGATAAATTATCTACAGAAGAAATAAACGAATATATATACCAATATATAATGGATAACCCTGAAGTAATTTTAGAATCTGTTGATAAACTAAGAAAAAAAATGCAAGAAAATGCTGAATTAGATGAAGAATTTTTAGAAAATAATTTTATAGATATGGCTAATGATCCTACTATACCTTTTATGGGATCAAACGAGCCTAAAGTTACTATCATTGAGTTTTTTGATTATAATTGTGGTTATTGTAAAAAATCATTAGATGCTATTACTGAATTACTAAGATCAGAGTATAATTTAAAAGTTTCTTTTAGAGATTACCCTATTTTATCTCCTTCCAGTAGAATAGCCGCTAAAGCAGCATTAGCATCCAAAGCACAAGGAAAATATTTTGCATTACACTCTGCTTTAATGAGTATGCAAGGAAATTTAGATGAAGAAAAAATCTTTTCAATGGCTAGAGATTTAAAAATAGATATCAACAAACTAAAAGAAGATATGAATAATATAGAAATAGAAAACATATTAGAAAAAAATGAAAATCTAGCAAGAAAACTAAATATAAGAGGAACGCCTACTTTTATTATTAATGGAAAATTATATGCAGGGGCTTTAGAATTGAGTAAATTAAAAGCTATTATTAATAAGAGTATGGAAGAAAGTTAATAAATTACTTAAATCATATAAATGAAAGAAAAATATGTTTAATAATCTCGGAACCATTATAAATACATTATTATTTGGTAAAAAAGCTGGAGAGGATAGTTTTGGCAATATTTACTACTTAAATAAAAACAGTAAAAGATGGGTAGTATATTATAAAAATAATGATGCTTCTTCAGTTCCGCCAGAATGGCAAGCATGGTTAACATATACATCAAATAAAATTCCTCAAAAAAATATTAAAAGAGAAAAATGGCAAATTAGTCATCAAGCCAATACTACCGGAATTGATTATATTTTTAATAAAAATACTAAAAATAAAGAAACTGAAAAACCTTCTTATAGTTCGTGGTCACCTAAAAAGAGAGTAGAATAAAATGACAATCAAAGAAAAAATCATACTTCCAAAAATATGGAAAGGGGAAAATGATGAAAATATATCTTGTACTGAAAAAATTAAAATTTTAAATGAAAATATTATAGAGATTAATCAAATTACAGATGATGCAATTGAAGATGCTATTTTGATGGGAGCTGATCCTAAACAATTTATCGAAACAATAATTAAATCGATGAAAGAAAAAAATACTGATATATCCAATAAAAAAAATTAATATTATATTTATAACTCTTCTGCTTTGTTTAATATGTATTTCTGAAGCAAACGCAGATAGTCATAAAAAATCTTTCCTTAAAATAATCGATAAAGTATCCAGTAAATATTATATTTTAGAAGTTGCAGTAAATAATACTGTAATATTCAAAAATATAGATGTTTCTTCAAAAAAGTGCATAAAAAATAAAGAAAATAATAATAGCTTTGCTACATACCTTACTTTAAAAGATAGAAAAAAAGATAAATTTATATTTAAAGGGTGGTTATTATCAAATAATATTAGTTTATCTCAAGTAGCTCACCCAATTTATAATATAAAATTAATAAAGTGCATATAAATACTAGTTAATAATTACTAGAATTTGGGTATAAATTTATATCTAATTCTCCCAATTTACTCATTTTATAAAAATCTGAATTAATTTTTAAAGCTTCCTTTAAAATAACTAAAAAAAAATTTTGATCAATTTCATACGCACCAAAAGTTTTAAGATGCTCCGTTATGAATTGTGTATCTAAAAGAACAAAATTGCCTACTTTTAACCTATCTACTAAATGCAATAAAGCTACTTTACTTGCATTTTTCTCTCTACTAAACATACTTTCTCCAAAGAATACTCCTCCAATTGCCACCCCATATAAACCTCCTACTAAATTACTATTAGAGTAACATTCTATACTATGTGCATAGCCTTTATAATGTAGTTCTATAAAAACATCTCTTATACTTGGATTAATCCAACTTTCTTCTCTATCACTTGTTATTTCTGCACACCCTTCAATAACTCCAATAAAATCAGTATTAATTTTTATTTTAAATGGTTTAGTATTAATAAACCTTTTCAGTTTTTTTCTAACATTTAATTTATAAGGGTCAATTACACCCCTATTTTTTGGTTTTACCCAAAATATGTCTAGACTATTAATTTTTTCTGCCATAGGAAATATTCCATGACAATATGCTTCTAGAATATTTTTATAATCTATTTTTACATAATTATTTTTAAAACTATTATTCATTATTCATTAATAATTTTTCTAACCATCTAATGTCATAATTACCTGAGATAAAATCTTTTTTATTTATTATTAGATCATGAAGAGCCAGTGTAGTGTCAATTCCATCTATCACATACTCTTTCAAAGCTATCTTTAGTTTTAATATTGCTTCTTCTCTATTATTTCCATGAACAATTAATTTAGATATTAAGCTATCATAATTAGGTGGTACTTTATAACCAGAATATAAAGAAGAATCTATTCTTACTCCAAATCCACCAGGTGCATGATAATTGTTAATTTTACCCGCACTGGGAATAAAAGTTTTAGAATTTTCAGAATTTATTCTACATTCAATAGAATGTCCTTTAATCTTTATATCTTTTTGCTTAACAGAAAGCCTTTTCCCACTAGCTACATTAATTTGTTCTTTTACTAAATCAAAACCTGTTATCATTTCAGTAATAGGATGTTCTACTTGTATTCTAGTATTCATTTCTATAAAGAAAAATTCTCCTTTCTCATAAAGCATCTCAAAAGTACCTGCCCCAAGATATCCTAATTTTTTTACAGCCTTCACAATTATTTTACTAATGTTATCCCTTTCTTCTTTTTTAAGTGCAGGAGACGGAGCCTCTTCCAAAATTTTTTGATGCCTTCTCTGTAATGAACAATCTCTCTCTCCAAAATGAACAACATCTCCAAAACTATCTGCAAATAACTGAAATTCTATATGCCTTGGGTTAGCTAAATATCTCTCAAGATAAACCGTATTATCGCCAAAACTAGACATTGCTTCAGAACGAGCTAAATTCCATGCCTCATCTAATTCAGAAGGTTTTTTAGCAACTTTCATACCTTTACCTCCTCCACCTGAAGCAGCTTTAATTAAGACTGGAAAACCTACGTCTTTTGCTATTTTTTTTAATTCATTTAAATTTTTAATAGCTCCATCAGAACCTGGAACTAAAGGAATTCCTAATCTTTGCATTGCTTTTCTTGCTGATACTTTATCACCCATTTCAGATATATGCTGAGGTTTTGGGCCTATAAATATTAGTCCATGCTCACTTATTATTTCTGCAAACTTTGCATTCTCTGAAAGAAAGCCATAACCAGGATGAATAGCATCAGCTCCACTTACTTCCGCTGCAGAAATAATTGCTGCTATATTTAAATAACTTTTAGAAGCTAAAGGAGGACCTATACATACACTTTCATCAGCGAGACGAACATGCATAGCATTTTCATCTATTGTAGAATGAACTGCTACAGTTTGAACACCTAGCTCTTTACAAGCCCTAATTATTCTTAAAGCTATTTCGCCTCTATTAGCTATTAAAACCTTTTTTATCACAATATTCTTCTTTAACTAATATCAATTATTACAAGTGCTTCATCAAATTCTACAGACATTTCATTTTTTACAATTATTTGTTTAACTACTCCAGCATAAGGAGATTTAACGGGATTCATAGTTTTCATAGCCTCAATTATAAATAATTGATCTCCCTCTTTAATATTTTGGCCAACTGTAATATATGGTTTAGCCTCTGGCGAAGAAGCTAAGTATATAGTTCCCACCATAGGTGATTTAACAGTACCAGGTTGCTCTAAATTAGTTTCTTTACCTTCTTTTTGCTCTGAATGAGAAATATTTGAATGAGTAGTAACTATTCCGGTAGAAGAAATATTTCTTGCAACTTTAACTGATTGCCTTCCCTGTGTAACACTTATTTCTGATAAATTATTTTCATCTAAAAGGTCCGATAGATCCTTTATCAAAGACTTATCTATTGAAATTCTTCCCATTTAAATCTCCTAATACTTGTTTAAATCCAAATTTATTAATTTTATAATACAATTTACCGCTATTTCATATCCTGCTGCTCCAAACCCACATATACTTCCATTTGCTACTTGAGAAATATAAGACAAATGCCTAAAATTCTCTCTTTCATAAATATTTGACATATGAACTTCTATAATTGGTTTATTAAAAAATTTTAAAGCATCCATTAAAGCTATTGAAGTATGTGTATATGCTCCAGCATTTATAATTATACCATAATAATCTTCGCGGGCATTTTGAACTATTTCTATAAGCTTTCCTTCATTATTGCTTTGAATACATTCAATATTATAAGATGTTTTATTTTCTAATTTAATTAAGTTATTTTCTATTTCTTTTAAACTTATTTTTCCATAAATTTCCGGCTCTCTTTTTCCTAATAAGTTTAAATTTGGTCCATTTATAACTAAAATTTTCTTAAATTTATTCACAAAGTATCCTTATAATAGTATTTTATAATTTATCCATATAATATATATTTATTCCTTAATAATATACATTATAAATATAAATAACAAAGAAATGAAAAAAATTATAAATATGTCTACAAAAGAAATAAATATTCATATTAATGGAGAATCTAGACGAATACCAACTACGCAATCAGTTGCAACACTTCTTAAATTATTAAATTTGAATGATAATAATATTGCTATTGAAATAAATAGAGAAATAATAAATAAATCAAACTATAATTCACATATAATAAAAGCAAATGATCGAATTGAAATAGTTAATT
>Ga0315316_10001435_pt1 | contig 16676 bp, 13 predicted proteins | sample M160m3416metaG_FD_203702 | JGI IMG/M metagenome (GOLD analysis project Ga0315316, IMG submission 203702) | Ammonia-oxidizing marine archaeal communities from Monterey Bay, California, United States - M1 60m 3416 | ecosystem: Environmental > Aquatic > Marine > Intertidal zone | place: USA... | reverse complement strand
TGCTCACCGATCCCAAAAGCCAGATGCGGATTCGGGTGACGATCGATCCGGAATGCGTCGGGCTCCTCGAAGACGTCCTCGTCGCGGTTCGCCGAGGCGTAGAACATGATGAGCCGCTCCCCCGCGGATAGCTGGCGACCGCCGATCTCGACGTCCTCCGCGATCGTCCGCGCCATGGTGTTGACGGGGGTGACGAAGCGCAGGATCTCCTCGACGCCGCTCTTGGTATATCCCTCCGGATCCGTCTTCCAGAGGGCGAGCTGGTCCGGGTGATCGAGCAGCGCCTTCATTCCCCCGGTGAGCCCGCCGCGGGTCGTTTCGTGCCCCGCGATGAACATCACCAGGCAATAACCCATCGTATCGATCTCGTTCATGGGCTCGCCATCGACCTGCGCGTTGGCGAAGAGCGAAACCAGATCTTCTCGCGGGTGCGCCCGGCGATCGGCCAGGATCTCCGCAAAGTACTGACCAAAATCGATGGCCGCGGCCATCACCGACTGATTGGCGTCCATCCCTTCACGCCGGAACTCCTCATCGTCCCGCGCAAAAATTTCGTTCGTCGTCTTCAGAACGAAGGCTTCATCCTCTTCGGGGGCGCCCAGGATTCGGCAGATGATCTTCAACGGGTGCATCGAGGCGACATCCGTCACCCAATCGGCCTCTCCCTCTTCTCCGAGCGAGTCGATCAAGTGCGTCGCCATCTTTTCAATCGTCTGGTCCCACGCTCCCAGGTTGCGAGGCGTGAAAAATTTGCTCGCAACCGAGCGATATTTCCGATGGTCGGGGTTGTCCATCTCGATGATGGTGCGCATCGGCACCTCCGAATCGCTCCGCAACGTCGAGGACAGCCGGTCAAAATTGATTCCATCGGCGTTGAGGAAGGACTGGGGGTTCTTCGAGATCTGCACGATGTCCGCGTGGCGCGTGATCGCCCAGAACGGCGGCCAGCCCTCCGGCTCGAAGCGTTCGACCGGCGCCGATTTTCGCAACGCCGCCCACTCCTCGTGCGGATAGCCACGCAGAGAATAGGCTTGGGGCTCGACGAGGTTCAGCGCGTCGATCAGATCGGGGGCAGCGGCCATGGAATGAGTCTCCTGCAGGTCGGGGGACAACGATGCCCCCTGGGCTACATCGCCCCTACCCTAGTGTAAATGGATGCGCGTGGATACGTGAATGCCCCTCGGATCGAGCCGCTGCGGTGAACGAAATCAACGGTTCTTCCGGTGACCCGTCGAACGCGGAAAGGCACGCGAACGGCAGCGCGTAGGAACATGGAATCAGAATCGGAGCCCCTCGCCGAATCCTCCGAGGCCACGCCCCTTCACCACGGCACAGGACCAGCCCTGACCCCCAGCACCAGAATCCGGGACGGCGATCTGTTAAGAAAGAGCCTCTAGAGACGACCATCTCCACATCAGAGGGTATCGAATGAATGAGTCCCAGCAGCCAACGGCCCCGCCCCTCGAGTTCGATGCGGCCGCGATGAGGGATCGCTACCGGGTGGAGCGCGAGAAGCGTTTGCGCCCCGATGGTAACGACCAGTATTTAGAGGTCTCGGGCCTCTTCTCTCATTTCACGGATGACCCTCACATCGATCATGCGATCGAGCGCGCGCCACTCACCGACGAGGTCGAAGCCCTCCTCATTGGAGGTGGCTTCGGTGGGCTTCAGGCCGGCGCGCGGCTGCGCGAGGCCGGCGTCGACGATATCCGGATCGTCGAAAAGGGCGGGGATTTCGGGGGAACCTGGTATTGGAATCGCTACCCGGGCGCCCAATGCGATGTCGAGTCGTACATCTACCTGCCGCTACTCGAAGAACTCGGCACGATTCCTTCGGAGAAATACGCCCACGCGAAGGAGATCCTGGAGCACGCCCAGGCCATCGGTCGTCACTACGATCTCTACCGAGGCGCCCTCTTCCAGACCGAAGTGACGGGCATGCGTTGGGACGGCGACGCCGAGCGTTGGATCGTCACCACGAACCGCGGGGACGCTTTCCGAGCGCGCTTCGTCGCAATGGCCAATGGTCCCCTCAACCGGCCCAAGCTCCCCGGCATCCCCGGGATCGAGGATTTTGCCGGACATACCTTCCACACCAGCCGCTGGGACTACGCCTATACCGGCGGCGGTCCGGAAGGCGGGCTCGACAAGCTCGCGGAGAAGCGTGTCGCCGTGATCGGTACCGGCGCCACGGGGATCCAGTGTGTCCCCTTTCTCGGGGAGGCGGCTCAGGAACTCTTCGTCTTCCAGCGCACCCCATCCTCCGTCGATCTCCGCGGCAACGCCCCCACCGACCCGGAATGGGAAAAGTCACTCCAACCTGGCTGGCACAGACATCGCATGGAGAACTTCAACGCGCTCGTTTCCGGCGTTCCCCAGGAGGAGGACCTGGTCCAGGATGGCTGGACCGACCTGATCGGTAAATCCATGCGGCTCTTCCGAGAGGCACGGCGAAACCGCGAGGAGGGAGCACCGGGCGTCGGCGAGATCATGGAGGCCGCGAACTTCGAGAAAATGAACGAAATTCGTGCCCGAGTAGAGGCCCTCGTCGACGACCCTGGATCGGCCGAGAATCTAAAACCCTACTACCAGATGTTCTGTAAGCGGCCCTGCTTCAATGACGACTACCTGCCCACCTTCAACCGGCCGAACGTCCATCTGGTGGACACCGACGGACAGGGTGTCGAGCGCATCACCGCTCGGGGCCTCGTCGTCGGCGGACGCGAATACGAAGTGGACTGCATCATCTTCGCCACGGGCTTCGAAGTCGGAACCGGCTATGCCCGCCGCGCCGGTTACGAGATCACAGGGAGAACGGGCCAGACCCTGACGGATTATTGGGAAAGGGGAGTCCGCACCCTCCACGGGATGATGATCCATGGCTTTCCCAACTGCTTCCTGATGAGCACGACCCAAGGAGGCTTCACCGCAAATTTCCCACACATGCTCGACGAATGTTCGACTCACATCGCGCATATCGTTTCGCACGCGCGCGCGGGTGGCTACACGACAGCCGAAGCCACCGAAGAAGGGGAAGACGCCTGGGTCCAGACGATTCTTCGTAAGGCGACCGGCGGCATGGGCGGCCTCGGCGGCAAGAGCTGTACGCCGGGCTATTACAATAATGAGGGCCAAGACAACCCGCTCGGCGCCCAGGCCTCCTCCTATGGCGGTGGATCGATCCGATTCTTTAAGCTGCTTGCCGATTGGCGCGACGTCGGTGAGTTCGCCGGTCTAGAGTTCGGCCGAAACGAAGACTGACTCGCCAACCGAGGCGAGAGAAGAAGCCGGTTCCACTGGCAAGGGAGGATTGCATGAGCACTTTCGATCGAAACGAGGTCGAGGAGGCGTACCAACATTTCGTCGAGGTAGGCGATAGCGGTGACTGGAGCGCCTGGGCAGATCTCCACAGCGAGGACGGCCTTTGGGTGGAGCGCCACCTTGGCACCTTCGTCGGTCGCGAGGCGATCCGCGAGGCGATCTTGAAGGTGATGGTACCCGTGCCGATGATGGTCTTCCCCGTCGGCTGGCACGTGATCGAAGGCAACCGCGTCGTCTACTACCCCTGGCAGGTCATGCCCGACCCGGCGGGCGGCGACGCAGACTACCGCTTCGGCTGCGTCACGATTCTCGAATATGCCGGAGAGGGTCTCTTTTCCTATCAGGAAGACCTCTACAATCCGCGCGAAGCCGAAGCCATGATGAAACGCTGGATAGAGGCCGGTGGCCGCCTCGCTGGATAATTTCAGCTGGAAAGGGAATCGATGTCGAGCCTGAGAACCCTGACCGCGATCATCTTCCTCACGTTGCTCCTCGCATGTAGCTCCGAGTTCCTCGTGCGGGGTACCCCGCCCGAGGGTCCGGCTGCGGTGGACGGGCACCGGATCGCCGCAGCGGATTCCGAGCCCGGCAGCTGGATGAGCCACGGGCGAACCTATTTCGAACAGCGCTACAGCCCCCTCGACTCGATCGACGCAAGCACCGTGGCCGGTCTGGGCCTTGCCTGGTCGTTCGACTTCGACACCGAGCGCGGGATCGAAGCCACCTCGATCATGGTCGATGGCGTTCTCTACGCCACCTCCGCATGGAGCGTCGTCTACGCTCTCGACGCGCGCACTGGTGCGCTGCTCTGGCGCTTCGATCCGGAAGTCGCGAAGGAGAAATCGAAGCACGCCTGCTGCGACGTCGTGAACCGAGGCGTCGCAGTTTGGGGTGGCCGCGTCTTCGTAGGCGCGCTCGACGGACGACTCATCGCCCTCAACGCCACGACCGGAGATGTCGAATGGTCCGTCGCGACCGTCGACCCCTCGCTCCCCTATACGATTACCGGCGCTCCCCGGGTCGTGCACGGCAAAGTGTTGATCGGCAACGGCGGCGCCGAGTATGGCGTGCGCGGATTCATCAGCGCCTACGACTCCGTGACCGGCGAGCTGGCCTGGCGATTTCACACCGTCCCGGGTAACCCGGCTCTCGGCTTCGAAAATGACGCGATGGAGCAGGCCGCAAAGACCTGGACGGGGCAGTGGTGGACCCTCGGAGGGGGAGGCGGCACGGTCTGGGACTCGATGGCCTACGACCCCGAACTCGACCTCCTCTATGTCGGCGTCGGCAATGGAACCCCCTGGAACCGCGAGATCCGTTCTCCCGGCGGCGGTGACAACCTCTTTCTCTCTTCCATCGTCGCGCTTCGTGCCGAAACCGGGGAATACGTCTGGCACTACCAGACGACGCCAGGAGAGACCTGGGACTACACGGCGACGCAGCACATCGTGCTGGCCGATCTCGAGATCGACGGTCACGAGCGCAAAGTCCTGATGCAGGCGCCCAAGAACGGATTTTTTTATGTCCTCGACCGCACGGACGGCGCCCTCATCTCGGCCGAGAAATACATCGACCTGAACTGGGCGAGCCACGTCGACCTGGAGAGCGGACGCCCCGTCGAAACCCAGAATGCGCGCTACCTCGACGGGCCCATGACGATCTTTCCCTCCTACCTCGGAGGTCACAATTGGCATCCGATGTCCTTCAACCCGGGGACGGGCCTCGTCTACGTTCCGGTTCTGGACTTCCCGGCCAACTATGGACTGCCCGAGCGATTCGAATACCGGCCCGGCGTTCCCAACCTCGGAATCGACGGGATCGTAGGCAGCCTCCCCGACGCCCAGGCCGAACGTGACGCGATCCGCGCCTTGATGAAGGGACGACTCATTGCGTGGGATCCTTCGACCGGACGGGAAGCCTGGCGGGTCGAACACTCCGGACCCTGGAATGGCGGCACACTCACAACGGCTGGAGACCTCGTCTTCCAGGGAACCGCGGACGGAGAGTTCGTCGCTTTCCGAGCGAGCAGCGGTGAACGCCTCTGGAGCTTCCCGGCGCAGACCGGCATCGTCGCGCCCCCCATCAGCTTCGCCCTCGACGGCGAACAATACGTCTCTCTGAATGTCGGCTGGGGAGGGGCCTACGCCCTCGTCTTCGGAGAGTTCGTACGCGCCGAGAGCATGCCCAACGTGAGCCGCGTACTGACGTTCAAGCTGGGCGCCGACGGCAGCCTCCCCGAGGTCGATTGGCAGCCTACGGTCCGTTTCGAGCCGCCCGTTCAAACCGCCTCCCGAGAGACGATCCGGGAGGGTTTCGCCCTCTTTCAGGAGACCTGCATGGGGTGTCACGGCCTGAACGCGGTCTCGGGAATGCTCATCCCCGACCTCCGTGGCTCTTCCTCGCTCCACGAAATAGCCGCCTGGGACGCGATCGTGCGGGAAGGGGTCCTCCGCGACCAGGGGATGGCGGGGTTCGGAGAACACCTCGACACCCAGCAGAGCGCGGCGATTCGCGCCTACGTCGTCGACCAAGCGTGGCGAGCCCACCACCTGGAGCAGAACCGGCGATAGCCCCGTATCTCCCGCTCCCAAAGGACGGCCAGCGAAGAGAGGATCCGGCGGCCTACCGCTCCGGTGACGGGGATGCCTCGCGCTGTCCTATTGGGATTCGTCTTGATCTTCGCAGAATCACCCCACGTGGCCCGCGGAGACCGGTCGAGAGCGCGTTAAAGTCTGCCCTTTCGCTGAAACACAACGGAGTGCTCGCCCATGAAGTTCTACGATTGCCGAACCGCGCCCAGCCCCCAGAGAGCGCGTATCCTACTCGCGGAAAAGGGCCTCGAGGTCGAGACGATCGAAGTCGACCTCGGCCAGGGCGAACAGCTGGAAGAGGCCTTTCGACGAATCAACCCCCGCTGCACGGTCCCGGTGCTCGAGCTCGACGACGGCACCCGACTCACCGAGAACGCGGGGATCTCGACCTACCTCGAGGCGATCGCACCCGAGCCGCCGATGCTCGGCCGATCCGCCAAAGAAAAGGCGCTCGTTGCGACCTGGAACGCTCGCGTCGAGACGGAAGGTTTCCTCGCGCTCGCCGACGCGTTCCGAAACCGAACCAAGGGAATGATCGACCGCGCGATCACGGGTCCGACGAATTATGCCCAGATCCCGGAACTCGCCGCTCGCGGTCATGCCCGTGGCGCCGAATTTCTAGATGTGCTGAATGACCGGCTCGGAGAGTCCGAGTACGTCGCGAGCGATGCCTTCTCGGTCGCGGACATCTCCGCGTTCGTCGTCTGTCAATTCGCGAAATGGGTCAAGCTAGACGCGACCGAGGGGCGCTCGAACACACAGCGCTGGCTCGATCTCGTGAGTCGGCGCGAAAGCTTCTCGAGCTGAGTGAGGCCAGGACGTCCACCGTGACCACCACTCCCACCACCCCGGAGATGCGCCGTCGCTTCGACGAGGCCGACAAGGTCCGCATCCACGAGACGACGCTGGCCCGGCCCGCTCTTCGGCCGACGGCTCGCTCCCTGCGCGAACATTTCTCGAGCGAAATCGGCCAGGCCGCCGCCGAACTCGAAAATCCCCACGTGGAGCCCAGAGTGACGGAAGCGGATCGGGCCAGCGCGACGCCCGCGTCGGTGTTATTGGGCATCGTGCTCCGAGAACCCGAGCCCACCGTGCTCGTGACCCAGCGGCATCACGGGATCTCCTTCCCGGGGCACTGGGTCTTCCCGGGTGGCCACGCAGAGCCCCAAGATACTGATGCGATCGCCACGGCCGTACGCGAAGCCCAAGAGGAAATCGGGCTCTCCCCGGAGCGGGTCGAGGTGATCGGCCGCCTGGGCGACTATGTGAGCCACAGCGGCTTTCGCGTCGCACCCGTCGTTGCGCTCGTCCACCCACCGATCGAGCTCTCGCCCCAACCCGGAGAGGTCGAGGCAATCGCCGAGATCGAGCTCTCCCGGTTTCTCGATCCACGAAGCTATTTCCTCTTCCGTTTCATCAATCGGCCCGACCGCGCCCACTTCGCCATGGACACCCAGGCAGAGGGCCTAATGCTCACGGGAGTGACCGTCTCCATTGCCATCGGGCTCTATGGCGAGCTCTTGAAGACACAGCCCGTGCCCCTCTAGCCCACCCGGCCTGAGCCGACCCGACTCTGCTCTATGGTATTGTTGTGCTCCGAGCCAAACGGCGGCACGGGAAGGGGGGAGCGATGCCCTGGTGGGGATGGATCACGATCGGGGCGCTCCTGCTGGTCGCCGAGATGACCCTCGTCGATCTCGAGTTCTACCTCGTCTTCCTCGGAGCGTCTGCCCTACTGACGGGGCTCCTTGTCCTGGGCGGCATCTCGCTTCCCTTTTGGACCCAGTGGCTGCTCTTCGCCGTCGTCGCAGGGGGCTCGCTGATCCTCTTCCGACAGGCCGTCTACAACAAGCTCCGCCCTCCGCCGGGCGAAGAGATCCCAGAAGGGGTCGATGGCGAACGAGCGACCGCAACGGCGACCATCGACGCCGGAAAGATCGGCCCCGTTTCACTCCGAGGGACGACATGGTCCGCTCATAACGTCGGTTCCTCGCCGATCGCCAAAGGAGAAGGCTGCCGCGTCGTCGACGCCCAGGGCCTGACCCTCGAGGTTCAAGCGGAGCGCTGATCCCCCTGCCTCATTGAAAGGAACAGGAATGGAATTGTTCACGATCGCCGTCATCGTTCTGGTCGTGCTCGCGATCGTCGTGATCGCCAAAACCGCGACGATCGTCCCTCAGCAACACGCGTTCGTCATCGAGAATCTGGGCAAGTACAGCCGGACCCTACGCGCGGGCTTTCACATCCTCGTCCCCTTCGTCGAGCGGATCGCCTACCGGCATACCCTCAAAGAGATGGCCATCGATATCCCAGAACAAATCTGCATCACCAAGGACAACGTTCAGGTTGGCGTCGACGGGGTCCTCTACATGCAGATCCTGGATCCGAAGCGGGCCTCCTACGGTATCCAGGACTACGTCTTCGCGATCAGCCAGTTGGCACAGACGACGCTCCGCAGCGAGATCGGCAAGATCGACCTGGACAGGACCTTCGAGGAGCGCGCCGCGATCAATGGGAACGTCGTCAGCGAGGTCGACCTCGCAAGCGATCCCTGGGGCGTCAAGATCCTCCGCTACGAGATTCGCAATATCAACCCGCCAGGCGACGTGATCGAAGCCATGGAGAAGCAGATGCGGGCTGAACGCGAGAAACGCGCGGTCATCCTGGAATCAGAGGGTGTCCGAGACGCCGAGATCAACCGCGCCGAAGGCCAGAAGCAGAAGGTGATCAAGCAGTCCGAGGCGACCCGCGAACAGCAGATCAACGAAGCCCAGGGCGAGGCTTCTGCAATCGAGGCCGTCGCCCTCGCAACCGCGACCGGCCTCCGCGAGGTCGCCAGCGCCGTCGAGACCCCGGGTGGACAGCAGGCCATGCAGCTGCGCGTCGCAGAGCAGTATGTGGCCCAATTCGGATCGCTCGCGAAAGAGGCCAACAGCCTCGTCATCCCGGCGAATCTGAGCGATGTCGCCTCGATGCTCGCGATGGCCACGAAGATCGTGCAAGATGGCAAGGACGAGACGCCCGCCCCCCGCCCGATCGAGCGCGACTGAGGCTCGCCCCGGAGAGCGCCGGATGCCACCGCACGTTCAGTTTCTCTTCGACTTCGGTAGCCCGAATGCCTATTTGAGCCATCGGATCCTACCGAGCATCGAGCAGCGTACGCAGGCGCGCTTCGATTATATCCCCGTCCTTCTCGGAGGCGTTTTCAAGGCGACGAATAACCGCTCTCCTGCCGTCTCACTACAGGGGATCAAGAACAAGGGCGAATATCAGGCCCTGGAGATGCAACGTTTTCTCACCCGCCCTCAGGCAGGCCTTCCGTCCACGAGCACCGAGAATTGACGAGCTGGATCGGTCGCGGGGATCCGCTTTTCGATCCCCTGATCGTCTCGAAAGACGAGGCCCACTCCATCGGGAGCGAATTGAACGATGTACGCCTTCCGAACGTCCCCCGTGAGATTGGGACCCGTCCGATGGGGCGTTAGGCTGGAGAATACGATGATGCTCCCCGCCCGCGCTTCGGCCGTGACTCCCGAAACATCCGACGGCGCACAGCGGAAGCCCAGATCCGTCAACGTATGCATCAGCGTCCCTCGCTGATGTTCTCCGGGCATGATCTCCGGGCAACCATTCTCGAGGCTGACATCCGTCAAAGCCAGATAGCAGGTCAGATATTGTTGCGGGTCGATGAAGGTGTACCCATTATCTTGATGCCAAGGGAACTCCTCCTGGGCGCCCGGCTTCTTATACACCGCCTGGTCCCAATAAAGGCGGACATCGGGCCCCAGGATGTCGAAGGCCAGATCCTGAAAGGTCGGCCCCATCACAAACTCGCGCAGTAGCCGGGACTCCCTCACCAGATGCGTGGTAAAGGTCAACTCCCCTGCACGGTTGATAAAGAGCCGACCACCCTCTTGCTCGGCGAGCATGGCTTCGGTCTTCTCCTCGAGCGGGTCGATCTCCGCGATCACACGCCCGAGCAAATCCGGCGCGACCGCGTCCTCCAGGATGAAGAAGCCACGGTCGTTATAACTCTCCGCCTGTGCCGCCGTGAGACGACGATAAGGCCCCTCGATCGGGCGCCATTCGAAGCCCTGGTTCATCGGGTGCAGCTCGAAGGAGGTCTCAGCCCTCATCTCGTAAAATTGCGGCAACGAGGCTTCCCTGACAAGTCAGCGAGACCTCCGCTACTCCTGACTCGGGGGGCGCGGTCCCCGACCGCGGCCTCGACCTCCGCGACGGCGACGGCGACGAGAGGACGTCTTCGCGGGCTTATCTCCCTGCCCTTCGCCATTGCCACCCGGAGATCGACGGCGCTGGCCCCCTCTGCGCCGACGACGGCGGGCCGGCGCCTCACCTCCCTTGCGCGGCGCTTCTCCGCCTTCTTGCCCCGCCGAAAGACGCAACGGCGCCGCGTCCGACGCGGCGGGACCCGCGGCGCGCTCCTCCGCGCTGCGAGGCCGACGCGGCCGCCGAGCGGGGCCTTTCCGTGAGCCTCGCTGCTTACGAGCGGCGCGCTTCTTCTTTGCCGCTTTCTTCTTTCTAATCGGGTCGAAGAACGAAGAGGGTCGGGCCGGCGACCGGCGACAGGCGTCACAGACGCCGCATTCCTCCTCGATCGGGATACCAAAATATTCTCCGAGCAACTCACCACGACAGCGTTCGGCGATTGCATAACGATCGATCGCGTCGAGACGTTCGGCATCCTGCTTGCGCAGTGTACGGAGCTGCTCGCTCAATCTCTTTGCCGATACCTTCAATTCTTCATGCGGAACGAGGGCCTCGATGGACTTGTCCGAGTGGATCTGGAGCAGCCCGGCGGTCTCGAACATGGCGACGACGGCCTGCGTCACTCGCTGCGCCACTCTTGCCGAGGCGGCCAGGTCGAGCGCGTCGGGTTCGCGACCTTCCTCTACATAAGCGGCGAGCGCCGAAGCGACCTGATAGAGCTGACTCGGGCTCGTGCGACTCTGATTCAAGAGGAATTCGTGAATGTTCCGATCGACGCTGTCGTGTAACAGGATGCAGTTTGCGCGTTTGCCATCGCGCCCTACCCGACCGGCCTCCTGTACATACTGCTCGATCGAAGCAGGCGTCTGGAAATGCACGACATAGCGAAAATCCTGCTTATCGATCCCGAGCCCGAACGCACTCGTGGCGACCATCACGTTCCGCCGACCCCGCTGCATGAACTGCTCTTGCTGCTCTCTACGGTCTGTCCCGTTCATTCCTCCGTGGTAGCGATTCGCAGGAATTTTCATCTGTTTGAGCGCACCATAGACCGTGTCTACGTCACGCGTGGTCGAGCAATAAATGATGCCCGGTCTTCGGAGGCGAATCACCAATCGCCCCAGGGCTCGAAGCCGTGCGTCACCCGCACACTCGATCACCTCGAAGCAAAGATTGGCGCGATGCGGTGAGGCCACCACCTCCAGCGGTTCCCGCAAGCCGAGAATCCGCTTTAGATCGTCACGCACCGATTCCGTCGCGGTCGCGGTCAGCGCCATCACGGGGGGCCGGCCATAACGCTCGAGCAGCGTCCCGATACGGAGGTAAGCCGGGCGGAAGTCATGCCCCCACTCAGAAGCACAATGGGCCTCATCGATCGCGAATAGCGAAATCCCGCTCTTGAAGAGCGCGACCAGCAACTCGTTACTCCCGAGGCTCTCAGGAGTGGTCATCACGAGGAGCGAACCGCCTTCGGCGATTCGCTCGAGTGCCTTCTGGCGCGCCTTCCCACGGACCGTTCCGTCGAAACGCACGACCGGAATGCCCCGCGTCTCCATATTCTTCACCTGGTCCTCGATCAGAGCCAGGAGCGGCGAGATCACGACCACGGGTTTCGAGAGCAGAAGAGACGGAATCTGGAAGCAAGCGGATTTGCCGTAGCCCGTGGGTAGCACGACCAACGCATCCCCCCCGTCCAGGGCGTGCTCGATGACCTCTTCCTGTTCGGCGTAGAGCCCGTCCACCCCGAAAACGCGGGCGGCCTCCTCGATCGTCTCGGGCGGCCCGAGCGGCAGCTCCGGCTCCGGTTCCGGTTCCGGTTCCGGTTTTGGTTCCGGTTTCGGTTCACGCTCCGCTCGTCGCCTCCCGCTCCGGGAGCGGTGCCCGCGCGGACCGCGCGGGCCGCGCGGAGGCTCCATGGCACGCGGCTCATCTTTCTCATCGAAGTCGTCGTCCAGATCGAAGATCCCGAGCACTTCGATCCCATCGTCGGCGAGACTCTTGTACGAAGCGGACATGGTCTTCGTCTGAGGCGCTGCGACTTTCGAAAGCGCGGTGGCCCTCGCATCCGCTTTCCGACCGGGTGCATCCGTGCCCCTCAGAACCGGCTCTGCGGCGGGTGCATCCGTGCCCCTCAGAACCGGCTCTGCGGCGGGTGCATCCGTGCTCGACGGCAGCGGCTCTGCGGCGGGTGCATCCGTGCTCGACGGCAGCGGCTCTGCGGCGGGTGCATCCGTGCCCATCAGAACCGGCTCTGCGGCGGGCGCATCGACAACGTCGAAACCGCCCGTTGCGGACAGCTCCGACGGCATGACGACCTCGCTTCGATCCCTCGCTTCGGAGCGCGCCGCGCTCTCCCCGGGCGAATCCTCGAGCGAGGCGCCTGTCTTCTTCGCAGCCTGCTTACTTCGAGCGGCCGACTTCCCCGCGACCTTCTTCTTCGCAGGCACCTCGGTCTTCGCGGGCTTCTTCTTGGCCGCTTTCTTCTTGGCGGCCTTCTTCTTGGTCGCCTTCTTGGCGGCTTTTTTCTTCGCGGCCTTTTTGGCGGCCTTCTTCTTACTGGCCGTCTTCTTGGCGGCTTTCTTCTTGGCGGCCGTCTTCTTGGCAGCCGTCTTCTTGACTGCCGTCTTCTTGGCAGCCTTCTTCTTGGCGGCGGCCTTTTTCGCCTTTTTCGGCGCGGCCTTCGTTGCACGGGCAGTCAACGGGTCCATCCTCGCTTCTCACGACGGATAGGCTCTCGACCGGATCTCGGCTCGAGAGCGCATCCAGCTTCCAAGGGCTCCCATAGGTCTCGGCGAGAGTATCTTCGCCAAGGATTTGGAAGCGACGGAAGTTCGGAAGCCCGGGCGGCGGCGGATTTCAAATCCGGCCCCAGAAAGCAGGTGCTTCCGACCACGGAGATTCTAGACGGTTCGAGCGTTTTTCGCAGCTACCCCCGAAGCGACTTTCTCTCGTCGCCGAGGACGGCCCCCGCGCTCGTTTTTCCCCAAATGGGGGACGAAGCGGAGACCTCGCCCGTTTTTACAAATGGGGGACACAGCGGAGACCTCGCCCCCTTTCTCCCAGACGGAGGCCAAACCCGACGCCTCGCTTTGCTCAGGCGCTAGAGAGCGCTGAGGCGGGCCCTACCCCGCGCCACTGCGACTCATGGTTGCTGGCTGCGCTCGTCTCGGATCCCCTCCGCGAGCAATAGACCCTCCATCGCCCGGAAGGCTTTGGGCGTATCGAAGAGCGGAATCTTCGGATAGAGATGATGCACGAGATGATACTCCATCCCCATCGAGGCGATCGTGCCAAAGGGACAGGTCCAAACACGCGTATCTCGATACCGGCCGGTCTCGACCATCGGGTAGTGTGGCGCCCAACTGAGGAAGAGTTGGATGTAGACGAGGCCGAGATGCTTCGGCAGCCACCAGAGCAAACATGCCTCGATCGCGTATCCCGACCAGGCGGCTGACGTCAGAACGCCGAAGTGCAAGACCTGCATCACGAAGGACTCGACCAAGGCCTGGTCGCGCTTCGGATGCTGGCTCTCCCGGATGGTTCGCGCGTAGCAGTGCCCCTCCCCAGGCTGCCGTGCACGCAAAGCTCGATAGGCCGACCGCAGCCATGTCTCGCCACGGTTCGAAATATCAGGATCCAAATCAGGATGATTCGTGTGTGCGTGGTGCTGGCGGTGCGTGATCCAGGCGAGACGATAGGGGAAGGCCAGCGGTAACAAAGAGGCGTGACCGACCAGCTCGTTCAGCCAGCGCCAACGCGTCCCTTCGGCTCCAATGATCGAATGCTGCGCTTCGTGGGAGGGCAGGTAGCCGAGAATTGCGCTTAACGTAGCTAGCAGAAAGCCGAGCCAGAGCGGCAGGATGCCTCCAAAGACCAACGGCCAGAGCGAAAGCCACAACAGGCAGTTGCCAAGGCCCCACGCCACCATCTCCCACGGAACGCGACGAAGATATCGCTGCGCCACCGCGCGCTCCGCTCTCATCCCAGCGCCGGAAACCTCGGCGAGATCGCCCTCTCCGATACTCATTGCGCACTCATACCCAGCTCCCGCGGTATCTCGCGAGAAGCCCGAGCATCGTTCCCACGACGAGACCGAAGGCGATGGAGGGCAAGCCAAAAGGCGCCTGCCAACCGAGGGCATCGACCGACTGGGCAATCAAGGGCGCCAAGAACCCAACCCCGAACAGGATGGGGCCCATGCGGACCAGCATCTCCAAAGACTCGGCGTACTTCAAGTCAGACCCTCCTGCTTCCGGCGGGGGTATCGGATCAACCGCTCATCTCTCCGGCGCGGTGCGACGCAATTTTGTGAACAGATTAGCGCGCAAATTGCGTATTCTGGCCTAATGCGAAAATATGCCTCCTTGCAGACGCGCGCCGCACTCCACCGGTCCATCCTGTTGACCGGACTGGTTTCGAGCCTGATGCTCGGGAGCGGCAGCGCCCTCGCAGGCACGCCATCGGTCTATCACAGCCCCGCGGACGATGGCCTGGCTGCCAGCACGACTCCCGTCGAACCAGGATCACCATTGGTGACACTCTTTCTCTATGTCGACGCAGGGCCGTCGCCGACCTCGACCGGAACGGCCTGCGAGGATGGGGATGGCGACGAGCTTTGCGCGTGGGAGTTCCGACTGGAGGCGTCGGGGGCCGCAACGATCCAGGCGTTCCTGCCCGACCCGGGTCGAAATCTCGAAACCCGCGTATCTACGAGCGAGTTCGCCGCGGTGGGAGGCGACGCGATCGGCGGCCAGCTCGGCCCGATCCGAGTCGGAGCACTCGACCTGAGCGTCGCGAGCACCCAGTGGACGGTCTCGGTGGGCGACGGATCCGCTGTCGACGCTGGATTCGTGCTCGTTCCACTTTCACAGAGCGCAATCGCAACCCCCGAGCCGAGCAGCAAGGCCTTGATCCTCGCGGGACTCGGCTTACTGGTCATCTTTGCGCGTCGCCGACGCCGCTGCGCTCACCCGCCATCTCGCTTCATCGCCCTTGCCAGCCTGGCTCTCCTCGTTCTCCCACTGGCGGCAGAGGCCCAGGACGCCGACTCCGACGGCATCGTCGACCCCCTGGACAACTGTATGCACACGCCGAACCCGAGCCAGGCAGACTCGGGGGGTCTCTTCGGGCCCTCGGCGGACGGTATTGGCGATGCCTGCCAATGCGGAGACGTCACCGACGATGGCGAGGTCGACCTCCTCGATCTCGCGACCTACGAGCGCGGGCTCGCCAACCTGCTCCCAACGACGCTCGACGAAGATAAATGCAGCGTCGTCGGAGGACGCACCGACTGCGACCCAAACGACCGCCAGACCCTTCGACAGGCCATCGTGGGCACGGGTTCAGGCCTTGGCCAAGTCTGCCAAAGCGCCAATCTCGTCCCTCCTCTACCCGGCCGTATCGCCGCCGTCGGGGACAGCATCACCCAAGGGTTTGGAGCCAGCTGCAGCTGCAACACGAACTTCTTCTGCCTCTTGTGCCTATTGGGCGCGGACCAACCTCAGCACTCCTGGTTCAATGGCAGCTCACTTCCGAACAGCTTCTACGCCCTCTATGGCGGAGTGGGCTCGGGCATCACCTCAACCCGCGTATCGGTCTCGGGTGCGGAGATGAGCACCGGCTCGAATTCGTTCTCCAATCAGGCTGATGACATCCTCGCGCTCTCGCCTCTGCCCGATCTGGTCGTCGTCGAACTCGGGGGCAACGACGTCTGCAACCGCGGCTGCGTCGACCCCGGCAATTGCGCTGACCCCCTTTACGACGACGCAACATGGACGGCCGCGGTCGAGGCCGGACTCGACAAACTTGTCGGCTTCGGGCACGCAACCTCGCTTACGCCCGAGGCAACCATCTACTTGCTGGGTGTGCCCCGCGTTCAGGATCTCTACTCGGCGGGCGTCGCCAAACAGGCCGGCGCCAGCAACATCGACTGCGACGCCATCCGAGATGACTACGACATCTGCGAGATCGCGACGCTCAACGCTCCACTCAATGGCGAGGATCTGACCACTCGTCTCGAGGGATTGGCCGAACGAATCCCGCGCTACAACGAAATCCTGCGAGACCTCGCGCTCGCCTACACCACGAACACCAACGGCCGAAATCCAAGCGGGATCGAGGTCGTCTCCGACTACGTCAACGAAGCCCTGCCGTCCGTCGGCACCACGCCCTTCGGCGCAGCCGAAATCAACGGCGGTGACTGCTTTCATCCATCGGTGTTCGGCCAATCCACCGCGGCCGCCGCCGCCTGGTACTCGAACCCGCGCTAAGAGCCCCTCGCGTCAGGGCCCGATTCTCACTTCGTAGGCCAGAGGGAGTCCTCGTCGCATGACCAGCAGACTCACCTTCGGCCCCCGCCAAAAGGCATCGAAAAGCGAATTATGCTCGACCGTCACGAAGCGGCCGTTCACTGCAATCGGAACATCTCCCTCCTGGAGGCCGAGCTTCGAGAAGAGGTCTCCCTCGACCACCTCGCGAATCCGCAGCACGCGCTGCCCGGAATAGGTACCCCGGCTGGCCTCGAGCTTCGCTTCC
>Ga0315316_10001433_pt1 | contig 16680 bp, 22 predicted proteins | sample M160m3416metaG_FD_203702 | JGI IMG/M metagenome (GOLD analysis project Ga0315316, IMG submission 203702) | Ammonia-oxidizing marine archaeal communities from Monterey Bay, California, United States - M1 60m 3416 | ecosystem: Environmental > Aquatic > Marine > Intertidal zone | place: USA... | reverse complement strand
CGGGCCACTCTGTATATCATAGTTGTTATTGGATTCGCCTTTCTTGTTAATGTAAATCTTATGGCGACCATCTATCGTAATGTCACTATCGCCTTCAATGGCGTGACAATATTTGCCTGATGTTAATTCGTATTTTTCTTTTTTGTTATAGATGTTGATGGTGCCTTCTTTGTCTATTTCATAACCTGTACCTTTTCTATGGGCAAAATAAATACGTTCTGCGCCAACAGTATCGTCCACTTCATAGATATGTCCACTCTCGGATTCGTAAACGTGATTGAAAGGATAAACGGCCGCATAAGCTGGCGCAGGTTGATCCCAAGTATCACCATCACTTGCCGTTATTTCACCACCACTCGCATTCGTAGTGGCATTAAAATCTGCTGTTGCAATGCCTGTCTTAACGGTATCAATTCTATTTTGTAATGCTAAATGCGTAATGTCATTTCGTGCAAGTCTATTCACATCTGATTCAGATTTTTCTCTAGGGTAAACCGAAATGCCTGTCGGTTCGCCATTCTCATCTAGCCGACTAATGGGATCATAAAAACCTTTTTCAACATCACCTAACTCACTCGGGACGCCAGGTAAAGAACCAATTACGCAAGGTTCTTGACAACTTGCGCCATCTCTAAAATATCCAAACACCCAACTGCCTTCAACAAGAAAACTTGGTGAGTGACCTAAACCTGAAATGCCTGGCGATGTAACAGGCAGTATGACTTGCGACCAAGGTAAATCTTTTGTTGGCAATACTTGTTTGTCTTGCGTATGTATGCCCACGCAACGCACTCGCACTCTCCCCAAGAAGAATGGATCAGTTCTATCTTCAACAACGCCTGTGAACCAGATAAAGTTATTGAACCCTAAAAAATTAGTGTCAGCCATTTAATTTTTTCCCATATTGTTTTTCTTTTAAAGAACACGACTTACGCATTTCAAGACTATTTAGAATACCTTTACGCAGGTTCGTGTGAGGACTGCGTGTAATATTATCTTTACGCAGGCGAGTTTGCGTACCAGCGACCACACTTGCGTACCCATTGCGTAAAGGTAGTAATATACCTTTTAGCCAATTCTGAACAACTTTGGTTACCGTCGGATGCTTAGATGGCTTCGCATTAATATAGTATGCCTGGCGACTACGCTGTGATTCCATCAGCTCATCTGCGTTATACACTATTCCGCTCACATTGTCAATAGGCAATGCTTCAAGTTGTTCGTAGTTTGTTCTTATCTGCTGTGTCATAGTTCTGTCATATTCTCTAAAGAGACCTGCTGTAATGGTAATCTTACACGTCTAGCGTTAGCGAACCCAAAAAATTTGCGAGTCTCCGAGTTTCTTTCAGTCGTTATCATATTACCTGTGAGGATTTGGACGTTGGTTCATCCTTCCAAGTAATTCGTTGTCTGCTTCATATATACTTTGTAGTCCACCTTGAGTTACGTGAGACCACACACTCTCCTCGGACACATATGGGTGGTCAACATTATCTTTAACCGCTCTAATGTGTACAGTATATTTGTCTTCTGTTTTATCTACAATATGTTTCATATCATATACCAAATATCGTCCTGCCCAATAAGGACTAGCTTTTGCTTTTACATTATGTCCTAGTGGTTCCATTATTGGCATATCAAACGTAATGATATCTCCTGCTTGTATTAGTGAATTGCCTGGTGCCACAATTTCCAATATACCAGTAGATAATAATTGTCTTTGAGATAATGCCTTTTGTGTTGTGTGTTTATCACTCACATTCTCTACTACATAAGTTTCACCTTTTTCATCAACGTGTTCGTGTATATTTTTAGTATTAGATTTAAACATTACCCTTGCTTCAGGTTCATCACTTATTGTTTTAAGTGTATCATCAAATTTTGCATAAGGTAATGGTGTCTTAACCGAAGATTTACCACCATCACTATGTTCAGTATGAAAATGTTTACCAAATTCTTTTGCATAATCAAAATCAGTTTCTTCAATAGTTTTATTAAACATATCGTGTTCAATTAATCTATTTGCATATGCACCATTGCCTATATTATCTAATGTATCAATTGGATTATGTAAACTCCAACTTTCTGCACCGTGTAAATCTTTAATAATTTCTTTTCCACCTGATGGATGTCTAACATCTTTCATTCCAAAATTATAACTCCATTTGGCAGGTCTTGCTACTGCACCACCTACGGCTAATAATGATTCAATACTTCTGAAATGATATCCATTAAAATCTTCATAGAATAAGTATCCTGCATTTTCATATTTTTCTGATACTGCCTTTTTACACAACATATCAATTGCTTCAAATGGTCTTGTATTAGGTATAACTATTTTGGTTTGGTTTCTTGTAGGTTCAAAGTATAAATTCTTTTTACTAGATAGGTATTTTCTGTTTCTGAATATATCATTAACACCAACCTCAACTTGTCCCATATATGCCTTACTCACCTTACGCATATTATTAAAATAGGATTCTCTTGAACAAAAGAATATGTCATAGAGTTGACTACCTAAAGCACCTGTATTATCAGGTGTTACACTTTCTATTTTATATATGTGAAATGGGTGACCTTCATTGGCAGTTGCATTAACACCAGTCAACCCAGGCGTATGAAATTTTAAATTTAATCTTTCTAAACCAACAATAGGTAATAGTGTACGTACATCTTTGGTATCGTGTACTTGTATTTTACCAATCATTGTACGGCTAAAAATACTTTGTTGAAGTTCTACACTTAAAATGATATTTTGTATATCAATTCTAAATGGTTGAACCTCTCCAGGTACACCACCTGCTATTTTATATGATAGTATTTCAGCGACATCTAGGTTATAATCGCCTGCTTTTATTATGCGTTCTTTATTATCAGCCATATCATTGTTTAATCAGTTGTTTAAATTCTCTTACAAAAATATCAAGGTACTTTGGTTCAAGTATTTTAATTTGTCTTTTCTTGTCTTGTATTCTTCTTTCATATTCATAATTAGATACGGCACCTGCGCCTGCGTCTGTTGAATTGCACTCTATCTTATAAGAATAATCTTCTGGTCCATCACCTATTTGTGGTCCACTTGATTGTGTTCTTTCCCAATGATGTACTCCATCAGGTTCATTATATTTGTCTTTCATATAATTTTCAAACTGTAAATTTGATAACGGCCAATCATAATAAGGATTTTCAATATTGTTTATCATACACACAACCCAAAAGAAATCTGTATCACCATATATTTTATATGCTACGTGTTCTGGTCTTTCTCCATCTGCAACATCATACGCATCCAATAATGCTATATTATTTTTTATTTTATTTTTTGCTTTAACTCTACGAAATATATCAGGCACTAATTTATAATTATAATCTGCCTTGATATCGTATGCCATCAGCGGAAACTGTTCAAAAAATCTAGCCATTAGAATCCATCCTTCATTTTCTGTTTCGTTAAGTATTCTAATTCTTTAAATTCTAAATTAATAGTATATGTAACAGGTGCATAGTCTTCAAACGTTTTGAAATTACCACCTTCTGGTGTATAACCTACATCACATTTTGTTAAGGCACATCTTGATATTTTATGTAGTTTCTCATTGATACCAGTATTAGTTAAATAATGTATTTCAAATTCTGAAGGATATCTGAATATACGTCCACCCCACTCATCATCTTTCCAAGGGTGCATATGATATTTGAACATCTTAATTATTTTTTGTGTAGTTTCAGTTTCAACATCATTTCTCGGCCAGAATGCAAAACTATAATTAAAAGTTCTAAATTCAGGACCTTCATAAAACATTTCTTTACGGTTGTTCATTGCCATACCCCAACCCTTACCTAATAATTTTAACCAATCACCCATACCTAAACCACCAGATAAGTTAGAAACTCCTCTGGCTCCTGCTTGACCAATGGCACCAGCGGCACCACCTACTAAATTCTTTAATAAATCTTTTTGTCCTTTACCTTGCATTAAATCAGCAATCTGTACTTGTTTTACGTTCTTCCAAGCGGCAGCAATATCACCTGATATATTTGTGTCTTCAGCTCCCCAATTTGCACCATAGGATACTTTAATATCACTAGGCATATATAAAGCAATTGCACCACTAACTATATCAGAATTTTTTTCATCTGATAATACAGTATTAGTTTTATTCATCCGAGGGATAGTAATGTTTCTTTTCTTATAATGATCCCTTAATTCATCCATTCCTTCATATGTTTTAACAACTCCACCTCCAGAGCGTACTTCTGTTTGCTTAATAGTACCTGGACTCATACCCATATCTCTGGCAAATTGTAAATCAGCATTATATGCTGGGTTTTTACCAAGATTGGTTGCTATTGTGAAGAATAATATCCAATTGCCTAATTCTATACCAGTTAAGTCTGTTGGATATTGTAAGTGTTGAAAACCTAAAGGATCATCTTTAGTATTCGTTTGACTATCATTTAAAGTTTTTTCAAATGGAGATTTCTTTAACATTGTATTAATACCACTTACATCTCCAACTGTAGTGTTATTAAAACCAGATGTAAAGCTACTGAATAAACTATTAGCGGCAGCACCCATTGCCTTATTAACCACAAAACTCTTAACATTTCTTACGGCAGACTTACAGTAGTTCTTTAATTTTAGACTTTTTCCCATTTTGATCCTTGTTATAAATACTATTATATTTATATGATTTATAGGTAATAATATGAAGAAGAGTTACAAAGGAATATACAGACCAACATACCCTAGAAAATACGTAGGCAACCCTAATATGATAGTGTATAGGTCATTGTTAGAGCGTAGGTTTATGCGTTATTGCGACCTTAATCCTGATGTACTAGTTTGGGCAAGTGAAGAGTTACCTGTTAGATACTATAATCCATTAGACAAGAAATTTCATAGATACTTTCCAGACTTTGTTATCAAGACAATTAAAGATAAAAAGTATATGATTGAAATTAAACCATCAAGACAATGTGTTAAACCTAAAAAACCTAAATTAAAGACTAAATCTTATATGCGTGAGTCATTTAACTATATCAAAAATAAAGCAAAATGGTCAGCAGCCAAGGCATACTGTTTAAATAATAATATGGAATTTAAATTGATTACTGAAAAACAATTAGGATTTAAATAGAAAATGATGTGCCACATCCACAAGAGGATTTAGCTTTTGGGTTGTTGAATACAAAGTTGGCACCAAATATATCGTTCTTATAATCTAATTGCATACCTAGTAAGTACAATTCAAAACTTTTATCTACTAACAGCGTATCATCAACAACTAAATCTTTATCAGTTGGTGAATCTTCAAACGTCCAATCATAACCAAAACCAGCACAACCACCACCTTTTACAGATAGTCTAACATAGTTCTTATTATGTTTTTCTCTTAATTCTGTTAATCTATTTTTTGCGTTTTCTAATATTGTTATCACGCTGTTTTATACCCATTTAAACTAGCCATAAGAGAAGGATCAATTGGATATATAGTTTTAGCGGCAATAGTATTAACAGTTTTGCTTGAATTGACACTTCCTCCTGTACTATTATCAACAAACATACCTGATGATGTTGCTTTATCTTCTTCTAAATTCAATTTTTTAATAGTAGACTTTTTATCTTCTTTTAAATCATCTAAATTTGTAGTGATTGGTTCTATTTGTAATTTATACTCTTTAATAAAAGCTATAATTGTATCCATATCAGCTTCAGTTTCAGATAAACCTTTCTTTTGTAAACTTAATTGTTTAGAATATGAACCTTTTAGTTTTCTTTCGGATGTTGATTCTACTTTTAATTCTAATTCTTTTATTTTTGCCGATTGTAGTTCTTTTGTGTTTTCTAATTCTGAAAGTTTATCTCTTACATCATCACTTGCAACTCTTCCATCAGATAATTGAAGGTCTGGTGTTGTATATACTGCTTTATCAAAATCAGCTTGGTCTTGTGCTATTTTAATTTTTTCACTTGCCTCTTTAGTATTGGCGTCTAATTGATTTCTTAATTCTTTTGTTTTTGCTATTAATGCTTTGGCATCCTCTTCACTAACTTTACCTGATGTTGCTAATTTTTCTAAATTTCCAATACTAGTATTAATTTCTCTTAATACCAATCTTGAATATTCTGAATCTTCTTTAAGTCTATCAGTACTCATATTTGCAATTAGTTTATCAGTATCTTTTAAAATTTCAGCAACTTTATCTGAACTAACTTCTCCACCTGAACCTGGAGTATCTGAAAGAGCACCAGCAGTTGATTTACTTAAACTGGATGCTTCACTACCTACTTCTTTATCTGTACTCAATGGTGTCATATCAAACTTCATCTTTTCTTTCATTTCTTTTATTTTATCAAAACCAAAATCAGGAATTTGTTCAATAATCCAATTTAAAGCTGTTTTAATTAAATTAAACATTTTTTTATATGTATCAATGATTGGAGTAAATATCATTTTAGCCAAATCTGATACTTTTTCTGCTATGCCTACTGTTGTATCAACAACCCAATCTTTCATATTGGAAAATACTTCAACTATTTTCTCAAACATCATTTTAGGAAAATCAATTATCTTTTGAATAAATTTAGCTATGTTTTCACCACCAATGTATCCTAAAAGAGCACCTGCCATACCACCGATAGCAGCACCGATAACTGCACCAAAAGGTCCACCAAACATCATACCAATAGTACCACCAAGTATTGCAAACTTACTACCTTGCATTATTGCACCTGACATTCCTGAAGATAATCCACCTAGTAATCCACCTATAAATCCAGCAGGACCACCCCATTGTTTCATACCAGCAAATGCGTCAAATATAGTCCATACTAACATCAATATCATACCAGTCACACTACTAAAAATAGCTTTACCTAATATTTTTACAAATCCACCAGCCATTTGCATAAGTCCCATACCAGCCATATCTTCTTTCATATCTAAATTTGACCACCAATCAGCTAGTTTTGCTAAATCACCTTTATTTTTTTTCTCTGGATCGCCTGATGTTTTTGCTCTATCTTCTTGTTGGTCTTCTCTTTCTATATAACCAAAATGTCCCTTCATTACATCAACCATTTCACTTAATTTATCAACAGCAGCTGTTTGTAGAGTTCTAATGCCATCTAATACACCTAAAATAGGTTCATTAACAACACCTCCACTCTCCTGGGATAAGTTTTTCATCCCAATTAGTGTTCCGCCTACTTTTTCTTGTATATTATTGGCTACCAACGATACGTTGTCGGCAACTACTACTGATTCTGCCATTGATTATCCTATTAGATACTATCCATTATAGCTTTAACAAAGTTAGCATTTGCTTTCTTTGTTTCATCACAAATTGTTCCTGCTGTATCAACAGTTTCACTACAAACTTCTTTTGAAACTTCAATACACCATTTTTTTATTGCGTCTATCATTATTCTTCCTTCTTATGTTTGCCTAATATCTCTACTATTTCCCAACTACCATCTGCGTAATGATGTACTTGAGCGTCAACTAAATCACACATAAATGCTAGTGATTCACCATCTATCTTGTAAGTGATACCATTTATTTCTACACTATCTGTTTGGTCTGATTTGTTTCTCCACTTTTTCTCAACTTCTCTTTTTGTTTTTAAGCAATCACTCATACTATTTGCACCTTTATGGTCTATTAAATGACCATCTGCAAATACGCATACTGCAAATACTACTTCAGGTGGATGTTTGTGTTCATTAGCATCCAAAGGACATTGTTCGTGTCCATCTTTACCGCAACCTGTACAGTCTGCGTGTGCTGAATTGTGTTTAAATACACCAAATAATATTGCAATTAAAAATAACCCTGCTAAAATCTTTAATAACGCTTTTGTATCGCCATTTTTAAATCCTATTTTGTCGTATAATTTTTTAAACATAGTTCTCCCTATCTAATTGGTGGTACGTACATTACGCCACCGTTCTTCCAAAGATTATTTAATCCTCGTTCTAATGCAAGTGGAGTATTAGGTCCTACATTTCTCTCAAATGATTCCCCATAGTTCCCTACTTGTTTGATAATATTATAACCAAATTTCATACCAACACCTAACATTGGTCCAATATAACCTTCAACACCTAATATTCTTTTAACTTCTTTTGATTTAGCAGTTAACATCATATCTACATTGTACATTGTAATACCTGCCTCTTCAGCATTTATCATAATGAAATGTGTCCATCTAACTATATCTTCCCACTCTTGGTCGCCTTGTCTTACAAGTGGACCTAAAGGTTCTTTAGATATAATTTCTGGTAATACTATCCATTTACTTGGGTCTTCTGCACCTGCTCTAGCGGATGCTAAACCAGAAGCGTCTGTTGTGAATACATCACACTCGCCACTAAATAGTTTTGCCTTTGCGTCTTTATTGCCTTCAACATATATTGGTTGATATGCCATATTATTTTCTGCAAAATAATCATTTAGATTTAATTCACTTGTAGTTTCTTTTGTAATACATACAAACGCACCATCTAATTCTGTTGCACTCTTAATATCTAAATCAGTAGGTATCAAGAATCCTTGTCCATCATAATAGTTAACACCTGCAAATTCAAACATCAAATTAACATCACGACTAATTGTCCACGTTGTGTTTCTTGCAAGTACATCAATATTACCTGACGCCAATGTTGGAAATCTTTGACTAGCATTTAATCCTACAAATTCTACTTTACTTGCGTCACCAAATATACCAGCTGAAACTGCTTTACAGAAATCAACGTCTAAACCACTCCAGTTTCCACTCTCGTCTTGAGCAGAAAATCCTGGTAAGTTAGCATTAACTCCACATATCAAATAACCTCGTTCTTGTACGGTTTTTAAGAGACCGACTTCTTGTTCTATTTTAATACTCTTTGTTGTATTACAACCTACTAAAAATAGAGCAACTAATAAACTCATTAATATTTTTTTCATATCTATCCTATTGTGTTAATACTTTAGTTTTCTTTTCTTTTTTCTTTTCAGTTAGTGATTTAGCAGTACCACCTAATTTCAAACTACCTGATTGGTCAGGCATTTTGTTTTTGATACTAACAATGTTACCGTTTGCGTCTACTTCTGCCATAGATGGACCACAAATAACTCTACGTCCATCTTTCATCTTCTCAATTTTTCTTTTCTCTTTAAGGCAATCCATTAATCCATCATACTTGACGAATTCGCTTGAAGTATCGGTCACAATAAACATTGTAATAATAGTCACTAGTGTTGTTGCGTCCATATTTACTCTCCTGTTGTGTGTCCGTTTTTGACACTTCTGATTTTATCTTTTAATTTCTCTACATCAGCTAGAACCTTTTCCATATCTTTCTGCAATCTCTCAATATTAACGGCATTGTTCATCATATTTTGTAAATCTTTTTGTATGGACTCTACTTGTCCACTTAAAAATTCAATCAACATAAATTGCTCGGAATCAGCAGGTGGTGAACCTAAATCACCTCTCGGCCATTTAATTCTAAATTCGTTGTTCTTCTCTATATCACCAGAAAGTCTTTCACTTGCTTGGTTTAAATCTTTTTCTAATAATGTTGTATTGGTCTCCAATTTGTTCAATCGCTCAATCACACCAAAATATGCCCACACGCCGACAGCAACGGCACCGATTATAGCGATTAAGTTCTTCATAGGCATACTTACCGCTGTTTGGTCTGATACTCTAATTTCGTTTTTTGCCATAAATATCCTTATTTCTTTTTAGGTAACTTCGCACCTGGTTTACCAACATACAACCCAAAGAAAGCGGCACCAGCACCAACTATAGTTGATATGTACATTGCTTGTGAATTGGTTGGATCAGGTAATGTCATAAACCAAGTTACTGATTTATAGAAAGCATAGATGTATGCTAACATTACTAATCTAGGTATGACTCTAAACTTGTCTAATAGACCTGCTGTCTTATTATACCAAGTAGCGGCGTCTTCGCCTTCACTAGGTATCAAATCACTCTTTGCTACTTCATATTCTTCAGTAGTCTTTTTTACTTTTATTAAATCGTCTGCCATAACCTTCCTCTATTTTTGACCTGCTTGTTTTAATCTAATTCTATCGTTCTCTTCTTTGATCCAATTAGATAATAAAGTCACATATATTTCCCTCTCCCAAGGCATCATATTTTCTAATTCGGTCAATGAATATTTATGATGTTGCATTAATGCAAAATTCACTTGGTAGTAATTTTCTAAACTTTCGTGAGAGAGGGCGATACGAAAAAATCCTGTAATCCAGCCAACGTAAGTTTGCTCTTAACTTTCGTCTTCGGATTCTCTATCTCTACCTCTTGCTTAAGTTTAGGCATAGTATCAAAGAATTCATTGATTTTCTTGAATGCCTTACTGTCCAAACTCTCTAAAAATTTGTTTAGTTCATCTTTAGTATAATCACTAGCAGATTGTATTTTATCTCCTTCATAGACTTGGTATACTGTATTTGCAAGTATTTCAAACATCTGCTTAGTTTTCATACTCTTTTTACCAACGTTTTCTGGATCAACTGAATTTATAGTAGGATAACTCATAACCAACCCTATTTTTCTCTTCTCATCAACCACAATGTTATTGGTATGGTCTTCATCTACGTGTACTTCCACTTTAGACAAATCTACTTCTACTTCCGCATAAGTTTTCTTATCATCTGGACATAACAATTTAAGTTTTGCTATCTCACCAACTGATTTTGACCTTATCTGTAAAAATATATACTCTACATCAAATATAGGTAGTGTATTAATATTTACTTTTCCAAATGTACACGTATGTACTATTTGTTTCAATGCTTCAGTCATTTCTTTATTACTACCTGACTCTAATGCCTGTAGTAATATCTTCTCCTCTTTTACAAGGAACGGTCTGAATTTAACTGTTACATCTTTAGATGGTAATGTCAATTCATATGTCGCTGTTTCTAATATAGGCAATGCCATAATTAACTCCTTTTTTTATTATTTATTAATAACAAATGGTGGGTACACCCTGCCTCCTGTACGCTTACCAATTGGTATATCTCTTCTAATTTTCTCAATAACTTGTTTACCTGCTCTTTTAATTTCTGGTGGCATTTTTGATAATATTCCACCAAATATTCCATAGTTTTTAGCAGGTTTAATGTTAGGCATATCTGGAATAAATTTTCCAAAATCAACACCATTTATTGAGTCTAGTGTTATATTCTCCCAAGTTCTAAATGCAAGTGTTACTGGTATATCTAAAGGCATTGGATCATCTGTTAATGCTTGATATTGTATCTCACCTATTTGGTCTGGATATACTTCGTGCAATCTTACACCATAAGTTATTCTGTAATTATCATCAGGATGTTCTTTGTCTGTTTCTCTATATTGTCCTAACTGATAAATCTCTACAGTACCTACATAGCTATCATAGTATGATAAATGGTGTGATTCAAGACTATGCATTTTACCTTGCCAAGTTTCAAAGAAAGCTCTTTGTCTTAAAAACTTATCTCCCATAAACATACATTGAACAGCTGCTCCATAATTATATCCATAAGGCATTTTTCTACCTGGACCATAAGTTACAAAATTTGTACTTAATACATTTCTATATGGCAATACTACAGACGTACACATTAATTCTATATTTCTTCTCATTTCATCATTATTAAGAAGACTGTCTTTCTCTACAGTAACTACATCCCTAGCTCGTTCACCTACTTGTTGATTAACAACATCCCTTGGTGGAAATACTCTAACTAAAAATCTGTTACCTCTAGCAATACCTTCACCTCTATTAATTTCAGACATAAATCTTCCAATAGATGTCCTTTGATTAAGACCAGGTCTTTGTTCTGTTATTCTTTTATCGCCTTCAACGTTATCTAATGACCTATCTCTAGGTAAGCCAATACGTATGTCCATATTGCCGATACGTTTCCCTGCTCTAAATATTGCCATATCTATTTCCTTTTATGTCTTCCCATATAATGTTCGGAAGGTTCGTAGTTCCATTTATGTCCGTGGTGTCCTCTAATGTCAGCATACCACATTCTAACCTTAACTATCAATACTCTCCATAATGTTCTCTTTGCCATTTCTTATCAGATTGCTCTCCTACTGTCTGCCCATACTTTACTAGCTGGTGCCTTTTTAAATTGTTGTACTGGTAAATATACTGCAATTGCCATTTCGTCTGCGTCTACTCTTAAAAAGTTTGACCTTACGTGTCGCCACAAATATTTCTTAATCGTTGGTCTAATCATAGGTATATTTTTAAGTGTAGAATATGTTGCCATTATCTTTGTTGTTCTATCAAATTGCGTATTACTAGCATATCTTTGTATCTCTTGTAATAATCTAAATCTCATTATGTATGGTAAGTAGTGAAAATTTAACCCTACAAAACCACCTCTAAATGTATCTACTGGCAAAATTAATGGAAATGTATCATAATATGGTAGTTTCTTTTTAGTTTTAGGATCATAAAAGAACATATTTAAACGACCTGCACTAGGTCTACTATTCAGTTTTCCACTTCTCATAAGACCAGTAGCAGTTGCTCTATTAGCTATACTTTGTACTGCATTCCTGTACCAGGATGCTGACTTTAGTACGCCTGCTTGTCTATCTTTTAGTGGTCCAAATATATTTGCCATACTACTATTTATAATGAAAAAGGGCACCTATTACTAGGTGCCCTTTAAGTTTTAACGTTTTTTGAGAGAGAAAGGTTTACTCTTCGTCTGCCAATTTACTAAAATAAGACAACGTATCGTCTTCCTCACTAGCAGGTTTAGAGTTCACAACGTTAGTACTTTTCACCTTGCCATTGACCTGTTGTGGGAGGTCAACTGTTTCAACAGTTTCGGTGCTTCGTGTACCCATAATTATCCTATTCAGTTTCTCTTTGAGTTCCTCATAAGATTTAAAATTACTAGGGTCTACAAAAGGTTTCAAAGGGTATTGTTTCGCCCATATTGCTTTGATAGCAGTATCTTCTGTTGCTACTGGCGTAACACCTTCAAATTCAGATTTGTCGTAGTTCCAATAACCATCAACTTTTCTAATTTTTAGTTTAAAGTTTGCACCTTTCCAAAAATCAAATGGGTTGATTGCCTTTTCATCCGCAAATTGAGGTTGCATTGCTTCTGATATCTTATCAAATATCTTTTTACCAAATTTGTATAAGAAAACTTTGCCTTCATTTTCGGGATGTTTTGGATCACTAACAATATAGATGTTAGAATAGTATGATAATTTTCTTTTTCTCTTACGAGCAATATCCTTATCACTATCAACACCTGTATTCCATAGTCTTGTATTATCTTCACTAACTGGATCTTTAGTATTTAAAGTTGTTAATGAATTTTCAATGTACCAACCGCCTTTGTCTTGAAATGCGTGTGACCATACTCTTTGCCAAGGCATTTCTTCGTTGTTAGACGCAGGTAAAAATCTAATAACAGCATAGCCGTTACCAGTTTTATCTAACTCTGGTTTCCAAAGTCTGTCGTCTTGATACTTGTTTTTGTTTGCTTGATCCTCGGGACCGAGGTTCTTTTCAAGTGCCTTTGTAATCTTATCAAAGTTACTTGATGATGATTTTAATGTTTCAAAATCCATATGTATTTTCTCCTTGTATTAACATATTCGTTGTATTTGTGTAGGCTATATAATCGCCTTCGTTATTATTTATACACTCATTATGTCTAATATAACATAATTAGAGCATAGAGTCAAGTGTGGTATAATCTATGTATTTAATATTTGGTGTATTCTTCCATTCTTCAATAGGTCCATTTACCTTATCTCTACCATCATTATATCTATTGACTTTATAAAAATGTATCTTTGGATACCAATTCGCTAACATCTTCCATTGGTTAATCCAGTTGATAGCTGGTGTTGGACTATTATCTTTTGCTGTATAATGCTTGGTACTCTTGTATATGTTATTAATCTTATCATTATGGCTATATAAATCGTGTCCTATTATATACACTTCACAAGGATTCTCTCTCTTAATTGCAACCAATCCAGAAGAAGGTCCACACGCCCAACCGTGGTCTCTAGGGTCGCTTATATCGTCTATTGAGTGTGAGTAATCTGGTTCTTTTATCCAACTGACTTTGATTGTTGAATTAAGAACATTTTGTTTAGTAACTGCACCATCTTTTTTTAATATACTCACTACACCTTTTAAGTTAGCACCGTGTAAAACATATTCTTTACTATCGCCACGTTCATTACTAATTACACCACCAAGTTTCTTTGCTAGTTCTAAATCTTCTTTAGGTACACCACTTTCCATAACTGCGTCATATGATTGAGCAGGCACTTTAGTCCAATTTCTAAAATAACAAGGTATCTTTTGTGCCATACCTGCGTGGTACATTTCGTGGACTATGCCGTGGTCTACTCCAGTTAACACATCACATAAGTTTGGATAATCTCTATAAATGGCATTGCAACCATATATCTTACCAAATTCTTTATACTTTAATAAATCTATACCTATTCTACTCTCACCATTACCAATACAGAATACTCTAGCAGATTTCTTTTCATCTTGCAATTCTTTTATCATTTTGTAATGGTCTTCAGCGTCTTTATCTGTCATTATCATATTAAAAATAGTTAAAGTTTATATTAACTCTTCTTGGTTGGTCTGTTGTGTTTGTACTACAATGGTCAAAAGTTGGATCAAAAAAGATTGCTCTATTTGCAACACTATCAACTTTAGTACCATCTGAAAGTTTTGTATATCCATCGCAAGTGTTTAAACAAAAAAGACACGTCTTATATGGTAGTTTACTAGGTGGAAAATCTTGGTGCATACTATGTTCAATAAATTTATTTTGATTGGGATATGAATTTATTTTTACTCTTACTAAAGTTCTCAACTTATAATCATCATTACGTTCAAATAATCTACTCAAAATTGGATCCATTAGTTCAAAAGATGTATTAAATGTTGGTCTATCATTATCATATAACATATGCATATTAAAAAATTGATTACCTATTTGACCTCTTTCAGATTCTTTTACTATTGTATCATAATAGAACCAAGGAAAGTATCTACCCATTACCTTTGTTTGTATGCCATCAAAATCTTTTTTGTCTAAAAAATTATCTACTACTATATTTTCCATTAAAAATAGTTAAAGTTTATATTAACTCTCCTTGTATCGTTTGTTGTATTTGTACTACAATGGTTATTACTTGGATCAAAAATCAATGCTCTATTGGCAACACTATCAACTTTAGTACCATCTTCAAATCCTGTGTATCCATCGCAAGTGTTTATACTAAACAAACACGCCTTACGATTTAAACCACCCTTACTCGGCCAATCTGTATGCATAGTGTGTTCTCTAAATGTACCTTGATTAGGATAGTTATTAATTTTTACTCTTATTAAAGTATTCATACGAAATCTAGGGTCATCAAGTTTCATTAACTCACCCAAGACTGGATCCATTATCTCAAAAGAATTAGCAAATGTTGGTCTGTCATTATCATATAACATATGCATTGAATAAAATGTCATATCTTTTTTATCTTCACCTTCTCTCACTATTGTATCATAATGAAACCAAGGAAAGTAGGTACCCATTATCGTTTTCTTCATATGTTCAAAAACTTTTGGATTTAAAAAATTGTCTATGACTTCATAACTTCTATCGTCCATTTAATATTACCTCTACTGCTTCTAATATTTCTTGTACTGTCCACGTACCATTTATTTTCTTGTTAAGATTTGAGTTCACTTGTTATAATCTCCTTCATTACTAATTTAGCTTTAGTCTTATTAAATGATATAAATGGTTTCATTTTTTTGAGTTTTCTGGACATATCAGTCCACACAACCTTTTCCGTAATTTGTTTATCCCAGTCTTTAATGAAATCAAGGACTGAATCAAGTATGATGGCGGTTGGGTAGTTAACTCTCCTTTGAATAAGTAAGCGTAGCATTCTAGGATGTTGCCCATTAACCACGCTGAAACCATCATCAAAAGAAATACCCCTCCTGCTAAAGTCATAAACAATATTATTAATACTGCTTCGTAAACTGTAGTCAAAAGACTCAAAATATTTTCTGTAATTGAGGTAGGTTTTGTGTCCATCGTCATTTAATAAGTTACCAATCCATTTCTTACTATCGTCAATAAAATTACTTACAAAAAAATCAAGCACTTCACTTGGACTATATTTTGTAGATAACTTATAGAAGAAGTATCTATCTTTTCTTTTAGTAAATGAATCCAATGTTGCATTTACTTTACCTGTATATTTATGATAGTCATAGGTGTCTGTTGTAAAATGCAACTTAACACCTAGATATATCTTGTATACGTCAAATCCTCCATATGCCATACTATTCTATCAAATACTTGTAGCAAATAGGGAAGTGGTCTTTTATATGTTTTGATAGTGGATAGGTGACCATTCTCGTTTCTGCTTGAGCATTACTCTTATTCCTTTGATTACAAACTCTACTAAATGCATATACACTACCTGACCATATCCACTCGGTCATCATACATTGAGGTAATACCATACGTGCCATTTCAGGTGCAATACCTTCCTCTAACATATAGTTATAAGTTCCTTTACACGTATCTATTAACTCCATAATATCAAATTCAATCTCTTCTTCACTTGAACCTTGTTTAATAC
>Ga0315316_10001429_pt1 | contig 16696 bp, 18 predicted proteins | sample M160m3416metaG_FD_203702 | JGI IMG/M metagenome (GOLD analysis project Ga0315316, IMG submission 203702) | Ammonia-oxidizing marine archaeal communities from Monterey Bay, California, United States - M1 60m 3416 | ecosystem: Environmental > Aquatic > Marine > Intertidal zone | place: USA... | reverse complement strand
TAAAAGACGATAAAAAAGATAAAGATAAAGATAAAGACAAAGAAAAAAGAGCCTAAGACAAAAGATTATAAAATGCTGGCAAATATATGTCCAAAAGAGATTATTATGAAGTCTTGGGTACAATCAAATCATCCTCTCAAGAAGAAATAAAAAAAGCTTACAGAAAATTAGCGCTAAAGTATCACCCAGATAGAAACAAGGGAGATAAGGCTGCCGAAAATAAATTTAAAGAAGCTAGTGAAGCTTATCATATTCTTTCAGATAAGGAGCGAAGATCAAACTACGATCAATTTGGACATGCGGCCTTTGAAGGCTCTGGGGGTCGAGGTGGTTTTTCTAATTTTGATTTTACAAATTCTTTTTCTGATATATTTGGGTCTGATATATTCGAAGATTTTTTTGAAGGTTTTAGTGGAAGAGGAAGAAGAAGGCCAAGTGATTTTAGAGGGTCAGATTTAAGATACGATCTATCAATCGCATTAGAAGATGCTTATAATGGCAAAAAACAAGAAATTAATTTTTCATCTTCAGACAAATGTTCAAGATGTGACGGGTATGGCGCCGAACCAGGATCTAAGCCAATAACTTGTTCTTCATGTAGAGGTCAAGGTAAAGTAAGGTCTAATCAAGGCTTTTTTACAATACAGCAAACTTGTTCTGAGTGTGCGGGATCTGGTGAAAAAATTTCTAAACCATGTAACGAATGTAATGGCATTGGAAAAAAACAGACGAAGAAAAAAATATTTGCAAATATTCCTAAAGGAGTTGATGATGGTACAAGAATTAGATTATCAGGTAAAGGAGAGGCGGGTATTAAGGGAGGTGGAAATGGAGATTTATATATTTTTGTGTCAATAGATAACCATAACATTTTTAAAAGATCAGAAGAAAATCTTTTTTTTGAATTTCCAATTTCATTAACTAATGCTGCTCTTGGAGCTACAGTTGAAGTTCCAACTATTGATGGGGGAAAAGCAAAAGTAAAAATCCCTCCAGGAACTCAAAGTGGAAAACAATTTAGATTAAGAGGTAAAGGAATGCCGATGATGCGAAATAAAAACTATGGCGACTTATATATTCAAGCTATAACTGAAGTTCCTGTATCCTTGACTAAGGAGCAAAAAAATTTGTTAGAACAATTTAAAAAGTTAGAAGATACAAAAACCAATCCTATTATGAAAGATTTTTTTGGAAAAGCAAAAAGATTTTGGAATAACTAGATGAGAAAAATTAATTTAGCAGTCACTGGATGTCTTGGTAGAATGGGTCAACAACTCATTAGGTCTTCTAAAAATACAAAATTTTTTAAACTAGTTTCAATTACAGAAAGTAGGATAGTTAATCAAAAAATATCTGGTTTAAAACCTCAGCTAAATTCAGAATCTGCATTTAAAAATGTAAGTATTATAATAGATTTTACAGTTCCAAAATGTACATTAGAAGTTCTAAAAATTGCTTCAAAACTAAAAAAAAGAGTAATTATTGGAACTACAGGCTTTTCTAAAAGAGAGGAAAATTTAATTAAAAAATACTCTAAAAAAATACCTATACTTAAAGCTGGCAATATGAGCTTAGGAATAAATTTATTAATGTATATAACTGAAATAGCATCTAAATCTCTTGGAAATAATTTTTTAAGTAAAGTTTTTGAAATTCACCATAAACATAAAAAAGATCATCCATCTGGAACAGCTTTAATGCTTGGAAAAGGTATAGCAATTGGAAAAAATAAAAACTTTTATAAACTTATGGGTAAAAAATATTTAAATAAAAAATCTTTTCCTTATAGTAAAAAAATTAATTTTAATTCAATTAGAAAAGGTGAAGCCATTGGTGAACATGAAGTGACTTTCTCGAGTGGTAAAGAAATAATTACCCTAAATCATGAGGCATTCGATAGGGCTCTGTATTCAGAAGGAGCATTAACAGCTGCAAAATGGTTAATGAAAAAAAAGCCTGGCTTATATTCAATGAGAAACGTTTTGAATTTTAAATAAATTGGCCCTGAAATAAAATTAATGAAAAATTTTAGAAGAAAGTTTTTGAAATTTTGTGGTTTATCATTTTTATCAACAATTTTTTTACCTTATAATTTATTATACGCAATCTCAAAAAAAATTATCAATCCAAATCTTACTGAAGAACAAAAAAAAATTATGTTTAATGAGTCTACTGAACGACCATTTACTAGTGCCTTAAATTATGAAAAAAGAAAAGGTTTTTTTCATTGTGCTAATTGTGGTGCAAAACTTTTTTCTTCAAGTGCAAAATTTGATAGTGGAACTGGTTGGCCATCATTTACTGAATCATTACCTGGTGCATTTAAAACAAGAATTGACACATCATTTGGAATGAAAAGAGTTGAATATCACTGTGCTAAATGTGGTGTACACCATGGGCACGTTTTTGATGACGGCCCAACATCAACTCAAAAAAGATTTTGTAATAATGGATTATGTTTAATTTTTAAACCTGAAAATAATGAATGAAAATCAAAGAGCTGGGTTAATACTAAAAATACTAAATAAAATTTATCCTAAAACTTCCATTCCTCTTAAACATAACAGTAAATTTACTTTGTTAGTTTCTGTTTTATTATCTGCGCAGTGCACTGATTTAAATGTAAATAACGTTACTAGAAACATATATCCAAAATATAATAAGCCTGAACATTTTGTTAAATTAGGAAGAAAAAAAATTGAAAAATTAATAAAAAGCATAGGCCTTTTTAGGGTTAAAGCTAAAAGTGTATTTTTTTTATCTAAGCAATTAATAGAAAAACATAATGGAAAGGTTCCAAAAACCTTCGAGGAATTAGAGGCACTTCCTGGTGTAGGTCACAAAACAGCAAGTGTAGTAATGTCTCAAGGCTTTGGATACTCTGCTTTTCCTGTTGATACTCATATTCACAGACTTGCTCAAAGATGGGGCTTAACAAATGGAAAAAATGTGGTCCAAACTGAAAAGGATTTAAAAAGACTATTTCCTAAAAAACTTTGGAATAAACTACATCTTCAAATAATTTATTATGGAAGACAATATTGTAAAGCAAGAGAGTGTTATGGTTTAACTTGTAAAATTTGCACTACTTGTTATCCTAATAGAAAATCACCAATTAAAATAAAGAAGGCTTAACTATGAAAATTTTAGGAATAGGAAATGCAATTGTAGATGTTATTTGTAAAGTTAATGACAATTTTATTACTCAAAATGGTTTAACTAAAAGTACGATGAAATTGATTTTTGATGAAAGAGAATTCAAAAAATTATTATCTAATCTTAAAATTGAAAAAACTGTTTCAGGAGGATCAGTAGCTAACTCAATAGTGGGTATATCTCAACTAGGCAACAAAGTAGGATTTATTGGTAAGGTTTGTGATGATGACCTTGGAAGTAAATATGAAGTAGGACTTAAAAAAGAAAATGTTGAATATTTTTACTCAAAAAAAAAGGAAGAATTGCCAACAGGAACTTGTTTAATTTTAATAACACCAGACTCTGAAAGAACTATGTGCACATTTCTTGGTACAGCAGGAAAAATTAATGAAAATGATGTTGATATGAATGCAGTTAAAAATAGTGAAATTATATTTCTAGAAGGTTATTTGTGGGACGAAGGTGATCCAAAAAAAGCATTTGATAAAGCAATTAATAATGCAAATAAAGTTGCAATGTCATTATCTGATCAGTTTTGTGTTGATAGACATAAACCTCATTTCTTAGATTTAGTAAAAAATAAATTAGATATTACTTTTGCTAATGAACAAGAAATTACATCACTGATTAATGCTAAAAATTTTGACGAGGTCATAAATTTTTCTAAGCAACTTGGAAAATTAATAGTACTTACAAGAGGAAAAAATGGAGCAATTGCTATAAAACAAGATGAAGTTGTTGAATGTGGTGTTCAGAAAAACCTTAAAATTATTGACTTGACTGGTGCTGGGGATCTTTTTGCTGCAGGATTTTTACACGGACATGTAAATAATTTGTCAATTAAAGAGAGTTTACAAAAAGGTACAGAGATGTCTTCTAAAGTTATTCAACAAATAGGTGCGAGACTTTAGATTATTTTTTTTTCCTTTTAAAACTACCTTTTCCTTTTTTTGGTTTAACAATACGTTTCTTATATTTTGCGGAGAATAAATCTTTGGCAATAAAATTACGTGTTTTTTTTTTCAAATATAGTACCCTTTATCATTATTTTTAATAAAATTATTATCACCAAACTTGTCTACAATTTTTTTCCTAAGTCGGTGGATATGCGTCTCTACTGTATGTGTTTCACTATCTTCTGAATAGTGCCAAACGTTTTTTAAAACAAAATTTTTTTTTATTGGGCTTTTGGTTTCACTAAACAAAATAAGAAAGTTGATTTCTTTCTCGGAAAGGTGAAGTTCTAAAGTATCTTTTTTAATTTTTCTCTCATTTTTATCAATAATATATCCATTTAAATTTATTAAAGAATTTTTTTTAAATTCACTCTTAGCAATTAATGAAATAATTTTTTTTTTAAAACTAAAAATTGTGAATGGCATCGTTATTTGATCTTTTAATTCACCTAATAAATTATTTTCAGAGTTTTGAGATTGATTAACTAAAATTAATGGAAAATTAAAAGATTTAACTTTATCACTAGATTTGATAAAAAAGATTACTAATTGATTTTCTTTTTCGGCATCTTTAATACATAGGTTAAAATCATGATAATGTTTAATATTAAAGTTTGAAAATAATTTTATTTCTTTTAAAATTTCAAAAAAGATTTTATTATCAAAAATAGATATAGTAAATTTGCTCATTAATAATAAGTTGTATGAATATTATAATAAAAAAACATTTCCTATTATACAAAGGTTATAAGTTAAAATGTAGTATTGGTAAATCTGGTTTAAATAATTCGAAAAAAGAAGGTGATTTTGCTACTCCCAAGGGGGTATTTAAATTTGGCTCACTTTATTACAGAAAAGACAGAATAAGATCTCTAAAATGTAAAATAAGAAAAAAAGCTATCGAAAAAAATATGGGATGGTGTAATGACAGTAATAGTAAAAAATATAATCAAGAAATAACTTTTCCCTCCAAATATAATGCTGAGAAGCTTTATAGAAAAGATCACATTTATGATATTTTGATTAATATAAAATATAATCAATCTCCCGTTAAAAAAAGAAGGGGAAGTGCTATATTTTTACATCTGAGCTCTAAAAAATATAAACCTACTAAAGGGTGCGTGGCCTTGGTCAAGAAAGATTTTCTAAAAATACTTCCACTAATTAATAAAAAGACTAAAATATCAATTAAGTAATACCTCTTTTTCCTAAAATTAAAGTTCCTAATCTCAAATAAGTTGAGCCACTAAGTATAGCTTTTTCGAAATCTGAACTCATTCCCATGCTTAGGTCCATTAAATTTAATTTATCTGCTTTCTCTTTTAATAGTTTAAAATAATAATCAGAATTAGAATTAATGGGAGGCAAGGACATTAAACCTATAATATTTAAAGATAAATCATTAACACAATAGTAGTAAAAATCATTTAAATCTTTAAGCAAAATTCCTGACTTTTGATTTTCCCCAGCAATATTTACCTGGATAAATAATTTTACTTTTTTATTAAGTTCTTGCTCTGATTGAAATATTTTTTGAGCCAATTTTTTATTATCTAAGGAATGAATATAATCAAATAATTTAACTGCTTTTTTTACCTTATTAGTTTGTAATTTACCAATCATATGAAGTTGTAAATCTTTGTGCACAATTTTAGTTTCGGTCCACTTTTCTTCGGCTTCTTGCATTTTATTTTCTCCATAGTGAATATGACCAGCTTTTAAAAGTGGAAGAAATTTACTTAAAGAAAAAGTTTTTGTAACAACTATAATTTTTGGAACAGTTTTAAGTTGTTTTTTAGTAACAATATCATAAACTTTATTTTTAATAAGAGTTAATTGTTCTAGACTTGAATGCATAATTATTTGCCAAAAATTTTCATATTTATAGATCAGTATGATAGTGGATTATTTAAAAATAAAAACAGAAATATAGGTGTAATTTATAGAAATTATAAACATAAAAAACGAGAAAATGAATTAATAAAAATAGTTAGAGCATGCAAAAAATGTAGGTATCAACTCTTTGTATCAAATGACATTAAGCTTGCTTACAAATTTAAGACGGATGGTATTTATATACCCTCATTTAGCAAAATAAAACGATTTTCTAATTTAGAAAAAAAAAAATTAAAAATTATAGGATCTGCTCACAATCAAAAAGAAATCCATAAAAAAATTTTACAAAATTGTACTGCTATATTTCTTTCTCCAGTATTTTATATAAAAAAATCTAAAACTTTTTTAGGTTTACATAAATTTAATTATTTATCATTTCTAAATAAATCTAAATTTATAGCTTTAGGAGGCGTAAATAAAAATAACATTCGCAAAATAAGATTGTTAAATTCCAGGGGATTTGGTGGTATTCGTATATTCAAAAAAAAACCGGCCTCTGAGAGGCCGGTTTTAATAAAGAATAATTTCTTTTAAATTTTTAGAATGCTAAGCCAAGTGAAACTGTAGTAGCAGTTTGATTATCTCCTGCAGACCATAGTACGTTGTTAGCCGTTGTATCAGCTATTCTGAAAGAAGCTCCACCCATAGTGTAGGCTGCTTGCCAAGAACTTACTTCTACAACACGACCAGCTTCAGATGTTGCTTGTGCTTCTGAGTTGTTATACCCAGCTTTTCTAGATTGGTATTCTCCATAACTTACTGACAGACTGTCATTAACATTGAATGCAACCCCGAATGCATGGTTTTTATACGTGTGATAAGTCACAGCATTACCGTGATCTTGTCCTGTATATAAACCTGACCACTGTGCACCAATAGAAATAGGACCTAAGTCATATGTTAAACCACCAACACCTTGATACTGATCTTCTTCAGTAGCTCCGTTGTTACGTGATTCTATTGTTGATGCTCCAAGGAAAACATTTAGGCCAGATAAAATTTCTGTACCCAATGATGGATTCATGTTTATTGTCGCGTCGTAAGATCTGCCAGCGTCATTGTCAGCAGATTTAGTCCCTTTGTCAGCAACGTCAGATGCACCGTATTCATGTGCATATGTCATTGTTATAGTTGTACCTACTAGTGTTGGTGATGTGTACATTATGTTTTGTGATGCACCACTACCTAATACTAATTTAACTCCACCAGATAATCCCGCTCCCCATGATTCTTCCCATGCCGTAGGCATTTTGTCATCCATAGCAGCGATACCATTTCCAGAGTTACCTTGGTTAACATTTATTTTACCAAGACCGCCCATAGTCATCGTAAGATTTGCTGCTGAATATGCATTTTTGTTTGCATGAGCAATAGTCAAATCATAAGTCCAACCATTATCAAGTTCGCCTGAACCCTTAAATGACAAGTTAGACCCCATACCAATTGGTTGCCCAGTGGTATTTTTTGCGATAGACGTGAACGTTAAATCAGCGCCACCAGAAACTGTAAGAGTCCCCGCATTAGCAGAAACAATTGCAGCAAGAGATCCACAAAGAGCTGAACAACCAACTTTAGTTAATTTATTCATAATTTACTTTTTGCCTTTCTCTTAAGTTAAAACGCCAAGCCCAACGACACGATAGTTGCATCAAAGTCAGCAGTACCAGCAGTTGAGTAAGTTTGATCAGTAACTGATTGTTCCATAACTCTAATACTTGCTCCACCCATAGTGTAAGCAATTTGTATAGAGTCAGCTTCAGCATCTGCAGAAGTACCAGATTTATCTGATTCAGTGTGGTTATAACCAACTGATAGATCATCGTTGATATTAAAAGTAATACCGTACGATGTATTCTCGTAACTTGCAGCTGCCGTTACTCCAGTGTCTTCATTTGTTTGTTGATATCCAACAGTAAAGCCACCCGCAGCGTATTTAATACCTAGAACATCTTCAGATACATCTCCATTAATAGTAGCAGCATTTTGTTGTTGCTCTATTTCAGAGATACCTCCATAAAGTGTTAATCCTGCCACTCCATGTAATGCATCTGTAGCTTCAAGGGTTAAATCCCAACCACTTTCTAATGTACCAGAAGAACCGCCAACTCCTTTGTCAGCAACACTACCGCTGTCTGCATTTTTTGAATATGCAAAACGAGCTGTAAGACCTTCAGGTATAACATCTGAACTTGGTGTTACTTCGACAGTAACTCCCGCTGATGTACCCATAACTTTGTTTATACCAGCAGTAATTCCACCATCAGCTTCTTCCCAAACATTTGGCGTCATATCATCCATACGCTGTATGCCTGTTCCAGAAACACCTTGGTCAATTCTCACATCTCCCATTCCTGGAAGACCGATAACAATGTTAGTGTTAGAGTATGCAGCTCCATTAGCATGCGCTATTGAAAGATCTACAGTCCAACCGTTGTCAAGTTCACCCGAACCTGCAAACGTCATGTTAGAACCAATACCAATTGGTTGTCCAGTAACCGCTTTCTCTTTAGACACCCAAGTCATATCAGCACCACCTGATACTGAAAGATCACCAGCGTTAGCTGCTGATATTCCAGCCAGAGATCCGCACAATGCAGATACTCCGATTTTAGTTAATTTATTCATAGTTAACTCCTTTTATTTTCATGAATTAGAGCCAAATTAACACTGTGTTAACTGAATAAAAATCCTAAAAACTAAGTAATACCTATATTTTTGTAATGTGTTGTATATTTACAACATAATAGATTATATCAAATAAGTTCGATATTTACTGGTTTTTTTTGCCCTTTAATAGTCATTTTAAAATGAAAATTAATGTATTAAACATAGATTAAATGAGCATTTTAAATTATATCCCCAAAAAAATATTATTTATATTAACTGGGTTGATTGTTTTGATTTTCCTGAATTCTTGTGGAATTTATGACCCATCAGATGCACGAAAGGTTTCGCCCAACTCTAAAGAACGAGTAAAAAAAAATCTAGAAGAGGGAAAAGGAATGTCATTAGGGAAACTAATGGATGGCTCTGGTGGAACAAGTTATCAGTTTGCTAGCTCCAATCCAATGTGGAGAGCATCTCTAGAAATATTAGATTTTTTACCACTTTCAAATGTTGATTATTCTGGAGGAATTATAATAACAGATTGGTACAACGAAGGCACAGCATTAGATGAATCAATTAAAATAACAATAAGATTTTTAACAAATGAAATAAGATCAGATGGTTTAAAAATAATAGTTCATAAAAAACGTTGTAATGTTGAACAAAATTGTAAAATAACCAAAATAACATCAGCGCTAGAACAAGAACTTCAAATAGCTATTCTTAAAAAGGCAATTATTTTTGAAAAACAATTCAATAAAAACAAAAAGAAATATAAAAGAAGTGAAGTAAAATAATTTGTATCCATAAAAAATTTAATTTTATTAGCCATGGAAAGATACAATATAAAAAATGTTGAAAAAAAATGGCAAGATGATTGGTCTAAAAATAAAATTGATAAATCAATTTTAGACAAAAATAAAAAAAAATTTTATTGCCTCGAAATGTTTCCTTATCCGTCTGGTAAAATTCATATGGGTCATGTCAGAAATTATACAATTGGAGATGTTTTAGCTCGTTATAAAAAAATGCGTGGTTTTAATGTTTTGCATCCTATGGGCTGGGATTCCTTTGGTCTCCCTGCCGAAAATGCAGCTCGTGAGAATAATTTGCATCCTAAGGATTGGACAAAAAAAAACATTACGGCAATGAAGAAACAACTACAACTTCTTGGTTTATCAATAGATTGGGATCGTGAAATATCCACCTGTGAACCAGAATATTATAAACATCAACAAGAATTTTTTATTGAATTATTTAAAAAAAAATTAGTTTATAAAAAAGATACTTATGTAAATTGGGATCCCGCTGAACAAACCGTTTTAGCTAATGAACAAGTAATTGACGGAAAAGGTTGGCGCTCAGGTATTCATGTGGAAAGAAAGAAACTTTCTCAATGGTTTTTTAATATTAAAAAATTTTCTCAAAATTTATTAGATGAGTTAGAAAAATTAAAAAATTGGCCTGATAAAGTTAAACTTATGCAAAAAAATTGGATAGGAAAATCCTTTGGTTGCGAAATAAATTTTCAAATTGATAAAAAAAACGAAAAGGAAAAAATAAAAGTTTTTACAACAAGGCCTGACACTATATTTGGAGCTTCATTTATTGCACTTTCCATTGATCATCCACTTGCCAAAAATTTTCAAAATAGTAATGATTTCCAAAAATTTAAATTAGAATGTTCAAAATCTGGAACAACTGAAGAAGCTTTAGCAACTGCTGAAAAAATTGGTTTTAATACAGGCTTATTTGCTCAGCACCCGTTTAAAAAAAATTTCCCTTTACCAATTTTTATAGCTAATTTTGTTTTAATGGATTATGGAACTGGAGCTATATTTGGATGCCCAGCTCACGATCAAAGAGACTTAGATTTTGCGATTAAATACAAACTAAAAATATTGCCGGTGGTCAAACCAATTAAAACTGATTCTAAGAAATTTAAAATTGAAAATGAAGCTTATACAGAAGATGGCATATTATATAATTCAGATTTTTTAAATGATCTAACAGTTAACAAAGCTATAGAAAAAGCTATAGAAATAATTACTAAAAAAAATTTAGGAGAAAAAAAAATTACATTTAGACTTAAAGATTGGGGTGTGTCTAGGCAAAGGTATTGGGGCTGCCCAATTCCAATTGTATATAATAAAAAAGGAGAGGCTCTACCAGTTGATAAAAAAGATTTACCTATTTTACTTCCAGAAAATATTGACTTAAATATTCAAGGAAATCCTTTAGAAAAACATTCTACTTGGAAATTTACTAAACTTTCATCAGGAGAAGAGGTTATTAGAGAAACTGATACACTTGATACTTTTGTAGATTCCTCATGGTATTTTTTAAGATTTTGTTCACCAACGCATAAGAATTATGGATATGAAATTGAAGATATAAATTATTGGATGCCAGTCGATCAATATATTGGTGGTGTTGAGCATGCTATTTTGCATTTACTTTATTCAAGATTCTTTATGAGGGCGTTAGCATTCAACAATAAAAGTTTTAATTATAGCGAGCCTTTTGAAAGCTTATTTACTCAAGGTATGGTTTGTCACGAAACATATAAAAGTGAAAATAATAAATGGATATATCCTGATGAAATAGAAAAAAATTCTGAAGGAAATTTTGTTACTAAAAATGACAAAAAAAAGGTGATAGTTGGCCCTTCTGAGTCAATGTCCAAATCTAAAAAAAATACAGTAGATCCCGAAGAAATGATTAAAATGTATGGAGCGGACTCAATTAGATGGTTTATGTTATCAGATAGCCCGCCTGAAAGAGATATACAATGGTCTCAGGAAGGTGTTTCTGCATCTTATAAATTTATTCAAAAACTTTGGAAAATAAATAATGAAATTTTAAATAAAAGAGATTCTATTTTAAAAAGTGAAGATAATATTTTAAAAAAAGCTGTTAATAAAACTGTGCATAAAGTAACTAAAAACTTAGAAAATTTTCAATATAATGTTGTTATAGCAAATATACACGAAATATATAATATATTTAATCAGCATGTTGTTAATTCAAAAACATCTTACGAAACTTTAAAAAATGAATGGGAAAAGATAACAATGTTATTAATGCCTCTTGTTCCTCATTTGGCTCATGAATGCTGTGAAAAATTGAATAAAGATTTTTATTGGCCTTCATATGATGAAAAATTATTAGAAGAAGAAAATATCAACATTGTAGTTCAAGTTAATGGTCGCAAAAGAGGTATATTAGAAATGCCAATAAATTCAGATGAAAAAATAATTATAAAAAGTGCCAAAGAAATTGATAATGTCTCAATATATATTAAAGATAAAATGGTAACAAAGAATGTTTATATTAAAAATAGACTAGTAAACTTTATAACGAAACAATGAAAAAAATTACACACCTCTCTATTTTAATTATCTTGTTGATTGGTTTTGCCTCTTGTTCTGGATACAAGCCTATTTTTAGCTCATCAAATCTAAAATTTGAAATTGCTGAATATACAATAAAAGGAAATAAAAGATTAGGAAATCAAATGTACTCTAAACTGTTCAATTTATCAGTTTTAGATAAGAACAATCTTGAAAGAAGGAGTGTTGATATTTCAATCGACATATCTAAAGATAAAAATGCTACTGTTAAAAATAGTGAGGGAAAAATATTAGAATACAAAATTAGTTTAAATTCTAATATTTTAATTAAAGATTATTTAACGGAAAAAAAAATATTAAATCATAATTCTAATACTTTCTCATCATACAAAGTTCAAGCCCAGCATTACGAAACAGTTAAGTTAGAAAATGATACAATAACAAATTTATTAAATCAAACATATCAAAATTTATTGATTAGCATGTCAGAAAATATGTTAGAAGAATGATATTAAAAAGTTACGAGGTAAAAAAAAGTAGATCTAAATTAATAAAAAATAACTTTTTTTTATTATACGGAGAAAACCTAGGATTAAAGAAAGATATTAAAGATTTTATAATTTCAAACATTAAAAAAAATGATAATGACACTGAGATTTTACCAATATATGAAAATGAAATAATTAATAATGAAGAACATTTTTATAATTTAGTTTTTAATGAATCTTTATTTAGTGAAAAAAAAATAATAATAATTTACGAAGCAACTGACAAAATTGTAAAAAAAATTAACGAAGTGTACGACAAAAATCCTGAAAATATATTCTTAATTATTTTTGCAGAAATTTTAGAAAAAAAATCAAAATTAAGAGATATATTTGAAAAAGCAAAAAACACTATATGTGTTGCTTGTTATTTGGATAATGAAAGAGATTTAGAAATTATTGCACAGACAGAGTTAAAAAAAAATAATATAACACTTTCGCGAGAAGCTATAAATTTACTAGTTGAAAAATCAAACTCTGATCGTAATAATTTAAGAAATGAGATCGAAAAAATTATATCTTATTCATTAAATAAAAAAAGTTTATCACTTAATGAAATAAAATCCTTAATTAATTTCTCCGGCGATTATAAATCTGATATCTTAATAAATGAGTGTCTATGTGGAAATATTACTAAATATAAAAAAATTCTCTCAGAACTATATATAGGTGCTACTAACCAAATACTCTTATTAAGGATTCTAAGTAATAAAATTCAGCGCTTACTTAAAATTAAAGAACAATTGCATACAACAAACAACACCATAGATAGTCTAATTAATGCCTCTAAACCAATGATTTTTTGGAAAGAAAAGCCACTAGTAAAAGAGCAATTAAAAATATGGAGTCTGAATGATTTAAAAAAAGCAATTAACGATATAAATTATACTGAACTTTTATGTAAAAAAAATCCCCAGATATCTAATAGTATCTTTTTTAACTTTTTCTCAGAAATTTGCAAAAAGGCTAATAATTTTTCTTAATTATATTTATTAGATTATCTAACTGATCTAAATCTTTATATTCAAAAGAAATTATTCCAGAATTATTTTTTTTATTATTTACTGAAACAATAAGTCCTGTTTTTTCTTCCAAATCTTTTTGAAGCAAAAGAATATTTGAATCTTTTTTTGAAATTAATCTAAATTTTTTATCCCTAAATTGTCTTGTTAAAATTTCAGATTGACGTACTGAAAGTTTTTTTTGTATAATTTTTTTTGCTAATTCAAAAGAATTATTTAAGCCAATTAATGATCTAGCGTGACCTGCTGACAAATCTCCTTTTTCAACCATTAAAAGAACGGATTCCGGTAATCCCAATAATCGTAAAGAATTAGCTATATAACTTCTGCTTTTACCAATAAATTTAGATAATTTTTCTTGATTATAATTAAAATCATCTACCAATCTTTGGTATCCTCTAGCTTCTTCAATAGGGTTTAAATCTTGTCTTTGTACATTCTCAACAATAGCAAACTCTAATGATTTAACATCGTCAACATGAAGAATAACAACTGGCACTTCATGTAACCCAGCATTTTGGGAAGCCAACCACCTTCTTTCTCCAGCAATAATTTCATATTTGCCTTCAAGAGTTTTATCAGGGCGCACAACAATTGGTTGGATTACACCCTGCTCTTTTATTGAGTTGGTCAATTCATCTAAACTTTCTTTATTAAAAAATTTTCTGGGTTGAAATTTATTTCTTGTTAAATCGTTTATTGAAATTTTATTTTTTTCAATTTTTTTAGATACATCTCCTAACAAAGACGACAAGCCTCTTCCTAAACCTTTTTTTAAACGTCCCTCTACCATTAAGCAGCACTTTCCATAATATTTTCTTGTTTTAAAAATTCTTCTGAAAAATTCGAGTACGATTTACTACCAGAACAATTTTTATCATAAATTAAAACAGGAACCCCGTGGGAAGGAGCTTCTGAAAGTCTAACATTTCTGGGAATAACTGTTTGATATACTTTATTTTTAAAAAATTTCCTTGCTTCTGCATCAACTTGTACTGAGAGTTTGTTTCTTTTATCAAACATTGTTAAAAGAACTCCCCTAATATCTAATTCAGGATTTAATTTAATTTTAATTCTATCTATAGTTTTAATTAATTGACTGACACCTTCTAATGCAAAAAATTCTGCTTGTAACGGAACAATTAATGATCGAGCAACAACCAGAGCCATAATTGTTAAAAGACTGAGTGATGGCGGGCAATCAATAAAAATATAAGAAAAATTGTTTTTTTCGCTCATAATAAAATCTTGCAGCTTATCTTTTAATAAGAAAGCTCTTCTATTTTCGGTGGCTGTTTCGACTTCTAGTCCAGAAAGATCAACATTAGATGAAACAATTTTTAAGTTTTCAATTTTTGTATCTCTTATAGCTTCTTCAAAACTACAGTTACCATTTAAGACATCATAAATATTTTTTTTATTTTCTGCATTAGATATACCAAAACCAGTAGTAGCATTGCCTTGAGGATCTAAATCTATAACTAAAATTTTTTTTTTTTGAAGTGAAAGAGCTGTAGCTAAATTTATTACTGTAGTAGTTTTCCCCACACCTCCTTTTTGATTTATTACTGAAATAATTTGAGTATTTTTCAATTTACCTTTTTGTTAATTCATTTATCTCTATTACAATCGAATCACTACTTGTAACACTTACCCTTTGCTTATACTTAATATCCCAACTTTTAGAAGCTTGAAATAATTCATTTTTTCCCGATTTTCCTAGAAAAATAAAAATTTTTTTCCAATTCTCTGCATTTTTGTGAATAAGTTTTAAAATAATGTCTAATGGTTTGAATGCTCTAGCTACTAAAACTTCTTCCATCAATTTGACTGGAGTATTTAAAATATTTTGATTAATTGCTTCTGCATTCAAATCTAATTCTTTAATTACTTTTTTTAAAAAGTTTATTTTCTTTGGGCTTTTTTCCAATAATTTTGTTTTCAATGGAATTTTTCTATCTTTTGCTAAAATAGCAAGCACTAAACCTGGAAATCCAGCTCCAGAACCTATATCTAATAGGCTTTTATCATTTTTATCAATAAAATCAATTACTTGAGCGCTATCTAAAAAATGACGGTTCCATATTGAGTTAATTGTTGATATTCCTACTAAATTTAAGTTTTCGTTGAATTTGATTAGCAGTTCTTCATATTTTTTTAAACTTGTGATTGTTTCACGTGAAACTTGCGCGAATCTAGTAAATGTGCCTATTTGGATAGATTTATCCATTTATGCTATTTTAAAATTTTTAGTAGCATTTTTTACGTGTGATAATAAAATATAAGCTGCAGCAGGTGTTATTCCATCAATTCTTAAAGCCTGACCTAGTGTTTTAGGTCTTATAAGTTTAAATTTGCTTTTTACTTCATTGGATAGGCCACTTAACTTATTATAATCTATATTTTTAGGTATCAATAAATTTTCATCTTTCCTAAATGCAACAATATCTGCCTCCTGTTTTTCCAAATAACCTGAATAATGGGAACTAATTTCAATTTGCTCTTCTTCGCTTCTAGATGCCTTTGGTATATTTTTCCAAATTAATCTTAGTTTTTTAAAGTTAACGCCCTTTCTAGAAAGAACATCGAAAGCAGTTCTTTTAATACCATCTTTTGCTATTTTAATATTAAATTTCTGTGCCTCATTTGGTGATATTTTAAGTGTCTTTAGGATATTACTTAACATATTGATTTTATTATACTTTTTTGTATAAATATTAGTTCTTGGTGATTGAACAAGACCAATATTAATTCCTAATTGCGTTAATCTAGTATCGGCGTTATCGGCACGTAAACTTAATCTGTATTCAGCGCGCGATGTAAACATGCGATAAGGCTCAGCAACTCCTTTTGTAATTAAATCATCTATCATTACACCGATGTATGCTTGTGCGCGATCAAGTATTAATGGTTTTTGATTTTTTATCGATAGTGCTGCATTAATTCCAGCCATAAGACCTTGAGCCGCCGCTTCTTCATAACCTGTAGTACCGTTAATTTGTCCAGCAAGATAAAGTGATTTAATTTTTTTTGTTTCTAAAGTGGGATTAAGCTCTCGAGGGTCAACATAATCATACTCAATAGCATATCCAGGTCTTATTATACGAGTTCGCTCTAAACCATTGATTTTACTTAACATTTCAGCCTGTACGTCGGCTGGC
>Ga0315316_10001427_pt1 | contig 16714 bp, 17 predicted proteins | sample M160m3416metaG_FD_203702 | JGI IMG/M metagenome (GOLD analysis project Ga0315316, IMG submission 203702) | Ammonia-oxidizing marine archaeal communities from Monterey Bay, California, United States - M1 60m 3416 | ecosystem: Environmental > Aquatic > Marine > Intertidal zone | place: USA... | reverse complement strand
GCCGATGCTTCCGCTGAATCGAGGGGACACATCGCCTATCGGCGTGCTGCCTCTTCCAAATGTTGATCCTGCTCCACCTGCTCTACCCATACTTCCTCTGCTCATACCAAATCCTATAAAGCTTTGAACCATAGCCACTACCATCATTTCTGCAATAATACGAGCTAGGGCATCAAGAATTCCCATAGCCATTGATTTAAAAGCGTCTTTTACTGACATAGTTCCCGTAATAATACCATGAAAAGCATCTGCCATACCACTAGCAAACCCATCTGCTGTTTGTAACAGTATCTGTCCGACTCCTGTGGCGGCTTTCATAGCATAGTCCCTCTGTTTTACTGCCATTCTGTAACCTTCCTCAGCCCTCTGTAAAGCCAGCTCCGCGCCTTTTTGGTCTTCTTTCTTAGCAGTATTTAGTTTTAGCTGTGCTTGCTCTTGAGCGAGTTGAGCCTTGTCCATATCATATTGTTTTGCCGATATATCAAGTTTTCTTTGCTGCCATTTATCTAGTACTGACATACCTCTTGCTTGTGACTCAAATCTTGCAGTCTGTAGTTTTAGCTGTGCCAGTTCAATTCTGTCGTTCTCTTCTCTAATTCCTTTAAGTACTAAGTAGTATTCTTGTGCTGTATACTCTGTATGTACGAACGCTTCTTCTAATTGTTTCATAGCGTCAACCTGTAAGTCTATACTTGCCGCACTTCTATCTGTTTCATCCGCTATTTTAAGTAAATTCTCAATCCATAGCTCTGCTTCTACGCCTCCTGACAACATTATTTTTGACATCTCACCAATACCCGTCTTTACGGCTGCTAGTCCTGACACGGTATTTGTAGCTGATATTCCAATCTTATCAAATTGCGTTATATCCAAATTCTCAAATGCCTTCCCTAGACCCGGTACTAGCTGTGTAATACCTTTTAGTTGGGACTTAAATTGCGTTAGTGCGAGACTCGGTGTCTTACCAGTCCTATTGCCCTCAAGTACTTTATTCTGCGCCTCAATAATTTCCTCCGCTGACGCCGTAGTCATATCTATTATGCGTCCAGTATCGAGAGCCAGTGCTTTTTTAAATTCTGAACCTAAATCTAATCCAGCTATGATATTTGCTTTAATTCTGCCTGTTTTTGAAGGGTCAGTACCTGCTTTCTCTAATCTTGATACTCCTAAAATTGCTGCATCTATATCTTTAACCATTTCTTTATAACCATCCGATAATTCCGTTAAATGTTCTTTATACCGTTTGTTCTTCATATTCCTTGCTTCTTGATCTGCTAGTTCGTTTAAATTAGTTCCCATCATTTTAAGACCCTTATTTATCAAATCCATAGTATCTGCTTCAATATTATCTGCAAAAGTAAATTTAGACATTTTCCAATCTTTCTTGTCCATACCAAAAAATGAGAACGCTGACTCTGGTATTTGCTCTATTACTTTATTCAATACATCTACAGCTAAATTAGCAATAAATTGTATCGTTTTACCAATTCCAGCAACAGCACTAGCTAGATTTTTAGCTAGAGTGAAGGGCGCATTTATTAATGTATCAAAAGCATCAATTATACTTGAAAGTACTCCTAAAATAATAGTAGCTTTCATTAATTTACCGATAGCTTTAGTAGCAAAACCTGCAGCTTTCTTTATTCCTCTAAAAGCTCCAACCCATACAGCTCTTGTAGCACGAGCAGCTACTGTTGCTGTTTTCCTCATCCATTTCCATCCATTACCTATACTTTTCCTCATTCCTAAACCGGATTTTTCCATAGTGTTCATAGCGTCTTTAAAGTGACGTACTGTTTTAATATCAGCATCTTTAAATATTCCAGTAGTAATTTTTCCATGCTTTTTATATTGAGCTTCAGCAGATTTTAAGGCTTTCTTTAGATTAGCTTTATCTCCTCCGTGGAGTCCTTCAAATCCTTGTTCGTTTGCTTTTTTAAGTAATTTACTATCAGATCCTTTAGCTAATTGACCTGCTACTCCTTTAAATTTCTTACTACCAACAGCTTTCATCTGCTCTAAACTTATTCTTGTGTCGTCTATTCCTTTGCGAAATTTTTGTAAATCATCCCAAGCGTCTTTAAGCCCAGGACCACTTCCAATATTATTAATTTTTTCTCTTAATTTATCTATTCCAGGAAGAGTTTTTAATACACTAAAGCCGAGAGCTCCAAAAGCTAAAGCTGCGACGGTGGCATTGGCTGCAATAAAATTAGCCAAGCCTTCAAAAGCAGGTAATAAAAATCCGGTAACTGTTTTTACTAATTTATCAAATGTTTTTTCCAGTTTTACAAAAGCATTGACAGCAACGGGCATTTGACCATATTGCTCGTCTAATTGACGTTGAGTTTCTAATAGAACAGCTTGGCTTCTTTCGGCTGTTGTTAATGCATTTGCTGATTTGCCTATGGCTGCTGCATATTTTGAAGTAGCATCTTCTAACCTAAGAGTTATTCCTAATTCGTCCAATAATTCCGGCTCTGCTTTGGAGACACCTCTGACTAGTCTGTCAAAGGACTCTTCAAAATCTCTGCCTAAAGCTGCTGCTGCTTTTCTTGCTCCTACAGTTAGTTTTTCTATTTGACTAGTAGAAAAGCCTTTAGCACTTCCAATAGCTGCTGCTTGAGCAGCTTCTCTAAAACCTAACATACCACCACTAGCTTTTTGTATTTTACTAGTCATACTACTTAGAGCCATACCTGTTTTAGCCGCAAACTCTAGTTGCCCTTTTTTAAGAATTTCGAAATCTGCTGCATTCTTTAAGAAGTTAAAAGCTGCAGTAATAGCAAATATATTTGCAGCTAAAGTGGCATACGCAGGAACAAGCCCTCCAGTAATACCTTGAGCCATTTTAGAAAAGTTTTTAGTACTGTTCGCAGAAGTTCTAGCGGCGCCTTTAAGATTACGGTCAGCAGTACGAGCATTCTTACCAACCTCTTGTAAACTACCATTATCACTTACTCTTACGTCAACATTTACATCAGCCATTTTTATCTCTTATTAACAGGGTATACCTCATCTGAACTTGTTGATTTAGATGTAGCTTTCTGTTTCTTTTTAACCTCTTCATTTATAATGTTTACTTTAATAACTTCTATATTTTTAAGAAAGAATATTATTATTTGTCTATTTTCAACTTTATAAGCATCAAATAGTTCAGATAATACACTCCAATCCTTGCCCATATAGCTGCCACTCATTCCATCCCAGTTATCGGGCATCAGTTCAAATAAAGAAATAGATAACTGTACTTCGTAAGGGAAGACATTATCCTGTATGGGCATCTTCTCTGGATCAGGCTCTTCCCCAAGTTGTTCACACATTCTTAAATAAGTTTCTAAACTTATTTCATTATTCTGTGAGTATTTTCTTTCAAGTAGTTTTGTTATCTGAACTACTTGCTCTCCATAAAATTTTCCAAGTCACCTACTGCTTCAGTAACCCAAGTATCAAAATCCGGAGAATTTTTCATTAAAATTTCTGCATTTTCTTGCGTGTATTCTAATTCATCGTCTAATTTTTGCTTACTTACATCTACTAATAATAACTCTTGAAGTATTGCATAAGTTAAACCTTTCCACCCTTTTATTACGGCAGATACATAATGTACTAGAAACTTATCTTCATCTAGTTGCTCTTCAAAAGCCCTAGTCTTTTTATTGAATTTGTTACTAACACATTTATTTCGAACTTTTAATAGTTCTTCACGGGATAGATGTGTTAAGTCTATCTCGAACTCTTCATGTCCGGGAAACTCTAAAGTTACCGTCTTACTAGGAGTAAGCAAACTTGCTAAAGATATTGCCGGTCTTTTCTTTTCTGTTGTTGTTTCGGTCATTTTATTATCCTGTTTATTAATTAAAAAGTAAGAAGAGGGTGAGAAAGTCCCACCCTCTTCTAATTAAATTACGAAGCGGCCGCTAAAGGTCCAACCATCGTAATAGTTACATCATCTGCGCTGTCCAAATCTGTGGGCAATGCGTTAAATGAAGTCTCAAGAGAAATCACGTCCTCAATAGAATGAGTAGGAATTTCTACGTGAGCTTTGGGTAACTGAATATTACAGTAAGGAGAAGTAGTACCACCAATCTTAAATGTTATATCAAAATTGTTAGTAACAATGTTTCTCTGTCCTGATCCAGCCATATCCTGCCAAAAATCCTGTGAAGTATCCTTTCCACCTGCAAGATAGCAAGTAAAAGCTCCAGAAACATTTCTAGGTCCAGTTATGTGCTCCAAAGGAGTATTTACTGATCCAAGTGTATCAGGAGTTAGATAGTTAATTCCATTATCAATACTAATGTTTCCACCAGTTAGAGTTAATGAATAAGACTTTCTAGCGCTACTATGGTTGGTAGCATTATCACCGTCCAGTACCAGTTGAGTCAATCGATTACGTAAGTAATTAGATGTATCAGATGTTCTCTGTCCTTCTTCAATAGTAGATGCTACAATAGTACCATTAGTAGTAACTGTACCACCAGTACCGTCTGCAGTAACTGCAACAGCACTTCCACCTGAAGTTAATGAAACTTGGAAGGTATTAGTAGCAGTTGAAATAACATAGTACTCACCTTCTGCGATTCCACCACTGAAATCCGCTAAGGATATCAAAGTACCGTTAGCAATACCATGACTAGACTTAGTAATAGTATCTCCACTATTTTGACAAGTAACACTAGTTAAAGTAGTTACTTTCTCTTCAATAGTTTCTGCGAAGCCACTCCACTCAACCTGAGCAATACCATCAACATCAAAAGAGATGTTTGCGGTATTAACAACACACTTATTTAGTTTGTATACAAAACCAGTAGCAAATTGAAATTCCATTGTGATAGTATTCAAAGCCGCTTTATTAGAGCGAGTAGAATCATACACAACACTACCAGTAGCTGAAGTAGTTCTAGCTGTAGTAGAAGCTTCAGTAAGTGCGCCTTGCGCTAACAGCGCGTTCCAAAGACATTCTTCAACTGCATGAATATGAGCATTAGAATGATTTTTAGTTCCAGTACCGTTAGACTTAAACGGTCGAATATATGTAGTAAAAGACCACTCTGCCGGAGCAAGAGAGTCATTAAACATTCGTCGACCACGACGGGAAGTACCCGCCGAACTTTCCATTTCCGAGAGAGTTACTTCGCTAGCATTAGTCGCCTGACTAAAACTAAAACCTTCTTGGATAGGCATTTTATACGTGACAGAATCTGCAGTACCCGCCGCAACATTGGGGGTTATATGCAGTACCACGTCTCTTTGTAAAAATACTGCCATGTTAGTCTCCTAACTTGAGTCGTTATCTATCCGTGCGTTCGCTGTAGTAGATAAAAGACTCTTAATATCGCAACTCAAGTACCATTTCACCGACACCGAGTGGCGCTAAAGCACCCTCATCGGTATCAATACTAATAAGGGTGATTTGGACCACGTTTTTATCCAACCCAGAGGTCTCTTCGTACCCCAGAGTTGAATTCGCGTCCAAAACCGTTTCTAAGTCCTCAAGGACTTCTTCTAATTCTTCAATAGGATCGTCACCATTTACATATACTCGTATGGTAACATTTAAAAATCTCCATTTGTTTCCTCCACCATAATATTGACGTGTTTCCATTCCTGCTGACATATGTACTGCAGGAAATTGAGAAACCTCATCCCAAAACATCATTCGTGGAGAGATACTGCCTGTAAGATCCGTCTTATAGGAACCAGTACCATCAATAACCTCAAACTTTTCAACAAGAGAAGAAAGTATTTTTGATCGTCTAGTAGTATCGTCTCTTGCCATTATTATACTCTTTGTGTATAGAATCTGCCTTTCATTACTTTAGCAGCGATTTCTCTTATACTTGCATCAATTAGTTTTCTAGGATCTCTATCGGAATCTTTTTCAAAAACTTCATAAGGATCTCTTTGATACGTATATTGTATTGTAGGAAACTTTGAATTTCCCATCATATTTTGTACTTTAACACTTTGTCGGAATCTTCCCGTTCTATTAACTAATCTGGGTTCTTTCATATTAGCCGTTAACGTTTCTGGTAGTTTATTATTTAAAAGAGTTAATAAACTAATAGGACTAAATTTCGTTTGTTTTTTATCAATTGTTCGTTGTTCTTCTGTATGGGCTTTAGTCTTGGACTGTATAATACTAGAGGTTGTAGAAAGTTTTTTAGATTTTCCTACTTTGCCTATTTTACCCCGTTTAGGATCTTTCTTTTTTACTCGTGTTTTCTTTTTAGTTTTGACACTTACTGAAGGACCTGCCATTCCTAAAAAAGAATTAAGAATCCTATTTACAAGCATAGAAGATATTATCTTTTTAGGAGAAGGACTAGCTCCGCTAGTAACAAAATCTTTTTTATATTTCTTTTTTATTTCATCTTCAATTCTCTTCTCTAACATAGGCCGAAGCCCTTTCCAATCTGTAGACTCTTCTCCAGGTCTATTTAAAGCATTGGGACCTAATTTTCCTTGAATTGTAATTGTTTTCCAAAAATTTTCTGAGGTAGCATTTTGATCACTTACCCAAATCCAACTAGTATCTAATATCATGTTTCTTATAACACTTTGAGCAGCGTTTCTGGCTACCTTAAAATCAATCTTGAAATCATCTATAGAGTCTTCAACACTATCTTTTAATTCATCGCTAAGAGCTTTATCAAAAGAAGCTTGGTCTCCTCCTGAAGGCTTCATGCCTTTAACGCCTTGCTTGTCTCCTGGCAATGATTGACCTGATAATACTCTATCGAATTGAGTTAAATATTCTGAACCAACAGTTCTTTCTGTGTGAAGCATTTGAGTTTGTCTTTTAAAAGTCTCCCAATTATCTTTAACACCCTTTAATAATGAATTCTTATCTATAGCTTCACTTACTAAAGCGAGATACGGTGCTTTAAAATATGTCTCATTAGTACCTTTGTTCCACTTTGAAAAATATAACTGAATCGAACCATCTGCTCCAGTCTTTGCCGGTTCCATCTTTGCAGTTTTAGTTTTATTATATTTTGCTTCAAAATTAGCTACGACATAATCTGTAACCTGTTCCATTGCTTTCATAAGATTTTTGTCTCTAGCTGCAACAGCCATTGCTGCTTCAAATCGTAGACCTCCCTGAGAGGGAGCTCCATGCGTTGCTTCGTAGGCTTCTTCTTGTTTCTTTTGCTCCGCTGCCACATTATTCTTTTGTAGAATAATTATGGAGTTAGATACTATAGTTTGTTCAAAATTTTCGGGAGTTATAGTTATAAGCAATGGATTGTACTTATCAACGAAGTCACGTACGATATCATTACTTTTCGAAACGTTAGTTACTATTTCCCTAATGAGGGCATTTACAATTGTTTTTGACATTTATATCACATCAATTACTCGATACATATCTAAAATCCTTTTTATGTGATCAGGAAATCCAATATTTTCTCGAATACTTGTGGACGTTTCATTTTGAAGTGTCGCACCAGCCAATGATTTTCTACCTTTGTACTCTTCTTTAAGGTAATAGGTAATTAAGTCGTATATAGCTAATGTGAGGTCTTGAGGAGTTGTAGAATATCCTGCGGTGTAAATAACTTCAACGGCAGCGAAACCTTTAGACCAGGCCTTTTCGCTAGTTTCTCCGTCAATTCTATATATCCTATCGTGTTCTGAATCTATAAAATAATCTGTATTATTTACAAGAGTAGTGTACGCATCAGCAATGCTCCCTCTTTCTTTAACAGAGGTAACACTATTTAGTGGAGATTCTGTAAGAAAAAGTTCTGAAGTTACCGCGTCTCTAATATCGAAGTTTTCAGTCTTCGCAGAACTATAAAAATCTATTATGCTATTTCCGCAATAGCTTTTCACAAGGTCGCTGACAGGTCCAACTAGCTGATCAATTTTATTATCATCTTTATAATGATCGATTCCTCGATAGAGCTTATAATTATCTTTAGTAACTAAATTTGCCATAGATTTTCCTTATGGTAACCAAAGGGGAGGTGACCCTCCCCCTGATTACATTTACCCAGTAGGATTAAGAGCCCTTGAACTGCAAAGGCCACGCCGCAGTTGTACCTGCGATGATGCCTGCGAATCCAAGTCGTTGTGACGCGACAAGAACTCTGCGCTGCTCAGCGACTTCATAATCGCTTTCAACCGTAACACCACGAAGACGCGGAATTACAAAGTTACGCGGATTCACTGCTACTGCATAAAACTTGCTTACAGCTGCTGCTGCAAACTCGTCCGATACAATAACTGGAGATCCGTAAATCTGGCCTACTTGACCAGTAAGTTTGGTTGAATTTGCATTATCAACCTGACTGACGTCCGCAAAATTAGCATCAGCAATAAGTTCGTGATACTTACTTAAGCTAACGATGTAAACTACATCTTCAGGACGAGCGCCATATTTACCCATATTTTTACGAGCTGCCAATAGTTCGGTAGCTAGCATAACAGGGTGTGAGGCATAAGCTGTGGCATGCTGAGTTTTATTAGAACCCGCATACGCGACTACACCCGCAGGGGAAGCTCCGCCTGCTCCGAAAGGACTATCTGCAGTATTACCAACAAGAACCATGTTCTCGACGGAACGTGCTTGAGACCTAACGACAGCTTCACGGATAAGAGGAAGAATAGGAATAATTGCATCCTCTTCAGTCTCGTTACCAAGGTAGGTACGAGAAATAAGCTTCTTAGTACTAAGAGTAGTTTCAGTCATATCGATTCCACCCCTATCACCTTGTCCTGTAGTCTTGTAAGTATCTCCTCTAGTGGCTAAGTTACCATGAGGGGAAACTCCATCCGTCATCTGGGTTGCAACAAATTCGGCATAACCAGAATCAGGCATTACTGGGAGAATCTGAGTGGCTGAGGCCATCTGAATCTCACGGAACAAAGGAGCTAGCTTGAGCTCCAACTGAATGTCGCGTTCAACATTAGAAGAAACGACTTGCTCAAAATCCGCTGAAGAAACGGCAACACCTGACATGGCGTTCGCCTTCTCCATAACGTTCTTAGCAAAAGAAGTATCATATCCTTTGCCAGTAATTCGACCAAGCATATAAGCATCTTCTACGTCAGACGACATCTTCTGTTTCCAGTCGCCGCTATCACGACGCTCACCGAAAACTCTCTTAGACTCGCGCATAGAATTGATCTCTTCAGATTTCTCCTTGATTTCATTTCGCAACTCGTCTACTACAGTTCCAAGGTCTTGCTGACCTTTTAGAACCCTTTCTTCCAAATCTGAGACGAGACGTTCCGCGCCAGACGTTACGCCCTGTACTACAGCTTGGACCTCAGCTTTCTTCTCTTCGAGTTGTGCTTCCTGAGTAGCTTTTTCGACTTCTGCATCAGCAGCGGCTTTTTGAACCTCTGCATCGGCAACTGCTTTCTCTTCAGCTTGTTTCATCTGAATTTCGGCAGCCGTCTTACGTGCTACTTCTTTGGCAAACTCTTCGAGATCAAAGTCTTTATCAGACATAATATTGTCTCCGAAGACAGCATTTGCTGTTTCTTTTGATGAGTCCTTACCGGACTGATCGATTTCAACATGAGGATCTTTAACAAACTGCTTTTTCCAGTCCGCATATTCTTCATCCGTGTCGAACGATTTCGCGACAGAGAAGACAGCGGATTGATTTGCGGGGACAGAAACAACTGACACCTCAAACAGTTCCGCATCCTTGATCCTTAAACCATCGGTTTCCTTTATATAGTCAGCATCCTTGACTCGGAAACCGACGCTAAAAGCGCCGAGGATGCCCTCTTTTACTAAATCGCGAATTTTACCCGCAGACTTAGAAATCATTCCCTCGATTTTAAGTCCTGATTTGGTTACTTCAACGTGAGTTGCTTTACCAATAGGTTCATTATAATCGTGGTTAAATAATAAGATAGGATTGTTTTGATAATTGTCTAAGCCACCTTTAGTCCAGGCAGTAGGTTCAATTACGTCTCCAACTCTATCTTGATCATTTGTACTTGCATAGCCTTCAATTTTAAGATTATCATCTTTTTCTCCAGCTACTTTTAGAATTGATGTTAAATTAATAATTTTATTCATCTGTTTCCTCTTCTGGTCTTCCGCCCTGCGAAGGGTCTGCGGCGGAGCCTCTTCCTGCTATATTTGCGGGAACTCTAATATCGTCATGCCCTTCAATAGCAGGCATTCTTAATGCTTCTCTAGCTTCGTTTGGAGTCATTATGCCTCCATTAACTAGAGTAGCGTAAAAAGATGCCTGATCTTGCAATTCTGGTTGAAGAGCAGGAATATTACTAATATCTTCCTTCAAATCAAAACCAAAATATCTTTCAAACGCAAAGTTAATCTTTTTTACAATAGGAAGTATAGTTTCCAAGTAATAAAGTCTATGATTTGGACGAATGTTAGCATTATTACCACTATCAAGAAGAATTGGAGGAACTCCAATTGCTTCTAAAATAATCTTTTCGTTTTCTTTAATAGACTCTTGGAAGTCTAACTCTTTAAAATTAACTTCGTTTAAATTAGATACTTCTAAACCACCATCTAAAATGAGTGGTCTGTGTCCGCCAGCAGTAGGATTATATCGTGATCTCCATGCTGCAAGCATTCGTTCTTTAATCTTTTCACTAAGAGTATTAGGGCTTTTAAGTACCAACCCAGGAACTGCTCCATTCTTAAAAAAGTTTTCTTGAAACTTTCTCATAGAGCCTAATAGTTGCATTCGTGTCCAAGCAGGCTTTAGCCTAGGTACTCCTCGATACATAGATTCAAAAGAGTTTTCCTTAATATGTATAATTTCTTCTGGACTATACATAATCTTTCCATCATAAATAAAAGATTTTATATAAGTGTCTTCATCTGTTTCAATTTCAACATTTTTAGCTGGTAATTGATACATGTGTACACCATCGAAATATATAAATATATTTCCATCCATTAATAAATCAATTATTAAATTTCTTTTAAAAGTATTAATATCCTGAAAAGGATTAGGCTCTAAATTCAGTAAGAGATCAACCCGAGATTTTCGTACATTTTTATATATCGGTGTTAAACCTAGTTTATCTCCTACATCAACTTGTATCTCTGCAACATCATCGACAATTAAATTTACAGCTCTATTAACTACTTCAAATTGTTCATAGGCTTTAGTATAGTTTGTAAAGTTTTCTGTACTTCCTATACTGAACCCTTCTTCTCTAGAAATATAAACTTGAGCAGGGTTATTTTTCTCTTCTTCGTCGATAAAATCTGAACCTGTCCTAAAAAATCTATTATACCATGCCATACTTATCTCTTTGTTTCTCTACCCAACGTTTTTGTTTAGGGCTTGTTACTAGTTTAGGTCTTTTACCATATATTGAATGTAACTTCAAATGATGAGTATGACAAAGGGTTACTGCCTCATCGTACAGTTCTATTTTATGCTCTTCTATAAAAGTATCCCGTACATTCATGATTTCTTCAGCTGTAGATATTACAATCTTATTTTTACGTAACCAAATATCAAGCAGTTCTGTTAATCCATAGAAATGATGAAAATCTAGAATATCCTTAGTACCACAAATAAAGCATTCCGTACTCTTCTGGTACTTCGCCTTTGCTTTATCTCTAACGTACTTTACTAGGTCTCGCTTTAGGTCCATTTACAGTTTTTCACTTTCAAAAATTATACCAAATAATCATACAAAATGTCAAGAGTTATTTTTTACTTGGTACCAACTAAAAAGTACCTGCGGAAACTTCAAAGCTATATAAAGCATATCGTAATGCATCTGACATATGAGAGAATCTATCATGTTTTGGTTTCTCTCTAAGTAAATTAGGGTTTGGGTCCCACTGATATTGATCTAGGCATTCTAAAGTATTTTCACATTTTTGACTTACGAATAGTTTATCATTGTCTACTATATTTGCAACGTGTGCAATGCCATCCAAAACTGATTTCTTGGCGTTAATGGTGGATATATCGTAGTTCTGGGCAAAGTCGAATCTAGTCTGTTGTGCTGCCGAGTCGATATAAATAAAGTCAATGTCCCACTTTTCAATGAGTTTTTGAATTTCAATAGCATGCTGCTCAGTTGTTCTTTCCGCGTCAATATATTCATCCACTACATAATAATTTTCACTGTCCCAATCGTAAGCAATAACGCAAAACGCAGTGGGGTCTTTATATCCTACATCAAGCCCTGCAAATATATCCATACCGTCTGGTTTAAACTGGTCTACATTTGTAGTGCACTTTTCATAATCAAAATTCCATACTTGTCCTTCATAAGTATTAAAGTCTGCCAAATATTCTTGAGCAAATTCAGCGGTAGACATAGATTTTTTTGCTTCAAATATATCACTTTCACTAAGTCGAGGATTTTCATGGTAAGTTGCTTTAATAGATATCCATTCTGGAAACTCATCATTAGAACCTCTGTGGAAAAAATCAGCGAACCAATTATTTCGTCCTCTAGGAGTAGAAATAAATAATGCCTTACTATTTTGTTTATCTAGTGTAGGTCTTAGAGCTATATTGAAAGCTTCTCTTCCATCAGTCAAGGCTGCTTCGTCAAAGATAATAAGATCATAGCTTCTACCAACAACTGAATCTACTTGATTAATAGAACCCATTCGTATAGTAGAATTATTAGAGAGTTCTATAACTCTATCCTTTGCGTTATCTCTAATGACTTCTAAATCAAAATGCTTTATTAAATTTCTCTGTAGATCAAAAGAAATTTGAGAAAGCGAGTAATTAGGAGACATAAGTAAAACATGACTTCCTGGTACTAATACTGTTAGTTGTCCTATTATATTAGCTATATAAGTTTTGCCTTGACGACGTGACAATGCCGCACAAACAAAACGATATTTAGAATTATTTATTGAGTTAATAACAGCTATTTGAGAAGGAATAGCTTCTATACCTAAGAGTTCTAGGTAAGGGATTACGGGAAGTTTTATAAATCTCTCCTCTGGAGAATAATCCATTAAAACTTGTCCGCTTATATCGGCACGGCTTATATCTAACATTAATGTACTATCTTAGGTTTTTCGTCATTGTATCCAAGAACTGGTTCTCCCGGTTCTTCTATTATTTGGTTTTTAATTGCTAAATTGTATATTTCTAAATACGCACTAGCGACATTAATTGCACTCAACTGATCGACAGTACAATTATCAGGTTCAATATTACCTTTAGTTTCTGCCAGAATTTGCATAACTGTGTTATGACAAGTTGCAGCTACTGTAGCATACCATTTAGTTTGTGGAGTCATTTTTTTGCCTCTATTATTAAGTCTCTATATAACCATATAGCATGGTCATAAAATGAATCAAACCATTGCTTCTTTTTCCAAGCAAACCATCTTCCTCTAAAAGAGTCTTTGACACTCTGCCACCAACTTAATTGGCGTATCTGTCCGTAACAATTAATATAGTTTAAATTGCCTCCATCGTAAAAAACTCCTCCCATCTTTAATGGGACTCGAGGAACTATATCGTTATTGTTTACAAATCTTTGCCAATTACAATCTCGTTCTATTCTTCTACAAAATTGCTGATTTCCTACTCTGGGCTGTCCGAAAGTATATAAGTCACTGACATTGTATCCTATTCGTAATAAGAAGCCTGCCATAACAACAGCCATGGCTCCTCCCAAACTGTGCCCTGTTATTATGAAGTTTTTATGATCTGAATCTGCAGTATTTTTTAATACTGCAGGGAATAAAGAGAACGCTTCCTTCCAAAAACCAGAATGAACTTTTTCACCATTAGTCTCTGCGTCAATTCTCCAAAACTTTAAATCGGCAGTAACATCTTTTAGTTGAGAGGGCTGAGTACCTCTGAAAGCTAAAACTATAGTCTCCTGGAATTCAATAATATACCCTTCAGCATTATCTGCTTGGATAAAAGTTTTATTGATATACCCATCATCAGGAATAAACTCCTCATCAAATTGTGTAGGAGTTAAATAGGAAAGTCTAGACATTTCAGATAAATACTCGGCTAAATTCATTCACAGCCTCCTTCATCACATTTGCAGTCTTCACATTTACAATTTTTACAAGAACAACTCATTGATTGCCAGCCAGAGATGCCTGGGCTGCTGCCATTGTTTCAAACTGTTCGTACTTATTACCATCAACATCCATAATAGTGAAAAATTCACCTCCCGGTCCTGGTTGTACAAATTTTTCTGCTACTGATTTTTGTTTTTCTTCTGTTGTGCTACTTGCTTGTGCATCTTTAGTTTCGTATTCCATAAGTTTCTCCTGTCTATATTTGGTCGATTTTATCTTCGAGCCGTTCTAAAATTTGTTTGTTTGCTTCAACTTTTGTTTCTACAACAGACATTCTTTGATAGAACTCTACTCGATCATGATCAACTGCTTGATGTAATCCTTCTAGTTTATCTACTGAAGCCTGTACACCGGAGGCCCACCATATAATTCCTGCAAACTGTACTATTAGTGCTATTATGGTGCTCAACTGAATTTTATCCATTCGTGGGGTCATTTTATTTCCTGTTCTACTAGCACTTTAAAGTACAAAATTAGCATGTATTATATCAAAATGTACAATACAAGTCAAGGATTATTTTTTTGAAGTTAATTTAGTGGGTTAGATAGTTCATCCATACCTAGCCAGATATCATCGATCTCTTTATCGACTTTTTCTATTTTAGCTTCGAACTGCTTTAAATAACTTTCAAATCCTTCTACTTTGCCCACTATTAATTTTGCTTCGGTAACAGTTGTTTTCATAGCTTCTACATCTTTTTCGGCTTGTATTACTCGTTCCTTAATAGCTAATAAATCTCTTTGTTGTTCAATAATAGTCTTTAGATTCACTCCTAACTCGGCTAGCTTTCCTTGAAGACTTGTAATATCTTGATCTTCAAGTTCTTTCGTAATTAATTCTACCTTTTCATGTAAGGGTGCTATGTCGGGAATTTCATAAGCCTCCACAGCTTCTAGTCTGCTATATAATTCACTTGCAGTCCATATAGCTCCGCCAATAGTAGATACAAAACCAAGTACTATGGCTATGTATACTCCTTTAAAACTGACTCCACCTACATTTATTTCTGTTTCTTCTAAAGACATATTAATTACAGTTTGTTTCGTTAAAGAAACAATCATAGCCTAAATATGTAGGACTAGTAGTATAAAATAAACTATTAGCTCCGGCAGTTAGTATAGCAGTTTCAGTAGTAAATAAATCAATACCTAATCCACCGGTACCGTCTATGTAAACACCACTACCACTATTACTGGTAGACCACATAACAACAACCATATTATTGTTATTATTATAAGAAACTGAGGCATCAGTTACAAAACTTGCATCTGCGTTATCAGCTCCTTGATCGAAAAAAGCAGTAGCATTAGTATCATTCGCTAATCCTATATAAGCTGCTGCTTGTTGGGCATAAGTCTCTATATCATCTAAGGACTCATTATACTCTGTAACTGTTTCTTGACTGAGGGTTAGTTGCTGTTCATTAAGTTCAACATATTCTGCTACTAACTGCTTTTGCTCGGGAGTTCCGTCGTCCTGAGCTGTCTCTGCCATTTCTGCTATTTCCATAATCGTGGAAATTTCTGTTGCTGTATCTACAAAAATATCTACAGCATCATTCATGTTATCTATTGCTATATCTCCTTGATCTAGCAAATATAGTTCCGCATCATAAAAGGTGGAACCAGCAACTACTGCAAGAGTGTTATTGTAAGCTTGCACTTGTGCCTGAGTTATTAAGCCTCCGTGTACTATTCCGTTTGGTGCGACTTCACCGTTTACTGTAAGGGCCATTAGACCTCCTGTTGCTCGAATACCGTAGTCCAGGCTGTCTAACACACTGCGACTATCAGTAACTAAAGCATCAATTGAGTCGGCTTGAACGGAAACGTTCAGAGATACTAAGGCCATTACTGCCATTAGCAATATCTTCTTCACTTGTCTCTCCTATTCCCAAGATGGTATTGTACCATTCTTCCTGTTCCTCATATCCGGGTATATAGGTAACAGGGTTTTGTTTCATTATTAAGTACGCTCTTTTCCCTACTACTAGCTTGCTGTTTCGAATGAGAGGACAGGGTGTACCGGAAATAAACATCGACTTCCAAACCTCTTCATCTTGACACATTCTAGCTACTGCGGCAACTTTCATTCCTAGGTCGTTTAAGACTTTGGAGTCCCTTCTCCTGTTGCACTCTTCGTCTACTCTATAAATTCCAGTGCTAAACCCAAATACTTGTCCTTGAGCTGCACCTGATATTCCTTGTAAGCAAGTCTCCGACCCTGTACTTATGTAGGATGGTGACATTGCTGATGAAGCAGGCATTCCCGAGCTACCTGCTCCATTATATGTTCTTGAATTGTTAGTACTTTTATTATTACTATTAACGGAACTATTCTGATTAACAGTATTTAAACTTCCGTCTTGATTAGTATCTCCATCTACTTGCCCATCAATAGGCACTAAAGGTATCTCCGGAGGCGACTCAGGTATAACTGGTCCTTCCGCAAATATCACAGGACTTGCTAGTAAAAGCATGAAGAATGCTAACTTTTTCACTTCTTAATCCCAAAACTTAGTGCTCCCTGGTAGGTTTATAGGTACACAATATGCTGATATATTGTTCTGCCTAGGTCGTCTATCCCTATAATGGACATTTCCGTGTTCTATTGCATGGGCAAACTGATTACAACGGTATACGTCTCTAAAATACCATCCGGTATTGTCCA
>Ga0315316_10001425_pt1 | contig 16723 bp, 11 predicted proteins | sample M160m3416metaG_FD_203702 | JGI IMG/M metagenome (GOLD analysis project Ga0315316, IMG submission 203702) | Ammonia-oxidizing marine archaeal communities from Monterey Bay, California, United States - M1 60m 3416 | ecosystem: Environmental > Aquatic > Marine > Intertidal zone | place: USA... | reverse complement strand
ATTATAAAGAAAGTGAAATTAAAAGTTACCTAGATACAGAGAACATTCCTTATCGAAAATTAGGAGAAATCAAGTTATCGAAAACGATTGTCGCTGATTTGAAAGCAGGTAAAGTGGTGGGCTGGTTTCAGGGCCCAATGGAGTTTGGCCCTAGAGCGCTAGGCGGCAGAAGCATCATTGGAGATCCGCGAAACCCAAAAATGCAATCTATCATGAACTTAAAAATTAAATATCGTGAATCATTTCGTCCTTTCGCCCCTTCTGTTCTTGCAGAAAAAGTAAATGAATGGTTCGAAATGGATTCCGAAAGTCCCTACATGTTATTAGTTGCAAGAGTGCGGGAAGATAAAAGAATTACCATGACTGAAGAGCAGAAGAAACTGTTTGGAATAGATTTATTAAATGTGCCAAGGTCACAAATACCTGCAATTACCCACGTTGACTATTCTGCTCGAATCCAAACAGTTCATAAAGATACTAATAAAAGATTTTACGATTTGATTAGCGAATTTGAAAAAGAAACTAAATGCCCCGTGTTGATCAATACCTCCTTTAATGTTCGGGGAGAGCCTATTGTTTGCACCCCAGAACAAGCTTTTCTTTGTTTTATGCGGACAGAAAACTTTGTCATCGACAAAAAGGATCAGAAGCTACTCATTGAAGATGAAAACTGGAAAGAAGAGTTCGAACTCGACTAACCCATTAGCATGAGAGGTAATGATTTAATCGTTTATAGCGAATCATACGTTTAACCTTTAAATAGGTTTTTTATTGCTTCCCAAGTTAGTGGTTTTAAGGAATTTGATAACTGTGCCCAATTACTCCAGAACAAAGTTTTTTTTTATAGCTTTAGCTGTTCTAGTTATCTATAGCTATGGTTGGAGGGTAACAGAAATTAACTTGGGTGATTTGTTTCGCGATTTCCATTTAGTAAAACCTCTTGTCAAGGAACTTGCGCAACCTGATTTATTTTCCAGAGAAAAGAAAAGCCAGACTACGGAAATCGAGTTTTTTTTGAAGGCAGATTCAAACAACAATCAAATCTCATCCGGGTCAAATGAAAAACGCCAACTGGTTTTATCTCAAAGTTCGGGGCAAATCGGGGACCGATTGACGATAACAGGACGTCGCTTGAAACCCAATTCTGAAGGTACATTATTTTGGGTCAATGAGATAGAGCAAGAATTCCCCCTAGGGAAGTTTAAAACTGACTCGACCGGTAAATTTCAAAAAGATATAACTGTGCCACCAAGCGCCCGAGGAAATCGACAAATCGTGAAGGCCATTGTAAGTTGGCCTGAAGGATCTTTGCAGGTCAGTGAAACCTTGCGTCTGACATTTGATAAGATGGTAGAAACTCTTTTTCTTGCCTTGATGGCGACCACCTTCGCAATATTAATTGCCGTTCCTTTGAGTCTTTTGGCATCCAGAAACCTAATGACAGAAACTCTTCCAGGAACGATGGTTTACTATGTCATGCGAACAACACTAAATTTACTACGGTCTATCGAACCTTTAATCATGGCGATTTTGTTCGTTGTTTGGGTTGGTATAGGTCCTTTCGCGGGAGTTTTGGCTCTAGGAATTCATTCCATTGCCTCCTTGGGGAAACTTTTTTCTGAGCAAATTGAGAGTATCGACGCAGGTCCTGTTGAAGCAATTACTTCAGTAGGAGCGAAGCCCCTTCAGGTAGTACTATTTGGGGTTTTGCCGCAGGTGATTTTGCCTTTTCTAGCACTTAGCTTTTATCGTTGGGATATTAACGTACGGATGTCAACGGTCATCGGTTTTGTAGGCGGAGGAGGGATTGGTTTTCTTCTGCAACAATGGATCAATCTTTTGAAATATAACCAAGCAGGTACGGCTTTACTCGCTATCGCTATCGTTGTAATTACCCTGGACACTCTAAGCGCAAAAATCCGAGAAAAAATTAAATAAAAGTCAGAATGTATTTTGCATTAAATGGATAACGTATAATCCCGAAGACTAGTTTAAAACCTTAGTTTTTATTCTTGTTCCACTTGTAAGGAGGAGCAAGCTGGTTGAAAATTTTAATAAACTGATTTCCCGATTCAGGAATTTTAAGAACTTGTTTTGTTAATAAAATTTCTTCTGAAGTATATCCATGTCCATAATATGCTAGGTTAGCATCTAAATCAGCAGTGATAACGGTACCTTTTAAAGAGACTCCGCCGAAAACCCCTTTACTTCTGGAATAGGAATAAATTTCTCCCTGCATAAATACGTCCGTAGCAGCTTCGGCGTGTCGCCCGACCGGTCCTGCCGCAATTGAAATATCAGCCCCTAAGGAAAACTTTTCATTCAACAACCCTTCGAGTCCCCTTTGTGACATCACGAGGAGAATTAGATCAATGGCTTCTGCCCCGACCTGGAAACCAAAACTAGCCCCTGTTGTATATAAAAAAGCAGGCGGTCCCCATTTGCCAGTGTCTGATGCGCGAATAGATGCGACCCCTTTTCCATATCGACCACCTAGAAAAAAACCCGCTTTAAGCATTGTTGGGAATACAATTATAGCTTTGGCTTTAGAGATAAGATTCATAGGAATCTTTTGATCTGGTGATTTCTGAATTTCATCTAGAATCATTTGTGATGTGCGAAGAACTTTTCTTTGTTTGTTACCATCCTCTTGAGCCCAGGCTACGCTCGAAACCAATAGAATTAAAATAATACTGGACGAAAATAATTTCATAGGACCCTCGAATTAGTTATCTGCTTTTACTATAATCAATTTATGTTTTTAACTCAACATCTTTGAAATGTAGGCAACTTAAAATAAACTTTGCTCTTTTCTCTTGACCGCTTTACCATGCGCGGTGATGATCAAAGAAAATGTTATAAAATTTTTAGGAATTAACGGAACACTTTCTGAAAAACTGGAAGGTTTTGAGCACCGTCCCCAGCAAGTGAAAATGGCTCAAGCAGTCGAAGCAGCTTTTAGCCAAGCGAAGCACCTTATTGTTGAAGCAGGAACCGGGACAGGAAAAAGTCTTGCTTACCTTATTCCGGCGATTCTTTGGGCAGTAGAAAACAATAAAAAGGTTGTAATTTCTACTTACACCAAAACCCTTCAACAGCAGATCCTTAATCACGATATTCCTTTTCTTCGAGATAAACTCGGTATTTCTTTTCGTTATGCTCTATGTATGGGCAATGAAAACTATCTTTCTTTGCGCAGGTTGGAACGCTCAGCCCAGACAGGTTTATTTAATAAAGCCGATGAAGAAGAACAGCGGAATGGAATTTTTGAATGGGCTGCAAAAACTGAAACGGGTTATCGAACTGACCTACCTTTTGAAGTAATGCCACAAGTCTGGGAAGAGGTGGGAAGACAAAAAGATCTCTGTCTGGGAAAAAATTGCAAAACTCATTCGTCCTGTTTTTATTTTAAAGCCAGAAAGAAATGGTTTGGGGCTCATTTATTAATTGTGAATCATCACCTATTTTTTGCAAATGTCGCAAATTCTGGTGCGGTACTACCAGCTTATGACGCGGTGGTATTTGACGAGGCGCAAAATCTGGAAGACGCCGCTACTCAATTTCTAGGACTGGAAATTTCAAACTCGAACCTTTTTTATTTTCTTGATCGATTACATAATCCGCGTACCAAGAAAGGATTGTTAACACGACTAGATCATGCTCTATTGCTCCATGTAAGAAAACTTACCATGACTGTTCGGCAGGCTATCGAAGCATTCTTCGCACATTTTGTAGAAGAGTATGGCGGAGAGGATCGTGTGGTCCGTTTTTACAAACCACCTGTTTTAGACAATGGAATTTATGTTCCTATGGAAGCACTCCGTGAAAGCTTAAAATCTCTAGAAGCAGGATTGCATTCTGAAGAAGACAGGATCGATTTAGCAGCGGCAGCTGAAAGGTGCTTTGAATTTAACAATACTATATCGGCTATTATCAACCAGAATATGCCGGGATATGTTTACTGGATTGAAATCGTAAAAAGAAAACGAATTACGCGCGTTGTTTTGAGAGGTGTTCCTATTCATGTTGCAGAAGAACTCCACATGCAAGTTTTTGATAAATTAGATCGCATGATCATGACCTCTGCAACATTAACCACCAGTAACAATTTTAAATTCATCAAAGAGCGTTTGGGGTATCACCCTACTGAAGAGCTACTCCTTGATGCCCCATTTGACTACCCCAACCAGACATTATTGTATGTCCCTCGCGACCTTCCTGAACCGGGAAGTGAAACTGGGCCCTATGTGGAAGAACTTTCAGATCGATGCAGGGAACTTATTATGGCATCGGGTGGTAAAACTTTTATTTTATTCACCAGTTACGCATTACTTAATCAAATTTATGAAAAACTTGATGATTTAAGCCTTCCATTTCCATTAATTCGCCAAGGAGACTTGCCAACAACTTTGATGATAGATAAGTTTAAAGAAAAACCTTCGGTAATATTTGGTACCAATTCTTTCTGGCAGGGTGTAGATATACCGGGGAAAGCATTGCAAAGTGTTATCATCACCAAACTACCATTCGATGTCCCCAAAGAACCCCTAACAGAAGCTCGAATAGAAGAGCTTAAGAGAAAAAATATTGATCCCTTCTCACATTATCAAATTCCACGAGCCATCATTCAGTTAAAACAGGGTTTCGGAAGATTGATCAGGAAAAAAACCGATAAAGGTGTTGTCTCCTTGCTTGATTCTAGGATTAGCAGCAGAGGTTATGGAAAAAAATTCATTAACTCGCTTCCCGCTTGTCCTGTAACCAGCCAAATAGACGAGGTAAGAAAATATTTTTCTGAGGAAAATTCATTCTGAGTTGATTGGATATGAGGTGTTTCAGGTAAATATAATATTACAGTATATTCTTGTAATACTATCAAAGTGTTTCAATATCTCTTGTTCATGTTTTAGCTATTTTTGCTACATAGAATCCATAGATGACTGAGGTGTGAAATGGCTAAATCAGCGATTTGTCGGTGCCAAAAGAGGTGTATAAACAAAATTTGCGAGAATAGTTATTTTGTCACGTTGGATATTTTTTGGAAACGGATAGAACGGAGCTGCCTCTTTAACTGCTTTGAGCGCCGCAACATCTAGAATCTCATGTCCGGACTGCTCAACTAAACGCACCCCCATTAAATTGCCATCTTTAGAAACACGGAACGTTAAAGAGAGATCGCCGCTGATGCCTTTTTGTGCTGCAGCCAAAGGATAAATCCAGACTCGCTCAATTTGATGTTTAATACGAGCAAAATAGGAAGCATATTTCACCTCCTTTGTATCCAGAGATACAGGTTCATTATCATCAAAATCCTCCAGCAAATCTGTATCCATAGAAGCAAATTGTTCTGTATCTAATCCGTCTAAAAGAGACAGCGGGCTAACCGCACCTTTCTTTTTCATAGGTGAGAGTTTCGGTTTTTGAGTCTTATCAGAAGTTATAGATTTGAAGGTTCCTGCATTTGACTCAGGCAACGGTTCTTTTCTAGGTTTTATGTAAGGTTTTTTCTGAAAATATTTTTCAGGAGTGAGATTTTTGGTTTGAGTTCTGCTTGACCTGGTTTTATCGATCGATCTTTTAGGTTTGGGAATAGCAGTGTTTTTTCTTCGATAAATTTTCTTTGAAGTTATTTTTTGGTTCGAATGGGCCCCGCGATCAAATTTTGCAAGAAGGTCATCCCTTTTTGATTTTTCTGGTTTTAAGGGAGGTTTAGGGGTAGTAACATTTTGTTTTACCTTTGAATCCATCGGTTTTTTTGTTTCAAAATATTTCACCTGAATTGGGGGAGGGCCTTTAACTTTTTTTTCTTCAACAGGTGCCAATATATGGGCAATGACAAGCGAAATATGGATACCCAAAGAAAGCAAAATAAAGCTGGATAGCTGCGTTCTATTTAGCGGATTATTTTTCCCCCAATCTATTTTTCTTTTACGCAAAATTAAAACCTGAAAAATATCCTGTTATGAATTTAACCTCATTTAGATATTATAGCGCAGTTTTTAAACCATTCATAAACCCAGAGAAGGACTATTAAATTACTTTGTGTGGTGTAGAATTCAGTAAATTGCACTTTTGCTTATACCAGCGATAGGCCTGCTCGACTTCAGGTAAATTTGCGTTAGGAGAAAGATAAATCCCATCCGAATCAAAAGGTTCGTAATCCATTTCCAAGGTCTGATAAATATGATTCATGTAGGACGGGAAATTTCGGTACATGGGAATATCCTTTTTTAAGAAAGGCATACCTTTTTCTCGAAACCTCATCAGTTCTTTTCCAAACGGATGAATTTTTTCTAGTCCTCCTTCCTTATCTTGATTATTTGCGAAATGAGTCAAGGACTCAAAATCTTCCCAATCTTCGAGAGCATCCACATCTGAAACAAAAGATGGATCGTCATGCAAGTTAGTAGTTATTGGTATATTAAGGAGATTTGAAATGCTTTTATGGAAATTTCTTCTCGACATTCCAAACTGATACTTATCCTCTGGGCAAATTTTTTGTACCTGAGATCGAAATGTAAAAGCATGGTCAACTAAATACGGCAACGCTTTGAAAAAGCGAACAGGATTTTTCAAAGCTATTTTTATTCCGGCATCAATAATTTGACCATCCTTTCTTGACGAGTGTAAGTAATCAATGATTACAGGGTCCATTCTCTCAAGGTTGATCGGGTATAAATTGGGCTCCTTTAATTCATGCAAATCACCATCATGGTTATTGAGAATCCGGTAATGATAATTTCTTTTAACAAATTCACTGTCTGGTCTTTCATTAAACTCGGGGAACATATTTTGACGTGAATTCAACCAAAGAATAATGTTGTGGCTCTTGTTACCCTGAAAACTCAAAACTTTTTCAAGGTCATATAGAAAAGGTAGATCACCGGGCTGAAATAAAATCAGTTCGTTATCTTCAATTGAAAGCTTATTTTTGCCCAAACTCAAGGTGTGAAGAAGATTGAGATTTTGGTCATCTTCTCCTGCAAATTGTATTGTTTTCCCGCGAGTGTCAACTGTGTTCAAAAAGAGTTCTAACACACGTTGAACTTCAGTTGATCCTACAACAACAATTTCCTTAAGACTTGAACATAATAAATTCCCTAAGGCATAACACATCACTGGAATGCCATGAATTAAAAATAAAAATTTTAGACGATCGATTTCATCATCTTTAGAACGCAGGATGAGATGGCTGACACCATTTCTTCCCGCTGCTATTTCACTTTTTGCTTTTGCAATACTGAGATTGTCAGCCAACTTTCGGGAGTCATATTTGTTGTGGCTAAAACTGACAATGCATTTTTCGATCTGAATTTTATTTTTTGTTAAGGCCATAAATATAATTGCTTGCTGAGTTGGAAGTATACAGGCTTGATTTTAGAATAAAGAAAAGTTCAGATTTACATAAAGCCTAAACCTTAAGTTCCTAGAAAAATAATAAAAAGTGATACGATTCCTATACAAACGTCCATCCTATAATAATGTATTGGATAACCCTAATAAACCTTTGCGAAAGTTGACTTAATTTATAATTTTGGGATTATCTTTGGTAAAAGTAAGTAAATTTTGTGAAAAATCCCATGAAGAAGAGAAAATTAATTATGTACAAACAATCCTGTTTGCTAAAGCATTTTGCGGAAAGAATCACAGTGAAATTACCTATTAGGTTGGTAGGAATAAGAATAATGAAGCTAGCCTATTATTTTTCAGTTCCTAGAAGTTGTTCTTGATAATTTATCTGGTTGGAAACCCGAACTTATAAAAATAAGTTATATTGATTTTGAGAATTTTAAAAAGAAAAGATAACACTTGTTGTCTAAAAAATTGTCTTGCTACGTTGAGCCAACTTTCGAGGCTCGAATTTCCAATGATCCACTTTCGGCTATATGGAGCGTCAATTTTTGCAACGATTTAAGGTGAAACTGATTTGACCCCTATTTTTGATGTGCGCTAGAATTTTGACGTTTTTTAATATGCCTGGGATATATATAAATATATGTTTTATTTGACAAAATTGATTCTGTGGATATAATAATTTTTAATCATGGAGAAAAAAATTGAATTAAAAAGTTTGGGCATTATCGGCGAAAGTAAGCCTATATGCGATATTTTTGACGTTGTTGCACGTACTGCTGGGTCGCAAAGTACCGTCATGATTTACGGGGAGAGTGGTACGGGAAAAGAACTCATCGCGCGAGCCTTACATATGAACAGTCCGCGCGCTTCTAAACCTTTCATTGCTGTTAACTGTGGTGCCATTCCTCAGGAGCTTCTTGAAGGCGAGCTATTTGGTTACGAAAAGGGTTCGTTCACCGGAGCAGTCAACACGCGTATTGGCCGAATGGAATTAGCGAATCACGGGACTATTTTTTTTGATGAAATAGGCGATATGCCGACTTCCTTGCAGGTAAAGCTTTTACGGGTTCTGGCAGAAAGAGAAATCGATCGTATTGGTAGTACGAAGCCAATCCCAATCGACCTACGCGTAATTACCGCTACCCATAGAAATCTAGAAGAGTCCATTCAAGAAGGTAGCTTTCGTGAAGATCTTTTTTATCGGCTCAATGTTATTCCAATAAACCTTCCTCCTTTGCGTGAAAGAAAACCAGACATCCCCCTTTTGGCGAACCATTTTTTAAAACAGTTCAATGGAACTGCGAAACCCAAAACTATCAGTGATGAAACGATGGAATTTTTGGTGAATTATTCCTGGCCTGGAAATATCCGTGAATTGGCAAACTTTATAGAACGTATGGTAGTTTTGAGCATTGGTTCAACTATTACCCCGTGTGACCTTCCAGAAAAAGTGCTCGGTGATACACCTAAAGAAAAATGGCAACCTCTGGAAGAAGATGAGGAAGGTAATCCCGCTCAGATTTTGCAGCAATCCCTAAGACAATCTTTTCATGTGGGAATCCCAGAAGAAGGCATCAACCTTAAAAAAATTGTTGAAGAGTTTGAAAAAGAATTATTACTCGAAGCATTAGAAAAAACAGGTTGGGTGAAAAACAAAGCCGCAAACCTATTAGGTCTCAACCGTACCACCCTAGTGGAAAAACTCAAAAAAATGAAAATTACAACCCCTGCACGGTAGGTTTTTGGTGAGGTAATTTTTTTAGCTGATATAACTAACTTAAGGTTTAGGGTGGAGCGCTTGTTTAAAAAGCATCTTTTTTTGCATAATAATGCTAGGCCCTGCAAAACAACCTGTGGGAAAGGTTAATAATATTTAGGATGCTTGGTGATAATATAATATTAGTCGATTTCTGGAGAGACAGAAAAGATTCCGAAAATACAACTAAAGCCTTGATGATAGGGCTTGTCTTATAGGTATCGACAAAATTAATCCTTCGTGGCATGAAGTTTAATGTGGGAGCTATTAAGGAGTCCTATGCTAAAAGCTAGCCTTCGATGCGGGCGTTAGCGAGTTCCTGGCCGACTTTGGTGATATCTTTCACAAATTTTTGGAAAGCATGATCGGTATCTTTATGCTGGGTTTGTTTAACGATCTTCTCTCCATCTGCATCAATTATAAGGTCCAAAACATTGATCCCCGGTGTCACATGATGTTTTCTGATTTCTACTCTGATTTCATTGATTTCCATGGATCTCTCTCCAAGCGAAACAGTTACTAACGACAAGCAAAACAAAGCTGCTTGTTGTAGACAAAATTAGGAAACAAATTAATAGCATTTCAAGGGAATGGGGTCAAGACTCTTTATTCTTATAAGCTTAAGGTTTTGCTCTTTTTAGGGGGCAGGGACAGCGGGCTATATAGAAGAATCGAGGACGTATCTCCGGAATTGCTTGTCCTGGGTTTGCTATGCCACACCGCAGATGAAAATTAGAATCTTAAGAATCTCTGTTGCTGTTACCTCCTCTTACGCCTTAAGCTGGTGCTCAAGACCAGATTCCTCCTAGGTTAGAATGTTAATTGTAGGGTTCAACCCATTAGAAACACTAGTCAGTTGATTGCTGTTGGGACCGACCTGAGACTGGGCAGAGTTTAATGTTTGTGGAGCCCTTCCGGTATTCTCTACTATAACAAGGTAGAATTATTACTAGGGGTCTTCCAGAATAGTAATTAAGGGAATAAGATGACGTCATGAAAAAACTAAAACAAATTATTATTCTTTTTGTTATTGCGGGTTGTCTGGGGGCATTTTTTTATTTTGACTTAGGTCAATACCAATCCCTTGAGTATATAAAAGAACAGCAAGCTAATTTTTCAGAGTTTTATAAAGAAAACACTTTGTTTGCGATTAGCTTGTATATAGCAGTTTATATTGTCTCAACTGGACTTTCCCTACCCGGCGCAGCATTCCTTACCTTATTGGGTGGAGCATTATTTGGATTGCTGGTTGGAACGATTGTTGTTTCTTTTGCTAGCACCATTGGGGCAACACTTGCCTTTCTTTTGTCACGTTTGCTACTTCGTGATTATGTGCAAGACAAACTTGGAAGCTATTTAAAACCATTCAATGATGGGATTAAAAAAGATGGAGGTTTTTATCTATTTACACTCCGTTTAATCCCTGCTGTTCCATTTTTCGTTATTAATTTGGTCATGGGTTTGACCCCCATAAAGACGGTTACTTTTTATGGAGTCAGCCAATTAGGGATGTTGGCAGGAACTGTTGTTTTTGTAAATGCCGGAACGCAACTCGCACAATTAGAATCTCTAAGTGGGATTGTTTCTCCAGAAATAATTTTTTCTTTTATCTTATTAGGGGTTTTCCCTTTTCTAGCTAAAAAAATTTTAAGCTTTTATAAAGGAAGAAGAATTATGAGCAAATTTAAAAAACCCAAATCTTTTGCTTACAACATGGTGGTAATCGGTGCGGGATCGGCCGGATTGGTTACCAGTTACATTGGAGCTGCAACCAAAGGGAAAGTGGCGTTGATAGAGAGACATAAAATGGGAGGGGACTGTTTAAATACCGGATGTGTTCCCAGTAAAGCCCTTATCCGTTCTGCTAAATTCATGGCCGATGTAAAAAAATGTCAGAAGCTAGGTTTTAAAAGTGCTCATGTTGAGTTTGATTTTGCGGATGTAATGGAGCGGGTACAACGGGTTATTAGAAAGGTTGAGCCGCACGACTCTATAGAACGGTATACATCCCTGGGGGTAGAATGTTATGCGGGGGAGGCAAAAATAATTTCTCCTTATGAGGTGATGGTTAATGGAGATACTCTCACTACCCGTAACATTGTTGTTGCCACGGGAGCTCGTCCTTCCATTCCACCCATTGAAGGAATCGAAAATGTTGAATACCTGACTTCGGATACCATTTGGAATATTCGTGAACAACCCAAAAACCTGCTTGTTCTAGGGGGCGGACCGATTGGATCTGAGCTCGCCCAGGCATTTTCACGACTGGGCAGTAACGTGACACAGGTCGAACGTGAAGAGCGTTTGGTTTCTAAAGAAGATCCGGAAATATCACAAATAATTTTAGAAAGTTTTCAAGATGATGGGATTAATGTGTTGGTAGGGCATACCCCAAAAAAATTTTTTAAGCGCAACGGAAGCAATTTCCTGGAATGTGAAAATAATGGCAATGGAGTTGAAGTCGAGTTTGACACATTATTGATTGCCTTGGGTAGAACAGCCAATACAATGGGATTTGGGTTACAAGAACTGGGAGTAGAATTAACTGCACAGAAAAAGATTAGAGTAGATGAATATATGAAAACCAATATCCCAAATATATATGCCTGTGGGGATGTTGTCGGCCCCTATCAATTTACTCATATAGCTGCTCATCAAGCTTGGTATTGCGCTGTTAACTCTATGTTAAGCCCATTTTGTAAATTCAAAGTCGATTATAGTACTGTGCCTTGGTCGACTTTTACTGACCCTGAAGTGGCGCGCTCGGGTATGAATGAAATTGAGGCCAAGGAGCAGGGTATACCCTATGAGGTCACTACTTATAATATCGATGACCTGGACCGAGCCATTACTGATGAAGCTGCACATGGGATTGTTAAGGTATTGACGGTACCGGGAAGGGATAAAATAATTGGTGTAACCATTGCCGGATTACACGCAGGAGATATTATTTCAGAATATGTAGCTGCTATGAAAAATGGATTTGGTATGAATAAAATTCTAAGCACAATCCATATTTATCCTACCTTGGCTGAAGCAAATAAATTTGCTGCAGGGAACTGGAAAAAAAATAATGTTACTAAAAAAGCTTTAGCTTGGGGTGAGAGAATCAATCGATGGAGGAGAACCTATGCATAAAGTTCTGCTTTCTTTTTATTTCATATGCCAGTTTTCGTTTTGATTGTGCCTTGGGTCTGCTAATATTCTTTCCAGATAAATTTTTTAATATAGATTCCTTATGATTTGTATCCCTATTGTCGGCGCTTCTATGCCCAAAGCATTGGATCAAATTGCAGCAGCTGAAAAGATTGCTGACATTCTTGAGCTGCGCCTTGATTTGATTGATTCCTTTAATCTTAAAGTTCTAATAAAAGCAGCCACTAAACCCGTAATTGTGACTAACCGGAGTAAATTGGATGGAGGACAGTTTAAAGGGAACGATGAAGAACGTTTGCAAGCATTGCACGATGCTTTTGTGGCAGGAGCTAATTATATAGACATCGAAGTTTCTACTCCACGTGAATACTTGCAACCTTTCTTAGAGAGTTATGAAACTTCACGTATCATTCTTTCTTATCACGAATTTTCTAATACTCCCGATGATTTAAACCCACTTTACGAAACAATGAGTGCTTTACCTGGAGAGATTTTAAAAATCGTTACCTATGCCCGCGATCTTAGCGACAACCTAAAGATGCTCCAACTTCTTGAGCGTGCCAAAAAGGAAAATAAAAAACTGATAGGACTTTGTATGGGAGATATGGGAGAGATTAGCCGAGTGCTTTCCCCTCTGTATGGAGGGTTTCTCACTTTTGGTAGTCTGGAAACCGGAAAGGAAAGCGCACCTGGACAAATACCAGCAAATGTTCTCAAGGATATTTACCGAGTTAATAATAAGCGCAAAAACTTCAAGGTTTATGGGGTCATTGGTAACCCGGTTTCTAAAAGCATGGGTTACCTGATTCATAATCGTGCTTTTCGTGAAATCGATTCAGATGATATTTATGTGTCATTTCTAGTGGAAAATGTAGAAAAATTTTTTATTACGTTCAAAGATATGTTTTCAGGGCTGAGCGTGACCATGCCGGTAAAAGAAAAAATTATACCGTTATTAGATAATGTTGACAGCACAGCGCGAAGTATTGGTGCTGTCAATACCGTTGTTCAGGAAGAAGGAAGATGGGTAGGTTATAATACAGATTGTTCCGGTGCTATAGCGGCTCTTGAAACATATACTTCTTTGAAAGATAAAAATGTTTTGATTATTGGGTCAGGCGGTACAGCAAAGGCCATAGGCTATGGAGTCAAAGAAAAAGACGCAAGGTTGACGATCACCTATAATCGTAATAAAGAACGAGGCGAAACCATAGCTCAGGAGTTAGGCTGCGAACTTGTTCATTGCAGGGACGCCGGCACTCGGCCCATAGACATTCTTATCAATTGTTCGCCAGTTGGAATGAATCCCAATATAAATGAAACACCTTTTCTAGCCAGAGACTTGAGAGAGGGAATGGTTGTATTTGACTCGGTTTATAATCCACTAGAGACAAGGCTATTGCGTGAGGCCAAAGCAGCAGGATGCACCGTTATCTCTGGAAGTGAATTTTTTATCAATCAGGCGGCGCAGCAGTTCGAATTGTGGACTGGGGGATTGGCTCCCATTGATGCTATGCGTGAAGCGCTGATGGAAAAGTTGACCTAACCGTTGGGCCCGTATCGGGGAATAGTAGGGTCGATGACCTGTGACCATGCATCGATACCGCCAACCAAATTGTGAACTTTTTTGAATCCGCTTTCGACCAACTCTTGTGCCGCCCTCTGCGAACGCTCTCCATGGTGGCATATCACCACGATTTCTTCCTCAAAAACAAATTCCTGCTGACGATCCACGACTTCGCTTAGAGGGAAATTTTCTGACCCTTCAATGGCGGCGAGAGAAAATTCCCAGGGTTCGCGCACATCAAGTAAAAATATATCCTCTCTGCTATCCAGCTTTTTTTTTAGGTCAATAGGTTGTAAAGGGTTGACAGAGTTCACAATTTTTTATTGGAACCCGATCATAGGCCAGTAAAAAACGAGCAGAATTAAAAAACAACCCAATCCGAGCAAACTTAGAAGCGAACCTGAATATATCATTTCTTTTAAGGTCAGGAATCTTGATGAATAAGCCAGCGCCGAAGCGGGAGTTGCAATAGGCAATATAAAAGCAAAGTTGCTTGGCAAAATTACAGTCATGGTTGCTAAAGCGGGGTGTATGTCATAGGCCGGGCTCATGCTGATAGCTGTAGGTAAAAGAATTGCGATGACAGCCGAATTACTCATGAACGTAGTTAATAATGTAGACAACAGAGCAATAACTAAAAGAAATGTAATTGGAGAATCGACTATTCCCGAAAACAGTTTCTGAGCAAGCCACAATGCAGCACCTGTCTCTGCCATGACTTCTCCCAAACAGATTGCTCCCCCATACATCAGAACGATGGCCCAATTAATATGGGTTTCTACCATTTTCCAGGTAATTAAATTCAGGACAAACAAAAGGACAATCGATATGATGGCTATGTTGGCGATTCCTAATTGATCGCCAAAAACAAACCAGCAAAAAAGTGTCATCAACATAACAAGGGCAATGCCTTTTTCCTGAAAAGTCAGTTTTCCCATGATACGAGATTTATGTTGCAAGGCTTTTCTTGCGGGTTCAATGTCGTCAATGTCAGGAGGAAATAAAAATTTCAATACCAGCCAACCTCCAGCAAACATCGATAGCACCAATGGAAAACTCAACTGAGTATATTGCAGGATGCCGATGGTTTCAGTTCCGATAGTAGACTTTTCTAGCATTTCAACAGCTAGGGGAACTCTTCCTCCACCAAGAACGGTCATAGCCCCACCTATGATGCATCCCCAAGCCATAGCGAAGTACATACTCTTGGCAAACACGGAGTTTTCTCTCTTAAGATTCAGCGACTGTGTAATTTCGTAAATGATGGGAAATAAAATTACTGCTACCGCATGTTCGGACATAAAGCAGGAACTGATTCCAGCAAAACAATAAATAGAAGTTATTAATTGTGAGGGAGTGCTACTCCAATTCTTCATAACGTAGATTGATATTCTTGTGCTGAGTCCACAAGAAACCATGGCGGCGGATAGAATAAAGACACCAAGAATAAAAAATACCGCCTTATTACCAAAATAAGAGTAAGCCTGTGAAGCTTCCATTACTCCTAAAAGAGGGACTGCGGCGATGGCTAAAAGACTGGTTATAGATAATGGGATCAGATTGGTAGACCATAGCAACACGCAAAGCACGAAAAGGCAAAGGACCTTGTAGCCTTCAAAAGAAAGATCGCTGGGACCTTTTTGGATGAGTAATAACGCAAAAACCCCAAAGAACAGAGCCAAAAACAGGTATCGACGTAGCCGATCAAATAACACAATCCAAAGTGGACGACGGTCCACAAAAATTTGATTGGGTTGTGAATGAGATTCAGCCATGAGATTTATGTACTAAAAATGTTAAAAGGGTAATTTTATACAAATTGGTTTGGCCTGCGATGATAACCCGTAGATACCCTAAAGGGCTATAATAATTTTTCAGCCGGCGAACCTAAAGCAAGGAATTAATGTCCCAAATCTAAGGGAATGGTACCCTTAACTATTGGTTTTTAGTGGGTATTTAATACAGGTTTTGTTCCAGCTTGCCATTGAGTTTTGAGTGTATAAATCATTGCAAGTGGTTATTAACCGGTGAGGCTAATATTTGTATCGTTATTCAGTTTTTTCGCCACAGGAGTACAATATAACCATTCCATTTAAAATATTTACCTTTTTACAATCAATATAATATAAAATTTTTTGGGGTTTCTTAGTTTTCAATGGTATCTTTGTCTAATTGCACTCTTTTTTAGATTTTCAAAAGAAAACTCTAGCATATTATGGGTTTTATAAGATTTTTTTTAGATGGATAGAAAAACAACAAAATTTTGAAAAAAACCAGTATTTAAAAAGACACCTTAGCTACTTTGAAAGGCTTGACTGAATGGGTATGACTATTACAGAAAAAATACTTGCTGCTCACGCGGGGAAAAATTCTGTCTCTCCGGGCGAAAATATATGGGTAGATGTAGATGTTTTGATGACGCACGATGTTTGCGGGCCAGGTACTTTTGCAATTTTCAAAAAGCAGTTCGGTGAAAATGCGAAGGTATGGGACCGCGATAAGGTTGTTATAATTCCCGACCATTTTATCTTTACTAAAGACACCCACGCTAATCGGAATATAGATATTCTGAGGCAATTTGTAAAAGAACAGGATCTACCACATTATTATGATGTCGGAACAGATAACTATAAAGGGGTCTGTCATCTAGCTCTGGCTCAGGAAGGATTCAATCGGCCTGGGGAAGTTTTATTTGGGACCGATTCCCATACTTCCACATCAGGAGCTTTTGGTATGTTCTCAACCGGAATTGGTAACACGGATGCTGCATTTATTCTGGGTACAGGAAAGCTTTGGGTTAAAGTTCCAGAATCCATGTGTTTCGAATTTACGGGAACATTTCCCGACCATATTATGGCAAAAGATGTCATTTTGAATGTGATTGGTGA
>Ga0315316_10001423_pt1 | contig 16730 bp, 15 predicted proteins | sample M160m3416metaG_FD_203702 | JGI IMG/M metagenome (GOLD analysis project Ga0315316, IMG submission 203702) | Ammonia-oxidizing marine archaeal communities from Monterey Bay, California, United States - M1 60m 3416 | ecosystem: Environmental > Aquatic > Marine > Intertidal zone | place: USA... | reverse complement strand
TGACTCTTCAAGCTTTTGGTCTGACTTAACTTTCACGACTTCCGCCGCTGCTTTCTCTGTTATCGAAACCGCCATAGCTAATTCTCCGTATTGCAATAACTTGCGTGATATATTGATTGTCGACATAGTTGACATACGCATTTAACTATTGTCGAACTATCTTATCTTACACGCGCCTAGAGTATTTGCAAATATCTATTTAAAATCAACCAGTGAAACCCCAAAGTTATTACTAGAAATCAACCTCAGTCATTCCCCTAGGCTAGAGAAAAGTTATAATCCCCTACGGACGGAAAGATCGAAATTACTCTCCGCACTAAATTAACGACTATCAATACGATGACAAATACCACCTTTTATTAGAATGACTCATTAAAGGAAACACGGATGCCCTCTACTGAAATCGAACAAATTCTGGTTGTACCAACAAGTGTATTTCATAAACTGGGTCATATTCAGGGATTCAGTTCTGAGGTCGACAAGTACCTTGATGAATTACTACGCCCAGAAAACATCTCTTACCGCCCACGACCAGAAATGGAAGAAGATCAATCTTTCAAGCAACTTATTCCGTATGTCATTTTTCGTCATACTGACCAAAATGGCGACGTCACTGTATTTCAATACTCGCGAGGGAAAGCGTCAGGCGAGAAACGGCTACACCAAAAGAAGTCGGTCGGGATCGGGGGGCATATTTCTCAGGAAGATGCGGCGGATCTTGACGCGGATCCATACCAAGAAGGAATGAAGCGTGAACTAGATGAGGAAGTGCAAATTAATACCGCGCACGAGTTCACACTTGTTGGACTAATCAACGACGACGAGACTGACGTCGGCAGGGTTCACCTAGGGATCGTCCATATTTGCGATGTGGAAACACCCGATGTCATTCCAAACGAAGTTGAAATCGAAGGAAATGGTTTCGTCCCCGTTGGCGAAATGTTAGACGATCTCTCAGGTTTTGAAACGTGGTCTGCTATCTGTATCAAAGCATTATTCTCATAAACTTTTCTGCGCAAGACAGATGACTACTCCTCCAATTTACATGGATGACCATTCCACGACGCGAGTCGATCAGCGAGTCGTCGACGTTATGCTGCCATACTTAACTAATACGTTTGGCAACCCCAGCAGCATGAATCACAGCTTTGGTTGGGACGCCCAACAGGCGGTTGATGACTGCCGCCACGACATAGCCTCACAATTCAACGCCCAGTCCAAAGACATCTTGTTCACCAGCGGCGCTACTGAAAGTAACAACCTCGCTTTGCGCGGCGTTTGTTTGCGCAACTGCCAAAAAGGCAAACATGTCATCAGTGTTTTAACCGAACACCAAGCGATACTTGACCCGCTAGACCGTCTTATGCGTCGGGACGGTTTTGATGTCACCCTATTACCTGTGACTAAGGACGACCCAGCGACAATTGGCGCTGTTGACATTAATCGACTCGCTGACGCGATCCGTCCAGACACGGTACTTGTGTCGGTAATGCTTGCTAATAACGAAATTGGCACGATTCAACCAATTGCTGAAATAGGACAACTCTGCCGCGAAAAAGAAGTGTATTTCCACACGGACGCAACGCAGGCGATCGGGAGAATGACAATTGATGTTGATATGATGGGTATCGATCTAATGAGTTTTTCTGCGCATAAGTTTTACGGACCTAAAGGAATCGGAGCCTTATATGTGCGACGCAATGGTCCTCGCCCAAAACTCCTTCCACTTGTAGACGGCGGTGGTCAGGAAGGTGGATTACGAGCTGGCACGCTTAATCCTGCAAGTATTGTCGCCATGGGCTGCGCATTAGGGCTAGCGCAAAACGAATTGCCCATGGAGCAGGTGCGACTGCAGCAGCTTCGCAACCGGCTTTATCAAGGTCTCACTGACAACATCCCGAATCTAACACTTAACGGCCCAGCTTTGCACGACGCCCGTCATCGCCTATTTAATAATCTGAATCTTTGCTTCGGTGATGTTGACGGGGAGGCACTTATGATGAGCACGCCAGAACTAGCGATTTCTAGCGGTAGCGCCTGCAGTTCGGCAAACCCTGAACCCAGTCATGTCTTACGTGCGATCGGACGAACCGATGATGAAACGCGAGCGAGTTTGAGATTTGGATTAGGCCGATTTACCACACTCAAGGAAGTTGACACTGCGGTTGAATTGCTCACGAAAAGCATTCTTCGCCTTAGAGCGCTACGCTAGGCCTACATATACTCTTTGCTGACGCTCCATACCAGGTGCCGCTTTTTCCTATCCGTTTAGTCAAGACAGCGTGTTAACTTGAACCAGCCCTAGCATTATTCACAAAATCAACATCGCATCCCCATAGCTAAAAAACCGGTACTCCAAATCAATTGCTTCTTGATAAGCGCGTCGTATTAGCTCGTCGCCCCCAAACTGGCGAACCAGTATTAATAGAGTTGACTTTGGCAAATGGAAATTCGTTAGCAAGGCATCTACTGCTTTAAACCGGTAAGGGGGTTTAATAAACAAATCCGTTGTGCCGCTCCACGACTCAAAGCCGTGCCCCTTGGCGGCCGTTTCGAGCACCCGCACGGCGGTGGTTCCAATGCAAACTATTCGCCCACCCAAACTTTTTTGCAATTCTAATTGCTTAGCGACTTTGGTGGTTAGTTCACCTCGTTCGCTATGCATTACATGGTCTTCAATATTCTGTGAACTAATGGGGCGAAACGTTCCCAATCCAACATGCAACGTAACGGAGCACATCGTAATTCCGCGTTCCACAATAGCGGTATTAAGTGCGTTGGTAAAATGCAACCCAGCCGTTGGAGCCGCCACTGCCCCAGGCTTTTTGGCAAACACTGTCTGGTAATCCGACTGGTCCGCATGATCGTTTTTTCCACCTCGGATGTAGGGCGGTATTGGGACGTCACCTCGACTCTCCAGAATCTCCGTCCAGTGAGCCTGACAATCAGGGTCAACTCGCCAGACACCCCCATCAAATTTTTCTCGGAACAACAGAGTTATATCGGATTCCGCAGAAATATTTTGCGTTGGAACTCCAGACGATAACCGCACCGATTCGCCCGGTTGAATTTTCCCTCTGGTTTTTGAAATTACCATCCACCCCCCTTCGGAACAGGCCTCTAAAAACAGTCCTTCCCATCGTCCACCTGTTTCCGTGCGCACCCCAAACAACCGCGCGTTAACCACTTTGGTGTCGTTGGACACCAACACATCAGCCGTGTTTAATAATTGAGGTAAATCCGCGATCCGACGGTGAGAAATAGATTCCGACTTTCGCTCCACCACTAGCAACCGCGCCTCGCTACGGTCTTCCAACGGATGTTGAGCAATTAGCTCTTTCGGTAACGCATAGTCGTAATACTCTAAATTCAATTGATGACTCCCAAAACCTAATCTTTTCCGATACTCATTCTGTTATCACGACCAAATTTCGTAAACCCCACCAAATTCTTACAAAATCAAATGATTATTCGCTGATGACTTTTATGGGTTTGCACTTATGCATAGTTCCTTGCGTCCTTACCATAAACCATAGGTCTTAACACATTTCCCACTATGAGTCATATGAACTCGGCAGTTAACTAGCCATCCAACTGATCAAATCATCTGAGGAACTACAGAATTTGGACGTCGCCTTCGTCATAACCGAACTTGAACCCGGCGGCGCCGAACGCTGCTTAGTTAAACTCGCGCTAGGACTAAAGCAACGTGGTCACCAAGTAAATGTTATTAGCCTCGCACCGAAGCCAGGTTCCGGGCGTGACCAGCTCGTGCGTGAACTCAATGAACAAGACGTTCACCCGTACTTTCTTGGTGCTAGTTCATATTTGGATTTTTTCCGAGCTAAACGGAAACTTAACCTTCTTCTGTCGAAATTATCTCCCGAAGTTGTTCAGTCATTTCTTTTCCACGCAAACATCTTGTGCGGCAAAATCAGTAAACGCGCAAATTATAAATTGATTGCTGGCTTGCGTGTATCGGAACCTCGCAGAATACGACAATGGATGTTGCGTTTTAACAGGAATCAGTTTTGTAAAACCATATGTGTGTCCCATGACGTGGCAGCCTACGCCAAACAACGACTGGCTTTTTCAGCTGATAAATTGTCGGTAGTCTCTAATGGAATCGATCTTAATATTTTTAGCAAAATTCCTGTTGCGACCGCCAAAACGCTTGGCTTGATATCGCTTCCGCCTCTATTGACGTTTATCGGTCGTCTGGATATGCAAAAAGGTGTCGATCTAATTGCAAATAACGCCAAAACTATAATGCAAGGCTGCCCGGACCATGATATCGCTATCGTCGGGGATGGTCCCAGCAAGAGGAATTTGCAGCGAGCCATAACTCATGCGGGTCTCGATGAACGAGTGCATTTTTACGGTTACCGTGAGGACGCAGCGTCAATACTAAAGGCCAGCGAACTGCTGTTGTTTCCGAGTCGATGGGAGGGAATGCCGAATGTCGTTATCGAGGCTATGGCTGCAAGAAAAACCGTCGTCGCCTGTCCCGCGGATGGAATCCGAGATTTATTATCGCATGACAAGCGGCAAATCGCTGAACCCCACGAATGGTCAAGGCGCGTCATCGATTTGGCGCTCGATCCTACTGCCTGCGAGAGGATTGGCGAGGCCAACTACAAAGTGGTTGCTGAATCGTACCAACTATCGCAAATGATCAGTCAATACGAGAACCTCTACCGTAAGACAATGGAAACCTTATGAGTATAGATCCGACAAATACGATCCATATACCAGTGCTACCCACAGAGGTCATCAATGCTTTACATATTGAAGTGGACGGGACATACGTCGATGGTACCGTCGGAGGTGGTGGGCACGCAGAATTGATATGCAATCAGCTTGGTCCGGACGGATTATTAATCGGCTTAGACCACGACCCAGCAGCTTTGACTCGATGTGAAACGCGACTTAAGGGTAACCCCGTGATGCTTGCTCATTCAAATTTCTGTGAATTGCCGGAAGTACTACAACAGATCAGCGTGGGGGTTGTTAATGGAATACTCTTAGATCTAGGACTTTCCTCGGACCAACTAGAAGACACTGAGCGCGGATTCAGCTTTACAAGTAATGGGCCCTTAGATCTAAGATTCAACACAGCATTTGGAGAGCCTGCTTGGCGATTGATCGAGCGGTTGCGTCCTGAGCACCTTGCTGACCTAATCTACAACTTTGGCGAGGAACGCCTTTCACGCCGAATTGCCCGGAAATTGTCGGAACGCACCAAACACCAACCGCTCAAATCAGCCTCAGAGATCGCTAATATTATTTGCAGTTGCTATCCTCGGTCCAGCAAAAAGCGAATTCATCCAGCCACACGAACATTTCAAGCATTGAGAATTGCTGTGAATGATGAATTAAAATCGCTCGATATCGGCCTACGACGACTTCCTGATTTACTAAGACCGGGGGGATTTTTAGCGATCATCAGTTTCCATTCGTTAGAAGATCGCCGTGTCAAACACGCTTTTCGAAGCGATGATCGACTCGAGGTGATTACTAAACGACCGATAGTAGCATCAGCGCACGAGGTTGACGCAAATCCCCGTAGCCGAAGCGCTAAACTAAGAGTGGCCAAACGCATCTAGCTTCCCGCACCACCGGAGGGTGTATCGGGACGCAAGTGTTCAAATCGCACTAACCTTGTCTCTTCTTCATGTCCGGTATTCTCACTTAAAACACAGTACAATTCGGGTCGTCGGGCTCGAATCCAACGCGTGCCCGTCGCACGTTCGCACAGTGTTAAGTCAAGGTCTGCAGTTAGCATCTGTTCTCGCGGTTCTAATGCCTCAACTAAAACGCGACCATAGGCATCAATAATCATCGCATTGCCTGTGCGAACCTCGTCATCGTCACGTCCGATACCATTACTAAACAGCAGGAACATTCCGTTGTCATGCGCGCGGGAGGGCAACCACCGCAGCAGCCAACCGCGACCTTTTTCTCCGTTGCATTGCTGTTTAAGTTCTTCGTAGCGTGCGTCGCCGCCTTCCCATAAGTCGACATCTATAAGGCCCATGGCTTCTGGACTACCTGAGTTACATCCACCGGTTTGATGTGGCGCCAACAGTATTTGGGCCCCAAGCAGTGCTGTAGCTCGTACGTTTTCCACAATATTATTATCGTAACAGGTAAGAACGCCCAACCTGACGCCTGATGGGGTGTCCAACACTGTATAGCTATCCCCACTAGCCATATGTTCACTCACAAAACAATGCAACTTGCGATGATTCACCCACGTTCCATCCGCGTTTACGACGAAAAAAGCATTGTATAACACTCCATCTCCCGACAGCTCGAGCAAACCGACCCCTATAGTAATATCGAGCGTTTCAGCGAGTCGGCTGACCTCTTCGCACGCAGATCCGTTCGGAACATTTTGCCCGACTTCTACTAGTTGAGCTCGTGTTAAATTGCGCAGATGCCAGTAACCAGAAAGGCAACATTCCGGAAACAATACCAATTCTACACCTTCTGCAGCGGCCCGCGCAACGTACCCTTTAACGACAGCCAAATTGGCTGTCACATCGCCGGCGACGTGTTGAAACTGTACGGTTGCCACCTTCATTAAATTATCTAGGCCTTAAAGCTTACGTGTTGGTATAAAAAAACAGCCAGCTGGGTATTATAACCAAAGCTGGCTGTCAATGTTTTATAGTGACGAGCGATTATTCTCCGCTATCAAAGGCGAAATCATCTCCCACAGGTAGAAACTCGTCCCCGAAGTCTATTTCGACTTCCACTGTTTCAAGGTTTACCTCAGCAGGGGGCGTCGTGCGACGGCTACTATAGCCGTAGGCGACCAACGCACAGATCATTACCATCAGACCCAGTGACACTATGGTCATTCGTTTAATAAAAGTTTTCATAATAAATCCTTTTGGGGTTTAGAAGTACGGGGACCGTACTAAGGTTTGTCGGCATAACCGCCTTGTGACGCGTGGGGCATTCACAAGGCGGATTTTTACCGTTTAGGAACCCTTTAGTAACCGAGGCTACTTACTTCGTTCCTTTAAAGTTGTAATTTGGATTATCAACGTCAAAATCTATATCGTTAAATCCATTGTTAAGTTTCACATTTAAATAGGTGTACTCTTCAATCAACTTAGGACGAACACCCTCTGCCTCAGGCCAATCGTAGGAAACGTATCTAACAGGGACTTGCAATTCGTCGTCGATGAATATCTGTGCCACATGAAAATCATAAGGTGCGCGTTTATCCGGATGTACAACCTGGATCATCGTGCACTTGCGATTGTTGATCGTTGCACCTTTACGAAATTGCACTTTGCACATTCCAGCGTTCATGTCTCTTTGAGCTCGAGCAATCAGCTGCACAATTAGATTTTCTAAGCCAATTTCTGTAACGGGATAACGTTGTCCCTTCATCGCAAGAAAGCCAGCTGGATCAAGCCACAGGTCGGGTATAGCTGCCTTCAGGCCTGAGCCGCCTTCATGTGCACACATCTTATTCTGGTTTTTGCCATCTACGTAAATCACTTCGCGTCCTTTTGCAATAGCTGGCTTGACAAAATACATATACGTGGAAAAAGGGGTCGTTGCTTTAGCGTTTCGAACCTTAATATAAATATACTCTGGTACGCCAAGCACTCCGTCTATGCGCTCCCGCTTAACCAGCGTTGCCGTGTAATCATTGATATTTTCTCGACTATTCAGTAGTGCCGCTTTGGCAATATCAATCGCGGGTTTTAACGGATGTTGCTTTTCGGCAACCCCATCACCCTTATTTACCGCTACACGAACAGGAGCCTGCTGTGCTTGAGAATCTACTGTCATAAATGCGAGGCCTAAGATAACTGCCCCAATAACAAACTTGCGAGTCATGTGAATCTCCCTATCACTGGGCATCATGCCTGTCGGATGCCCTCGCGTTAATCTTCCCTGGTCAATATAAATACCAACACGTCTCGGTCAGCTATGTCCCCTACCGTTTTCGATGGTATGCTATTGTTATCGCCACCGTTTGAGGTCGCAGACCACTATTGAAAGTCGACAAAAATGGCTTTTTACGCTTTAATACGAAGCTAGATTTACCATATCAGGACAGGGCGATATTACTACGCAGTTTTCCTAAATTACCAGAAGGGAATAACATACCATGAGCGAAGTTGTGCTATCGGAAACACCCGTACAGATTACCACTGTTGTGTCAGAAATGTTCGCTGAGAATGCCTATATCCTTCACTTGGGGGATAGAAACGATTGTATCGTCATCGACCCTAGCTTCGACACCATGTCGATTCTGCAATATTTATCCAAAAATGGGCTGACCGTATCTGCCATTCTTAATACCCACGGTCATACGGATCATATTGTCGGAAATGCGGTGATAAAAGGGCAGTTCCCTGATGCGCCGTTAATTATCGGAGTCGGTGACTCCCCCAAGTTGACTGACCCTCAACTAAATTTATCTGCATCCCATGGGCTTGCCATCGTTAGCCCAGTTGCTGATCAAACAGTGGTTCATGGTGAAGTCATCGAGTTTGCCGGTATTCGCCTCGAAACAAGAAACACGCCCGGACATAGCTGCGGGCATGTCGTCTGGATTTGCCACGAAACTACCCCCACAGTTGCAATTAATGGTGATGTTCTTTTCGCTGGCAGTGTTGGCCGAACCGATTTCCCTGATGGCAGTTTCGAAGTCCTTGAACAATCCATTAGGGAGCAATTGTACACGCTGCCCGATGAGACCCTGGTACTAACCGGGCATGGTGACCGTACGACGATTGGTTGTGAAAAAAAGACTAACCCCTATGTTTCTGAATCGGTTACGTAATCTACATGCTAAATTAAGGAGTGGCTGAGACGATCATCTAGGTGGAACGATACCAGTTTCGAACAAGCTACCTGTCGATTTAGCGTTAAGGCTTGCGACGGCGCTGTCGGGTTTTATCACTGGAATTGACAACTCAAAAACCGAACCTTCACCCAGAACGGAAGTTACGGTTAAGTCGCCATTATGTTCCCGCAATATCTTTCGACTTACCGCTAGGCCAAGCCCAGTGCCCCCACCGCCCTTATCGGAAAAGAACGCGACAAAAATTCTCTCGAGATTTTCTTTCGCGATCCCGATACCCTGATCCTCAACGCGAATAAATTGCACGGCGTCTCGCTGGAATAGCGATACTTTCACAACAGCCCCCTCTACGTTCGAGGTTGCGTCGAGGCTGTTGGAAATTACGTTCCACAAGGCCCGGTGAATTCCATCAACATCAATCCACACGTCCTCCAGTTCCGTCGACGTATCGATTTTAAGCACAACACCTACCTCACTTGCGCGTGGCAGAAGCATCGAGACGACTTCCGAAACTATTTCTTGCAAGCTGCCTGAGTTACATTCCGGTTGTCGGTCTTTGGCATAAGACAGCATATCCAGAACAAGGCCCGATATACGATCCTGATTTCGTTTAACGATATCCCATCCTTTACAAATTGCGTTGTAGTCCTCTTGCTGCAATCCTTCCTCCACGACAAAGGCGCCTCCGCGTATACCCTGTAGCATGTTTTTTATATAATGCGCGATACTCGTTGCGGTCTGTCCCATTGCGGCAAGTTTTTCCGATTGCAACATCGCCTGATAATAATAGGTGTCCTCCAAGGCCAATGCCGTTTGGTGTCCAATCGCAGCCAGCATTCGCAGGTGATCATTAGTAAACACACGTATATATTTGCCCAACAGTGCGCCCTGGTCGGGCACCGCTGTGTCAATATAAATAACACCGACCATTCCATATCGCCCCGTTAACGGCACACAAATGGCCTCGTTGACTCTATTGCCCACGATGCTTTCACTTGCCTCCCAACGATCATCGCGACTCGCATTCGTGGAAACCACGCCCTCACCCTTGTCGATAACATAATCCAAAATACGTCTGCTGATCACTAATTGGTCTGGCTCTGTTGTTTGTTCACGATTTTTACGAAGACTGGGGTGAAGTTCCCCCGTTTGTTGATCAATTAACAACACACAGGCCCGATCCGCTTTCACCCATTCAAAAACAAGACTCAAAACCCGTTCGAGCAATTCACTGACATCCAGCGTCTGTGACACCGCCATGGTCGTTTGGTACATAACTTCAAAATGGCTACGAAATGCTTCAGCAGATAAATCTCGTTGGTCGTCGATTTCCTGTACCGAATTGGTGTTATCTTCTGGCAAGATTCTACTGCCAAACTGTGGCAAAACAGAATCGAGGATTTCTGAATTAACCGCGGTATTATCGTCAAAACGAATTTCAGCCAAATTGGCGTGAGCATCGCCATTACCTTGCCGCTTAATGACGATGTGGGTCTTACCCATTTGGATGCGATCACCACTGCTGAGTGATTTTGAACTGACTCGCGACCCGTTGACGAAGGTGCCGTTTGAACTATCCAAATCGACGACCCTCAAGCCGTTTTCATCGGGTCTGAGTTCGGCGTGGAACCGAGATACTTCTGCATCGCGAAGCTGTAAGTCATTATTACTATCACGACCGAAACGGAAAACTGCCTTGGCGATTTCCAGACGCTCACCTTGGTCGAATCCTTGGATAATGTGAATTGAAAACATGTATAAACCAATAAGAAACTAACGCCCAAGGTAGGTCGCAAGCAATAAAACTTCTAGCGAATAAAACAACTGTGCAGCAGCATTATACTACGACGGCGGTGGTTTGTACGCCCCTGAAATTCAGGGGCGCCAATCACCGACCCGCGAAAAGCCGGATTTCACGCTCTCGAGTTACTTGACGTTCAATGGGTCAGCAACGAAAATCAGTGTGACACGATAGATATCCATAAAACTACGTTGTTATATTTTAGCAACTCACAAACGCCTATTTTAAAGTCCATGTAAATGAATATGCCAAAACTACATTACACTCAACGTTTGTTTCGACCCCACACCTACCTAATTCTGTTGATAGTCGTGTGTGGAATTTCGTTCGGGCCAATATTCAACGCTACTACAGCCCGAGTTGAATCGGCAGAAAAAGACTCTGATACAGCTTTATCGCAACAACGACTCTCGGATTACGTAAAGTACCTTTCCTCCGACGAGCTAGAGGGCCGGGGACCAGGTACCGACGGTATAAACAAGGCAGCTGAATACATCGCCTCACATTTTCGTCGGCTTGGACTAAAAACGGATTCTTATGATGGAACCCCCTTTCAAAGATTTGAGATATCTACAGACATTAAACTTGGGGAAACCGCCAACAATCGTTTACAACTAAATGGTCCATCTGGTGAGGGCGATAGCATTGAATCAAGTGATCTGACTCTCGGTTTTGACTTTAATCCATTGGCAATAGGCGCCAGCGGTCAGTTCCAAGGCGAACTTGTTTTTGCAGGATACGGAATTCAGGCCCCCGACCTCGGTTACGACGAATACGCTGACCTAGATGTCAAAGGAAAGGTAGTAGTCCTACTACGCAAGGAGCCCCAACAAACAGATGCTGATAGCCCTTTTGACGGCACAAAATCGTCGCGACATGCAACATTTCGATCGAAGTTTTCGCAAGCGTATCAACATGGGGCGGTCGCAGTAATTATGGTTAATGATGCCACTGAAGCCGAAAAGTATTTGTCCGGGCTAAAACACGCATTGTCGCAATACGCGGGGCAGTTGGCCGCCGAGCACCAGAGCTTCTCTAGGAACGATAACCCCACACCGGATGACCTCGTCAAACATAATCAGGCATTGGCGGAGATTTCAAGTAACATCACTGACACAGCAAGTGAATTAGGTGGCGATGGTGATGCTGTCCTCAACTTCGATGGCGCTGGTGTAAACTCATCCCGGAAAAGCATGCCGGTATTTTTTGCGCGACGAGCAACGATTGAACCAATGATTAAACAGACGTTCGGCAAAACCCTGACCGAAATAGAGACAGAAATTGACGCCACGTTAAAACCTATTGTTGGCGATTTGTCCAACTGGACTGCCAAGGGGCAGGCATCACTAATACAGACTAAAACTGAAGTCAAAAATGTCGTGGCAATACTCGAAGGGGTGGGGCATCTCAAAGAAGAGACTATTGTGGTGGGGGCACATTACGACCACCTTGGCTATGGGGGACAAGGCTCACTAGCTCCTTGGACTAAGGACATCCACAATGGTGCGGACGATAACAGCAGCGGCACTTCGGCGTTGCTGGAAATTGCTGAACAACTCGCGGTCCGCAACCTTTCCATGGACCAGCAACTTTCCGCCCCTTCGCGAAGACGCATCGTTTTCATAGCCTTTTCCGCTGAGGAACGCGGTCTTATTGGGAGTGCTCGTTATGTTAACGAACCACTAGTCGCTTTGGATAAAACAATCGCAATGGTTAATCTAGATATGGTGGGTCGCCTCACAGACAATAAGTTAATCGTCACCGGCACAGGAACGTCGGACGTATGGAGTCCACTGCTAGACAACCTCAATAGCTCCGCCAAATTTGAACTGACTCGCAAACCAGAAGGTGTCGGTCCCAGCGACCACCAATCGTTTTATCTTAAAAATATCCCCGTATTACATTTGTTTACAGGGCTACATGATTTTTATCATCGCCCAAGCGATGACTTTAAGACGATAAACTTTGAAGGTCTGGGCCGAATAACAGCCTTGACCACGGAAATCATTTCATCTATTGCACTGGCTGACGAGCGTCCAAATTTCAAGAAGGCCGAAAAAAAACGTAATGTCGCAAACACAGGGGGCGACCGTCCCTATTTCGGTAGTATCCCCGACTACTCGGACAGTAGCGATGGATTGCCGCTCACGGGTGTCGCTACTAATGGCCCAGCAAGCAAGGCGGGAATCAAGGCTAAGGATGTCGTCATTGGTCTGGGGAAATATAAGATTGGCGGAATCGAAGATTTCGACAGCGCACTGCGAAAATTCAAGGCGGGCGACAAAGTGCCGGTCAAGGTTATGCGAGCCGGAAAAGAACTGACACTCATGATTACACTCGGTTCACCACGCTAATAAATCAGATTACCAAACGCAGCAGTATTAGCATTCCATAAACTTCTGCCTCGCTTGGAAGCGATTAATATTGCGTCATCTCGCGCTTTCTTAGCATATTGGTCTTTACCCATTTGCCGTTTCTCGGCAAAATACCCATCGTTGCAATTTAAACGACGACTAATAGCTTTAGTCGGACCGTTGAAAACACTGGCAATTAATCACTAATTCCCTAACAAAACAGTTTAATTTACGGAAGATTAGGGCGATTACCACTAAACATATTAGCGAGTTTCCTAGGGACGGGAAATTCCATTACACAGATACAAGCCGCAGCAAGGAGCGCTGATTGTGAAAAATCACCTAACATTAACGAGTCTAACCGCCATTTGCCTTACCTTTTGTGTTGGCTATACGCTTCAGGCGCAGCAAACCCGCGCTGGAACTACTGTGGCCGTTGTCGATATAGCCGTTGTTATGGAGAACAATACTAAATTCAAATCGATGCTTGATGCTATTCAAGTTGAGATCACTCAGTTCGATGGGACCCTCGAAACAGCGCGTAAGCAAGTCACTTCGATGGTTGAAGAGCTAAAGGGCTACAACCCTGGTACAGCAGCATATTCACAACTCGAAGAACGCATTGCGAAAATACAATCTGACGTGCAGGTACAAATGCAGATCAAACGCAAAAACGTTTTGCAAAAAGAAGCTAAAGTGTTTCACGAATGTTACATCGAAGTACAAAAAACCATAGCCACTTTTTGCGAGCGGAATGGAATTAGCTTAGTCCTAAATTACGACAGTAAAGCGATTAATCCACAAAGTCGTGAGTCGGTGCTAAAAGGAGTAAATCGCGACATTGTCTACCAACGCAGTCTTAATATCACCAAATATATTGTCGACGCAGTGAATAAGGGGAATCAAGCCGGAGCCCCTGCTAACGTTAGTAACCCAGCCACAACCGTTCCGCGTTAAGATGCAACAGCGTCTTGAGATTGGATGTCGTCTCGCTCCATACGCGTCTTCCCAGTGAATACAAATTATTAGCTAACGCATGAATCCCCACCTCTCCTACAACAGACCCCAGCAGACCATCGCCTCCACGGCTACCGTGACAGGCTTTGGCTTTTGGAGTGGTACCGATGTGACCCTGGAGTTTCGTCCAGCGCCACCGGAAACAGGTTTAGTCTTTTTGCGCAATAAGGGCGGGCAGGAGGTCCGAGTTCCCGTTGATGTTCAATACCGCCAAGAGGTACCACGCCGCACAAATCTAAGTGCCAACGGTGTTGGTGTAGAAATGGTCGAGCACGTTATCGCGGCACTTGCAGGATTGCAGATCGATAACTGTTTTATCTGGGCGTCTACCAATGAAATGCCGGGCGTTGATGGCTCTAGTTTGCCATTTGTGGAATCCCTACTAAACGCTAGTATCATTCCGCAGGAGGCCGTACGTCCAGCGTTGACTATTGAATCACCAATTCGCGTCGTTGACAACGACTCTTGGATTGAGGCTCGCCCTCCTAGATCTGACGGCACAATGTCCCTGTGCTATTCTCTTGACTACGGTAATGCAAGCCCTATTGGTTTGCAAAGATTTTCCATCGATGTTTGCCCTTCTTCTTTTGAGCAAGATTTATCACCAGCTAGAACATTTATCTTACAGGCGGAAGCCGATCAACTGCGAGCGAGTGGTCTGGGCTTACGTGTGACTACCGCTGACTTGCTCGTAATTGACGAAAATGGGCCAGTTAACAATTCACTCCGATTTGAGGATGAGTACGTGCGACATAAAACACTCGATATGATCGGTGACTTAGCGCTCGCCGGAATAGACTTGTATGGAGAATTTGAGGCGCATCGTACGGGACATCGACTCAATGCAGAGCTAGTTCGTCAAATTCTTACTAACCACAACTTGAATAACGCCTTGGCCGAATGTGCCTAATCCAAAGAAATTGCAACTATGCCACAGAACATATCTAAATTGGCTGAAGTAGATCCTGCAGCGTCACTTGCAGATGACGTGACTATAGGCCCATTTTGCGTAGTGGGTCCACATGTGAAGATCGGTGAAGGAACTGTACTAGATAACAATGTTACGCTAACAGGTCACGTCACTATTGGAAGGAACAATCACCTGTTCCCATCGGTGGTTATTGGCGCTGAACCACAAGACATCTCCTACCAAGGCAGTCCAACACAGGTTGTGATAGGTGACAATAATACGTTTCGTGAATATACCACCGTAAATCGCGCCACAGAAAAAGAAGATGGCATAACCTCTATCGGAAACAACTGCTATTTCATGGCCTGTAGCCACGTCGCCCATGATTGCCGACTAGGCGACTATATCATAACAGCCAACAATGTTTTACTCGGTGGTCATGTACACATAGATGACCATGTAAACATTTCTGGTGGCGTCGCAGTCCATCATTTCGTAACTATTGGAGCGTATAGCTTTATCGGTGGAATGAGTCGCGTCCTTAAGGACGTGCCACCATATACTATCGTCGATGGAAATTCCGCAAAAGCGCGAGCAGTAAACATAATCGCCTTGAAACGCAACAATTTTCATGCAGACGAAATCAGGGCGCTCAACGCTGCTTTTAAACTGATATTCCGTAAAAAAGTCGACAAACAGATTGTCCTTGATACCCTCAATGGCCAAGATCAACTCGTGCCTAGCGTAAACCATATCCTTAATTTTATCGACAAAATGAATGACGGACGCAATGGCAGATCCCGACCTGTACGAAGAGAAGCCGCATGAGTAAACCTCGCATCGCTGTTATTGGAATAGGTAGACTCGGTTCCTTCCACACGCGACTAGTTGCCGAAGGCAATCTATTTGACTTGGTTGCCATCGTCGAACCCGTCGAAGCCGCTCGCCACATCGCAATCGAAAAATTTGCTGTTCGTGGTGTAAAACACGTTTCCCAAATTATTGACGAGATTGACTGTGCGATAATCGCAACTCCGACACGATACCACTTTGAAGTTGGACAAACGCTGCTGAGAGCCGGAAAACACCTTCTCGTCGAAAAGCCTATTACACTAAACATCACACAAGCGGACGACCTAATCGCATTAGCTGATTCTAATAATCTGGTATTACAAGTCGGGCATGTAGAGCGTTTTAATCCGGCATATACGGCAGTTGCAAAACACATCAGCAACCCCGTTTTCATCGATGTCAGCCGTACTAGCAACTATTCGTTTCGCTCAATAGATATCGGTGTTACGCTAGATTTAATGATTCACGACATCGACCTCGTGCTATCGCTTGTGGATAGTCCCCTCACGGATATTTCAGCGGTTGGATCCATCGTTATAGGTCCCCAGGAAGATATCGCCAATGCTCGGCTGACATTTGAAAATGGAACTTTCGCAAACCTAACGGCCTCACGAGTTAATTGCGAACCTCAACGTACGATGCGTATTGAGGGCCCACAGGGTTCGACCAAGATTGATTTCGGAGCGTCATCAGCATATACCATTGACGTGAGTCAACATGCCAAATCGCTCCAAATTGATTTAGCCAAGACCAGCCAACTCGAACTCAACGACCTGCAGGAACGGTTTTTTATTGACTACCTTCCCAAAACCGAAGTTACTATTCCAGACGGCAATGCCCTCGCCATGGAACAGCAGGATTTCGCCGCGGCGATAACCGAGGGAGTGCCCGTGCAAGTATCAGGTCGCGCCGGACGCGATGCATTGGCAGTTGCTATTGAAGTCGCTAATCGAATATGCA